>Ga0308309_10000503_pt1 | contig 25126 bp, 27 predicted proteins | sample HubBroMetageWFT5_FD_192491 | JGI IMG/M metagenome (GOLD analysis project Ga0308309, IMG submission 192491) | Warmed and freeze-thawed soil microbial communities from the Hubbard Brook experimental Forest, New Hampshire - Hubbard Brook CCASE Soil... | ecosystem: Environmental > Terrestrial >...
CGATGATGGCCAGCATCGGCGCATCGTTGAACCAGTCGATCGGCGTGATGCCGACCAGGGTCGACAGCCACGCCAGCAGGCCCGAGACCGGATGCAGCAGCAGGTTCTTCCAGACCAGCGCGCTCACGGTCGGCATGACGAAGAACGGCGCGATCACCATCAGCCGCACGATGCTGCGGCCGAGCACCGGCTGGTCGAGCAGCAGCGCCAGGGGCACGCCTAGCACGATCGTGATCGCCAGCACCGAGCCCACCAGCACCAGGGTGTTCTGCAGCGACGCCAGGAAGGCGGGATCGGTGAGGAAGTAGCGGAAATTGTCGAGCCCGATGAAGGATTCCGATCCCGGGTCGAGCAGGCTGTAGTGGAGCGACGAGAAATATATCGTCATCGCCAGCGGGACGACCATCCACACCAACAGCAGCGCGACGGCCGGCGAGAGCAGGCCACGGGCGAGAACTTGCGTCTGTTGGGTTGCCATCGGAAGTCCGCGGACTAGCGGGCCATCGGATCGCCGCAGCGACCCGATGGCCCGAGATGCCTCACTTGATGTAGCCGGCGCGCTTCATTTCGCGTTCGGTCGACGATTGTGCGGCGGCGAGGGCGGCGTCGACCGTCGAGGCGCCGGACAGCGCCGCGGAGAATTGCTGGCCGACCGCGGTGCCGATGCCCTGGAACTCAGGGATCGCCGCGTACTGCACGCCGACATAGGGCACCGGCTGGACCGTCGGCTTGTTGGGATCGGCGGCATCGATCGAGGCGAGCGTCGGCTTGGCGAACGGCGCCACCTTCAGGTACTCTGGATTCTGGTAGAGCGAGGTGCGCGTTCCCGGTGGAACGTTCGCCCAGCCGTCCTTGGCGGCGACGAGCTTGGCGTAGTCCTTGCTGGTCGCCCAGCCGATGAACTTCTCCGCCGCGGGCACCTTCTTCGAGCCGGCCGGAATGGCGAGGTTCCAGGCCCACAGCCAGTTGGCGTTCTTGCCCAGGCCGGCGTTCGGCGCCATGGCGAAACCGACCCTGTCAGCCACCGTCGAGTCCTTGGGATTGGTCACGAAGGAGGCCGCGACCGTGGCGTCGATCCACATCGCGCACTTGCCGGCATTGAACAAAGCTAGGTTCTCGTTGAAGCCGTTGGAGCTGGCGCCCGGCGGGCCGGCCGCTTTCATCAGGTCGACATAGGTGGTGAGCGTCTTCTTCCACTCGGGCTTGTCGAACTGCGGCTGCCATTTCTCGTCGAACCAGCGCGCGCCGTAGGAATTGGCCATCGCGGTCAGGAACGCCATGTTCTCGCCCCAGCCCGCCTTGCCGCGCAGGCAGATGCCGTAGACGCCGGCCGACTTGTCGGTGAGCTTCTTGGCGGCATCGATCACGAAGTCCCAGGTGGGCTTTTCGGGCATGGTGAGCCCGGCCTTCTGGAACAGGTCGGTGCGATACATGATCATCGAGCTCTCGCCGTAGAACGGCGCGCCGTAGAGCTTGCCGTCGACCGACACGGCATCGCGGATCTTGGGCAGCAGGTCGGCCACGTCGTAGTCGGCGCCGAGATTGTCGAGCGGCACCAGCCAGCCCTTCTTGGCCCAGATCGGCACCTCGTAAGTGCCGATGGTCAGCACGTCGAACTGACCGCCCTTGGTGGCGATGTCGGTCGTCACGCGCTGGCGCAGCACGTTCTCCTCGAGCGTCACCCATTTCACGGTGATGTCGGGATTCTTGGCTGTGAAGTCGCTGGTCAGCCCCTGCATGCGGATCATGTCGCTGTTGTTCACGGTGGCGATGGTCAGCGTCTCGGCGATGGCGGGGACCGCAATCGACAGGATGGCCGCGCCCACAAGGGCGCCAAGTGATGGCTTCACGGTATCCTCCCAAGGCTCGCGTTGGGCATATGCCCACGCGTTGGGCGTATGTTCAGACCGGCGCAGAGGCATGTCAAGAGTGCGATGGTGCATAGCCGGATCAAGTCTTGCCGGACCGCGGGCCTCCAGGCCCGCTCACGATTGATGTTTCAGTTGGGCGTTAAGAGGCGGGCCTGGAGGCCCGCGGTCCGGCAAGAGGCTCAGCGCTTGAGGATGGCGCCGGCGGTCGCTTCGTCGGTTATGAGGCCGTTGAGCAGGCGGCCCTTCAACGCCGCCCTGATCGCCGCGACCTTGGCCGGACCGACGGCGGCGCCGATGGTCAGGCCGCGGGCGGGGACCTGGAGGGCTATGCTGGTGAGCCGGGTGTTGGTTCCGCCCGCGATGACGTTGCCCTCGGCATCGAAGGCCCAGCCGATCAGCTCGCCGACGGCGCCCAGCCGTCGCATCTCGAACAGCTCCTCGCGCGAGACGAAGCCGTCGACATAGACCTGCGCGGCCTGGTCCATCTGGCCGACGCCGACCAGGCGCAGATCGGCCTTGGCGGCGACCGCCCTCACCTTGGCGATCGGGTCGATGCGCAGCATCTGCTCGAGGACGCTTTTAGACGACATCAGGAACGGCAGCGGCATGGGATAGTGACGGGCCTTGGTGCGGTCGGCGAGGCGGCCGACCGTATCGAAGAAGCTCGCCGAGCCGTCGGTCGAGATGTTGCCCACCAGCGACACGATCTGGTGATTGGGACAGTCGATCTGGGAAACCCGCTCGACCGCGGCGCGCACGGCACGTCCTGTCCCCAAGGCCACGATCGTCGGCTTCTCGGTGCGCAGGGTCGTTTCCAGGATGTTGGCGGCGCGTTCGGCGATGCCGGTGGCGGCCAGCGGGTTGGCAGGGTCGGTCGGAACGACCTCGCAGCAGGCGAGATGGAACTGGTCCCTGAGCCGGGCGGCCAATTCCATGCAGGCCGAGATCGGATGCTCCAGCCGGAAGGTGATCAGGCGCTCGGCGAGACAGAGCGAGACCAGACGCTGCGCCGAGGCGCGGGAGATTTTCAATGCCTTGGCGATTTCATCCTGCGTGTGGCCGGCGATGAAGTAGAGCCAGCCGGCCCGGGCCGCCTCGTCGAGACGTGTGTTGTCATTGTCGGATGTCGCCATGACCTCTCTACCGATCGGTTGGCCAAAAGTCGGCCATGCGCGCAAACACCCGGTCGGCCCCCCCCTCAAGCAGGCTGGCGGCGCCGTCGCGCGCGCGATAGTGGCTGCCGCCGACAAATCCCCAGACCGTCATGCCGGCGGCCTTGGCCGCCCGCACGCCGCTCACGCTGTCCTCTATCACGAGCGTGCGCACGGGATCAGCCTGCATGCGCCGGGCGGCGTACAGGAAGAGATCGGGGGCAGGCTTGCCGCGGTCCACCATCTGCGCGGTAAAGAGCCGATCGCCGAAGTGCCGGGCAAGGCCGGTCAGGGACAGCGAGAGGGAAACCCGATCGAGCGTGCTCGAGGAGGCGACGCAGTGCGGGATTTTCAGGTCTTCCAGCACTGGCCCTATGCCGTCGATGGGGCAGAGCGCCGAGCGGAAAGTCTCCTGCACTTTTGCCATCAGCTCGGCGGGAAATTGCCGGGGGATGGGCCGTCCGAGGCCCTGGTAGTGCTCCAGCACCGCGTCCAGGCTGCGTCCGAGAAACAGGTCAAGGGTTTCCTCCAGGCCGACCTCGATGCCGCACCCGGCCAGGGCGTCGCACAGGCAGCGGCAGCTCAAGACCTCGCTGTCGACCAGCACGCCATCGCAGTCGAAAATGATGAGATGGGGCCGCATCATCGCCTGGGTGAGAAACTTCCGATGCGATCATATACTCCTGCGAAGAGTAATTGCCCACCTAGCCCCGGGTCCTGAGCGTGCGCTGGCGGCTCAGCAGCGCGAAGCTGCCCAGTCCCATCAGCACGTCGTGGCGCGGACCGTAGAGGCGGCCGCGCACCTGCGCCACATGCTCGTCATGACCTAAAACCTCGCCCTCGGCCTGCAGCCAATCGCCGAGCCGGCCCGGGCCGAGATAGTCGAGCGACAGCCGCAGGGTCACGGCGCGGCGCTGCAGGGTATGGAACACCGCGGTGCCCATCGCCGAATCGAGGAAGGCCGCCAGCATGCCGCCATGGACGATGCCCAGCCCGTTGGCATGCGGCAGGCCGGGCCGGAAGCCGCGGATGACGCGGCCGTCTTCGATCTTCTCGAACCACGGCCCGTTGGCCGCGGCAAAGCCGATCGCCTCTTTCAGTTCACGAAAGCCGGGAGGTATGGACACGCGCCATTGTAGATCAAATTCCTCCCCAACGAAGTTGGGGAGGTGTCGGCCTCATAGGCCGACTCCGCGCCTTCACAGGCGCTCGGGGGTCATGAGCAGCGACAGACGCCTATGACCCCTCCGCCCCTACGGGGCACCTCCCCACGCAAAGCGTTGGGAGGAAAAAGATCAGGCGATGCCCGCGAGCAGGACCACGCCGTAGCCGATATAGTAGGTGGCGATCACCGTGATAATGCGGTTCGACCAGGCGCGGAACTGGGTGTCGGTGAGCTTCTCGAGCACGAGCTTGCCAAGCGACGTGCCGATCATCGACGAGGCGACGGCGATGGCGGCGAACCACGGCTCGACCGAGCCGGACTGCTCGATCAGCGCGCCGAAATAGACGAGCTTCAGAGCGTGGCTGAAGAGCTGGCAGGCGGCCTTGGTGGCGATGATCTGCTTGCGTTCGAGCGGCGAGCGCAGGAACAGCGTGTCGAGCAGCGGCCCGGTGACGCCGGTCACCAGCATCAGCATCATGCAGACCATGCTGCCAACCAGCATCTGGCCGGGACCGAGCGTGCGCGGCAGCACGCGGGCGGGAATCGCCCGAACGAGGAAGGGCGAGCAGCCCAGCAGCAGCAGCGCCATCGCCTTGTCGGGCACATAGAGCCAGATCGACCACAGGCCGACGGAGATCAGGCTGCCCACGACGCTGGCCGCCGCCGTCTTCCAGACGATGTGCTGGCGCCACAGCAGCGCCCGCCAGCCGTTGGACGCCATCTGGGTGACGGCATGCAGCACCATGGCCTGCGGCAGGGGCATCACGACCAGCAGCACGCCGACCAGGATCAGGCCGCCGGCCATGCCGAAGACGCCCGACAGCAAGGCGGTGAAGATCATCAGCAGGGAAAGGCTGGCGGCGAGCAGGGCGGTCATGGCGGCGGCTCCGATGAGGTGCCGGCACGATGGGCGTCCGCTATGCACACTTCAAATATATGATAAGTTGGCTTTGCATATATAATTAGTCTGTCGTCCTGAGTACAGCGAAGGGATCTCATCGCCGCTTGCCACCGGCATGAGATCCTTCGCTGCGCTCAGGATGACAAGGTGCTCGTTTACAGGACGACATGAATGGAACTGCGCCACCTCCGCTACTTCGTCGCCGTGGCCCATGAAGGCCACATCACGCGCGCCGCCGAGAAGCTGCACATGCAGCAGCCGCCTTTGTCGCAGCAGATCAAGGCGCTGGAGGAGGAGATCGATGCGGCGCTGTTCATCCGCCATCCGCGCGGCGTGGCGCTGACCGACGCCGGCCGCTCCTTCCTGGCCGATGCCGAGGCGGTGCTGGCCGCGGTCGAGCGCGCCGCCGCGCGGGCCCGGCGCACGGCGCGCGGCGAGACCGGTCGCATCGCCGTGGGCTTCACCACCTCGGCGCCGTTCCATCCGCTGGTGGCGCGCGCCATCCGCGAGTTCCGCGCGACCCGGCCCGACGTTTCCTTCGTGCTCGAGGAAAGCAGCTCCACCGACCTTTTAGCCGGCCTGCGCGAGGAGCGCCTGGACATCGCCTTCATCCGCTCCGGCCTCGCCGATACCGGCGGGCTTACGGTCCACGCGCTCCTGCAGGAGGACATGGCGGCCGCCCTGCCCTCGCGCCATCGCCTGGCGCGCCGGCCGCATCTGGGGCTGAAAGACCTCGCGGCCGAGACCTTTATTCTCTACCGCCGGCCCGACGGGCGAGGCCTCTACGACGTCATCATCGCGGCCTGCGCCGCGGCCGGCTTCAGCCCGCATGTCGGCCAGGAGGCGCCGCGCATCGTCTCGACCCTCAATCTCGTGGCGGCGGGACTCGGCATCACCATCGTGCCCGCCTCCTTGAGCCGCCTGCCGCTGGAAGGCGTGACCTACCGTCCGCTGAAGGCCGGCCCGCCCTGAAAGTGCCGCTCAATCTCGCCTGCCGCGCCGACGAGCGCTCGGCCGCGACCTTGGCCTTCATCGATCTGGTGCGGCGGCTCCGCGAATAGTCACGGCCGCGCAGGCGGCGCCGGCGAGGGCAAGCCCTGCCGCTACCAGCATGGCGCGCCGAATGCCGTCGGCCAGCGAACCGTGCAGCGCCAGCGCGCCGAAGGCCGCGATGGCAAACAGGCTCGCCACCGAGGAAACGGCATTGTTGATGCCCGACGCCACGCCGGTCTGATGCCCGGGAACGGCGGCGATGACCGTGGTCGTGAGCGGCGCCACGGTCACCGCCATGCCGAGACCGACGACCGAGACCGGCAGCAGGAAAGCCATCGCATAGGGCGTCTCCGGCCCGGCCAGGGCGAACAGCACGAAGCCCCCGGCGACGACCGCAGGACCGCCGACAAGCGGCAACCGGGCGCCGACACGATCGAGCAGGCCGCCCGACCAGCGCGACAGCAGCGCCATGATGGCGGTGAAAGGCAGGAAGACGGCGCCGGCCATCGTGGCCGAATAGCCATGGACGGAGATGAGCGAGAAGGGCAGCAGGAACATGGCGCCGCCCAGCGCGCCATAAAGCAGGAGCGTGAGCGCATTGACGCCGCTGAAGGTGGCCGAGCGGAACAGGCCGAGCGGCATCATCGGCGCCGGCGCACGCGCCTCGTGCCATACGAAGATCGCCAGCAAGACGGCGCCGCCCGCCAATGTCGCGGCAGTCGTCGGGTCGCGCCATCCCGTGTCAGGCAGGGCGATCAAGCCGAAGGCGACGCCGGCCAGGCCGGTGAAGGCCAGCAGCGCGCCCAGCCAGTCGATGCCGGCCGGCGCTTCAGGATCGATGCTTTCCGGCAGATGGCGCCAGGCGATCCAAAGTGCGGCAAGACAGAGGACGGGATTGACGAAAAAGATCGCCTGCCAGGCCAGGTGATCGACGATCCAGCCGCCCAGCAATGGCCCGATGGCGGCGGCGATGGCGGAGAAGCCAGCCCAGGTGCCGATGGCGCGGCCGCGTTCATTGTCGGGAAAGGCCGCGCCGATGAGGGCCAGCGAACAGGGAATGAGCAGCGCCGCGCCCGCGCCCTGCGCCGCCCGGGCCGCGATCAGTTGCGCTGTTTCGTGCGAGAAGCCACAGGCGAGCGAAGCGAAGCCGAACAGGGCGACGCCGGCGATGAAGATGCGGCGCCGTCCCAGTCGGTCGCCGGCGGCCCCGCCCACCAGCAGAAAGGCCGCGAGGCAGAGCGTGTAGGCGTTGATCACCCATTGCAAAGCGGCGGGCGACGCGGCGAGGTCGCGGCCGATCGCCGGGAGGGCCACGTTCACCACCGATTCGTCGACAAAGGAGATGGTCGAGGCCAGGATCGTCGCCGCCAGGACCCAGCGCTGCTGGCGCACCGTGCACGTGGCCCCCCGCGCCGCACGGATGGCCTCGGCTTCGCAAGGTCTTGCTCGGGCAGTGATCACGCGGTCGTTCCCCCTTAAGGAAGATGTCGAGATTGCCATGCAAACCATCAAGACCATTGGGCATTCGACTCATTCGATCGAGCGCTTCGTCGATCTCCTGAAGGCGGGCGGCGTAGCCCTGCTGGTCGACGTGCGATCGATGCCCTACTCGCGCCGGTTTCCGCAGTTCGGCAAGGAGCGGCTGGCCAGGTCGCTGGCGGCGGCGGGCATCGACTACATCCATGAAGGCGCGGCGCTGGGCGGCAAACCCGAAGGCGGTGCGGACTATGACGCACTGGCGGCGCGGCCCGCGTTCAAGGACGCGCTCGGCCGGCTGATCGAGCGCGCCGAAAACACCACGCTTTGCCTGATGTGCGCCGAGAAGGAACCGCTCGACTGCCATCGCACCGTCCTGGTGTCGCGCCGGCTGGCGGAGCAAGGCGTTGGCATCGACCATCTGCTGGCCGACGGCAGCACGCGCCCGCACCGCGAGGTCGAGGACGCGCTGCTCGCCAGGAATGGCGGACCCGATTTGTTCGAAGATCGCCCCGCGCGGCTCGCCCACGCATATCTGGCGCGCGAACGGGCGATGAAGCGAAGTTGATTTTGCTCTGGCATTTTTCTTGCTGCATGCTTGTTGAAGCAGAACGAGGGGCGCACATGAACATCAATCGTCGCAGGCTTCTCCGCTCGACCGCCATCGGCGCTGTCGCCGCCGTGGCCAGTCCGTTCGTCATCCGCGACTTGCACGCCGATGATGCGATCAAGGTCGCTGGCATCCACGACACATCGGGCGGCCTCGATATCTATGGCAAACAGATGGTCGCCACGATGGATCTGGCGGTCAACGAGATCAATGCGTCAGGCGGCGTGCTCGGCCGCAAGATCCAGCTGATCAACTACGATCCACAATCCAACATCCAGCTCTACACCCAGTACGCCACCGAGGCGGCGACCAAGGAGAAGGTCGCGGTTGTCCATGGCGGCATCACCTCTGCCTCGCGGGAGGCGATCCGCCCGCTTTTGAAGCGCTACAACACGCTCTATTTCTACAACACGCTCTATGAAGGCGGCGTCTGCGACCGCAACATCTTCTGCACCGGCTCGACCCCGGCGCAGACCGTCGAGAAGCTGGTGCCCTACGTGCAGAAGAAATGGGGCAAGAAGATCTACACCATCGCCGCTGACTACAATTACGGCCAGATCACCGCCAAGTGGGTGAAGAAGTACGCCCAGGACAATGGCGGCGAGGTCGTGCAGACCGACTTCTTCCCGCTCGACGTCACCGATTTCGGCCCGACCATCAAGAAGATCCAGGCCGCCAAGCCCGACCTCGTGATGTCGGCCCTGGTCGGCGCGGCGCATATCTCGTTCTACCGCCAGTGGGCGGCGGCGGGCATGAACAAGCAGATCCCGCTCGCCTCGACCACCTTCGGCAACGAGATCGTCATTACATCGCCCGAGGAGCACAACGGCTACATCGTGGCCTTCGCCTATCTCGAGGGCATCGACACGCCAGCCAACAAGAAGTTCGTCGAGATCGTGCATGACAAGTACAAGATCCCGCACATGACCGAACTCGCCACCATGACCTATCACGGCGTCTATCTGTGGGCGAACGCCGCCAAGAAGGCGGGCAGTATCGACCGCATGAAGGTGATCGAGGCGCTTGAGCAGAACGCGTCGTTCGACGGCCCGGCCGGCAAGACGACCATCGACCCGCAGACGCACCACACCATCCTGGACGTCTATATCGGCGAGGCCAGGGACAAGAAGTTCAACGTGCTGGAGACGTTCTCGCAGCAGAAACCGGCCGACACGCAGGCCGTCTGCGACCTCAAGAAGAATCCCAACGAGAACAAGCAGTACGTCATCGACGTCAAGACCTGATTGCTGGGCGCGCGCGACTCCAGTCGCGCGTCTTTGTCCGCCCCATGCAAGATCGCGCCACTGGAGTGGCGCGCCCCCAGCGAAGAGCGGTCCGATGAGGAGCGTGCCTTAGCTTCATGGACTATATCGTCATCCTGCTGCTGCAGATCGGCAGCGCCGTCGCCAGCCTGGTGTTGATGAGCATCGGGCTTGCCGTGATCTTCGGCATGATGCGGGTCATCAACCTGGCACATGGCGAGTTCCTGATGCTGGGCGGCTATGCGGCCATCACCGCCTTCAATCTGGGCGTCAACCTCTGGGTGGCGATGGTGGTGGTGGCGCCGCTCGTGGTCGGGCTGTTTGGGGTGCTCGTCGAGCGGCTGGTGATCCGCCATCTCTACGGCCGCCTGATCGATACCATGCTGGCAACCTGGGGGCTGAGCCTCGCCATGATCGGCTTCGTCACCGTGGTGTTCGGCAACACCGTGTCGGGCATCTCGGCACCACTCGGCAGCGTCTCGATCGGCGCCTACCGCACCGGGGTCTACGAAATCTTCCTGATCCTGGTCGCCGCGATCCTGCTGATCGCGGGCTGGCTGGTGCTGCGTTTCACCCGGATCGGCCTGATCGCGCGCGGCACCATGCAGAATGCCGCCATGGCGGCCGCGCTGGGCACCAATCCGTCGGCGGTCTATGCCGTCACCTTCGCGGTCGGCTCGGCCCTGTCGGGCCTGGCCGGCGGGCTTTTAGCGCCGCTCACCGGCGTCGTGCCGACCATCGGCGCCGCCTATATCGCCAAAGCCTTCATCACCGTGATCAGCGGCGGGGCGGCGATCCTTTCCGGAACCGCCATCGCGTCGGCCTTGCTGGGCACCATCAACACGCTGGCCACCTTCGCCTTCACGTCGGTGCTGGGCGAGGTCGCCCTCCTGGTGGCGGCGGTCGTGCTGCTGCGCCTGCTGCCGCAGGGCATCACCGGACGCTTCTTCCGGAGAGCGCTGTGAAGAAGGCCCGCCTGCTGGCTGTCCTCGGCAATCTCGCGGTGCTGGCCGCAGGCCTCGCCGTGTTGTTCGGCCTGCCGGCTTTTGCCGAGACCTATCTGATCATCAACTCGACGATCTTCGCCGCCTTCGCCATCCTCGCCCTGTCGCTCGCGCTGATCTGGGGCTATGCCGGCATCCTGTGCTTCGGCCAGGCGGCGTTCTTCGGGCTGGGCGGCTACACCTATGCCGTGACCGCCATCAACATGGGCGACACGACGGTGCCGGCCGTGCTGGCCGTGCTGTTGCCCGCTTTGTTCGCCGGCCTGCTGGGCTACTTCATGTTCTGGGGCCGCATCAGCGACGTCTATCTCGGCGTGATCACCCTCACCGTCTCGCTGATCTTCTTCCGCTTCATCAACCAGACCGCCGGCGAGCAGTGGAACATCGGCGATGCGCCGCTGGGCGGCTTCAACGGCATTCCCGCCACGCCCATCCTCAACTGGCCGGGCCGGCCCGGCGACCAGCTGGCGCCGGAAAACATTTTCAGCCTGGCGGTCGGCCTGCTGATCATCGTCTACTTCTCCTGCAAGATCCTTTTGGCCACCCGCTTCGGCAGAATCATCGTGGCGATCCGCGAGAACGAGACCCGCGCCGAGCTGCTGGGCTACGACGTCAGGCTCTACAAGCTCGCCATCTTCATGATCGGCGGCGCGATGGCCGGCCTCTCCGGCCTGCTGTTCGCCAACTCGGTGTTCGTCAGCCCGACCATGTTCAGCCTGCCGGTGAGCGGCCAGATTATCATCTGGATCATCATCGGCGGCCTCGGCACGCTGATCGGGCCGGTCATCGGCTGCATCCTGATGCAGATCCTGACCAACTATCTCGGCACCTTGAGCCAGGTCAAAGGCTTCGGCTGGGTCGATCCCAACCTGGTGCTGGGCATCCTGCTGGTGGTCTTCGTCCTGCTGGTGCCCAGGGGCCTGACCGCGCTGGTGGCCGATGCCTGGCGATGGCTCGCGAGCCTCCCCACCAGGCCGCGCGCCGCTGCCGAACCGGCGGTGCGCGAGCGGACGTCAAACCCATGACGGCGAACCCATGACGGCGATACCGCTCCTCGAGACGCGCGGCCTGACCATGCGGTTCGGCGGCGTCGTCGCCGTCGACCATGTCGACTTCACCCTGCACGAGGTCGAGCTGCGCTGCGTGATCGGGCCGAACGGCGCGGGCAAGAGCACTTTCTTCAAATGCCTGACCGGCCAATTGCGGCCGACCGGCGGCCAGGTCCTGTTCCGCGGCGCGCCGGTTGCCGGCATCGGCACGCACGCCATCGCTCGCCTGGGCGTCGGCATCAAGACCCAGGTGCCCAACGTGTTCGACGGTCTCACCGCGCGCGACAATGTGTGGACGGCGGCGACCAAGGTGGCGCCGGGTCGGATCGCCGAGCTGCGCACCGACGAGGCCATGGAGCGGGTCGGCATCGCCGGGATCGCCGACCGCATCGTCGGCCAGCTGGCGCACGGCCAGCGCCAGCTCGTCGAGCTCGCCATGGTGATCGCGCCCGAGCCCGACCTGATCCTGCTCGACGAGCCGGCGGCCGGCATGACCGACGAGGAGGTTGATCGCCTGGTCGACCTGATCGCCGAGCTCAACCAGCGTCACGCCCTGGTCGTGGTCGAGCACGACATGCAGTTCATCCGCCGCATCGCCCGGACCGTCACCGTGTTCCACCAGGGCGCGGTGCTGATCGAGGGTAACGTCGCCGACATCCTGACCAACGACCAGGTGCGCGACGTCTATCTCGGCAAGCAGGCGGCGTAGAGCATGATCCGCTTCCTGTCTCATATTCTTTGCTGGGAGCGCGCCACTCCGTGGCGCAATCATGTTCGTGCTGCGCGCGAAGATGCGCCACTGGAGTGGCGCGCTCCCAGCAAAAAGCATGAGCGTTAGCCTCATGCTCGAAGTGCGCAACCTCGCTTCCGGCTACCAGAAGATACCGATCATCCTCGGGGTCAATTTCGAGGTCATGGACGGCGAGTTCGTGGGCATCCTGGGCCACAACGGCATGGGCAAGACGACCTTGCTCAAGACGGTGGTCGGCCAGCTGCCGGCCACGGCCGGCAGCATCCGCTTTGGCGGCACGGAGATCGCGCGCGCGCCGGCGCATCGCCGGGCCCGCCTCGGCCTGGGTTACGTGCCGCAGGGCCGGCAGATCTTTCCCGGCCTCTCGGTGCTCGACAACATGCGCATGGGCGCGGCCAGCGCCGGTCTCGGCGACGACGTGCTGGACGAGGTCATCGAGGCGTTGCCGCGGCTGAAACCGATCCTGGGGCGCGCCGGCGGCGTGCTGTCGGGCGGCGAGCAGCAGATCCTCGCCCTGGCGCGCTGCCTGTGCGGGCATCCCAAGCTCATCCTGCTCGACGAGCCGACCGAGGGCATTCAGCCGTCGATCATCGAGGAGATCATCGACATCCTGCTGGGCTTGAAGAAGCGCAACGGCCTCACCATCGTGCTGGTCGAGCAGAATCTCGACTGCATCCGCCGCCTGTCGGACCGCGTCCTGATCATCCAGAAGGGGCGCATCACCGGCGAGGTGCCGCACGATCATCTGCACGACGACGCCCTCGTCGCGGAGTTCGTCGGCATGAGCGCGCACTGATTTCTGACCACAGAGGGAGAGAACAACATGGCAAGCGTGAAGATGCCGACACCGGCCGAACTGGCGCAGGTCGGTAGCGAACTGGGCATGAACCTGTCCGACTCCGACATCGCCTTCTTCCTGGAGACGATGCCCGGCAACGTCGCCGCCTACAACCTGCTGGAATCGCTGCCCGACAACCTGCCAACGGTGAAATATCCGCGCACGCCGGGTTACCGGCCGGAGGGCGAGGAGAACAAATACAATCTTTGGTACTACAAGAGCGAGATCAAGGGTGCGCCCGAGGGCAAGCTCAAGGGCAAGCGCGTGGCGCTCAAGGACAATGTCTGCGTCGCCGGCGTGCCGATGATGAACGGCGCCTCGACGCTCGAAGGCTACATGCCCGACGTCGACGCCACGGTGGTGACCCGCGTGCTCGACGCCGGCGCCACGGTGGTCGGCAAGGTCCATTGCGAATATTTCTGCTTCTCCGGCGGCAGCCACACCTCCTCGCCCGGGCCGGTCCACAATCCGCGCAAGTACGGCTACTCGGCCGGCGGCTCCTCGTCGGGCAGCGCCGCGGTCATCGTCACCGGCGAGGCCGACATGGCGATCGGCGGCGACCAGGGCGGCTCGATCCGCATGCCATCCTCCTATTGCGGCATTGTCGGCCTCAAGCCCACCTGGGGCCTGGTGCCCTACACCGGCATCATGCCGATCGAGCTGACGCTCGATCACACCGGGCCGATGACCGGCACGGTCGCCGACAACGCGCTGATGCTGGAAGCCATTGCCGGCCCCGACGGGCTCGATCCGCGTCAGATGGGCTGCACCGTCGACGCCTACACCAAGGCGCTGGGCGGCAGCGCATCCGGCCTCAAGATCGGCGTGGTCAAGGAAGGTTTTGGCCATCCCCAGTCGGAGAAGGTGGTCGACGAGCTGGTGAAGAAGGGCGCCGCCAAGTTCAAGGAGCTGGGTGCGGCCGTCGAGGAGGTCTCGATCCCCTGGCATCTCACCGGCATGGCGGTGTGGTCGGCGATCGCCGTCGAGGGCGCCACCTGGCAGATGATGCTGGGCAACGGCTACGGCTTCAACTGGAAGGGCCTTTACGTCACCAGCCTGGTCGACGCCCATTCGGCGTGGCGCGAGCGCGCCGACGAGCTCTCGGACACGCTCAAGACCACGATCCTGTTCGGCAAGTATGCGCTCAACAAGTATCGCGGCCATTACTACGCCAAGGCGCAGAACCTGGCGCGCAAGCTCACGGCCGCCTACGACACGGCGCTGGCCAAATACGACCTGCTGCTGATGCCGACCCTGCCGCTGCGGGCGACCAAGCTGCCCGACCCGGCCGGCCCGCGCATGGACATCATCAATCGCGGCTTCGAGATGCTGCCCAACACCGCGCCGTTCGACGTCACCGGACACCCGGCCATCACGCTCCCCTGCGGCATGAGCGAAGGCCTGCCGGCGGGCCTGATGCTGATCGGCAAGCACTGGAACGAATCGACGATCTACAAGGCGGCCGACGCCTACGAAAAGAGCCACGACTGGAAGAAGGTCGCGGCGTAGCTTCCGTCGTCTCTCCACGCGGCCCTTCGGGCCTTGGTCGAGACGACGGAAAAGCGCCAGAAATCTGCTAGGCTCCCCCTAACGAGGGGGGACCGAACCGATGCGGATCATCGCGCTGCTGCTCGTGGCTTTCGTCGCGCTGAGCCACGTGGGCTTCCTGGTCCTGGAAATGTTCTATTGGAACGATCCGGTCGGCCGGGAGGTCTTCAACACGACACCGGAGTTCACGGCGTCGACGGTGGTGCTGGCCGCCAACCAGGGCCTCTATAACGGCTTCCTCGCCGCGGGCCTGCTGTGGGGACTTTTCAGCGGCCGACGCGACCTGAAAGTCTTCTTCCTGTGCTGCGTCATCGTGGCCGGCGTCTATGGCGGGCTCACCGCCAAGATGTCGATCCTCTACGTCCAGGGCGTGCCGGCCCTGGCCGCCCTGCTGGCCGTGCTGTCGACCCGTCCGCCGCGCATGCGGAGCCGGCTGTAGAGGATCGTTTCAGGCGGACCGCGGCGCGTAGCCGAAACCGAATCTCGCTATGTCCTGATGCCTCTCGCCCAGCGCCATCTGGGCGAGCAGCTCGCCGACGCCGGCCGAATGCTTGAAGCCGTGACCCGAGCAGGGCGAGGCGACGATCACGCGATCGGCGTCGGGATGGCGGTCGATGATGAAGCGGGCGCGGTCAACCTGGGTGTACAGACAGACCTTGTGCTTCACGCAGGTCGGCGACAGACCGGGGAAATACGGCCCGACATAGGTCTCGTACATCTCGCGGATTTCATCAGGACCGACGGCGCGCGCCACCGCGTCCGGCGTTGTCGCCGTGTGATCCTGCTCGGTGGCGAGCTTGACGCCCTCCTCCAGGCCGCCGGTGGCGGGGAAGCCGTAGATCGGCTGGGGCGCCGGAACCTGCCAGATATAGACGGGAAACCGCTCAGGCGAGAACTGCGCATGTTGCGCGGCGCCCTTGGCGCGGAACCAGTAGAGGACCTGGCGCGTCACCTTGAAGTGGCCGGCCAGGGCCGGCTTGAGAAAATCCGGCAACCACGAACCTGCCGCCACGATCAGCTCCTTGGCGTGGTAGGTATCCTTGTCCGTCTTCACGGTGACCGAGCCGCCCGCCTGATCGAACGAGATGACCGTCTCGTTCAGGTGCAGATCGGCGCCAAGCGCCTTGGCCTTTTGCAGTTGGGCGGTGACGCATCGCTCCGGCCGCACGAAACCGCCGACATCGTCGTGGTAGGCCTCGTCGCCATCGGCGACATTATAGGCGGGATACCTTTGCCTGATCTGCGCCGTATCGAGAATCTCGTACGCCAGCTTCGCCTTCTTCGCGGCGTCGACGGTGGCGCTCAAAAATTCCGGCACGCTGTGATTGGCCGCCCGCTCGCCCGGTCCGAAGAGGACCAGCAGTCCGTTCTGCGTGAGAAGCTCAACACCAAGCTCCGCCTCGAGTTCCCGCCAGATCTGGTGGGAGCGCACGGCGAACGCCGTATATTCCGGTCCCTCGCCGCAGGCGATGCGGGTTATGCGCGTGTCGCCATGGGTCGAGCCGAATTCATGGGGCGGCGAAAAGCGATCGATCCCCAGCACCCGGGCGCCGCGCCTGGCCAGCTGGTAGGTGGCGGCGGCGCCCATGGCGCCCAGGCCCAGGACAACGACATCGTACGCGATCGGCATCAACGCCCCCTCAAACGCCGGCGAGATGCCGGGCCCCCCATTTGCGGATCGAATCGATGATCGGCACGAAGCTGCGGCCCATCGGCGTCAGGCGATAGTCGACCCTGGGCGGCACCGTGCCGTAGTCGCGGCGGTCGATCAGGCCGGCCGTGGCCAGTGCCTTAAGCTCGCGGCTCAGCACCCGGGGCGCGATCTCCGCCGAGCCGTCGCCGCCGCGCAACAGGCCGCTGCGGATCTCGCCATAGCGCCGCGCGCCGTCCTTGAGGTCCCACAGGATGCGGACCTTGTACTTGCCGCTCACCATCTTCTGGAACGCCAGCACCGGACAGCCGCAGCCTGCCTCCTGGCGCGCGCCGTGCCGTACACTATCATTTTTGTCCATACTTGCGCTCTTGCTCCCATGTCCTACTGTTTTGCCATCGAGGAGGAGCGACATGAAGCAATTTCTCATCAAGTACCGCCATACCACCGGCACGACGGAGGACTGGCACCGCGAGATCGCGTCGTTCATCGCCTCGCTCGACGGCGACCCGGCGCTCAAGGGCAAGATCGGTTATCGCTGCATGAAGGGCCGCGACGGCACGGACTATTATCACCTCGCCACGGTGTTCGACGAGGGGGCGCGGATCGCCCTGCAGGAGCGCGCCTTCTTCAGGCATTACACCGAGGCCACCCGGGTCGTTTCCGGCGGTTCGGTCGAGGTCGTGCCCTTGGAGATGATCGCCGAGACGGCATAGGCTTGTGAAGTCCTGCATAGATGGCACTGTCGGCGAGAGGCACCATCGCGCGCAATTGCTGTCCATGGATCATCCGTTTGATCGATGTCTCGCCTTTCGATGCCATCGCTCGCCTCCTTGGCTTCAACTGGCTTCCGAATGAAGGCGATCGTCCCCAAAAGATGGAAGATCTTACGCACGCTCGGAGGGGAGCAGAGGGCGCCGGGATAAAATTCGGAGGGTCGTGCCAAGGCCGTCAGAATTGCTGGGCGCCGATTTCCAGCCAGTCCGCGCTTCCCTGAGCACCGGGGCAGGTCAAGGGCCGAGCAGTTTGCCGCTCAGTAAGATTGGGGGGCTTACAGGCGAGCGAAGATTGGACCGATCGGGCTCGAATCCGGTCCGGTGCTTACTCCCCAATTCCGGAATAGATTGGCCCATGATCGTGCACGATCTATTCCTTGGTAAGATAACCCATTCCCCGCAGGAGGATCGGATGGATCGGCTCGAAGGCATCAAGATATTCGTGCGCGTCGTCGAGAGCGGGAGCTTTTCAGCGGTTGCGCGCGAGCTTGGGACAGGACAGCCGGCGATCAGCAAGCAGGTTGCCGCGCTCGAGGAACGTCTTGGCGCGCAACTGCTCATGCGCACCTCCCGCAGTCTGAGCCTGACCGAGGCCGGGCGCGATTTCTACGAGTCCGCAGTACCGCTGATCGCCGATCTCGAGGCAGCCGAATCCCGCATTGGCTCAGGCCAGGCCTCGCCGTCTGGCGTGGTGCGCGTCACCGCCGCGCCCGGCTTCTCTCGCCTCTATGTCGTGCCGAAACTACCTTCGTTCCGCGCGCGCCATCCCAAGGTCGTCGTCGAGATGCTGGTCTCCGAGCGGACGAGCAATCTCGTCGAAGAAGGCATCGACCTCGCCATTCGTAATGGCGCCCTTTCGGACTCCAGCCTTGTCGCGCGCAAGATCGGCGAGTCCGCCGTCGTTGCCGTCGCATCCGCAGAATATCTGGAACGCAGAGGGGAGCCCACGCGCCCCGGCGATCTCGACCGCCACGATGGCGTGATTTTCGTCTCACAGGACGGACCGCGACCCTGGACCTTCGCCAGCCGCGCCGGGGTGATCTCCTATCAGGCGGCGGCATCGTTTCGCAGCAATGATGGCGAACAGCTCCGCGCCGCGGTCCTTGCCGGCCTTGGTATCACCCAGGCGCCTTACTGGCTTTTTGCGGCCGACATACGCGCCGGGACCGTGCGGCGAATCCTGCGCGATCGTGAGCCGGCCAGAATTCCGATCAGCGCCGTGCGACCCGCGTCCCGCCGTCAGCCCAGCAAAGTTGCCGTTTTTGTCGACTTTCTGGCTGAGCTGCTCGCCGAAGCGGACGCCTGATCCATTCCTCAATGGGATCGATGCTATCCGAACTGAACGTCTAATCCTGCTTGGTCGAATTAATAGTTTTGCATCGCCGACAACGAACGAGGTGATGCCATGAAACGGCTCGGCGATAAGGTTGCGATAGTAACCGGCGCTTCAAAAGGAATCGGAGCGGGCATTGCAAAAGCCTTCGGCGCGGAAAGCGCGGCGGTGGTTGTGAACTATGCGCGCGATCATGAAGGCGCGGAACGGGTGGTGCGCGAAATCACTGGCAAAGGCGGGCGAGCCATCGCCGTGCAAGGCGACGTGGCGCAGAGGTCCGACGCGCAACGCCTCGTCGCGGAGGCGAAAAAAGCCTTCGGCCGCCTGGATGTGCTCGTGAATAACGCGGGCGTCTTCTCGTTCGCGCCCTTCGAGCAGTTCAGCGAGCAGGAGTTTCACCGTCAGTTCAACACGAATGTGCTTGGCACGTTCCTCATGATCGAAGCCGCTTTGCCGGCCTTCGGTGCGGAAGGCGGCAGCATTATCAACATCGGATCGACGGAGAGTGTCGCTGCCGACCCGACCCTTTCGATCTACGTGGCGTCAAAGAGCGCTGTCGATGGCTTGACGCACGTGCTCTCAAAAGAGTTCGGCCCCAGGAAAATCCGCGTTAACGCTCTCAGTCCCGGTGGAACCGAAACCGAGGGTGCGCACGCGGCGGGCGTCATGGGCCCGGAGTTTAAGAAGCAGGTGATCGCCAGTACGCCGCTGGGCCGCTTGGGCCAACCCGAGGACATCGCACGCGTGGCCGTATTTCTTGCCTCGGATGATGCGGGCTGGCTCACGGGAGAAATCATCTTCGCGAACGGCGGCAACAAGTAAAACGACTTCAGGAGAACAACACCATGAGCGCTTACCTGGAAGCATTGGACCTATCTACACTGATGGAAAAAGGGATACGCCGGAAGAATGACGCCATCACCCCCTTCACCCTCGCCGTCCCGCAGGCGGACCTCGAGGACCTCAACCGCCGCATCGACCAGACCCGCTGGCCGGACGCGGAGACAGTCGACGACTGGACCCAGGGCGCGCCGCTCGCCAAGATCAAGGCGCTGGTCGATCACTGGCGTCACCGCTACGACTGGCGCCGCTGCGAGGCGATGCTGAACGATTGGGGCCAGTACAAGACCGCCATCGACGGCCTCGACATCCATTTCCTGCATGTCCGCTCGAAGCACGAGAACGCGCTGCCGCTGATCATCACCCACGGCTGGCCGGGCTCGGTGATCGAATTCATGAAGATCATCGGTCCCCTGACCGACCCGACCGCCCATGGCGGCAAGGCCGAGGACGCCTTCCACGTGATCGCCCCCTCGCTCCCTGGTCACGGCTTCTCCGACAAGGCGACTGAGACGGGCTGGGGCATTCCCCGGATCGCTGGCGCCTGGATCACGCTGATGCGGCGCCTCGGGTACACACGCTGGGTCGCGCAAGGCGGGGATTGGGGCTCGGTGGTGACCACAGCCATCGGCACAATGAAGCCGGATGACTGCGCGGCGATCCACGTCAACATGCCGTTGGTGTTTCCTGAGCCTGACCAGCTCCAGGGCATGGACCCGTTCGAGCAGGCCGCCGCGGCGTCGCTGGCCCATTGGGAGGAAAAGGGCTCTGGCTATTTCAAGCAGCAGTCGACGCGACCGCAGACGCTGGGCTACGGACTCGCCGACTCGCCGGTCGGCCAGGCGGCCTGGATCTATGAGAAGATGTGGGCCTGGACCGACAATCAGGGAAACCCCGAGGACGCCCTGACCCTGGACGAGATGCTGGATAACATCATGCTCTACTGGCTGCCGGGGACCGCGACCTCCTCCGCCCGGCTATATTGGGAAAGCTTCGCCATGGGCGTCGCGTCGGTCAGGCTGGAGATTCCCGTAGGCGTCAGCATCTATCCGCGCGAGACCCTCCGCCCTCTCGGCGCTGGGTCGATCGGTGGATGCCGAACCTGATCCACTACAACATCCTGGAACGGGGGGGCCACTTCGCCGCCTGGGAGCAGCCGGCGCTGCACGCCAAGGAAATCCGCGACTGCTTCGCCAAGGTGCGCTGAGCGTGGCCGCGCCAGGCGCGGATCCGCAGGGCTGTCACAGTGAAACGAAAAGAGGAACGCCATGATTGACCATATTTACCTCCCCGTCTCTGACCTGAAACGGTCGAGTGAATTCTATAAGAAGATGCTTGAGCCGCTTGGCATCGACATGCCCTACAAGTTCGATCGACTTCTCGGTTTCGCCATCAATGGCGAGCCGGGTTTCTGGCTGAAGAATGGCGAAGTCGCCAAAGACCTTTACGTCGCCTTCACCGCCAAGAGCGCGGACGTTGTCAGGGCCAGCTACAAGGCGTCGATAAACGCGGGAGCGACTTCAATCAAGGAACCGAGCCTTCGGCCCGAATGGCGTGCCGACTACTTCGCGGCAAACATCGGCGACCCGGACGGACACAATATCGAAATTGCCTATAAGCCTTGGCTCTACAAATAAAAGGTAAGAGCCATCCACCCATCCGAGGCCAGCAAGGTCGCTGTGTTTGTTGACTTTCTGGCTAAGCTGGTCGCCGAAACGGACGACTGATCTATTCCCCAATGGGATCGATGCGATCCGAACTGAACGTCTAATACTCTTCTGGTCGAATTGATAGTTTTGCATCGCCGACAACAAACGAGGTGATGCCATGTCGCTCTCCGCTCTTCGCCAGCCCATCAAAGCATTCCTTCAGGCGACCGCCAGCCGCGACCGCGCCGCCCTGCTTGCGGCCTTCGCGAACGACGCCGTTCTCGTCGACATGGGCAAGGAGCACCGTGGCGATGAAATCGCTCGCTGGATGGACAGCCTTTATCTCGGCTCGAATGTCCGTGTGCACCCGCTCCACACCGAGGAACGAGACGGGTGTACGGTCCTCGCTGTCGCCGTCGCTGGCGACTACGCAGCGCTCGGGGTGACAGAGCCTTTCCAGCTGGACTGGCACATCGACCTCGCCGGCGATCGCATTGCGCGACTTCGCATGGTGGAAGAGAAACTGGACCTGCCGGCGCCCGTACTGGGCTTCGTGCAGGCCATGAACATGTACGATCTCGACGGCATGGTTTCGCGCTTCGCGCCGGACGCGGTCGCGAACGATCAGATGCGCCACTATGCGGGGCGCGAGGCGATCCGGGCCTGGCTCGCCAAGGAAATCGCTGGCGATAGGGTAACGATGTTCGTCACAGAGATCCTGCGCCATCCGGGCGGCGTCGCCGTGCTCGCCAAGGTGACCGGCGACTACGACAAGACCGGCCTCCCCGACCCGCTCGAGCTTCGCTTCTACTTCACCCTCGCAGGCGATGCGATCGCGCAGCTCGTGGTCATTCCGGCCAAACGCCCCTGATCCCGGAAACGGCGCAACGCAACGAGGCCAAGGAGGATAAGCGTGAAAAAGATTGTCGTTGTCGGCACAGGGCGCATGGGCGGGGCCTTGGCGGCTGCGCTGAAGGGTTACGCGGGCATCATCGTTTCGGCGATGGTTCCCGGCGCCGGCGGCTACGACCTGAAGCGAGACGACGTCACTGCGTTCGCGTCCATTTCCTCTGCATCGATCCGCGATCCGGCGAGCGGCGAAAAGCCTACGGTGTTTACTTGCGCGGGCGATGAGGCCGCGCACTCGAGCGTGATCGCCCTGGCCAAGGAGATCGGCTTCGCTTCGGAAACCGCGTTACGCTGCGCGCTTATGTAGCGTCGTGACCCGGTCGACGGGCACGCCCAGGAAAAGGTTCAACTGTACCGAAACGGAGAAGAAATCCATGCCCGCATATCTCGTCTATATTTGCCAGGGTGTAAGCGATCGGAAGGAGCTGGAGACATATTGGAAAGACATGCCTCCCACTTTCAGCGGGTTCAACGTCAAAATGCACACAGTGTACCGGCCATTCGAGCTACTCGAGGGTGAAGGACCGGTTGAAGGAGTCGTGGTCGCGGAGTTCTCTTCGATGGAGGAGGCCAAGAGGTGGTATGACAGCCCGGGATACGTCACGGTGCGCCAGCACCGTATGCGAGGCGCAAAGTATCTAGGCTTGCTTGTCGATGGGGGGGTTACAGAAAGCATCGATGAGCGGATGCCGCAGACCAGAGCCGTTGGCTCAACAGCGCCCCGGTAATTTTTTCGATCATTGCGGCTCGGCGAGCCGTCGATCTTGCGATCCCGGCTAGCCAGCTGGACCACAATGAGTCGCCCGTGAAGAACGGCATTGCGGGTGATTTCAGGCCGGTTGGGCGTTCGGCCGCGATTAGCATCGCATCAACTCATGGTGACCCTATGCCACGACCGGGGGGTCAATCCCACGCGCTGCACGAACACGCGCGTGAAGTGGCTTTGATCGACGAAACCGCAGGCCAGGGCGACCTCCGAGAGCGATTGGTCGCGTCGGCGTATCAGGGTCATGGCGTGGTCGACCCGTGCCTGCAGCAGCCACGCGTGAGGAGCCAACCCCGTGGATTTGCGGAATGCCCGCGAGAAATGGCTGACCGACAGACCGCAGGCCTTGGCGATCTCCGCGAGTGCGATGTCGCCGGAGAGATTGGCAATCAGCATCTGTTTCGCGCGCCGTTCTTGCCAGGGCGCTAAGCCACCCTTCACGAGGCGCGGCCCCGTCGGCATTCCGCCGTAGGCATGCGCCACATGCGCGGTCAAAGCGAGAGCGACATGGTCGGCAAACAGTCTGCTGACCTGCTCGGGCGACCTCAACGCCGGTAACATTGAAGCGCTGATCTGTCGGATTATTTCGTCACCGACACCGACGCACGGGTCAAATCGGAGTTCGTCGATGTGCGAGAGGTTGGCCTCGTCGGCCAAAGCGTTCAGCGCCTGGCGAGGCACAAACCACATCATCGTGTGCAATGGGCCGTCTATCATCGCCGCCGGATCGCGCTTCAGGTCGTGAATGGTGGTGTCACCGGCTCGAAGTGGCGGAACTTTATACGCCTTTCCCTCCTGCCAGTATTCAAAGCTCGCCTTTTCCCGAAGTTGACAGCAGACCATATAGGCGTCTTGGCGCGGGATGAGGTCACTGATCCGTCCTGGCGGGTGATCTATCAGAAGCTCGGTGGCCGCAAGTTCTGCTTGCCGTAAGACCCGTGTCACCATGTGCGGTGCCTCTTCGGCGCCGAAGTGCGCGGCAAGACCTTGGCCGTAGGGTTGCCGCGGTCCTCTTACGGAAAAATTCGCTCGCTCTGTCATGCGTCCTGGCCCCGTGCCCAGGTGGTCTCGTCGCCCTCGACCTCACGGAAATCTGCGGCGCTTGACCGTTTCGAAGCAGAACAATACCAACGCCGCCGGAACCATACCAGCAGCGGGCGTGGGCCCCGGATAGCATGAATCCGTCTGGATTGACGGAGAGGCCCATGAAAATCCTCACGACGCACTACATCGATGGCGCGTTCGTCTCCTCGCACGGCCGGGAGATCATGGACATCATCCGTCCGACCAACCGCCAGGTTCTCGCCCGCCTCACACTGGCGGACGAGGAAGACACCCGTCGCGCTATCGCGGCCGCCCGGCGCGCATTCGCGACATACGGGCGTTCGGCACCGCGGGAGCGCGCCGAGCTCCTGCAGCGGCTGCACGCGGCGGTGTCCGAGCGGATCGACGATCTGACCGCCGCCATGGTGGAAGAGTACGGCGGTGTGGCGCGCTTCTCCCGGATGATCGTGGAGTCGGGCGCCACCGCGTTCAAGGCGGCCGAAGAGGCGCTTCACGAGATGCCGTGGCGGCGCAGCTGGGGCCGGACGACCGTGACCTTGGAGCCGGTGGGCGTTGCCGGTCTCATTACGGCGTGGAATGCAAACGCGCTGTTTATTTGCCTGAAGCTGGCCTCGGCACTTGCCGCGGGCTGCACCGTCGTCATCAAGCCGAGCGAACTCAGTGCGCTGCAAACTCAGGTGCTGCTCGAGGCGCTGGTCAAGGCGGACCTGCCAAAGGGCGTTCTCAACGTGGTCACGGGCCTGGGCGGCGTCGTCGGCGCCGAACTCGTGCGCAATCCTGACGTGGCCAAAATCTCGTTCACGGGCTCGGTCGCCGTGGGCCAAGGCATCATGCGCGATGCCGCCGCAACGATGAAGCGCGTCACCCTCGAGCTGGGCGGCAAGTCTCCCAATATTCTGCTCGACGACGCAAACTTCGACGAGGCAATTCCGCTGGCGCTCGGCGTCGTGTTCATGAACAGCGGCCAAGCCTGCGCCGCCGGAACGCGCCTGCTCGTCCCAAGCCACCGGCTTGAAGAAGCCAAGCGCGCCATCGTCGAGGCGATGCGCGGCTTTCCCTCCGGCGACCCTGCGGATCCAAAGACAGGTGTCGGGCCGGCGGCGACGGAGAAACAATACGACCGCGTCCAATCGTACATCCGTAAGGGCATCGAAGAGGGCGCCGAAGTGCTGGTCGGCGGCGAAGGTCACCCGGATCGGCTCGAAGGTGGCTTCTTCGTGAAGCCTACAGTGTTCGTGAACGTCACGAACGACATGACGATCGCACAAGAAGAGATCTTCGGCCCGGTATTGTCCGTCATCGCCTACGATTCCGAGGCCGATGCCATTCGGATCGCCAATGATTCCAAATATGGTCTCCACGCCTTCATAAGCGGCAAGGATCTCGCGCGCGCCCGGCGCGTCGCGGAGCAAATTCGCGCCGGCCGCGTGGTGATCAATGGCATGGCCGACGATCCGCAAGCGCCCTGGGGCGGCTTCAAGTTCTCGGGCGTGGGCCGCGAATACGGCGGTTATGGCA
>Ga0308309_10000504_pt1 | contig 25045 bp, 23 predicted proteins | sample HubBroMetageWFT5_FD_192491 | JGI IMG/M metagenome (GOLD analysis project Ga0308309, IMG submission 192491) | Warmed and freeze-thawed soil microbial communities from the Hubbard Brook experimental Forest, New Hampshire - Hubbard Brook CCASE Soil... | ecosystem: Environmental > Terrestrial >...
ATGGGGCCGTGCGCGGGCAGTGCGGTCTATTCGCCTGCCATGACCGACTTCATCTTCATGGTGAAGGACAGCTCCTACATGTTCGTAACCGGTCCCGACGTGGTGAAGACGGTCACGCACGAGACGGTGACCCAGGAGGAGTTGGGCGGCGCGCTCACCCACACGCAGAAGTCCGGCGTCGCCGATCTCGCCTTCGAGAACGACGTCGACGCACTGCTGCAGCTGCGCCGCTTCGTCGATTTCCTGCCGTCCAACAACCGCGAGAAGGCGCCGCTGCGGCCGACGCGGGATCCGGTGGACCGCGACGACGCTTCGCTCGACACCCTGGTGCCGGACAACACGAACAAGCCCTACGACATCAAGGAGCTGATCCTGAAAGTCGTCGACGAAGGCGATTTCTTCGAGCTCTCGCCGGAATGGGCCGGCAACATCGTGGTGGGCTTCGGTCGCATGGCCGGCCGCTCCGTGGGGTTCGTCGCCAACCAGCCGATGGTGCTGGCCGGCTGCCTCGACATCGACAGTGCGCGCAAGGCCGCGCGCTTCGTGCGCTTCTGCGATGCCTTCAATATCCCCATCGTCACTTTCGTCGACGTGCCGGGCTTCCTGCCGGGCACCCAGCAGGAGTTCGGCGGCATCATCAAGCACGGCGCCAAGCTGCTCTATGCCTATGCCGAGGCGACCGTGCCCAAGGTGACGGTGATCACCCGCAAGGCCTATGGCGGGGCCTACGACGTGATGGCGTCCAAGCACCTGCGCGGCGACGTGAACTATGCCTGGCCGGGCGCGGAAATCGCGGTGATGGGCGCCAAGGGCGCGGTCGAGATCATCTTCCGCTCCGACATCGGTGATGCCGCCAAGATTGCCAAGCGCACCGAGGAATACCGCGAGAAGTTCGCCAATCCATTCGTGGCCGCCAACCGCGGCTTCATCGACGACGTGATCATGCCGCACGGCACGCGTCGGCGGGTCTGCCGGGCGCTGGCCACGCTCGAGACCAAGAAGCTCGAGAATCCGTGGCGCAAGCATGGCAACATCCCCCTGTGAAAGAGGGCCGCCGTGAGCCTGTCGCCGGAGGAGCGCATGCGGCGCGCGCGCGGGGTGCGCCTGCACCTGATCGTGGCCTTGTTCGCTCTCATGGTGTTGATCGCCGTCAACGCGCTCTTCAGCAGCCGCTATCCGTGGTGGCTGTGGGTGCTGACGGCCTGGCTACCGCTGATCGTGTGCCATACCGCCTGGGCGCGTGGCCTGTTCGACCGCAATAAAGAAGGATCGTGAGTATGGCCGCCAAGAAGAAGGCCGCGAAAAAGGCAGCACCGAAGGCCGTCGCAAAAGTCGCCAAGCCGCCCTTCGACAAGATCCTGATCGCCAACCGCGGCGAGATCGCCTGTCGCGTCATCCGCACCTGCAAGCGGCTCGGCATCAAGACGGTGGCGGTCTATTCCGAGGCCGACGCCGATGCGCTGCATGTCCGCCTGGCCGACGAGAAGGTGCTGATCGGCCCGCCGCCGTCGGCGCAGTCCTACCTGCAGATCGACAAGATCGTGGCGGCCTGCAAGAAGACCGGCGCGCAGGCGGTCCATCCGGGTTACGGCTTCCTCTCGGAGAAGCAGGAGTTCCAGAAGGCGCTGGCCAAGGCGAAGATCGTCTTCATCGGTCCCGATGCGCTCGCCATCCACGCCATGGGCGACAAGATCGAATCCAAGAAGCTCGCGCTCAAGGCCGGGGTCAGCACCGTGCCGGGCTATCTGCACGCCATCCCCAATGCCGAGGAGGCGGTGAAGATCGCGCAGAAGGTCGGCTATCCGGTGATGATCAAGGCGTCGGCCGGCGGCGGCGGCAAGGGCATGCGCATCGCCTACAACGATGAGGAGGCCCGCGAAGGCTTCGGCTCGGCGACCAACGAGGCCAAGGCGTCGTTCGCCGACGATCGGGTGTTCATTGAGAAATACGTCGAGGAGCCGCGCCATATCGAGATCCAGCTGATTGCCGACGGTCACGGCAACTGCATCTACCTGTGGGAGCGCGAGTGCTCGATCCAGCGCCGTCATCAGAAGGTGATCGAGGAGGCGCCCAGCCCTTTCCTCGACGCCAGGACGCGCAAGGCGATGGGCGAGGAGGCGGTGGCGCTCGCCAAGGCGGTCAAATACAAGAGCGCCGGCACGGTCGAGTTCATCGTCGACAAGCACCGCAAGTTCTATTTCCTCGAGATGAATACCCGCCTGCAGGTCGAGCACCCGGTGACCGAGCTCATAACCGGCCTCGACCTCGTCGAGCTGATGATCCGGGTCGCGGCCGGCGAGAAGCTGCCGTTCCAGCAGAAGGACGTGAAGCTCGAGGGCTGGGCGGTCGAGGCGCGACTCTATGCCGAGGATCCGTTCCGCAACTTCCTGCCCTCGACCGGACGGCTGGTGAAGTATCGCGAGCCTGCGCCCGGGCCGGACATCCGCGTCGATACCGGCGTCTACGAGGGCGGCGAGATTTCGATGTTCTACGATCCGATGATCGCCAAGCTCTGTTCCTACGGCAAGACCCGGATCGACGCCATCGAGCGCATGCGGCGCGCGCTCGACGAATTCTACGTCCGCGGCGTGTCGCACAACGTGCCGTTCCTGGCGGCGCTGATGGCGCATCCGCGCTTTCGCGCCGGCCGGCTGACGACCAATTTCATCGCCGAGGAGTTCAAGGGCGGCTTCACGGCGGCCCATCTGCCGCCGCGCGATCCCGCCATGCTGGCCGCCGTCGCAGCCGTTGCCGATCGCATCAAGGCCGCGCGCCTGGGCAACCGGCAGGACGACCGCGTCGTCATGCTCAACCGCCAGCCGGTCGCCTTGACCGTGACGGGTGGCAGTTCGGAATTCGTCGTCGATGTCGGCGGCCGCGCGCTCGCGGTCGAGACCGACTGGTCGCCGGGCGAGCCGCTGATGCATGCCAAGGTCGACCGCCAGGTGGTCGTGGTGCAGATCGACGCCGTGGGCGGCGGCTGGCGGCTGATCCATGAAGGCGGCCAGGCCGAGGCGCTGGTGCTGACGCCGCGCCAGGCCGAGCTCTACGCCCTGATGCCGGTGAAGGCCGCACCCGACACGTCCAAGTTCCTGCTTTCACCGATGCCGGGTCTGCTCGCCTCCGTCGCGGTGAGCGAGGGCCAGGAGATCAAAACCGGCGAGGTGTTGGCCGTGGTCGAGGCGATGAAGATGGAAAACGTGCTGCGCGCCACGCGCGACGGCACGGTGAAGACGTTGCACGCCAAGGCCGGCGACAGTTTGCGCGTCGACCAGAAGATCATCGAGTTCGCTTAGTTCACGTTGCGTACAAAGCCCCTCAGTCATCCTGAGCGGAGCGAAGGATCTCATGCCGGTTGCAAGCGGCGATGAGGTCCTTCGCTTCGCTCAGGACGACAGATCCGTGATTGAACGAATGAAAGCGGCTCGCCTCATCATCACCGGCCGTGTCCAGGGCGTGGGCTATCGCGACTGGGCGATAACGACTGCGCGAAATCTTGGCCTGCGCGGCTGGGTGCGCAATCGCACTGACGATTCGGTCGAAGCGCTGATCGCGGGCGATGAGGCCGCCGTCGCGGCGATGATCGAGGCCTGTCACAGGGGGCCGTCGCATGCCAGGGTCGACAAAGTCGATGTCGCTGCAGCCGATGCTGCCGACGCGCCAAAGGGCTTTACGCAGCTTCCGACGGCCTGACGTCTTGGCCGAACACCTCGTCGAAAGTTTCCGCCAGCGCGATATCGAGATCGGCCAGGGTGACCGGCAGTCCGAGATCGACCAGCGAGGTCACGCCATGGTCGGCGATGCCGCAGGGTACGATTCCCGCGTAGTGCGACAAGTCGGGCTCGACGTTGATCGAGATGCCGTGGAACGACACCCAGTGACGGATGCGCACGCCGACGGCGGCGATCTTGTCCTCGCGCGGATGGCCGTCGGGTAGCGTCGGCTTGTCGGGGCGCGCCACCCAGACGCCGACCCGGCCGGCGCGACGTTCGGCCGTCACGCTGAACCGGGCGAGGGTGCGGATGGTCCATTCCTCGAGATCGGACACGAAGCGTCGCACGTCCTGGCGGCGCCTGCGCAGGTCGAGCATGGCGTAGACCACGCGCTGGCCGGGCCCGTGATAGGTATATTGCCCGCCACGGCCCGCGACGTGGACGGGAAAGCGCATGGGCTGCAGGAGGTCCTGCGGCTTGGCGCTGGTACCGGCGGTGTAGAGCGGCGGATGCTCCAGCAGCCAGACCAGCTCGCGCTCGCGGCCGGCGCGAATGTCGGCCACGCGCTCCTCCATGACCGCCAGCGCCTCGGCGTAGGACACCGCGCCGTCCGAAATGCGCCACTCCGGCTTGTTCATTGTGGCAAAATCGGTACTTCCGGGCCCAAGCGCAATAGCCCTCGGCGTCGCGCCCCGCCGCGTTCCCTTGGCGAGTTACCTTGCCACTGCGGTGCCTATTTGGTATCCCCCGCCCCATCGAACCGGCGCGGCCATGGCGGAATTGGTAGACGCGCTAGCTTGAGGTGCTAGTGCCGCGAGGCGTGGAAGTTCGAGTCTTCTTGGCCGCACCAAACTCGCCGGTTCGATCGGAAAGGTAACCTGTTGCCGCCTTCGGGCGGCCCTTTTTGTTGTGGGCGAGGAGGCGGGCTTGACGGACGAACTCACCGAAAGCGCGCTTCGCTACCATCGCCTGCCGCGTCCCGGGAAGATCGAGGTCGTCCCGACCAAGCCGCTGGCCACCCAGCGCGACCTGTCGCTCGCCTATTCGCCGGGCGTGGCGGCCGCCTGCCACGAGATCGTGCGCGATCCCGGCACCGCGGCCGAGCTGACGGCGCGCGCCAACCTGGTCGCCGTGGTGACCAACGGCACCGCCGTGCTGGGGCTGGGCGCCATCGGCCCGCTCGCCGCCAAGCCGGTGATGGAAGGCAAGGGCGTGCTGTTCAAGAAGTTCGCCGGCATCGACGTCTTCGACCTCGAGCTGGCCGAGCTCGACCAGGAAAAGCTGGTCGACATCGTGGCTGCCCTGGAGCCCACCTTCGGCGGCATCAACCTCGAGGACATCAAGGCGCCAGAATGCTTCTACGTCGAGCAGAAGCTGCGCGAGCGCATGTCGATCCCGGTCTTCCATGACGACCAGCACGGCACGGCGATCATCGTGGGAGCCGCGCTTCTGAACGCCCTCTCCTTGGTTGGCAAGGACATTGCCAAGGTGAAGCTTGTCGTGTCGGGTGCCGGCGCCGCCGCGCTGTCGTGCCTGGGCGTGCTCGAGAAGCTCGGCCTGCCGCGCGAGAACATGTGGGTCACCGACATACTGGGCGTGGTCTGGAAGGGCCGCAACGAACTGATGGACCCGTGGAAGGAGCGCTACGCGCGCGACACCCCGGCGCGCGCGCTGGCCGAAGTGATCGGCGGGGCCGACGTGTTCCTGGGCCTCTCGGCCGCCGGTGTGCTCAAGGGCGAGATGGTGGCCAAGATGGCGGCCAAGCCGCTCATCTTCGCGCTCGCCAACCCCGATCCGGAGATCACGCCGGAAGACGTTTCAGCCGTGCGCGACGACGCCATCATGGCGACGGGACGCAGCGACTATCCCAACCAGGTCAACAACGTCCTGTGCTTTCCCTACATCTTCCGCGGCGCGCTCGATGTCGGCGCCACGGCGGTCAACGACGAGATGAAGATCGCCTGCGTACGGGCGCTGGCGGCGCTGGCGCGCAAGGAGCCGTCCGAGGTCGTGGCGCGCGCCTTCGGCGAGCAGGCCGGCGGCTTCGGGCCCAACCAGATCATCCCCAAGCCGTTCGATCCGCGCCTGATCGTCGAGCTGGCGCCGGCGGTGGCGCAGGCCGCCATGGACTCGGGCGTGGCGACGCGGCCGATCGCCGACTTCGACGCCTATCGCCAGCAGCTCAGCCAGTTCGTGTTCAAATCAGGCCTGATCATGCGCCCGCTGTTCGAGCAGGCGCGCAGCACGCCCAAGCGGGTGATCTTCAGTGCCGGCGAGGACGACCGCGTCCTGCGCGCGACCCAGATCGTCCTCGACGAGGGCATCGCCCAGCCGATCCTGATCGGCCGGCCCGAGATCATCCGGCGGCGCGCCGAGCGCCTAGGGCTTCGCTTCCGGCCGGGCATCGACGTGGCCCTGATCGATCCCTCGGACGACCCGCGCTACGACCGCTACTGGGGCGCCTACCATCAGCTCATGGAGCGGCGTGGCGTGACCGAGCCCACCGCGCGCAACCTGGTGCGCTCCAGCCCGACCCTGATCGCGGCCCTGGCGGTGCAGCTGGGCGACGCCGATGCCATGATCGCCGGCGCCTACGGCCGATTCCGCACCCATTTCAACCACGTGCGCGACGTCATCGGCACGCGCGAGGGCGTGAAGACCATGGCCGGCCTCAGTCTCCTCGTCATGCCGACGCGCTCGCTGTTCATCGCCGACACCTACGTCAACGAAGACCCCGACGCCGAAACCCTGGTCAACATCACCCTGCTGGCGGCAGACGAGGTCCTGCGCTTCGGTATCCAGCCCAAGGTGGCGCTGCTCTCCCATTCGAGCTTCGGCGGCTCGGACCATCCGTCGGCGCGCAAGATGGCGGAGGCGGTGAGGCTGCTCCACCAGCGCGCGCCGGCGCTCGAGGTCGATGGCGAGATGCATGGCGATGCAGCCCTCGATCCGGAGATCCGCCGCAACGTCTTTCCCCGCTCGCGCCTCAAGGAGGCCGCCAACCTGGTGGTCTGCCCGTCGCTCGACACCGCCAACATCGCCTTCAATCTGTTGAAGACCGCGGCCGACGGCCTGCATATCGGCCCGATGCTGCTGGGGACGGCGTTGCCGGCGCACGTGCTCACGCCGTCGGTGACCGCGCGCGGCATCCTCAACATGACGGCGCTTTCGGTAGTCGAGGCCCAGCGCATCGCCGAGGCGCGTGGATGAGCGGCGAGCCCGATGTTCTCGATGAAGTGACGCCGGAGCTGGTCCGTCGCGTCGAGACAGCGCTCGCCGAAGACAAGACCGAGGACGTCAGGACGCTTTTGGCCGCGCTCAGCGCCCCGGGCCAGGCCTCGATTCTCGAGCAGCTGCCTGAGCCCGAACGCGACAAGCTGGTCGGCATCCTCAAGCGCGATCTCGATCCGGAGGCCCTGACCGAGCTCGACGAAGAGGTCCTCGAGGATGTCCTCGACCAGCTCGACAGCAAGGACATCGCCGCCGCGGCGAGCGCGCTCGAGACCGACGACGCGGCGACCATCCTCGAAGACCTGCCCGAGGATGAGCGACGCGAGGTGCTGGCCGAGCTGCCGGCGGCCGAGCGCGCCGACATCGAAAGCGCGCTCGCCTATCCGGAAAACAGCGCCGGGCGCCTCATGCAGCGCTCGCTGGTCAAGATCCCGGACGGCTGGACGGTCGGCCAGGTGATCGACCATTGCCGAGAGGCGACCGACCTGCCGGACGACGTGTACGACATCTTTGTTGTCGACCCGGCCGGCCGCCTCAGAGGCTCGGTGCCGCTCGGCCGCATGCTGCGCAGCCGGCGGCCGGTGCCGATCCTCGACATCGTCGACCCCGACATTCCCTCGGTGCCGGTGGGCGCCAACCAGGCCGAGATCGCCCACTTGTTCCGCGACAAGAACCTGGTGTCCTGTCCCGTGGTCGGCGAGGGCGGGCGGCTTTTGGGCGTGATCATGGTCGATGACGTGGTCGACGTGATCGACGAGGAGGCCGAAGCGGACCTTTTGAAGATGGGCGGCGTCGGCATCGACGACATGCACGCCAATCCCGTGCGCACCGCGCGGCTGCGCGCCGTGTGGCTGACGGTGAATCTGGCGACGGCGGTGCTGGCCTCCTTTGTGATCGGCCAGTTCGAGGGCGCTATCGAGAAGATCGTGGCGTTGGCCGTGCTGATGCCGATCGTGGCATCGATGGGCGGCAATGCCGGCACGCAGACCGTGACGGTGGCCGTGCGCGCGCTGGCCATGGGCGAGTTGACGGCGGCCAATGCCTTGCGCTTCGTTGCCAAGGAAGCCGCGGTGGGCGGCCTCAACGGCGTGATCTTCGCCCTGATCATGGGCGCGGCCGTGATCGGCTGGTACGGCGACTGGCGGCTGGGCGCGGTGATCGGCGCCGCCATGATCTGCAATCTCTTGGCGGCCGCGCTGGCCGGCACCTTGATCCCGCTCGGCCTGCAGAAATTCGGCATCGATCCCGCGGTGTCGTCGACGGTGTTCCTGACGACGGTGACCGACGTGATCGGCTTCCTGGCCTTCCTCGGCCTGGCGACGGCGTTCCTGCTCTAGGGTGGGTCTCAGGCTCTTCTGGACCGTGGGCGTCCCGCCCGCCTCATGATCATGAGCGGGCCAGAGGCCCGCGGTCCGGAAGACCATGACGCGCGACTGGAGTCGCGCGCCCCCAGCACTTAGCGAGCGAAATCCAGACGACGTCTCGGGTCCCGACGCGCCCGGACCAGGTGTGCGCGAGCGCCGTCTCCCGCAAACTGACTAAAAGCTCGCTGTCGGTCTCCGCCCGTCAGCCCAGCATGACGCGCCGTTCCAGCGCGACCTCGCGGATCTCGGCGGCCGCCAGGCCCGGCCGGAGATGCGGCGGCCCTCGGCGGCGGCGATGTTGCGCGGCGCGGCGTGATCGGGGACGGCTTCGCATCGGCCCCCCGGCGGGCTATCGTGCCGGCGGGGAGTTCATCTCCTCGGATGCGGAATGGTAGTTGGTCAGCATCCACGTCAAGCTGGGCACGCCGCCCTGACATCCCCTTCAACGGACAAGACAAACCCATGATCCCCAATGCGATGCCGCCCTTTGACTTCGGCCTGGGCGAGACCGCCGATGCACTGCGCGAGCAGGTTCAGCGCTTCGCGTCGGCCGAGGTGGCGCCGATCGCCGCCGAGATCGACAAGACCGACCGCTTTCCGCGCGAGCTGTGGCCCAGGATGGGCGAACTCGGCCTGCACGGCATCACGGTCGAGGAGGAGTATGGCGGGTCGGGGCTGGGCTATCTCGAGCATGTCGTGACGATCGAGGAGCTGAGCCGCGCCTCGGCGGCAGTCGGCCTTTCCTACGGCGCCCATTCCAACCTCTGCATCAACCAGATCCGCCGCAACGGCAGCGACGAGCAGAAGCGCCGCTTCCTGCCCAAGCTGATCTCGGGCGAGCATGTCGGCAGCCTTGCCATGAGCGAATCGGGCGCCGGCTCCGACGTCGTCGCCATGAAGCTGCGCGCCGACAAGAAGGGCGACCGCTACGTGCTGAACGGCACCAAGATGTGGATCACCAACAGTCCCGACGCGCAGGTGATCGTGGTCTACGCCAAGACCGATCCCGCCGCCGGCTCGCGCGGCATCACCACCTTCATCGTCGAGACCGACCGCAAGGGCTTCAAGGTGGCGCAGAAGCTCGACAAGATGGGTATGCGCGGCTCGTCGACCGGCGAGCTGGTGTTCGAGGATTGCGAGATCCCCGCCGAGAACGTGCTGGGCGCCGTCGGCAAGGGTGTCAACGTGCTGATGAGCGGCCTCGACTACGAGCGCGCCGTGCTGGCGGCCGGGCCGCTCGGCATCATGCAGTCGGCGCTCGATATCGTCGTGCCCTACGTCCACGAGCGGCGCCAGTTCGGCCAGGCGATCGGCGAGTTCCAACTCGTGCAGGGCAAGCTCGCCGACATGTACACGACGATGAACGCCTGTAAGGCCTACGTCTATTCCGTCGCCAAGGCCTGCGACCGCGGCCAGACCACGCGCAAGGATTCGGCTGGCGCCATCCTCTATGCCGCCGAGAAGGCGACGCTGGTCGCGCTCGACGCCATCCAGCTGCTGGGCGGCAACGGCTACATCAACGACTACCCGACCGGCCGCCTGCTGCGCGACGCCAAGCTCTACGAGATCGGCGCCGGCACCAGCGAGATCCGCCGTATGCTGATCGGCCGCGAACTGTTCGCCGAGAGCGCCTGACGTCGTCCTGAGCGTAGCGAAGGACCTCATCGCCGCTTGCCGCCGGCATGAGATCTTTCGCTTCGCTCAAGATGACGGAGGAATTTGACCTTGTGAGTGTTTCCCTACACACTGTGTACGGAAACCATGCCGCGTTATCTCACCGACCAGGACATCGCCGACTTCCGCGCCGAACTGTGCCGGGTCGCGACCGAGCGCTTTGCCCGCTTCGGCTATGAGGGCGTCACCATGCGCCAACTCGCCGAAGCGCTGGGCTGCAGCCCCAAGACCCCCTATCGCTATTTCAAGGACAAGGCCGACATCCTGGCGACGGTGCGCGCCCAGGCCTTCGGCAAGTTCGCCGACGCGCTCGAGGCGGCCGCCGCCACCGCCCCGCCCGGCAACCCGGTCGAACGGGCGCGCCGGGTCGGCGAGGCCTATCACCAGTTTGCGCTCAAGAACTGGCATGCCTACCGCATCATGTTCGACATCGATGCGCCGCTCGATGAAAACCATCCCGATCTTGGCCGGCAGGCGCATCGCGCGGCGCTGTACATCACCCGGCAGGCCGAGGAGCTCGCCAAGGCAGGCCTGATTGACGTCGATCCGACGCTGTTCGGCTGGTCGATGTGGGCGGCGGCGCACGGGCTGGTGATGTTGCAGCAGTCCGGCCTGCTGGAACATGCTCCTGATTACCGGACCCTGGCGACTTTCCACGGCGCCCTGATGTTGAAGGGCGCCGCCGGCAACGGTCCGCCAAAGAAGGCAGGAAAGAAACGATGACAGCGGGCGTGACGGCGGGCGAGCGATTCCGAAGCTGGGCCGACATCCAGGCCAATGCCGCACGCGGCGCAGGCGGGCTCGCAGGCCTGGGCGTGCGCGAGGACGACAGCGTGGCGCTGATGCTGCGCAACGATTTCACGACCTTCGAGGTCAACATGGCGGCGGGCCAGCTCGGCGCCTATGCCGTGCCGATCAACTGGCATTTCACGCCGGAGGAGGCGGGCTACATCCTGGACGACTGCGCCGCCAAGGTGCTGGTGGCGCACAGCGATCTTTTGGCCCAGATCGCCGCCGGCATCCCGCCGGGCGTGAAGGTGTTGGCGGTGCCGACGCCCGCGGAGATCGCCGCGGCCTACAGCGTGCCGCCCGAGAAAAGTCGCGCGCCGCAGGGTGTCGAGACATGGGACGCGTTCGTGGCGCAGAGCGCCCCCAATACCCAGCCGCCCAGGGCGGCACGCGGCAGCATGATCTACACATCGGGCACGACCGGCCGGCCCAAGGGCGTGCGCCGCCAGCCCTCGTCGCCCGAGATGCAGGCGGCCTCCGCACAGGAAGTGGCGCGCTACTGGGGACTTTTAGCCGATCCCTCGATCGTCGTGCTGATGAACGGCCCGATGTACCATTCCGCGCCGGCGGCCTACGGCATGGCCAGCGCGCGGCTCGGCCTGCATGTCGTCCTGCAACCGCGCTTCGATGCCGCCGACATGCTGCGGCTGATCGAAAGACACCGGGTCAGCCACATGCACATCGTGCCGACCATGCTGGTGCGCCTGCTGCGCCTGCCCGACGCGGTCAAGCGACGCCACGACCTCTCGTCGCTGCGCTGGATCACGCATGGCGCGGCGCCGTGCGCGCCTGCCGTGAAGCGGCAGATGATCGAATGGTGGGGGCCCGTCATCAACGAATACTACGGCGCCACCGAGACCGGTATCGTGGTCTGGCACAATTCCGAGGAAGCGCTGCGCAAGCCGGGCACCGTGGGACATGTCGTCCCTGGCGCCCTGCTGCGCATCGTCGACGAGGAAGGCCGCGACGTGAAGCCGGGCGAGGTCGGCGAGATCTACCTCAAGGGCCCGCACCTCTCGGAATTCACCTACAACAACGACGACGCCAAGCGCCGCGAGGTCGGACTGGGCGATCTCGTGACGGTGGGCGACGTGGGCTACCAGGATGCCGACGGCTACATCTTCCTGTGCGACCGCAAGCGCGACATGATCATCTCGGGCGGCGTCAACATCTACCCGGCCGAAATCGAATCGGTGCTGATCCAGATGCCGGGCGTGCGCGATTGCGCGGTGTTCGGTATTCCCGACGAGGAATTCGGCGAGCAGATCTGCGCCCATGTCGAGCCGCAGGCCGGAGCCCGCCTGCAGGCCTCCGACGTCCGAGCCTATCTCGGCGGGCATCTGGCGCGCTACAAGGTGCCGAAAGTGGTCGAGTTCAGTGGCGCGCTGCCGCGCGAGGACTCGGGCAAGATCTTCAAACGCAAGCTGCGTGCCCCATATTGGGAGAAGATGGGCCGCAGCATCTGAAGGAAAGTCATGTCCGGCGACGACGTCACCCTGTTCGGCAAGCTCAAGAACAAGCTTATAGACAGCAAGCAGAAGTGGGCCGAGGACGGCCGCCTGCTCACCGGCAAGACGGCCGCCCATTCTGAGCGCCTGCCGCCGGGGCAGCGCCGGGTCGAAACCTGGCCGGTGCTCGATCTCGGCATCCAGCCCGAGATCCCGACCCACGCCTGGCGGCTGTTCGTCGACGGCGAGGTCGAGAATCCCGTGACCTTGAAGTGGGGCGAGTTCACCGACCTGCCCAAGACGGCGCTCACCACGGACATCCACTGCGTCACCGCCTGGTCGCGCTACGACAACAAGTGGGAGGGCGTGAGCGCGCGCGACCTGCTGGCGATCGTGAGGCCCAAGGCGGAAGCCAGGCACGTGATCTTCCATTCCTACGACACCTACACGACCAATGTGCCGCTGGCCGATTTCTCGGCCGACGACGTGCTGCTGGCGTGGAGCTGGAACGGCGAGCCGATCAGCCGGGAACATGGCGGCCCGTTGCGCGTGGTGATTCCCAAGCTCTATTTCTGGAAGAGCGCCAAGTGGATCAAGCGCGTCGAGTTCTCGGTGTTCGACAAGCCGGGCTTCTGGGAACTGCGCGGCTATCACAATTACGGCGATCCATGGCTCGAGCAACGTTATGACGAGGAGACCTGACAATGGCGTCGGCGCACGATTTCACCTTCACGACCATCGACAACAAGCCGCTCGACATGAAGGATTTTGCCGGCAAGCCGGTGCTGCTGGTCAACGTCGCGTCGTACTGCGGATTCACGCCGCAATACTCCGACCTGGAGAAGTTGCACGAGACCTATGGCCCGAAGGGGCTGGTGGTGCTGGGCGTGCCGTCCAACGATTTCGGCGCGCAGGAGCCCAGGACGGAGCCGGAGATCGCCAAGTTCTGCGAGACCATGTACGGCGTCAAATTCCCGCTGACCGCCAAGCAGAAGGTTGTGGGGATGGATGCGCACGGCCTCTATCAGTGGATTTCCGGCGAGGCGGGCGAGGCCGCCGCGCCCAAGTGGAACTTCCACAAGTACCTGATCGGCAAGGATGGCAGCCTGAAGGGCGCCTGGCCGAGCCGCGTGCGGCCCGGCTCCAGCGAGATCACCAGCGCCATCGAGGCCGAGCTTTAGGCTGGGCGCGCGCTTCATGTCATCCTGAGCGCAGCGAAGGATCTCATCGCCGTTTGTGAGGGCATGAGATCCTTCGCTGCGCAGGATGAACAGCTGCTTGTTGTCGTCAGCTTACTTTCTAAGGGCCTCTCGCACGCCCGCGAACACCTGGTGGAACATCTCGGTCGTCAGCCGGCCGGTGTTCGTGTTGTAGCGCGAGCAATGATAGCTGTCGGCCAGCGCCAGGCCGGTGGGCAACGCATGCAGCCTGCTGTGGATGAAGGGATAGGCGCCGGCCGGGCGGACGGTCAGGGCGCGCAGGACCTGGTCATGGGCGCCCTTGCCCAGGGCCACGATGATCCGGAGGTTGGGCATCACCGCCAGCTCGGCCTGAAGGAACGGCCGGCAATTGGTGAACTCGACGGGCAACGGCTTGTTCTCGGGCGGCAGGCAGCGTACGGCGTTGGCGATGCGGCAATCGACGAGATGCAGCCCGTCGTTGGGATCGGCGCGATAGGTGCCCTGGGCGAAGCCGAACTTCAGCAGGGTCGAATAGAGCAGGTCGCCGGCATAGTCGCCGGTGAAGGGCCGGCCGGTGCGGTTGGCGCCGCGCATGCCGGGCGCCAGCCCGACGATCAGCACGCGTGCGTCGAGATCGCCGAACGAGCGGACCGGCGCGTTCTTCCAGTCGGGATATTGGCCCGTGAGCTCGTGCCGGAACGCGACGAGCCTTGGGCAGCGCGGACAGTCGAGCGATGGCTCTTCGAAACGCTGCGCAGCCACGGGAGCGGTGGGACTAGGCCGACCGCATCAGCGCTTCGGATGGCGCATCGTCGAGCTCGCCGTCCTGGTCGCGCTGGGCGAATTGTGCGGCCACTGCCGGGCGCGGCGTGCGCTCCGACGGGCTGCGCGCGATCAGCGGCGCCAGCTCGGAAAGCTCGATGAAGTCGTCGGCCTGGCGGCGCAGCTCGTCGGCCACCATCGGCGGCGAGGACTTGATGGTGCTGACGACCGAGACGCGCAGTCCCCGGCGCTGCACGGCCTCGACGAGGCGGCGGAAGTCGCCGTCGCCGGAGAACAGGATCACGTGGTCGAGGTGCTCGGCCATCTCGAGCACGTCGATGGCAAGCTCGATGTCCATGTTGCCCTTGATCTTGCGGCGGCCCATGGCGTCGGTGAATTCCTTGGTCGGCTTGGTGACCATGGTGTAGCCGTTGTAGTCCAGCCAATCGATCAGCGGGCGGATCGGCGAGTATTCCTGATCCTCGACCAGCGCCGTGTAGTAGTAGGCGCGGACCAGCCGGCCTTTCTCACGAAAGACCTTGAGCAGGCGGCGGTAGTCGATGTCGAAGCCCAACGCGCGGGCCGCGGAATAGAGGTTGGCGCCGTCGATGAAGAGAGCGACACGCTCGTTTTCGTAAAAATTGCCTTTCATGGCGGTTATCCTTTTAGAGAATATGCGCAGAGGGAGCGAAAAAAATATGTAACCGCGGAAGCAAGGTAACCCACACCCTTCCTACCACGCGTTAAGTCTAGGCCATTATCTCATTGATCACAAGGGGTTGGAGGCATTTGCTGGTGGAAAACGCTGGGCAAGGCTCAATTTTCATCGGTGCGGGCGCGAATTTATCCCATCCGATTCATGGCGGTCCCCGCGCCACGCTGGAGGCTGCCTTCACGGAATTGGGTCGCCGGGGCGTTTCGGTCGTGCGGGTCTCGCCGTGGTACAGCACGGCCCCGGTGCCCGCCTCCGATCAGCCATGGTACGTCAACGCCGTGGCCGAGGTTGTGACAAAGCTGCCGGCCGATCGGCTGCTGTTGGTACTCCACGAGGTCGAGCGGGCCTTTGGGCGGGTTCGGACCGTGGCCAATGCCGCCCGCATGATCGACCTGGATTTACTGGATTTTCGTGGGGAAACCGCGGCTGGCGGGCCGGGGCAGGCTATTCTGCCGCACCCTCGAATGACGGCCCGAGCCTTCGTGTTGCGGCCGCTGGCAGACCTGGCGCCGGCCTGGCGTCATCCGTCGAGCGGCCTGCCGATCCAGGCTCTGTTGGCGGCTCTGCCGGCTGACCAGGTGACCGAAAAGCTTTAGCCTCCCCCGTCATACGGGGGAGGTGGCCCGCAGGGCCGGAGGGGGAAGGCCTCACAGCGGATTTGCGAAGGGCTAAGATCAGAATCAAAAGGCACTTCTACTGAGGCCTTCCCCCTCCGCCCCCTTCGGGGGCACCTCCCCCCTAAGGCGGGGGAGGCAATGAATCCTTGTCTTTTGAACAGGGGCGCGTATAACCGCCCGCTCCCGGGAAATCAGAGGTCGCCATGGCGCGCGTCACCGTCGAAGACTGCATCTTGCAGGTGCCCAACCGTTTCGAGCTCGTCATGTTCGCCGCCCAGCGCGCGCGCGACGTGTCGGCCGGTGCCCAGATCACCGTCGATCGCGACCGCGACAAGAACCCGGTCGTGGCGCTGCGCGAGATCGCCGAGACCAAGCTCGACCAGGCCGTGCTCAAGGATTCGCTGATCTCCGGCATGCAGAAGCACGCCGACATCGACAAGCCCGAGGAGGTCAACGAGATGGCCGAACTCGAGCAGGAGCTGGCCGCGGCGCTGGCCCAGGGTGGCGCCGAAGCCGCCCAGCCCAAGGCGCTGCCGATGGCCGAGGAAGACGACGTCACCGAGTAGTCGAGACGTCCGGCATTAGCGGGGCTTGGCCCAGCTATTCGCGCAAACAGCGTGGAGTGAGCGCAATCGTCCCCATATAATGGACGATTGCCATGATTCGTCAGTTTGAACTCGTCGAACGCGTGCAGTCCTACGATCCGGATGCGGACGAGGAGATGCTGAATCGCGCCTACGTCTACGGGCTGAAGAAGCACGGCACCCAGCTCCGCGCCTCGGGCGACCCCTATTTCTCGCATCCCGTCGAAGTCGCGGGCATCCTGGCCGAGATGCGGCTCGACACCTCCTCGATTGTCACCGGCCTCTTGCACGACACGCTCGAGGATACCGACGCCACGCGCGACGAGATCGCCCGCCTGTTCGGCGAGAATATCGCCCGCCTGGTCGACGGCGTGACCAAGCTGAGCCGCCTGGAAGTCCAGTCGGAGAGCACCAAGGAAGCCGAGAACCTGCGCAAGCTGGTGCTGGCGATGTCGTCGGATATCCGCGTGCTGCTGGTTAAGCTCGCTGACCGCCTGCACAACATGCGGACCCTGCATCACATCAAGGATCCGGCGCGACGCAAGCGCATCGCCCGCGAGACCATGGATCTTTATGCCCCGCTCGCCTCGCGCATCGGCATGGAGAAGGTCAAGCGCGAGCTCGAGGAACTGGCCTTCGCCGAGCTCAATCCCGACGGTCGCGCCTCGGTGCTGGCGCGCCAGGACTATCTGCGCGAGCGCGGCGAGCGGCTGGTGCCCGAGATCGAGGCCGAGCTGATCAAGACGCTCAAGGACGGCGGGCTGGAAGCGCAGGTCTCGGGGCGCGAGAAGACGCCCTATTCGATCTGGCGCAAGATGCAGACCAAGAACGTCTCCTTCGAGCAGCTGGCCGACATCATGGCCTTCCGCATCATCGTCGCCGACGTCGCGCAATGCTACCAGGCGCTCGGGCTGCTGCACGGCCGCTACCAGGTGCTGCCGCAGCGCTTCAAGGACTACATCTCGGTGCCCAAGCCGAACGGCTATCGCTCGCTGCACACCGGCGTGATCGGCCCGCTCGGCCAGCGCATCGAAATCCAGATCCGTACCGAGGAGATGCAGGACCAGGCCGACCGGGGCGTCGCCGCGCACTGGATTTACAAGCAGGGCGGGCCGTCGACCGATGCACCGCAATACGCCTGGCTGCGCAGCCTGATCGAAATCCTCGACAAGGCGCCCAACGCCGAGGAGTTCCTCGAGCACACCAAGCTCGAGATGTTCCAGGACCAAGTGTTCTGCTTCACGCCCAAGGGCAAGCTCATAGCTCTTCCGCGCGGCGCCACACCGATCGATTTCGCCTATGCGGTGCACAGCCAGGTCGGTGACACCTGCGTCGGCTCCAAGATCAACGGCCGCATGCTGCCGCTGCGCACACAGCTCGCCAACGGCGACCAGGTCGAGATCATCACCTCGAAGGCGCAGACGCCGTCGCCGACCTGGGAGCGCTTCGTCGTCACCGGCAAGGCCAAGGCCGCGATCCGCCGCTTCATCCGCACGCGCCAGCGTGAGCAGTACATCCAGCTCGGCCGCTCGCTCTTGGACAAGACCTTCCATGAGGAGGGCTACACCGTCACCGACAAGGGCCTCGACGGCGTGCGCGCCAACTTCAAGCAGGCGAGCACCGACGATCTCGTGGCCGCCGTCGGCGCGGGCCTGGTGGGCGCGCGCGAGGTGCTGACGGTGGTCTATCCGGGCCTCAAGCAGCCGCGCAAGAGCGGCGGCGCCGACGTCGTGCCGATCTCGCGGGCACGCAACAAGGCGGCAAAGGCGGCCGACGGGGGCCGCGGCAAGAAGGACGGTGGGCAGATCGCCATCCGCGGCCTGATCCCGGGCATGGCGGTGCATTTCGCGCGCTGTTGCCATCCGCTGCCGGGCGACCGCATCGTCGGCATCATCACGACCGGCAAGGGCGTCACCATCCACACCATCGACTGCGCCACGCTCGAGAGCTTCTCCGAGGCGCCGGAGCGCTGGATCGATGTCGGCTGGGACTCGGTGAGCGAGGGCGCGGCCGGCGTCTATACCGGGCGGCTGAAGATCACGGTGTCCAACCAGCCGGGCAGCCTGTCGAGCCTGTCGACGGTGATCGCCCGCCACGAGGGCAATATCTCGAACCTGCGCATCGTCAACCGCTCGATGGATTTCTTCGACATGGTGATCGATGTCGAGGTGGCCGACGTCAAGCACCTGGCCGACATCACCGCGGCGTTGCGCGCCACACCCGCCATCAACGCCGTCGAACGCGCTCGCAATTAAAGAACAGATCAACCTCCCCCATCTTATGGGGGAGGTGGCCCGAAGGGCCGGAGGGGGAAGGCCACAGTGGAGATGAGTCTGATTTCAGATCTGAAATTTTCGAGATGGTCGATGTTGCTTTCCCCCTCCCTGCCTCCCCCGTATGACGGGGGAGGTGAATGAAAAAGTGAGTGAAATGCCCGCGCTTCCCCCTCTGCGTCTTGGCGTGAACATCGATCATGTCGCCACGGTGCGCAACGCGCGCGGCGGCAAGTTGCCCGATCCGCTGCGGGCCGCGCGCATCGCCGAGGCCGCGGGCGCCGACGGCATCACCGCCCATTTGCGCGAGGACCGGCGGCACATCGTCGACGACGACATCGAGGGCCTGATGCGCGAGCTCAAGGTGCCGCTCAATTTCGAGATGGCCGCGACGCCGGAGATGGTCGATATCGCGCTGCGCCACCGCCCGCATGCCGCCTGCATCGTGCCCGAGAAGCGCGAGGAGCGGACGACCGAGGGCGGGCTCGATGCGGCCGGCCAGCACAACCACCTGAAGCCGATGGTCGCCCGCCTGCGCGACGCCGGCATCCGCGTCTCGCTGTTCATCGAGGCCGATCCGCGCCAGCTCGAGGCCGCGGTCGCGCTGGGCGCCCCGGTCGTCGAGCTGCACACCGGCCGGTATTGCGAGCTCGCGGGCGAGCCGCAACGCGCCGAGCTCGCGCGCCTTCGCAAAGGAGCGGCGCTCTGCGCCAGGCTCGGCCTCGAATGCCATGCGGGCCATGGCCTGAGCTACGCCGATGTTGGCCCGGTGGCGGCGATCCCCGAGGTGCGCGAACTCAACATCGGCCATTTCCTGGTCGGCGAGGCGATCTTCGTCGGGCTGGAGCAGGCGATCCGCGAGATGCGCCGCGTCATGTATGCCGCGCGCGTTGCGGGAGCGGCTCGGTGATCCTCGGCATCGGCAACGATTTGATCGACATCAGGCGGATCGAGAAGTCGCTGGAGCGCTTCGGCGATCGCTTCGTGCAACGGATCTTCACTGAGACTGAACAGAAGCGCTCGGAGGGCCGGGCGACGCGCGCGGCGAGCTACGCCAAGCGTTTTGCCGCCAAGGAAGCCTGCTCCAAGGCGCTGGGGACGGGCCTCCGCCGCGGCGTCTTCTGGCGCGACATGGGCGTGGTCAACCAGCGCGGGGGGCGACCCACCATGGCCTTGACCGGCGGGGCTTTGTCGCGGCTGGAAGAGCTCACCCCGGCCGGAATGTCGCCGCAAATCGACCTGAGCCTGACCGACGAATACCCCATGGCGCAGGCGATCGTGATCATTTCTGCCCTACCCCGTTCATGAGCCGAGATATGCATGGCGGGGCTCCCCGTATTTTGCAGTGCTCCCATGCCGCGGTCGGGGCGGGAGACAGCAGCTTTGAGCCCTGCTATAGGCGCGGCTTGTTTAAACTGGTACGGCGATGACGGACGTGGCTGAACGTCGTAAGCGTGGACAAGACAAGGCCGGCGGCTGGGGCGAAACCATCCGCACGGTGGTTTATGCCGTATTGATCGCACTGGTTGTGCGCACATTCGCCATCGAGCCGTTCAATATTCCCAGCGGCTCGATGATCCCGACCCTGCTGGTCGGCGACTACCTCTTCGTGTCTAAATATTCGTACGGCTACAGCAAGCATTCCTTCCCTTTTTCGATGGGTCTCTTCCCTGGCCGCATCTTCAGCCAGCCGCCCGAGCGCGGTGATGTCGCGGTGTTCAAATATCCCGGCGACCAAGGCCAGGGCGTCAACCGGACGGACTACATCAAACGCATTGTCGGCTTGCCGGGCGACCGCATTCAGGTGACGAACGGCGTGCTGCACATCAACGGCACGCCGGTCGAGCGCCTGCGCATCGGCGACTATGTGAAGGGCAACAACGGCCATTACCAGAAGGGCGTGCTCTACAGCGAGACGCTGCCCAACGGCCGGCGCTACACGGTGCTCGAGTACAGCGACGACGGCCCGGCCGACAACACGCCGGAGTTCCTCGTTCCGGCCGGCAATTACTTCGTCATGGGCGACAACCGCGACGATTCGCTGGACAGCCGAACGCGCCTGATGTTGCGCGATTTCTCCGGATCGACGCGCGATCGCGACCAGCTCGGCTGGTACGTTCCCGCCGAGAACCTCGTCGGCCGCGCCGAGTTCATCTTCTTCTCGCACGATCCGTCGGCCGCCGGCTGGCTGGAGCCGTGGAAATGGCCACAGGCCATCCGATGGAGTCGATTCTTCACGGCCATCCACTGAAGCCGAGCGACGTCGATCTGGCGGCGCTGGCCGGCAAGGTTGGACACGCCTTCTCGCGCGTCGAACTGGCGGTCGAGGCGCTCACGCACCGCGGCACGCTCGACCGCCGTCCCGACCTCAAGGCGGCCTTTCCGCACGGCAACGAACGGCTGGAGTTTCTCGGCGACCGCGTGCTGTCGCTCGCCATGGCCGACCTGCTGCTGCGGCGTTTCCCGCAGGAACGCGAAGGCCAGCTCGCGCGGCGCCATGCCGCCCTGGTGAGCGCCCGCACCCTGGGCGAGATCGCCCAGGCGATCGCCCTGCGCGATCACCTGATCGGCTATCGCGGGGCGCCGCCGGCGACCAAGGCCATCCTTTCCGACATGCTCGAAGCGCTGCTCGGCGCGATCTTCCTCGATGCCGGCTTCGAGGCGGCGGCGCAGGCGATCGAGCATCTGTGGGACGAGCGGCTGGGCAGCCACAATCCCGCGCCGCGGCCGCCCAAGACGCAGCTCCAGGAATGGGCGCAGGCGCGCGGCCTCGCCCTGCCGGCCTATCGCCAGGTCGGCCGCGAAGGCTCCGAGCACGAGCCGGTTTTCCTGGTCGAGGTCAAGGTCGGCACGCACCCGGCGGCGCGCGGCAGCGGCCAGACCAAGCGTGACGCCGAGAGCGCCGCGGCAAGCGCGCTCCTCGAACAGTTGGCCAAGCAGTGACCGCGTCGCGCACGCGCTCGGGCTTTGCCGCCATCGTGGGCGCCCCCAACGCTGGCAAGTCGACCCTGGTCAATGCCCTGGTCGGCTCGAAGGTCAGCATCGTCTCGCCCAAGGTGCAGACCACGCGCATGCGGGTGATCGGCATCGCTATGGCCGATCTGCCGGATGGCGGGCGCGCGCAGGTCGTGCTGGTCGACACGCCGGGCATCTTCCGCATCGCCAAGCGCCGGCTCGAGCGCGCCATGGTCGCCGCCGCCTGGCAGGGCGCCACCGACGCCGACCTGATCGCGCTGGTGGTCGATGCCGAGCGCGGGGTCGGGGCCGAGACCGAGGCGATCATCGAGCGGCTCAAGGAACAACGCTCGCCGCGCTTCGTGATCCTAAACAAGATCGATTTGGTGCCGCGTGAAAAACTGTTGGCGCTCACCGCTGAACTCAACGCCCGTTTGCCCTTCGAGCGGACGTTCATGGTGAGTGCGCTTAAGCAGGACGGGGTGAAGGACGTTCTTTCGACCCTGGCCGCGGCGCTGCCGGAGGGCCCGTTCCTCTATCCCGAGGACCAGGCGGCCGATCTGCCGCTGCGCCTGCTGGCGGCCGAGGTCACGCGCGAGCAGGTGTTCCTGCAGCTCCACCAGGAACTGCCCTACGAGGCCGCGGTCGAGACCGACAAGTGGGAAGACAGGCCCGACGGCAGCGTGCGCATCGAGCAGACCATCCACGTCCAGCGCGATGGCCAGCGCGCGATTTTCCTCGGCAAGGGCGGCGCGCGCATCAAGCAGATCGGCGCTCGCGCGCGCCACGAGCTCGGCCAGATGCTGGAGCGGCCGGTGCACCTCTTCCTGCACGTCAAGGTAAGCGAGCGCTGGGCCGACGATCCGGCGCACTACCGGGCGATCGGGCTGGACTACGAACCTTAGCCTGACCTTCAGCGCGGCATCAGACTGAGCGCATGCAGGACGCCGCCGGCGGCGTCGCGATGGGTGACCGTCATGCCGCCGCTGGCGCCGTCGATTTTCACGTGGCCGAAATGGCACGACCCTTCGAGCGGCGAGAGGTCGACACGGCCGGCCGGCGGCACCTTCTGGAAGACGATCTCGGGACCGAAGGTGTTGTCGAGCGCATTGGGGCCGAAGCCGCCGGCGCAGAGCGGACCGGAAACGAACTCGTAGAACGAGGTGAAGTCGAGAAAAGCCGCCCGGTTGGAATCGTAGCGATGGGTCGCGGCGTAGTGCACGTCGGCCGTAATCCAGTGGACGTTGCGGATCCCCTGCTGCTTGATGAAGGCGAGCAGGTCGGCGATCTCGAGTTCGCGGCCGAGCGGGCCGCCATTGTCGCCGTTGGCGACCGCTTCCGAACCGGTCTTGGTGCGCCAGTCGTCGTAGATCACCAGGCCGAGCGGCATGTCGGCGGCGATGATCTTCCAGGTCGCAGTCGAGGCCTTGAGCGCCTGCTTCAGCCAGGCGATCTGCTCGGTGCCGAGGAAGGCCGCGTCGCCTCCGGCGACGGTCTGCCGATTGGGTCCATTGGCGCCGCGGAAGCTCCTCATGTCGAGGCGGAACACATCGAGGCGCGGTCCCCAGGAGAATTTGTCGAAGAGCCGCATCGGCTCGTCGAGGCTCTGCGCGAGCGGCACGTGTTCGCGAAACGCCCGCTGGGCGTAGCCGGCCAGCACGGCAGCGCTCTTCTGCTGATAGCGCGGATCGTCGTCGAGCCGGCGTTCCCAGTACCAGTTGTCGAGGACGTCGTGGTCGTTCCAGAGCGCCACCATCGGCACTTCCGCATTGAAGCGGCGCAGGTTGTCGTCGAGGAAGTTGTAGAGATGGTTGCCGCGGAACTCCGCCAGCGTCTCGGCGACTTTCGACTTGGCCTCGCGTACCAGGTTCCTCCAGACGCGGCCGTCCGGCAGCTTTTTCTCGGCGACGAGCGGATTGTCGGCGTAGATCGTGTCGCCGCAATGGACGAAGAAATCGGGGCCGAGTTTGCGCATCGATTCGTAGATCGTCATGCCGCCAACGTCGGGGTTGATGCCCCAGCCCTGGCCGACCGTGTCGGCCGACCACACGAAGCTCGCGTCGCCGTTGCCCGCCGGCGGCGTACGGAACCGGCCAGTCACCGGCTGGCTCATGGTCTTGTAGTCGCCGAGATCGAGGTAGGAGACGCGGTAAAAGACGGTCTGGCCGGGCGCCACGTCGCGAATGCGCAGGCGCGACGTGAAGTCGGTAGCTTCGAGCGCCAATGGGCCCGCGATGCGCTGGCTGTCGGCGAAGCCCTCGGTCGTGGCGTAGTCCACGACCATGCGCGCCGGACGGTCGGACCGGCTCCAGATCGTGGCGCCGTCCGCCGCGAAGTCGCCGGCTTGCACGCCCTGCAGGAGCTGCGGCCGCGCCGAGGCCGCCGTCTGGGCAAACACGCGGGAGGGTATCGCGGCGGCGAGCGCGCCCGCACCCAGCAGCCGGCGCCGTTTCAACCTGACCATGCGCCAGTCTAGCGCGAATCGACGAAACGCGGCATACCCGCCCTCATGGATTGGAGCGATGAAGGCATCGTGCTGTCGATGCGGCCGCACGGTGAGAGCGGCCTGGTCGCATCGCTGCTGACGCGCGCCCATGGCCGCCACGCCGGCTTCGTGCCGGGGGGTGGGTCGCGGCGGGCCCGCCCGGTGTGGCTGCCCGGCAATCTCGTCGAGGTCGAGTGGCGGGCGCGCCTGTCGGAGCAGCTCGGCAACTATTCGGGCGAGCTGCGCGAGCCTAATGCCGCGCGGGCCCTCGACGATGCTTCCGAGCTGGCGGGGCTCGCCGCCGCCTGCGCCGTAATCGATGCGGCGTTGCCCGAACGTGAGCCGCATCCCGCGATTTTCGATGGCTTCCGCGCCTTCCTGGGCGCGCTCGGCCACCCCGGCTGGCCCGCCATCTACGTCCGGCTCGAGCTTGGACTCCTGCAAGAGCTGGGCTTCGGCCTCGACCTCGAAAAGTGCGCGGCGACGGGCGTCAGCGCGGATCTGGCCTATGTCTCGCCCAAGACCGGTCGTGCCGTCTCGCGGTTGGCCGCCGGCCCCTACAAGGAGAAGCTGCTCGACCTGCCGGCCTTTCTGTCCACCGGCGGGTTACCGTCGGATGACGATCAACTGCTGAAAGGTCTCGATCTGACGGGCTATTTCCTCGAGCGCCACGTGTTTTGGTCACACAACAAGCCCTTGCCTCCCGCGCGGTCGAGATTTATGGAAACGCTCAAGCGCTAGAAACAACAATGCCGGCGGCTTGAACCGCAGGCCTTCCCCTCACTACGGCCCGTCAGTCCCGGTAGATGGCAAAACGCAACAACGTCGTTCCGCTGGCTGCGGTCAAGCCGGTGCAATTCGGACAGGCGCTCAGCGAGCGCTACCTGTCCTACGCGTTGTCGACCATCATGGCGCGTTCGCTGCCCGATGTGCGCGACGGCCTGAAGCCGGTGCATCGCCGCCTGCTCTATGCCATGCGCCAGTTGCGGCTCGACCCCAACAGCGCCTTCAAGAAGAGCGCCCGCGTGGTGGGCGACGTGATCGGCCAGTATCACCCGCACGGCGACCAGTCGATCTACGACGCGCTGGTGCGCCTCGCCCAGGAATTCGCCGCCCGCTATCCGCTGATCGAAGGGCAGGGCAATTTCGGCAATATCGACGGCGATAACCCCGCCGCCATGCGCTACACCGAGGCGCGGCTCACCGAAGTCGCCGAGGCGCTGCTGGCCGGCATCGATGAGAACGCTGTCGACT
>Ga0308309_10000505_pt1 | contig 25032 bp, 20 predicted proteins | sample HubBroMetageWFT5_FD_192491 | JGI IMG/M metagenome (GOLD analysis project Ga0308309, IMG submission 192491) | Warmed and freeze-thawed soil microbial communities from the Hubbard Brook experimental Forest, New Hampshire - Hubbard Brook CCASE Soil... | ecosystem: Environmental > Terrestrial >...
CCCTGTGTACTTGCAGATCTCCCGTGCAAATCAGTGCTCCGTTCTCTTACTGTCAGCGTTTCACCGTATGGCTATGAATTGGCTCCTGCGTAAATGTTCACGCTGGAAATACCAACCTGACTTCTGGAGCGAATATGGCAACGTTCACAGCCCCAGCCGCCGCCCGTTCTGGCACTCGTTATGACCCTCATCACGACAACGACCTGCTGCAGCGCGCGCGAGCAGGCGAAAGGGAAGCCTTCGACCTCCTGACTAGCCGCTATTTCGATCGCCTCTCTGCCATTTCCGTGAGAATTCTAAGGAATCCAGCCGACGCCGAAGACAACGTTCAGAATGTTCTCTGCAAAGCCTTCGTGAACCTGTGGCAGTTTAAAGAAAACGCGCTCTTTTCCACCTGGCTCATTCGCATCACCATCAACGAAGCCCTCATGAAGCTGCGCCGCTCATCGTCGGAGAATCGGCATTTCCAACCAGATTCCGAAGTTTTCCAGCAACGGCCGGTGGACCGGCTCCCCAGCCGTCAGCTGAACCCCGAAGCGCAATGTATTGCCCGCGATTTAGCTTCCAAGGCCTGCACATCCGTTCCGGCTACCCTCCGCGACACTTTCGCGATGTTTGCAATCGAAGGCTGGACTCACAAGGAGATTTCGAAATCCTACGGAGTGGCGACGCAAACGATCAAATCCCGTATTTTTCGCGCTCGAAGAATGATGAGAGAGAGCCTGCAGGGAGCCATTGAATAGTCGAAAGGTAGCAGTCGTGCGGCGCTACGTCAGGAAACGACTCTCGCGTAGCGCACCTACCGGTTCAACTTGGAACGCGGCCGTGTACACCATCGCAGTCATCTTCATGCACGGTTTACCTGATATGCGCCCTAAGCTGGTTACGTTAGTTTCCCTTTAGTTTGAGTTATTGAACAAAGGAAACGCCTCAGCGGAAGATTAGGAGATTCAACATGGCTAAATTTGACGGATCAACTTCGGTTGTAACCTTTCTCCTCGGTCTTGGAGTAGGCGCCGTGACCGCTCTGCTCCTGGCCCCCAAGGCAGGGGACGAACTGCGTGGCGATATTGCGGATGGCGTAAACGACCACGTCAACCAGGCTCGCAACACCGTCAGGAAGATAGGCAGGCGGGCTCAGTCTGTCGTAGATAACGCCAATGATCGGATTCAGGATGCCGTGGAAGCTGGCGAAAACGCATACGCCGCTGCGGCCGGGAAGAAGCCCTGAAAGCGCAAGTAACCTGCCAATTCAAAGCAACAATCTTGGATGATCGAGACGACCAAAGTGGAAGTACGAGATACGGTTGTGCGCGTAGCTGGTTGTGTATATAAAAGGAGCCAATAATGACTCAACGACATGGTAGTCAAAGTAAGGACGAAGCTCTGTTGGTCAGTGTGGCGGAGTCTATCGGCTCGACGCTCGGAAGCATCGCCGCAAAGGCCAACGCCGCGCCAAAAGCACTTAGCGAAATGGCGCACTCCGTAGAGCGGGAAGGAAAGCGGCTCACGCGCAAAACGCAAAGCGCCGCCCGCAAGCTCACTGGCACCGGCTCTCGAAAGTTGCGAAGAAACAAACCGGCAAAGGCTGCCAAACGCACTTTGCGCCGCGCAACTTCTTCCGTCAAACGGGCTGTGCGCCGTGCAGCAGGCTCTAAGAAGTCCACGCGCCGCAAAACTGCGCGCCGAAAATAACATCCAGCGCACTGGCAACGCGTTGTAGGTCGCATCCCAGCGGAGGACGCAGCGATGGCCTCGGACGCAACAGTCAACAACGACCTCGGCTCTTACAAAACTCTGGCTATATGTTGGGTCGTGTACGGAATTTTCCGACTTGCCGCGGCCATTTGGCTGGTTTCCTTCACGCCCATAGCGACGGTCATGTTCGGCGCATTGCTCGTGAGGGTGAGGGATGCTGAAAGCATGATGTCCGCCTTCCACTTTTGCTATGCCTTCGTCATTGTTCTTTCCGCCGTCTGCGGCCTAATCGGCCTGTTGGCTGGACTCACTCTCTTGTCGGGTAGGCGCGCCGGTCGTACTCTCGCGCTCATCGCGGCTTTCCTGTCGCTGTCCGAACTCCCCTTGGGTGTCACCTTGGGTGTCTACACGCTAATAGCCCTGCTGCGGCCCACTCGTTCGCTGACCTAAACCCGCGGTAGTGGCACAGCCGTTTCGCTTGTGGCCGCTTTCTTTTCTGGACGAGTGACTAGAAATTTGAGGCGTTCCGCATTAGGCTTGGAGCGTTTACTGCCCGCTATGCCCCGCAAACGAAAAATCATCGTCTACATCGCCACGAGCGCTGACGGCTTTATAGGCCGCTCCGACGGTTCCGTCGACTGGCTTGATCGCCCTAGTCCCAAGGGCAATTACGGTATGGGTACCTTCTACAAATCGATCGACAGCATTCTGTGGGGCAGGAAGACCTACGATATGGCGCTCGACTTTCAAAAGAAGGGCGTCGCTGGCTCGGCCTTCGATACAAAAGTTAAGAACTACGTCTTTACGCGGACGCTGCCGCAATTGCCGGCACCGCCCGGCGTCGAGATAGTGCACGAACCAATCAAATCATTCGCAACCCGCCTGCGCCGGAAAAAGGGAAAAGACATCTGGATGATGGGTGGCGCCGGCATCATTGCGTCGTTTCTCGACCAACGAGAGATCGACGAGTTTAGGATTCACGTGATCCCCACGTTTATAGGCGAAGGTATTCCGCTGATCGCGCCAGGCCGTCGAACCGTACCACTGAAACTCATTTCCACCACAAAATTCACAGACGGTGTGGTCGAGCTGCACTATTCGGTCACCAAGTAATTTTCCCGCTCTTTCGCGACCTCTTACTTATTTCCCACCACGGGCGCGTCTATGCCAAGCGCCGTAGCCAGATCAATCAAGTGATCCTGCTCCTGGATCAACACTTCGCGGATTTGCTCGGCCATGGCGAATTCTCCCAATGCCTCGCACTGCCTCACGCGCTCGCGGTAATTGCGAATGGTTTCCACCTCGTTATTCAGATCAAACTGAAGCATCTCCTTGGCTTTTTCCGAGGTCTTGACGGGTTTCGGCACCACGCTCGGCATCCCTCCGAGGTAGTCAATCTGGCGCGCAATCGCGAGCGCGTGATCCAATTCCTGTTTCGCGTGGATTTCGAGCTGGTCCGCAATATTCATGTACTCCGCGCCCTTCAGCACCTGCGAATAAACCACATACGCGATTACCGCCTGGTACTCCCGCGATAGGTCTTCATTGAGCAATTCCACCAAACGCTCGCGTGAAATTTCGGTCTTTGATTCGTCTTGCGAAGACTTCTTGTCTGCCATTTTAGCTCCTCAACATCGATCTAAAGACTTTCGACACCACGACCTGAAGGCTGGCGAATAGTAGGAACGGGCCGCAGACCGCCTAGATCGCGTGCCCTTTGCAATTGGGATGCTGGCACTTGCAGTCGATATCCGGAGTGTCTTCCATCGCTTCGCACTGTGGGCCGCAATACTTCTCGCCCGAAGCCACTGTGCAGCTACACGGTGGATGCTCGCATTTCTTGTCTGTTGTCGGGGTCATGTCAATCTTCCTTCCGAATTCTCGCGATTTTGTTCCGCGGTTCCACTGGGCATTGGTCATACCAATCCAGTTTCCGCTCAGCCGCACCCAACCCACTCGCTAATTAGACGCCGTGGCTTTTTGATTTTTCACCTGAAGTTCGTTCACCACTTGCTGGACATTCGGCACCTGACCAGCCAGCTTCTCAACATAGGCGCGTTTCGCTTGCGAATTCACTTCGCCGGTTAGCGTCAAAACGCCGTTCTTGGCGGAGTACTTCACCTGCTTATCCAGCTTGTTCTGAATAAGCGCGGCGTCAAAGTTCTTCTCAATCGCGGAGTCCAGGTCGGAGTCGACCTTCTTCGCCGCACTTTCCATACCAGCCGGTCGGACGGCTATCTGGTCCGCGACCACCTGATTGCCCGCGATTGCTTTCGCAATCGATTCTGCCCGGGATTTGTCGGAGTCACTTTGGACCGTGCCTGAAATCGTGACTACTCCCTTGTCGCGATCCTGCGAGACACTCACATCGCTCAGACCGGCCTGATCAAATGATTTTCGGATGTTGTCGCTAACGTCCGGCGATTTTGGCGTCTCAGAGCACCCATAACCTGCCATCATCCCCAGCACCAGCGAAACCGGCAAAAACACCTTCGTTATCATTTACACTTTCCTCCGTTTCGAATCCGCCAAACCTGCTGAGTACTTCGCATCAGTTCCGCAATCCGAGTAGTGTCGAAGTTACTGGGTCGAAGTCACAGCGTGAAGCGCACTGCATGCTGGAAACATATAAGCAACAGCCCCACTACCCCGACCATACGGGCATCCCTGTAACTGGACTCTTTGCTTCCATCACGGAGACAAGTGTGTGAGTAGGCAGCTTCGCACGTCCATCCATGCACACCTGCATGGCTTTCCGTCACATTCGGAGTTACGATGACCCTAACTTGAGCGCTTCTACTGTGGCCGGTTATCTGCTGTCAAATTGAGTAAGACACTGCGGAGGAACCGGATTGGTGTGTGGCAAGTGCGCGGGTATATTGTTTCCGGAGGATTCATGAGCATACTCAGTGCAATCAGAAGAGAAGAGAAAAAAGTAAAAAAGCAGTTGGCGAAGTTGCAAGATGATTTGAGTGGTTTGCAGTCCGCTGCGCAAGCTCTCGGTAAGTCCGCAAGCCGTGACTTCACGCGCACGAAGAAGCGGGTCATGTCCGCCGCAGCCAAGGCAAAGATTTCGAAGGCCGCCAAAAAGCGTTGGGCAAAATTTAGAGCGCAAGCCAAAAAAGCCATCGCTTAGCTCCGAGCGGCCCCAGCGCATTCGACAAAACTCATTCCAATAGCGTAGTTTCTTTTTCGATCGATCTATAAACTCACCAGGAGATTTGTACCTCACTTCTGGCAAAGGAAGCCCATGTCCTCCAAACGCCTTCGCGTACTTGCGTTCGTCGCCACTTCGATCATTGTGTCCCTCTTCACCAGCTCTATCTCCTCTGCTCAGGCGCAACGCCCGCAACTCAGCGTGGAATGGATCTTCAGCGAACAAGGTGCGAGCCTCGCGGAAGTCGCCGACTTCCAGTGGCTCGCCGATAACACCGCCATGCTTTACGACACACGCCAGCCGGAGGCGCAGCGCACATTCGAAAAATTCGATCCTGCTACGCGTGAACGCCATCCGGCCGTCGACATGGCCAAGGCCGTCACCTCCCTCAAATCCCTGGATTCTTCAGCGGACGTCAAATCGGCTCTCGCGTGGCCAGAAGCCTTTGATCCCAACGGCCGCCAGGCCCTGTATATCTTTCACGGCGACATTTTCCTTCTCGATCTCTCCTCTTCATCCTTCACAAGAGTCACCGAAACTCCCTCGGAAGAGAAAGACGTTCAATTCTCCCCCGACGCTCGTTTCATTTCCTTTGTACGTTCGAATGACGTCTACGTCTACGAAATTGCCACAAAAAAGGAAACTCGCCTTACTTCGGACGCCACGGACGCGCTTCTGAACGGCACCCTCTCTTGGGTGTACTGGGAAGAAATTTTCGGCCGCCGCGACATCGGTTACTGGTGGTCTCCCGATTCTCGCTCCATTGCCTTCCTTCAGACCGACGAAACCGGAGTTTCCGACAGCCTCTTCGTCGATTTCAAGCCTGTGGACGAGCGCGTCATTCATCAGCGTTATCCGAAGCCCGGCGAAAAAAATCCCAAAGTTCGCGTCGGTGTAACGGACATCGCCAGGCCGGAAACACGCTGGCTGAATTTGGGAGAGGAACCCTATGAATGGATTCTCCGCGTAAAGTGGCTGCCTGATTCCGACCGCGTCGCGGTTCAGACCATGCCCCGCTCGCAAAAGGAAGATCGCCTCGATTTCATCAATGTCAAAACCGGCGAACGCAAACGCGCGGTAACAGAAACCGACCCCGCCTGGGTGAATGTCACCGACGATCTCCACTTCCTTCCGGACGGAAAGTATTTCCTCTGGGCTTCCGAACGCGATGGTTTCATGCACCTTTATCGCTTCACCATGGATGGAATGCTGGTCAACAAGATCACCATCGGCGATTGGGCGATGGCTTCCGGTGGTGGAGTGTTTTGGGTTCGTCAGGCCGTTGCCGGCATTGACTCCGAGAACGATTGGATCTATTTCACCGGGCTCAAAGACTCCTCCATCGAACGCAATCTCTACCGAGTCAAAACCGACGGCTCGGGCCTCACACGGATCACCACCGAATCCGGCGCCCACGCCATCACCATGTCTCCAAACGCGAAATATTATTTCGACGATTTTTCCAGTGCCCACACGTTACCGTCCCTGACTCTTCATAACAGCGACGGCAAGTTGTTGCAAACTCTCGCGGCTCCTCGTCCCGAATTACTTCCCGACGGAATCCAATACTCCGAATTTCTCACCGTTCCAGCCGCCGACGGCTTTCCCATGCCGACGGAAATCTGGAAGCCCAAGGGCTTCGATCCAAAACACAAATATCCCGTCATCCTTTATGTCTATGGCGGCCCTTCGGCGCCCAACGCCGTAAACGCCTGGCACACCCGCGCAAATCTTTATAACCAACTCCTCCTTCAGGATGGTTACGTAGTCATTTATATAGACAATCGCGCGGCTACCGCGATCAGTAAGAAACTCGAAAACACGCTTGCCGCGAATCCCTCCGCAGGTGAAACGGACGATCTCGTCGCCGGAGTTCGCTGGTTCAAATCGCAGTCGTGGGTCGATTCTTCACGCTTCGGAGTTTGGGGCTGGAGTGGTGGCGGCACCATGACGCTTAATCTGATGACCCATTCGAAAGAATTCAAAGCCGGTATCTCCGTCGCTCCAGTCACCGACTGGCGCTACTACGATTCAAAGTGGGCTGAATCGCTGATTGGGCTTCCTTCGCAGAACGCCGAAGCGTATGAACGTACTTCGCTCGTCAAACACGCCGGTGATCTCTCGGGTCATCTCATGGTTGTCTTTGGCACGTATGACGACAACGTTCACCCGCAGAACGAACAAGCGTTCATCAACGAACTTATCGCCAAAAATATTCTCTATGAAGTGATGATCTACCCGATGCGCAAACACGGTATCGCCGATCAAGCCGCATCCATCCACCTGTTTCGCACCATGCGTGATTTCTGGCACAGAAATCTCTAACGCCCACGAGACGCACCTTAATTCCGTCATTCCGACCGAGGGCCACGCCGATAATACTCCTGTGGCACAGCCAAAGCTTCTCCATCCCGCGTACTTTGCGGCATGACTCCTGGCTCTTGGGTCTTCCGGCCGTTGTAGGGATGGGCTGTTGAGGCCGTCCGCAACGCCGCCCATACTACAACTCACTGTCTTCCGCGCTAGTTCCAACCAAACACATCCGCGGGAACTTTCTCCCTCCCCTCGGGGAATCATTTAAGATGGAATTATTTATTACTGTCGTCGGCCCGCTTGGGTGGCGTTACCTGAATTACCTGACCTACGTCTTACTAACAAGGACCAGGCTCGCCAAGGAAAGAAGGCCTATGAATCGTCAACACCTCTATCTCACCAGTTTTCTGTTTTTGTTTCTCGCCGCCGGTATCAGCACAGCACAAGCGCAGGATGCTCCTTCACAAGATCAAAGCGCGCAGCCCGCGAATCACGGAGGAGGGCGCGGTGGACCGGGACAAGGCCGGGGCACTATGGGCAAAATCACCGCGATCAGTGGCAATTCGCTCGAGGTCACCAAACAAGACGGCTCCAAAGTTACCGTCAAGCTCACCGGTACAACCGAATTTCGCAAAGATCGCCAGCCCGCCAAGATAGCCGACTTCAAGGTCGGTGACATGGTCATGGTCCGCGGCGCGGAAAATTCCGATCATACGGTCACCGCTGAGATGATCGGCGGCCGTTCTGGAAACGGTCCTGGAGGCGGTGGACCCGGAGGATTCGGCGGCGGTGGCGGTGGAGCAGCGCTCGGCGAACAAGGCAAGGATTACGTCTCCGGCGAAGTGAAATCAATCGACCCGCCGAAACTCACGGTTCTGCGCAGCGACAACGTAACGCAAACGCTCGAACTCAACGAAGATACTTCGCTGCGTAGGGGCCGCGACAGCGTCACCATGGCGGACATTCACCCCGGCGACCACGTGGTTATTCGTGGAGCCACCGCCAACAATGCCTTCGTCCCGAAAAGCGTGATGGTTCTTTCTGCGGAGCAGTGGCAACGCATGCAGCAGATGCGTCAAGGTGGTGGCGGACCCGCGAACGCTACACCGGCTGCTCCTCCGTCCGGCAATCCACCGCAACAATAGGGCCGCAACACCAGTCAATCGAGTTGAACGGGGAGTGCAGGTTGAAGTCGATTCGTCGCGGCGTTCTAACGTTGATAGCGGTCGCGCTTCTTCCGGCACCGCGTGTGCAGTCACAGGAACCGGCTCAGCCTGCACCAAGTCCGGGCACGACCACAACTCCCGTCGCACAGAGCGCAGCAACTCCAGTTCCGTCATCGTTTGAAATCACCGGAGAAGCACGCAGCGGCAAAACGCCGTTGCCAGGCGCAACTGTCACCGCTTCCAACACGCTGACTGGCAAGAAATACGCTGCCATCACCGGCACTAATGGCAAATTCACGTTTTCCCGTGTACCTCGCGGTCGATATGTCGTCCGCATCGAATTTATGGGATTCGCGCTCTTCACCAAGGAATTCGTCCTGAATCCCGAAAATCCATCCGCAAAAGTAGACGCCGAATTAATACTCGCCTCTCGGCAGCAGGAACAGACAAACAATGCCGCTGCGGGCATCGCCGCGGGACGCGGCTTCCAAAGTCTGGCATTAGACAGCACGCTCTCTGCATTGGCGGGAGACAATTCCGGATTTGCCTCAACCGGCTCTGGTGGTGGTGGCCAAAACAACAGCGATCTGTCGGTCCTCCCGCTTAATGGCGCAGGCGTCGACGTCTCCACCGAATCGGTTAGCATCAGTGGCGCACAAGGCCGCGCCCAGGATTTCGGCAACGGTAGCGAAGAAGATCTCCAGGGACGCATCCAGGAATTTCGCGACCGTGTGCAGACTCAAGGTGGCAGCAACGCCTTTGGTTCCATACCCGGTTTTGGCGCTCCTGGCGGCGGAGGTCAAGGTGGCTTCGGCGGCGGCCCGGGCGGCGGGGGAATCGCCATCGGCAGAATCGGTGGCCGCGGCCTCAACGTCAACCAGCCCCACGGTACGCTTTATTTTTCCGATGACAACTCTTCGCTCGATGCCACACCCTTTTCACTGACCGGGATTCCTTCCTTCAAGTCGCAATATAACCAGGCGCGTTTCGGCGCCAACGTCGGCGGTCCGCTGAATATTCCGAAGATTTTTAATGGTGGCAACAAGTGGTACTTTTTCGCGGGTTGGAACGGCTCTCGCGGAGAAACTCCCTACGACGCATTCTCTCGCGTGCCTACACTCGCTGAACGCAATGGAGATTTCTCGGGCGCCACTTACAACGACGGCACTCCAGTGGAACTATTCAATCCCGTAAACGGCACGCAATATCAATATAACGGCGTACTCAACCAGCTGAATCCAGCATTGATCAGCCCCTCCGCAAAGGCCCTTCTACAATACATCCCGCTGCCAAACATCCCCACGACGGATACTGGCCAGAACTTTCACTACATCACCAGTGATGCCAGTAACTCCGATGCCGTAATCCTTCGTCTAATTCACAATTTCGGCTCGCCCCCTGCTCCCAGTCCCGGCGGACGAGGCGGAGGTGGTGGCGGAGGCAGAGGCCGGCGTCAGCAGAACAACATTAATTTCGGCCTCAATTGGTCGCGCACTTCCACAAATATTGTCGGTCCGTTCCCATCGCTTGCGGGAGGCACCGGAACCCAAGGACTGAACGCCACCGCCGGCTGGGTCTACGGCAAGAATCGTTTCACGAATAATCTCCGCTTCGGCTACAACCACAATCACATCTCCACCACCAATCTGTATTCCAACGTCATCGACGCCGCGGGCAACGCTGGTATCGGTGGTATCTCCACCGACCCATTCAATTGGGGTTTGCCGGGCATCAGTTTCACTTCTTTCGGTGGACTCAACGACCCCACTCCGCGCCGCGAATTGGATCAGACCTACACCATCTCCGACACCATGATCTGGAGTCACGGAAAACATAATTGGCGTATCGGTGGAGACTATCGCCGCATCCTCCAAAACTCCCATTCCGCAAGAAACGCCGAGGGTAGTTTCGTATTCACCGGGTACGCCACATCGCTCTACGCCCCCGGCGGCACGCAAGTTCTGCCCGACACCGGCTACGATTTCGCTGACTTCCTGCTCGGCTATCCGCAGCAAACCTCCTTGCAATACGGCGCAAACTCTTACAATTTCCGCGCCAACTCCTGGGATGCTTATATCCAGAACGACTGGCGCATTCTCGCCAAGCTCACACTAAACATCGGCGTTCGCTATGAATATATCGGCCCATACACCGAAGCGCAGGATCGCATCACCAACTTGGAAGTGGGTCCGGGATTTGCCACCGCCGTGCCCGTCGTCCCGGTCGGTGCTGTGTTGCCGCCAGACTCCGGAACTTTTGTGACCTATCCCATTTCCTCTCTCGTTCGCCCGGATCGCAACAATTGGGCCCCGCGCATCGGCATAGCCTGGAAGCCCTTGCAGAAGACCGTCGTGCGCGCGGGATACGGCATCAACTACAACCTCGCGCAATATGGCGCCATCATTCAGAACTTCGCCTTCCAACCCCCTTTTGCCAATACCGCCACGAATGCCACCACCGTCGCCAGCCTGAGCGAAACGCCCCTCACGCTGTCGAACGGTTTCCCGGCCGTTCCCCAGGACACCGTGACCAACAATTTCGGCGTGAATCCCAATTACGCGCTCGGCTACGTGCAAATCTGGAATCTCGATATCCAGCGCGAATTGCCGGCTAACGTGATGCTCAATATTGGTTACAACGGCGCAAAAGGCACGCGTCTGGACACGGAACGCGCTCTGACCGTCACCGGCAATCAGCCATTCATTTATGAATCGTCGGAGGGCGACTCCATCCTTCATGCGGCCTCTGTTCGTGTTCGCCGCCGTATGTCCAAGGGCCTCGGAGTCGGCGCCCAATATGTATTTTCCAAATCGCTCGATGATGCCTCTTCCATCGGCGGGGGTGGAGTTGTCGTCATTCAGAATCCCTTCGACATCTCCGCCGACCGCAGCCTTTCCGGCTTCAATCAAACGCACAAGTTCACCGGCAATTGGATCTACGATCTGCCCTTCGGCGAAAATCGCCACTGGACTCCCAAAGGTTTTTGGCTGCACGTTCTTTCTAATTGGCAGTGGAGCGGTGACTTCACCGTCGCTTCCGGAATGTACTTCACCCCCAGTGTGCTCGGAGGCTCCGTGGACATTGCCCGCGGCGTCAGCGGCTCCCAGCGAGCAAATATCGTCGCGGGCCAATCCATTTCCGTCTCCGACCCATCTGCTTTGAAGTGGTTCAATACTGCGGCGTTTTGCCTGCCAGGCGTCGATTGTGTCAATCCCGCCGGCTCCCCGTATGGCGATGCAGGACGCAATATCGTTGAAGGGCCCGGAACCATAACCTTCGACATGACCGTGAATCGCACCATTCCCATCAAGGAGTCGCGCTCGCTCGATTTGCGCCTCACCGCCAGCAATGTTTTCAATCATGTGAATTTCGCTTCCATAAGCACGGCCGTGAATTCGCTGACCTTCGGGGAAGTGACCAGCGCAGGTAGTATGCGTCGTGTCACGATCCAAGCACGCTTTCGTTTCTAGGATGAATGTTTGAGTTGGATGATTGAGATGGATATTTGAATTGAATGCTTGGGTTGAATATTAATGTTACGTGCCAGACAAATACATTCGATACTCGCTGCTGCGGCGCTCCTGTCGCCGCTGAGCCCGCTTGCTGCTCAAGACCAGGGCAAACCCACTCAGGATCAAAGCACACCTGTCGCAAGCCCCGGCGGAACCATTCGAGTCTCCACCGAACTCGTCCTCGTCAATGTCGTCGCTCGCGACAAAAAGGGAAATCCCATTCGCGACCTCAAGAAAGAAGACTTCACCCTCTATGAAGACGGCAAAAAACAGGACATCTCCTCGTTCGATTTTGAAGATGTAGACCAAGTGCAGAACGCCGGTGGCCTCACCGTCACAGGTTCGGCGCCCGGAACAACGCCCGGCACTCTCCTGCACTCCAGCAAGAAAGCGCCGCCGACCCTGGACGCCCGTGATCGCCGTCTCATCCTCCTGTTCTTCGATTTCTCCGCCATGGAGCCGGAACAGGTCGACCGTTCGGTAGATGCCGCCAAGAAATTCGTGCAAACCAAGATGCAGCCTGCCGATTTGATCGCCATGGTCTCCCTCGCCACCAATATGCACGTGGACTGCGACTTCACCGACGATCAGAAAAAACTGCTGGCTATACTTGACAGCTACAACTCCGGCGAAGGGCAGGGCTTCGACACCGGCACCACTGGGAGCGCCGAAGGAGCCGCGGAAACCGGCGGCTCCTTCACCGAAGACGACACTGATCTCAACACCTTCACCGCCGACCGCAAACTGCTCGCTATTCAGTCGCTGATGGACGCCCTCAACAAGCTTCCGCAAAAAAAGAGCGTCATCTATTTCAGCAATGGCATCACGCAATCTGGCGTGGACAATCAATCCGCCTTGCGCGCCGCCACTGCCGCCGCCGTAAAAGCCAACGCCTCCATTTACTCACTGGATGTCCGCGGCCTGCAGGCCTTTCCTCCAGGCGGCGAAGCGCAAAACGCCAGCTTGCACGGTCAATCCGCTTACACTGGAGCGTCCATTCTCAACGACCTGAACGGCAACGCCGCTTCGCAAGACACCCTTGCAACCCTCTCCTCCGATACCGGCGGCAAAGCCTTCTTCGATTCCAACGATTTCAGCGGCATCTTCGCGCAGGTCCAGAAAGACAGTTCCGTCTATTACGTTCTTGGATTCAGCAGCAACAATAAGTTGAAGGACGGCAGGTTCCGCCACTTGAAAGTCACCGTGAATCGACCGGACTTGAAACTCGACTTCCGCTCTGGCTATTACGCGGGTCGCGACTTCGAACACTTGAACCACGCGGACCGCGAGCAACAGCTCGATGACGAAATGGCTGCCCAGTTGCCGCGCGTCGACGTGCCGGTCTACGCGGGCGCAGCGTATTTCCGCAGGGACGATTCCCATTACTATCTCAGCGTCTCCCTGGTCATTCCCGGCTCGCAAATTCCTTTCGTCACCGAAAAAGATAAAGACAACGCCACCATCGACATCATCGGCGTCGCACTCGAAAGCGGAAAATTCCCAGTCGGCCGTTTGCGCGATACCGTCAAGCTCGCTCTCGATAGCACGCGCGAAGTGCGCCGCAAAAACGTCCAGTACAACACCGGCTTCGTGCTCGCTCCCGGCAACTACCATCTCAAATTCGTCGTGAGAGAAAATCAAACCGGGCGCATGGGTTCGTTTGAAACCGATGTGCACATCCCGGATCTGCGCAAATCGCCTTTAAAAATGAGCTCCGTGGTCTTAAGCAGCTTGCGTGTCCCCTCCACCAACAAGAAGTCCGCCAATAATCCGCTGGTGCGCGATCAAATGGAACTCGTTCCCAACATCACCCACGTCTTCACGCCCGATCAGCACCTATTCCTGCAGTATGAGGTTTACGACGCTCAGAAGGGCAAGGCTCCGGCCCAAACCGTCCCCGCTCCGCCCGCCGCCGCACAATCAAACGAAGCGGCACAACCAGCCACCAATCAAGCGCCCGAGCCGGCGAAACCCGCGCGCGACTCCGTACGCGTTCTCACCAGCATCGAATTTCTCCAAGGCTCCGCCAAAGTCTACGAATCCAAACCCGTCGTAGCCAACGAAGTCACCGCACCCGATCGCAAAGCCGTCATCTTTCAGATCGACCTGCCGCTCCAGTCGCTGAAGCCCGGCTTGTACCAATGTCAAGTCAACATCATCGACGACGTAGCCGGCAGCTTCTCCTTTCCCCGTTTCCCAATCCTAATCCGCGAACCCACCCCTGCCACGCCTCCGCCCAACGCCACCGGCAGCAACTAGACTCCGCCGCTACCTCTTGGGCTCCGCTTTCTTGTGTAGGGACGGTCCTTGTGAGGCCGTCCGCCAACGCTCTGACGGCACCGATCAACTGACCTTGAGGGTGGCCTCCGACGATGACGCTCCCCAATTTTGTTTTCCGGTTTGCCGTTTGCTAATTTAATTTGTCATCCCGACCGGAGTGCCGCGCATTTTGCGGCACGGAGTGGAGGGATCGTGGCAAGGACCAAACCAAACACTTCTCAGTGCGTGGCAGCACCTATCCCTGCAACCAATCCTCAGCTACGATTTCCCACAACGAATCCGCAGCACCGAAAGGCATCCCATGACTTGGTTCATCTGGGCATTACTGTCGGCATTTTTCGCCGGTCTAACCGCGATCCTCGCCAAGGTTGGCGTGGAAAATATCAACTCAAATCTCGCCACCGCCATTCGCACCGTCGTAATCCTGATCTTCGCCTGGTCCGTGGCCCTCTTCACCAAAACCCAGTCCCTCTCCACCATCGGAGGGCGCACCTGGATTTTTCTTATCCTGTCCGGAATCGCCACCGGCCTCTCGTGGCTCTGCTATTTCCGCGCCTTGCAACTGGGCGAAGCCTCGCAAGTCGCGCCCGTAGACAAACTCAGCGTCGTAATCGCCATCGCGCTCGCCGCAATCTTTCTGCACGAGCATCTCACCTGGCACCACTGGCTTGGCGGCACGCTGATCTTCACTGGCGCCATAGTCCTCGCCTACGCCTAAACGAGTTGCGACGTGAAATCAGGTGTCACGATTGGATGCCTCGCAGCCCATCTCAATCTCGATATCCCCACTCCGCTCGATCACACCTCGACGCCCTGTGTCGCGAAAACCAGCGCGTTCGTAACATCGTTTAGCGCGGTCATTGCCCTCGACCACATTGAGGCGCACTTCCTTCGCCCCCACTTCCGCCGCCCAAGCCTTCACCGCCGAGACCAGCAAATCCGCCGCTCCGGTACCTCTCACATCCGGATGAACCCACATCGCCATCAAGTGAACCACAGAGGAGTCGTGCGGATCGGGCACGCCGCACGCTAGACCGCGCGCCTCGCCGTTCGCCTCCAGGAACAACGTCGCGCTGGGAGCCAGCCATCGCCGCCAATCCTCGGTTGTCCGCGGCAACTCGCGCTCATATGTCGAACTAAAAGCCCGCGGCGAATCGCTCAGCGCCTGCAGACGTAGCTCCCGCAAAACGGCTTCATCCCCGATCATCGCCCGCCTGACCGTAAATTCCATATCGCTCTCGCGCCGGCCAACGGCTGCCGAGAAACCAACGAGGGTCTCGCTGCTCAGCCGCGGTTTCCTCAGACTCCCTCCACCAATGTCACACGATAGCTCGCCCCTTTGAAACGATGCTCGCGCACCGCCCGATAAGGCGCGCCGTCATACCAAGCCTTGGCTGCCTCGCTGCTCGGAAACTCCAGGATCACCGTGCCTTCCGTGGGAGCTCCTTCCAAGTCTTCGTGCTTGCCGTAAAGCGCAAGAATCTTAACGTCATGTCCGGCCAGCGTCGCTGGAACATCCTTTGAATAAGCAGCCATCTCGTGCTCGTCAATCATTTTGTCCCGCGTAAAAACCAGATATGCTTTCATAGCTATCTCCTTCATTCCGCAAAGATATTAGACCCAACCCATGCCCTCGACCGAGGCGATTTTTGCCGAAATCCACCGAAAAAATGTAATCAATGGCTACTCCCACCAGTAATTTCAACTAGAAGCCCAGAGGGGAACTCAACGTCCGCCAGACGAAGCACCCAGTCGATCTCTGGAGGGATCAAGCCGTGAAAACGCTCTTCATCGCGATTCGCGCCATATTGTTCGGCGCCGGGTTTGTTTTCTTGTGGGGCTGGGTTGCACTCAGCTTGCACCGCCGCTACGACACGACTCTTGGCTTTCCCTTTTCGGACTGGACGCCCGCTTTGGGCATCGCTGTGATGGCCGTCGGTGGAATTCTTGCCTTTGCCTGCATCGCTACGTTCGTCTTCCGTGGCGAAGGCACCCCCGCGCCCATGGACCCGCCGCGCAAGTTCGTGGTCGTTGGTCCTTACCGGTTCGTGCGCAACCCGATGTACATAGGTGGGTTCCTCGTGCTCGTAGGCTTCGGCCTGTACGAACAATCGCCCGCCATTGTAGTCTTCGCTTTGCCGTGGCTGCTGCTCGCACATCTCTTCGTCATCTTCTACGAGGAGCCGCATCTCCGCGCCACCTTCGGCTCGTCCTATGACACCTACTGCAGCTCCGTACGCCGCTGGCTGCCTCGGCGCTAATCGCCTCCTCCTCTGGAATACGCCCATCTTTACGCGTGAATTCGCGAATGGGCCACCGTGTGCAGCGGCTCTTTTGTGTGGTTCTGCGTGGTCCGGTGCTCGCGAAAAATGTTCGTTGGCTATGTCGCCCAACAGGCGTAGGCTGTATCCCTTAGACCCGCGCCGCTAGGTTGTGCCGCCTTCCCCCTGAAGGCGGAGAAGGGCTACTTATGAAATTTCCTATTCTTCTGCCGCTTCTTTTTGTCGTCGGCCTTTTCGGAAATACCTCTGCCACGCCAGCGCAATCCTCCACCACGCCTAGCTCTTCTCCAGCCACAACTTCTGACCAAGCCGCAGCCTCTCCGCAATCTGCAGACAGCGTTACGATTCCCGGTCCGCTGCGTTCATTTCTGCGCATGGCTGGCATGCGTCAAAAAGTCTCGCCTCAAGAAGTGCTGCCGGTGCTTGCGCGCAACGTTGTTCTGCACGGTTATCAAAGTGGACGACCAACGGAGTACCTCATTCTGCTTCGCCGCTATTATCACCAGGCCAAAGAATTGAGTGGCCTTGCAGGTCACGATGCACTCATCCATGTGAAGGGCTGCGCCGAAGCGGAACCCCTCCTCGCTATCTTGGGCTATAGAGTCCGCGGAGAATGCGGACGCAAAGAATTGACTTTGGTAACCGCCGACCCTCAGCGAGCGTTTCTTACCATTGATTCGGGATTTCCTCTGCTCGATCTCGAAGAAGCATTGCAGACCGACGTAGGATTCTCATACGCCTATACCGGTTCGGCTGTTCCGGTGCTATTTGCGCCGAGCGATTGGACGTCGCTCCTAAGCGAGAGCGACCAGAACAACAAGGACTTGGTAGAAACTCTTTTGTCCGTCGGCGATCTGGCGCGGCTCTACTGGGCTCTGTCCCGAATCGACCCTGAAACCAGAACAGACTTGAAGAACGGCATTGGACTGGCCGGACTACGTCCTTTCGCCTCGGCTTTGGATCTCTACGGCAGCCAGTTCTGTATTCGCGCGGGTGCTTTGGCGGTTCCTGGCGGGCCAGGTTCGCAGAAGGAATGGCAGGACTTAGTCGGAGCCAGTCCCGCAAACTCATCACAGTTTATTCTGCAACTCCTCAAAAAGGATCACGGATGGTTGCTGGCTTATTTTGACGCGATGGCACGAGCCACTCAACGGCAGCAAGAACACTTTGCACAGAATCAGCGATTCAAGCGTTACTACGAGGCCTTCCGCTCTCCCGGCCTTGCGCCTGACGCCGCGGCAAGATTCGCGTTTCGTCCTGCGCCGGCCCTGATGGTGCTGGTCGCGCGTCTGCAATGGGAGGCCAATGGCGATCCCTGTGTGCCCGGAAGCCTGCAAGCCTGGAGCGAATTTCTAAACCAGCGGTCCAATGCCAAATCAATTCGTCAATTGAACAAACACAGAGCGGGATGGCACGGCGCGGATCAGTTGGCGGAAGCCATGTTCGCATACTCTCGGGTAGACACCGATACCGGACCGCTGCAAGCCTACCTTTCTCTGAGCGAACTGGATCACCGTAGGCCTCCGGACCACCGGCTGAGCGAACAGACCGTTACCTTGCTGGCCGAGAAGTTCGCGGACTTCGGCGATCAATATTTGATCTTCTCCGAATTCCCGGGACTCAGCGATGTCTCCATCACTCACTTCCTGACCGCCGCCGAAGCGCTCGACAAGATCTCCGACCACTCTTTGCGCGGTAATTCCATGGGGGTCTTTCAGGCAAACGTCGGACTGTGGCAAATCCTGGCGAGGCAAGGTCAGATCACTGGCCCTCGTTTGAATACCTCATGGCAAGCCATGATCAAGCCATTCACTAAATTCTCCACACCGGCGCAGCTCTTTACCGCCGGGCGCGCTTCGATCGAAGAAGTTTTCCGTGCGGCGACCGCAACTGACAGATTGTCCCAGGACGCAATGATCAATGCGCTTGCTGGCTCCCGGCAAAGGACAGATGGAGGCCAGCAGATGCACTTGGAAATGGCCAACCGGATTCGCTCGGTACTCGAAGATCAATGGCTGCTCTCTCTCGATACGCTGTTCGCCCTGGACGATGGTCTCAGCGATCCCGCGAAGGCGACAGCCAACAAAGAGGCCATGATCGCGCTCGCCGGTGAACTCCGCGAATTCGAAATGCCGCGGCCGATATTCACAAAGAGCGAAAGAACCCGCTGGGCTGCGGGAACCTACAACAACGGTCACACCGAAGGAGAGATGCGCACGGATCTCGCCAAAGTGATTAACTCGCAGTCTTCCCCTGCACAAAGAGAAGCGGCGCGCGGGCAGCTTTCCACATTTCTGCGGGACACTCTCGTGGGCATGAATTACGCGTACTACGAACCGCCCGGCTCACAGGTTCTGCACCATAACCCGTTGTTCGTCCGCTCGCATGACTTCTCGGGCGACACCGTCGAAGGCGTCCAACAACTCTGGCAGTCCGCCAGGCTGTTTGGTGCGGGCATGCCAGCCGGTGGCGGAGCACATCTGATCGGGTCACTCGCCGACCTGCCCTATGTCCTCGCCGACGCCGAACAGGATTTCATTGCTCCGGATCACGTCCAGGCTCTCATCTGGAAACAGTTTGTCCCCGGACTCTTGAGTAGTGCGGTCGTTCCACGCTGGTGGGACGTTAGCCAGAACGAACTGCACGCCGTGGCGCTTTATCAACGCGCTGGAGAGGAGTTGCTGAAGGCCTCCGCCGGGAACGCAGACTTGCGCGCCAAGGTTATGGTTGTTCTATCCGATCGAATGTTTCCGGCGCGCTGGGCATGGCTGGAACAGACCATTCGCAACGGAAAAACCTCCGAAATGCTCGATGGCATCATGCCGGCCGAGACCTTCTACCTCACTGCCGAATTTCTTCAGCGATTTCCCAGCGACCTCGACAGAGCCAGTGCCGCCGCGCGAGAGCTGGAAACTCTCTCCAAAGAAAGCCCCGACGCCGTCAGCAGGGAACGCTTGTCGCGGGATTTCGGTGTCATCCATCCAGTCTTTGCCCAAACCTATGCTCGCGAGTTCCTGAACGTGAAAGCGTTCCCACCTGTTGGGGGTAATTACAGCCGTCTGATGGCGGAATGTTGGGATTCGGGCAATCTTTATTGGGCCCGGCTCGCCGATGAGATGGGCTATTCTCCCGTCCTGCTAAATCGTATGGTTCCCGAACTAACCCGTCGCATGGTGGAGAGGATTTTCGCCAGCGAGCTCGAAGACTGGCCGGCGGTACTCCTTGCCTTGCAGGAAACCGGAGAGGACTTCCGGCAAGGGAAAATTTCCTTGACGGCGGGAAGCACGCTAACTCCAGTTTCGAGACAGAGTAATTAATAAAACTAACTAATATGAGGATCCACTCCATGGGAAAGAAAATGGTTCGCTTGCTTTTCCGGTTTTTCCTCGGCCTGTGCCTATGTATGGGACCCGCGGCAATTGCACAGGGTCCCGCGAATTCCCCCATTCGCGTGGTCGTTGACCTGGTGCAGCTCAATGTGGCCGTGACCGACAATAAGGGAAACTACGTCACCGGGCTCCAACCGAACGATTTCGCGGTATTGGAAGACGGAATCCCTCAGAAAATATCCACGTTCGCGGAGGGGAACGAACGCACGCGCCAACTGGCGGATCTTCCGCCCGACGATCCGAACGGCGCCCCGCAAAGTGTTCGAGAGCAGGACGACCGCGCCCATCTGTCCACACCGGAGTTGAGCGCAATCACCGCTGGGGCCAACGTTTTCATACTATTCGACACCAGCAACTACATGTATCGCGGATTCGTTTTTGCGCAGGACGCCATATCCGAGTTCATCCGCTCTCTGGAATCCGCTGACCGCATCGCCTTCTATTCCTACAGCCGCGATTTGTCCAGGGCATCGAAGCTAACCGCCGATAGATCCCAGGTTCTCCGTGGCGTGCGCACCACCGTCGCTGGTGACGATGCCGCACTTTACAATTGCCTCTTGCTCACCGTGAAAGACGCTGCGCAGTTCTCGGGTCGCAAAGTCATTGTCGTCTTCTCCAATGGACCGGACAACGCCAGCATCATTCCCCCGGAAGACGTTGCCGAATTGGCTCAATCGACCGGCACCGCAATCTATATGATCAGCACGCAGCAGGCACAATTGGAGCCCATTTCCACCGCTGTGTTCGAACGCATGACTGCCGCTACCGGAGGGAAAGCCTACTTCGCCAAGAACTGGAAAGACGAGAAACAAGCCTTTGCATCCATCAAAGACGATCTCGCGCATCTCTATTCGCTAAGCTACTACCCGAAGCAGAATCCCAATCGCGGCTGGCGCAGCATCACCGTAAAACTGAATACGGACCGTCTGAAGAAGTGCCACGTGCGCACACGCAACGGATACCGCCTGCAAACATCCCGCTTCACCAAGGGCGAAACCACAGTAGAAACCGGCCCTAGCTGAGCGCCAAGGATTAAGCACGGTGGCCGAAGTGTTTTTGAAAATGATCTGTGAAGAGAGCTCCGGCCGCTCAGCGTCCCACCATTTTCTGCAGTTCCTCCGGGTAACGGGCGCCTACCACCGCGATCTTTGAGGCTGCGTTCTCCAATTCGCGGAGATCCTCGGGCGAAAGTTCGACGTTGACGGCACCGATGTTTTCTTCCAGCCGATGCAACTTCGTCGTTCCAGGGATCGGCGCGATCCACGGTTTTTGCGCAAGCAGCCAGGCCAGCGCGACTTGAGCAGGTGTCGCTTTCTTTTTTTGCGCAAATTTGCCAAGCAAATCCACCATCGCTTGATTCGCTTTCCGGTTCTCTGCCGTGAAGCGTGGGACGATGTTGCGGAAATCGTTTTTGTCGAACTTCGTATCTTCGCTGATCTTCCCGGTAAGGAAGCCCTTTCCCAGCGGGCTGAACGGAACGAACCCGATCCCGAGTTCCTCCAGCGTCGGTATCACTTCCGCCTCCGGCTCTCTCCACCACAGCGAGTATTCGCTTTGCAGTGCAGCCACAGGCTGAACTTTGTGTGCGCGACGTATCGTTTGTACCCCTGCTTCCGAAAGCCCGAAGTGCTTTACCTTTCCCTCTCGAATCAAATCCTTCACCGCGCCTGCCACGTCTTCAATCGGTACGTTCGGGTCAACGCGGTGTTGATAGAACAAATCGATAACGTCGGTCCTGAGGCGCTTCAGCGAAGCTTTCGCAACTTCCTTGATATGCGTGGGCCGGCTGTCCAGCCCGGCTTGTTTGCCGGTGCTCGGGTCAATTTTGAATCCGAACTTGGTGGCGATCACCACCTGCTCACGGAACGGAGCCAGCGCTTCACCCACAAGTTCTTCGTTCGTAAACGGCCCGTAGATCTCTGCGGTATCAAAGAACGTGATGCCGCGTTCGACAGCCGCTCGAATCAGGGCGATTCCGTCCTTTGTTTCTACCGCCGGCCCTAAGCCGAAGCTCAATCCCATGCACCCTAGTCCAAGGGCCGACACTTCCAAATCGCTTTTTCCAAGTTTGCGCTTTTGCATTGCTTCTCCTCCCGAACCGTTTCTCTTTCATCCCGAGAATAGAACCAAACCGCACACAAGTGGTAGCCGATCCTTCCGATTTATGGCAACCCACGTCCCCACCCGATCCACGGCAGCGAAACTTGACGTAACGAAAAACTATCTCTATCTTCTCAGACCGCTGCTACGCTATAGCGTACCCATTTTTCTCGGAGCCTGATGATGAGATTCCCGCGCTGGATCGGAATAATTCTGTTTACGCTTTCACTGGTTTTCCTGGCCAGTTACCTCGGAACCGGCGTTTCGGCCGGCCCAAAACACAAACAAGAAAAGAACCATGCCAGTGTGCAACAACCCTGGATGGACAAGAGCCTCTCCCCAGACCAGCGCGCGGACATGGTACTCAAGGAACTCACGCTCGACGAAAAAATCGACCTTCTGCATGGCAACGGAATGTTGGGCTGGCCCGCTCCTCCGAATCCCCGGGCCTATCTCGGAAATGGCGGCGCTGGATTTACACTGGGCGTCCCGCGATTGGGAATCCCGATGATCCAGATGAGTGATGCGGCCTATGGAGTTCGCAGCAGCGCGGAAAATGGCCGCTACTCGACGGCGTTGCCCTCCGGCATCGCCGGCGCCGCAAGTTGGGACACGCACGCCGCGTGCGAGTATGGCGCGCTGATCGGCAGGGAATTGCGCGCTCAGGGATACAACATGACTCTTGGCGGCGGCGTGAACATCACCAGAGACCTTCGTAACGGCCGGAACTTTGAGTATCAAGGCGAAGACCCCATTCTGGCCGGAACGATGGTGGGCAATCGCATCAAGTGCGAGCAAGCGCAGCACGTCATCGGCGACATCAAACACTACGCTGTGAACGACCAGGAATCTGGCCGCAACGAAGTAAATTCCATCATCAGCAAACGGGCTGTGCAAGAAAGCGATCTGCTTGCCTTCCATATCGGTATTGACACCGGAAATCCCGCTGCGGTGATGTGCTCCTACAACGCGGTCAACGGCGTTTACGCTTGTGAAAATCGCTACCTGCTGACCGACGTCTTGCGCAAGGACTGGAAATTTCAGGGGTTTGTAGTCTCCGATTGGGGCGGCACCCACAGCACCGTGAAAGCTTCAGCGGCGGGACTCGATCTCGAGCAACCGCTCGCGGATTTCTACGGTGAAAAGCTGAAGGAGGCGGTACAAGGCGGCAAGGTCTCGCAAGCGGAGCTCGACGAGCATGTCCGTCGCGTGCTGCGCTCCGAATTTGCTTCCGGTATTGTCGATAATCCGGTCCACAAGAACGTTGTCGACGTCGAGGGCGGCTTCGACGTATCCCGGCGCCTGGCGGAAAACAGCATCGTGCTGCTCAAGAATCAGGGCAATCTGCTTCCGCTCGATCGAAACAAAATCCGTTCCATTGCTGTAATTGGGCCGCACTCTGACATGGGTATGATTTCCGGTGGAGGATCGGCACAGGTGGATCCACAGGGGGCCGTCGCACCAGAGTGGAAGGCGCACGTCTGGTTCCCGACGTCACCCTTGAAGGCAGTCCGTGCGTCGGCGAGCGGAGCAAATGTGGAGTTCAACTCGGGAGAAAATCCCGCTGCTGCGGCGGAATTGGCTAAGAAATCAGACGTCGCGCTGGTTTTTGTTTACCAATGGACGAGCGAGGACTTCGATTTGCCGAATCTTTCTTTACCCGATAACCAGGATGCATTGATCGAGCAGGTCGCGGCCGCGAATCCACGCACGGTCGTGGTGCTGGAAACCGGTTCGGCCGTAACCATGCCGTGGGCCCCGAAGGTGGGCGGCATTCTGGAAGCTTGGTATGCGGGAAGCAAAGGCGCGGATGCAGTCGCGAACGTTTTGTTTGGAGACGTGAATCCGTCCGCCAAGTTGCCGATCACGTTCCCCCGATCGGAAGCGGATCTGCCACATCCCACGCTCATACGACCCACTCCGGACCAACGCGGCATCGCCGCCATCATGAAAACCGGTGAGGCCAAGCCGACGTTTGAAGTGCACTACGACGAAGGCCTGAAGGTCGGCTACAAATGGTATGACGCCGAACATAAGGAGGTGCTCTTTCCGTTTGGATTCGGGCTTTCCTACACCAGCTTTGCCTATTCCGGACTAAAAGTGGACGGGAGCAATCCCGTGACGGTGAAGTTTTCGCTGAAGAACACTGGACGGCGCGACGGGATGGAAGTTGCTGAAGTATACGCCGCTCTGCCCGCCGATGCCGGGGAACCTCCGAAACGTCTCGTGGGCTGGAGCAAAGTTTCGCTCAAGGCCGGCGAAACGCGCCAGATGGAAATACAAATCGATCCGCGATATCTGTCCATTTACGACGAGCCAACCGATACCTGGAAACTGGTTCCGGGCCAGTACACCTTTCTTGTTGGCGGTTCTTCGCAGAATTTCCCGCTAAAGGATGAAATTCACCTGAAGTAAATTAAGTCGGCGGTAGCCGTTAGCTCTTTCTCTTCTCGGGCCGCGATTTTAGGAGCTTGCTTCCTGGACTGGCCGCCAGCCTTACCTCTTTCATAGGGCGGCTGCGTTTTCTTTTCGGCCGCCCCGCAATCTTGGAGGAAATTCTCGGAGGCGAAGCGACTGTGGATTCTTTCCGCACAACGGCGCCGGGCCGGAACTCTTCATCCATGTGGTAGTAATTCAGGATTAGTTCGGGCTCATTTAGTCGAAGCCTCAAAATTTCTTCTATCGGTATTGCCAGGTCGCGGAGGCGACGCACCACTGCTCGAAGCGTACCCGGTTGTACCACCTCCAATAGCGCTATGGCATCGCCGAGACTAAAGTGCCAATTCTTGAAGACTCCGCTTTCCCGTCCAAACTTTACTCCGAACTGGGAGAGTTCACTTGCGTGCAGAAGCAACTTTCTTTTGGTTTGCGGACTGACATAGCAAGGCTCGCTTCTACGCCCGGCCGAGCCTCCACACCGCGCACACATGTATCCCAGGCCGTCTAGTCTGGAGCTTCCACATTTGAGGCATCTGACGTTGTGCATGAGCGAACTTTCGGAATGAGCTTTAGTCATACATTTGTCCCTTGTTGAAGGTGAATCGAACGCAGCGCCGGATAGATTCGGCGGTAGGTCCGGTAAGATTTTTGCATTGTCGAACTGCTCTCCGGGTCGGGAGCGATTCGCGAGACGAC
>Ga0308309_10000506_pt1 | contig 25023 bp, 26 predicted proteins | sample HubBroMetageWFT5_FD_192491 | JGI IMG/M metagenome (GOLD analysis project Ga0308309, IMG submission 192491) | Warmed and freeze-thawed soil microbial communities from the Hubbard Brook experimental Forest, New Hampshire - Hubbard Brook CCASE Soil... | ecosystem: Environmental > Terrestrial >...
TGACGGCACTCAAGGAAGGCCGAGGTGATTTTGCCGACGCACTTCTCGGTGGGTTGGGCCAAAGGGCTGACTGTTCGGTCACCTTCACCTTTGACCACAGAGCTGCGCGCCTCCCGGGCTTCGCCCTCGCCTAGCTGGCGTCAAGGCATTTCTCGCCGACGGAACGAAAACTCACGCGCGCATACCGACAGCAGGCGGAAACGGCTCGTCGTCGTCCGGCCCCGGTATCGGCGCATAGTGATCGAAGATCATGCCATAGGCCCCATGCCGTTGGGTCAATTCCTTGAGGCTGTTGGCGTAGCCGAACATGTTGGCGAGCGGCACCAACACATGGATGACCTGTGCGTTGCCGCGTGCCTCCAGGCCATGGTGTCGAGCGCGTCGCGTGTTGAGGTCGCTGATGACGTCGTTCTCGAAGCCGAGCGGCGTCGTCACCTCGACCTTCATGATCGGCTCCAAGAGCTTGCACTGCGCCTTGGTGAGGCCGTCGCGGAACGCGGCGCGGGCGGCGATCTCGAAGGCCAGCACGCTCGAATCGACGTCGTGGTAGTTGCCGTCGACCAGCGTCACCTTGAAGTCGATCACCGGGAAGCCGGCCAGCACGCCGGTCTCACGCGAGGCCGCCAGGCCCTTCTCGACGCCGGGAATGAATTCCTTGGGGATCGAGCCGCCGACCACCTTGTTCTCGAAGCTGTAGCCCGAACCCAGCGCGCCCGGCTCGAACACGACCTTGATGCGGGCGAACTGGCCCGAACCGCCGCCGCTCTGCTTCTTGTGAGTGTAGTCGATCTCCGACCGGCGACCGAGCGTCTCGCGATAGGCGACCTGCGGAGTGCCGACATTCACGGCAATGCCGAACTCGACCTTGAGCCGCTCAACGACGAACTCGAGATGAAATTCGTCCGGGCCTTTGAGGATCGTCTGACCGGTCTGCTGGTCGACCATCACGCCGACAAATGGATCGACCGCCGCAAGCATTTCCAGGACGATCCAGAGCCTCTCCTGATCGGTCCGCGCCTGCGCCACGATGGCGAGCTCTATCGGCTTCGCGAGAACGCCAACCATAGTCCGCCACCAATCAGGAAGCCGCCGCTCAAACGCGACATTAGCCACACGCGCTTGGCGGAAAGCGCGCGGCCGGCACGGCCCGCCGCGAGGGCATAGGTGCTGTCGGAGACGGCGGCGAACAACATCGCCGTCAGGCCCATGATCAAAATCTGCAGGCCCTGATCGCGCGCAGGATCGATAAATTGCGGGAAGAACGCGCCGAAGAAAAGCAGGGTCTTGGGATTGCTGAGCGCGACCAGTACGCCTTGCAACAGAAACCCGCCGCGCGGCGCTCGCGACGGCGCCGTCGCGGAGGCAGTCCCGGCCGAACGGATCATCTTCCAGCCGAGCCAAATCAGGTAGGCGGCGCCCGCGAGGCGCAGCCAGTCGAACCAGTGACCCATCGCCTCGATCATGGAGGTGAGGCCTATACCGACCACGCCGATCATGAGGGCCAGTCCGGCCTGCGTCCCCACCATGTTGAGCAACCCAGCACGCGTCCCATGTCGGATGCTGTTGGCGATGATCAGCGTCACCGTTGGCCCCGGCACCAGAACAACGATGAGGCAGGCGAGCAGATAAGCAGCGTACAATTCAAGCGACATTCCCGAAGCATCCCAGGATTTGATCCGACGTGGAAGCAGAGCTTCTCGATCTCATCTCCGCCCGCCGCGGGCACTTCCGGCTGGAGTCCAGCCATCACGGCAATCTTTGGCTCGATCTCGACTCGCTGTTCCTGCGCCCGGCGCACTGGATGCCCTTTGCCCGGGTGCTAGCGCGGCGCCTGTCCGTCCATCGCGTCGAGGCCGTGGTCGGTCCACTAGTCGGCGGCGCTTTCGTGGCGCAGATGGCGGCTGCGGAGCTCGATCTCCACTTCGCTTTTGCTGAACGCGTCGCCGATGCGCATGTCGCTACCTATCGCATTCCCGAATCGCTTCACGATTCTCTGCGCGGGAAGACCGTCGCGATCGTCGATGACGCCATCAATGCCGGCTCGGCGACGCGCGCGACATATGCCGCCCTGAAGTCCCTGGGTGCGCGACCGGTCGCGGTCGGCGCGCTACTCATTTTGGGGGATACGGCATTGCCCTTCTTCGAAGCGAACAATCTCGCCGTCGAAAGCATCACGCGGCTTCCCAACGAGCTGTGGGAAACCGCGGCATGCCCGCTGTGCGCGTCGGGCGTGCCGATCAGTAACCCGCCGGACGCAGGTTGAATGCGGCAGCCTGCTCCAGTGCCGCCGCCGCCCGCAGCATGGTCTCCTCGTCGAAGGCGCGGCCGATGATCTGCAATCCTAGCGGCAGGCCGTCCTTGTCGAGGCCGGCCGGTACCGAGATGCCGGGCAGGCCCGCCATCGAGGCCGGGATGGTGAACATGTCGTTGAGATACATGGTTACCGGATCGTCCATCTTCTCGCCGGCGGCGAACGCCGAGGTCGGTGCGGTAGGCGTCAAGAGCACGTCGCACTTCTCGAAGGCTTCCTTGAAGTCGCGGGCGATCAGCGAGCGGATCTGCTGCGCCTTCTTGTAGTAGGCGTCGTAGTAGCCGGCCGACAGCACGTAGGTGCCGATCAGGATGCGCCGGCGCACCTCCTTGCCGAAGCCCGCGCCACGCGTGTTCTGGTACATCTCGATCAGGTCCTTGCCGGGGACCCTGAGGCCGAAGCGTACGCCGTCGTAGCGCGCCAGGTTGGACGAACACTCGGCCGGCGCCACGATATAATAGGCCGGCAGCGCGTACTTGGTGTGCGGCAGCGAGATCTCGACCGGCACGGCGCCGGCCGCCTTCAGCATCTCCATGCCCTGGGACCACAGCGCCACGATCTCGGGCGACGTGCCGTCGACGCGATATTCCTTGGGAATGCCGATCCGCAGGCCCTTGATGTCGGCGTTGCGGGCGGCGGCGGCGAAGTCGGGCACCGGCAGCGGCGCTGAGGTCGAATCCTTGGGATCGTGGCCGGCCATGCCCTGCAGCAGCAGGGCACTATCCTCGACGGTGCGGGCGAGCGGGCCGGGCTGGTCGAGCGAGCTGGCGAAAGCCACGACGCCCCAGCGCGAGCAGCGGCCGTAGGTCGGCTTCAGCCCGACGATGCCGCAGAACGACGCCGGCTGGCGGATCGAGCCGCCGGTGTCGGTGCCCGTGCTGCCCGGCACCATATAGGCCGCGACCGCGGCGGCCGAACCGCCCGACGAGCCGCCCGGCACCAGCTTGCGGTTGTCGCCCTTCCTCTTCCACGGATTCTCGACGCCGCCGAAATGGCTGGTCATGTTTGACGAGCCCATGGCGAACTCGTCGAGGTTGGTCTTGCCGACCATGACCGCGCCCGCCTTCCACAAATTGGCGGTCACCGTGCTCTCGTAGGGCGGCACGAAGCCTTCAAGGATGCGCGAAGCGGCCGTGGTCTGCACGCCCTCGGTGCAAAACAGATCCTTGATGGCCAGCGGCACGCCGTCGAGCAGGCCCGCCTGGCCCTGCGCGCGGCGCGCGTCGGAAGCCTTGGCCATCTCGCGCGCCTTGTCGGGCGTCTCGGTGATGAAGGCATTCAGCGCCCGGTGCTCGTCGAGCTTCCTGAGGTGCGCATCGGCCACTTCGACGGCGCTCGCCTCCTTCTTGGCAAGGGCTGCCGTGAGCTGGGCGATGGTGAGATCGGTGAGGGCAGCCATCGCCTACTCCATCACCTTGGGCACGGTGAAAAAGCCGCCGGCGTTCTTGTCGGCGGGATCGATATAGACGGCGCCGCCCGGCGCGTTGGCCAGCACCTTGGCGGCTATGCCGCCGTCGGTCACCTTGTCGGCACGCATCGGCAGGGTGACGTCGGAGACCGAGGACAGCGGCTCGACATTTTTGGTGTCGACCTCGTTCAGTTGCTCGATCCAGGCGAAAATCCCCGACAGCTCGCCGGCCAGCGGCGCCAGCTCCTCATCGGCAACCTTCAGGCGGGCGAGCCGCGCGATGCGCGCCACCGTGTCCTTGTCGAGCGACATGACTCTTGCTCCAAAACGCTTGAACGGCGCGGTTGGTAGCCGGTTTGGCCTAGGCTAGCAACCCGCCGCAGGCGTCATCGGACCGCGGGCCTCCAGGCCCGCATCATGATCATGAGCGGGCCTGAAGGCCCGCGGTCCGCTACGACGCGGCCTGGCCCTCGCTCGCGGTCTCGGAGATGCGGCGGGCGGCCACGGCCTCGATCTCGGCACGGACGGCCGGGCGCGCGTCGAGCAGATCCCGGAAATCCTTGCGATACAGCACCAGCAGATGGCAGTAGCCGTCGGCGATCACGTCGGCGTTGCGCGGCTGGTCGCTGAGCAGACCCATCTCGCCGAAGAAGTCACCCTCCTTCAGCCTCACCTCGAAAGTCGGCCCCCTGACGATAACCTCGCCCGCGGCGATGAAGTACATGGCGTCCGATGGCCCGCCGATTGCAACGATCTTCTCGCCCGGCAGCGCCACCAGGGCACGCAGCCGCTTGCCGACTTCGGTGATCGCCTTGCGGTCGAGCGAGGCGAACAGCGACACGCGAGAAATCATCCCGGCCAGTTCCAGGCCGAGATCGAGCGGTGGGCGCTGGCCGATGGCGCTGCGCCGTTCGCCGAGCTGCCGGCGCAGGTCGTTGTAGACCTCTCGGCCGATGATGCCTTCCTGCAGGCGCCGGACATACTCCGCCGCTTCGAAGCGGATAGCGGCGCGCTCGAGCTGGCGCGCCTCGATCGATTCGGCGTAGCCCGGGTATTGCAGCGACAGCGCCTTGAGCGCGCTGTCGACGGCCTCCCGGCGAGTCTCGATCACCGCAGCAAGCTTGACCTCGGCGTCGGGGCCGAGCAGGTCCGCCACCGAGCTGACGTTGAACGCCGCAAGCTCGGCCAGCACACTCTGCGACACCATCAGGATCTCGAAACGATCGGCCAGGCGCTCGGTCAACAGCCAGGCGAAACCCAGCCGGCGTTGGAGCCACAGCGCCACCCTGAAGCCGGTGTCAGGGCGCGAGATGTTGCGCAACCACTCTTCGTATCCCGCCACGCCGTGGTCGCGCACGGTGTCGATCAACCGGTCGGCGCGCGCCGCCAGCACCGCCACCATGCGGCGCGACAGGATCTGCTGCTCGAACAGTTCCAGATAGAGCTCCTTCTCGCGCGTGCAGAGCGTGACCAGCCCGACCTTGACCCGTTCGTCGAGGCTGAGGGCGAGCTCGGCTGGGGCCGATTCGATGCTGGCCTCGCCGGCCGAGGCCGGATCGGCGTCGATGCCGTCGACCCGCGCATTGTGCTGGCGCATGATCTCCTGCAAATGGCGATCGACATTGACCCGCGACAAAGCGAGCACGCGATCGCGCAGCGCGAGCTCCAGCCGGCTGAGCTTGTCGAGCCCGAGGACGTGCATCACGAGGCCGAGCGTCGTGGCGTTCACGAACAGCGTGACCAGCACGAACAGGGTGGCCGACAGTGCGACGAATTGGCGGACATCCTCGGGCAGGCGCTGGTCGCCAGCGGCCACCATGGCGAGCACGATGGTGACGGCGCCACGCAGGCCACCCCACACGAGGATCGCCTTGTATCGCTTGTCGACGGGCTGCACGAGATGGACCTTCTCCAGCACCGGCAACATGCCGAACACCACGAGCGCGCGCGCCAGGAAGGCGCCGACCGCCACGGCGGCGACGCCCCAGACATAGAGCCAGCTGATCTGCACCAGCACGTTGGCGGCCAGCATCGACGCCAGTACGAAGATCAGGCAGTTCGCCCAGAACTCGAGCTGTGCCCACAGCCGGCGCAGCGCCGTCCATTGGCGCGGATGCAGATGGGTGGGGCCGTAGGCTGCGACCGTGAGGGCGGCGATCACGACCGAGACGACGCCGGAGACGTGCCAGTAGCGGTCGGCCACCAGGAAGCTGAGATAGGTCAGGCTGACCGTCACCGAGGCGATGGCGGCGTCGGAGTCGCCCAGCCGCGGCAGCAGCAGCATGACGCCGCGCGCCATGACGAAGCCACAGATGAGGCCACCCACGAATTCGCGCAAGAAGATCACGACGGCGCCGGCCGGATCGGCGGTGAAGACGACGTCCGTCGGATCGGGCGCGGAGCGCGAGATCAGGATGCCGATGAAAAGGACGAAGGCGGCAATGGCGACGGCATCGTTCAGGAGCGATTCGCCCTCGGCCAGGATCGACAGCCGCTTGGGCGCGCCGACATCGCGGAAGATGCCGATGACGGCGGCCGGATCGGTGGTCGACACCACGGCGCCGAGCAGCAGGCAGACGACGAGGTCCATGCCGGTCGCCAGATGCACGACGCCGCCCACGATGGCGATGCACACCAGCACCGCCACGATGGCCATCAGCAGGACGGCCCACACCTCGTCGAGCAAGCGGCGCACGTCGATCGTGAGGCCGGCGGTGAAGAGCAAGGGCGGCAGGAACAGCGGCAGGAACACGTCGCTGCCGACCGCGAGCTTGTCGAGGCCGACGAAGGCATCGCCCAACGCCCCGAGCCTGATGTCGCTCGAGATGATCCACGAACCTAGGAAGCCCAACCCCATGCCGGCGATCGCCAGCAGGACGGTGTGCGGCACGCGCAAGCGCTCGGCCAGCGGCACCAGCAGGCTCACCACCGTCAGCACCATGGCGATCGCGAGCAGGGCGTAGATCGTATCGGTCACCTGACGAACTTACTCCGGCTGAAGCCCCTGTCATGAGGCCATTGTCGACCGCGACGCTCCCTCGCCTTATAACCTCGACGATGGCCAGGCTGGCAGTCTTCATTCACGGCATGTGGGGCACGCCGGACGTGTGGCGGAATTGGCGGTCGCGGTTCGAAGCGCGCGGCTGGCAAACCCTGGCGCCTGCGCTACGCCACCATGACGCGCCGCCGCACGCGCCGCCCGGCGCGCTCGGCGTCACCAGCCTGCTCGACTACACAGCCGATCTCGAAAGCGAATTGCGCGCCTTGCCGGAGAAGCCGGTCGTGATCGGCCATTCGATGGGCGGGCTGATCGCGCTGCTGCTGTGCGCGCGCGGTCTGGCGCGCGCTGGCGTGCTGCTCACGCCGGCCGCGCCGGCCAGCGTGATCGCGATCCGGCCCTCGAACTTCGTGGCCTTTGCCCGCATCCAGATGAGGTGGGGCTGGTGGCGCAAGCCGCACCGCGCGACCCTCGGCGAGGCGCTGTCGCACACCTTCAACACCACCGACGCCCGCGAAGGCGGCGAACGCCATGCAGGCTTCGTGCATGATTCGGGCCGCGCCCTGTTCGAGCTGGCATGGCCCTGGCTCGATGCCAAGAAGGCCACGACGATCGATCCCCGGCTGGTCACCGTGCCGCTGCTGTTCATCGCCGCCGAAAAGGATCGGCTGACCCCGCCGGGAGTGGTGCGCCGCGCGGCCCAGCGCTTTGCGCATGTGTCGGACTACGTCGAATATTCGAATCAGGGTCACTGGGTCGTCGGCCAGCCGGGCTGGGAGCGGGTCGCCGACGATGCCGCCGCCTGGCTGGACGGCAAGGCGGTCTGAGGCATGGCGATCGTCGACTTCGCAGAACTGAAGGCGCTCGTGCCCGACGGCCGCTTGATGGCGCTCGATGTCGGCAGCAAGACCATCGGCGTCGCCGCCTCCGACGCATTGCGCATACTGGCGACGCCAATCACGACCTTGAAGCGCGGCAAGCTGGCGGCCGATCTCGCCCTGCTGGCCGAGCTTGCGAAGAAGCACGAGATCAAGGCGCTGGCGATCGGGTTGCCGCTCAACATGGACGGCACGGAGGGCCCGCGTTGCCAGTCGGTGCGCCAGTTCGCGGCCAACATCGCCAACCATGGCCCGCCGGAACTGGCCAACCTGCCCGCCGTCTGGCAGGACGAGCGGCTCAGCACCGCTGCCGTCACGCGCGGCATGATCGACGATTATGACATGACCCGCGCCAAGCGCGCCGAGCGAGTCGACGCCGCGGCCGCGGCCTGGATCCTGGAGAGTGCGCTGGCGCGCCTGCGCAGCTAGAGATCATGTCGGACGGACCGCGGGCCTCCAGGCCCGCCTCTTACTCTTTGCTGGCGCACCCGATCATGAGCGGGCCTGGAGGCCCGCGGTCCGATGATGCCTTACTTGAGAATGATCTCATGCGTCAGGCGTTCGCTTTCCTCGCCGGCGCGCACGTCGATGGCGAGCTCCCAGCGGCCGGACTTGTCGAACACCATGCCTTCGGCGCGGTAGCGGCCATCGCCCGCCGGCACGATGGTCGGCTTGGCCTTCATGCCCCGCTTCTGCTCCGGCATCAGCGCCTCGACCGCCACCAGCTCGGCCGGATTGCCGTTCTTGGTGCAGACATTGAACAGCAGGGCGAACGGCTCGCCGACCTCGATACGCATCGGCTCGGGACGGAAGGCGATCATGTAGTGGTCGGAGAATACAACCCAGCCCGTGCCGCGTCCGAGGTCGAGCGGACAATCAGCCGCCAGTGCGGAGCCTGCCTCGGCAAACGACGCCAGCAGCAGACCGACTAAAGGGAGGAGGAGCCTCATCGGTATTCCATCAGCGGCGATCCTTGGCGGCGCCCTTGGCGGACCACGCGTAGTTGAAGCTAATCGAGATACGCTCGCCGGAGAAGCGGGCCGGCGGCACTTCATGACGCAGCCAGCTCTCGAACAGCACGAGGTCGCCCGCCTTGGCCGGCAGGCTGACGAACGGCCGAAAGCCCTGCGGCGCGTCGGCCCGCCGGGGTGGCGTCGCCATATGAAGGGCCAGCCGCGGATCCTCGAACTTCAGCGCGCCGGCGCCCCTCGGCACGGCCACGTAATAAGTGCCGCTGATGAAGGAGGTCGGGTGCAGGTGCAGAGAGTGCACCGCACCCGCCGGCATGACGTTTGCCCAGCAATCGGTCATATCAAGCGTCCGGCCGGCCAGATCGTAGTGCAGCGCCCGGGCGAACGCCGTGACGCGTGGATCGATGCGCCGGCGCAGCCGCGCAAACAGCGACGAGACGAGATGCAGCCGGTCGAGCGAGCCGTAGGAGGTGTAGCCGCCGAGATAATGCCGCGCCGACCAGCGCCGGCCGGCCGCGTCCGAGGCGGCGAGCGAACGGCATTCGTCGGCCAGATCCTGCTCGAACCGGCGCGGACCCCGACCCAGGAGTGACTCTTTGCTTAGCAGTGTCGGAAAAAGGGCGCGGATCGCCATAGCGTGATTATCCGTGAAGCCGGGCTCTCGTGCTATGGTTTCGCATGCTCAGCGAACAGCAGATCGAGACCTATCGCCGGGACGGCTACCTGGTGATCCCTCGCCTGATCCAGGGCGAGCAGCTTGGCCAGTTGCGCGCGCTCACCGACCGCATCGTCGATGAGGCGCGCGGCGTTGCCGCCAATGACGAGCTCTACGACCTCGAGCCCAGCCATAGCGCGAGCCTGCCGCGGGTACGCCGGCTGAAACCCGCGATCTTCAAGCGATACGCCTTCTTCCATGCCCTGGCACGCGACCCCGCGATCACGTCGGTGCTGGCGCAGCTTCTGGGGGCCGCCATCCGCCAGCACGGCGGCAAGCTCAACATGAAGTCGGCCGGCTACGGCTCGCCGGTGGAATGGCACCAGGACTGGGCATTCTATCCACACACCAACGACGACGTGCTGGCGACCGGCATCTATCTCGACGACTGCGACATCGACAACGGCCCGCTGATGGTGCTGCCCGGCACGCATCGCGGCCCGACCTTCGACCATCACGCCGACGGCCGCTTCTGCGGGGCGATGAACCCGGCCGATTGCGACCTCGATTTCGACAAGGCGGTCCCGCTCGTGGGGCCGGCCGGTTCGATGACCATCCATCATGTGCGGCTGGTGCATGGCTCGGCGCTGAACCGGTCCAACCGCCAGCGCCGTCTGCTGCTGCACGAATACACCGCGGCCGACGCCTGGCCGCTGATGGGTGTGGCGAACTTCGAGGAGTTCAACGGCCGCATGGTGCTGGGCGAGCCCACCATCGAGCCGCGCGTGGTGCCCGCGCCCGTGCGCATGCCGCTGCCGGCCGCCGACCACCAGGGCTCGATCTATGAAAATCAGCGCGGGACGGACCGCCGATTCTTCGAGACCTACGAGGAGCGGGTCCGTGCCGGCTAGAATCTTTGCCCTCGTGCTCGCGTTCATGCTGGAAGGTCCACTGGCCCAGGCGGCCGAAAAGCTCGCGATCGGCGCCGACCACGGCACGATCGACTTCGCGATCGGAAATTCCAAGATCTTTCGCACCACCGGTAGCTTCAAGAACTGGCAAGGCGCGGTGAATGTCGACGACGCCGAGGTGCCCAAGAGCACCGTCGATGTCGTGGTCTATACCGAGAGCATCCAGATGCTGGACACCCAGCAGACGGCGATGCTGAAGGACAGCGACTTCTTCGATGTCGAAAAGTTCCCCAAGATGACCTTCGAATCGAAGAAGATCGAACGCACCGGCAACGATGCGTTCAAGGTCGAGGGCGACATCACGCTGCGCGGCATCACGCGGCCGATGACGCTCGACGTGACAGTGGCTGACCGCCGGCCCGACGCGCCGGCTGGCGCGCGCTATGCCCGCTTCCGCGGCATTGGCACCATCAAGCGCTCCCAATTCGGCATGACCAAGTATGTCGACATGGTGGGCGATACCGTCGAGATCACCATCGCCACCGACGCGTGGCGCTGAGATCGCGCCGGGACGGGCGCGTGGCCGAGCCGAGCTATCATCCCGCCGCCCAGGCGCTGCACTGGCTGACCGCGCTCGCGGTGCTGGGGATGCTGGGCGTCGGGCTGTGGATGACCGGCCTGCCGCTCGGCTTCACCAAGCTCTATGCCTATGCCTGGCACAAATGGGTCGGGCTGGTCGTGCTGGTGCTGACGGTCGGGCGCCTGCTGTGGCGCTGGCGCCATCCGCCGCCGCCGCTGCCCGCCGCGGTGGTGCGCTGGCAGGCGGTGCTGGCGCCGATCGCCCATTGGGCGTTGCTGGTGCTGTTGCTCGCCATGCCGACCAGCGGCTGGCTGATGAGCTCGGCCGCCGGCGTCAGCGTCTTCTGGTTCGGCTACATCCCCCTGCCCGACCTGGTGCCGCGCGACCCCGCCTTGTTCGAGGCCTTGCGGACGACGCATCATATCCTGTCGCGGCTCCTGATCGCGGTGCTGACGCTCCATGTCGCTGCCGTCGTGCACCACGACCTGCTGCGGCGCGACGGCGTCTTCCGTCGCATGTGGCCGTTCGGAGGAACCTGATGCGCGCCTGGCCGATCCTCGCTCTCCTGCTCCTTGCCTCGCCCGCGAGCGCCGGACCGCAGGATGCCTGGACCATCGATCCGCGCGCCAGTTCGCTCACTTTCACCGCTTCCCAGGTCGGCGCCTTCGTCAACGGCCGGTTCCCCACCTGGGCAGGCGAGATCGTCTTCGATCCGGCCGCGCTCGCCGCGGCGCGCATCGATATCAAGATCGAGACGCCGCCGGTGACCACCAACAACCACGACGTCGATTCGCTCCTTAAGGGACCCAACTTCCTCGACGTGCAGAAATTCCCCGCGGCACGCTTCGTGTCGACCTCGATCGCCGCCAAAGGCGGCGAGCGCTACGAGGCGCAGGGCAAGCTCACGATCCGCGACGTCACGCGCGACGCCGTGCTGCCCTTCACCCTGGCCATCGCCGACGATCCGGCGCAACCGGGCAGGCTGCGCGCCACGGCGCGCGGACGGCTCAACCTGAAGCGGCTCGATTTCGGCGTCGGCCAGAACGAATGGGCCGGCACCGGCCAGGTCGCCAACGAGGTCACGGTCGACCTCACCGTGGTGGCAGGCCGAAGCCGATGATGGCGCGGCGCCAGTTGCTCGGCGCCGGCGCCACGCTCCTGATCGCGTGCGATGGGCGCGCTCAATCGGGCCTGTGGCCGGAATGGCTCGGCAGCTACAGCGGCACCGTGCGATTCTACCGGTCGATCCCGCTCGAGGACATCTATCCGCCGCCCGAGCATCCGCATGTCGATCTCGACAGTGCGGCGCCCTTCGCCGTCTATTTCTCCATCCAGGCGGAGGACGGCTGCGCCGTCGTCTGGCTGCGCATCGACGGCGGGCCAATGCAAACCACCTACCAGGGCGAGACGCTGCGCTTCGCTCCACTGGTCGGCGGCTTCGCCCGGTTGACCGACGCAGAGGCCCATCCCGCGCCGCGCTCGGCGAACCTGATCGTTCACGCCGACTCGCTCGGCACCGAGGCGTTGTTCAGCCATGCCGACGGCAGCTTCTGGCGCCGCCACTTCAACGCCCGCTTCACGCCGGCCGGCGCCGACGTGATCGTCTGGGTGTTCGACGCTGCCGGCACGCGGGCCCGTACCTGGCGCGGCTCGGCGGTGCGTGACGATTAGCGGGCGTTATCAGGCCGCGGCCCGACATAGTTCGATTGCGGTCGGATGATGCGACCGCCCTTCTCCTGCTCGAAGATGTGCGCGCACCAGCCGGCGGTGCGGCCCACGGCGAACAGCGCGGTGAAGGCGCTGCGCGGCACCTCGAGCGCCTCCAGGAGCAGCGCGGTGTAGTACTCGACGTTGATGTCGAGACGCCGGCCGGGCTTGTGCTTGCGCAGCGCGGCGATGGCACCCTTCTCGACCGCGGTGGCGTAGGCCAGCCGGCCGGCGGTCGCGGGCAGCGTGGCCACGGTGTGCTTCAGCACGTCGGCGCGCGGGTCGCGTACCTTGTAGATGCGATGGCCGAAGCCCATCAGGGTGGTGCCCTTGGCGAAGGCGGCGTCGAACCAGGCCTCGGCGCGCGACGCCTCGCCGATGTCGTCCAGCATGTCGAGGACGGGCCCGGGCGCGCCGCCATGGAGCGGGCCCTTGAGCGCGCAGAGCGCCGCCAGCACCGAGGAGATCAGGCCGGCATGCGTCGAGGCCACGACCCGGGCGGTGAAGGTCGAGGCGTTGAAGCCGTGGTCGGCGATGGTCGCCAGGTAGGTGTCGAGCGCCTTTTCGAACGCCACGCCGGCGCGCTGGCCGCGGATCATGCGTAAAAGATCCTGCGCGGTGGTGAGCGTGGGATCCGGCTCGATCGGGGCCAGGTTCTTCTCGGCATTGAGCAGCGCCGCCAGGAACACCGGCATGGCGCCGCACATGAGGTAATGGTGCGCCATCGTCTCGTTGTCGGGCAGCATGGCGATGCCGACCCTCAGCGCCTCGACCGGGTTGAGGCCGCGCGTGGCGGCGAGCAGCTTCGGCACCTCGGCGAAGGCCCGCACGCGGGCCGCTGCCAGGCCTTCGCGCACCGCTGCCTCATCGCCACCGCCTTGGGCGTAACCATCCCACAGGAGCGCGGCGACGCCTTCGAAGCCGCGCGTGGCGATCAGCTCTTCCAGCGCATGGCCGCGCACGATGAGCCGGCCCGCCTCGCCATCGACCTCGCTCATCACCGTGTCGGCCACGATCACCCCGTCGAGGCCGCTATCCACCCGAGTCTGCAGCATTGGATTTCCTTTCCCAGTGTCGCCGGCACCGTCGGATTGTCGAAATATATTGTCAATCTTGATTATATTGATCAATATATCGGACATGTCGACTGAATGGATGAGTTCCCGGGAAGCAGCGCGACGGCTCGGCGTGTCGGCGGCGACTCTCTACGCCTATGTCAGCCGCGGGCTGTTGCGCTCGGAGGCGGTCGACGGCCGCCGCGAGCGCCGCTACCGCGCTGATGACATCGTGCGCTTGAAACGCCGCCGCGACGTCGGCCGCAAGGCCGAATCGATCGCCAACCACGCGCTGGATTTCGGCACCCCGGTTCTCGAATCGGCGCTGACCCTGATCGAGGACGGCCGGCTTTATTATCGCGGCCTCGATGCCGCGACGCTGGCGCGTACCACCTCCCTGGAGGAGATCGCCCACCTATTATGGGAGTGCGACGCCAAGCCGTTCGCCGCCGACAACATTCCCCCCATGACCACGGCGCTGCGCCGCGCCTGGCTGGCCGCGGCCACGCTGTCGCCGGTCGATCGCTGCCTCGTGCTGTTGCCCGCGGCGGCGGCGCTCGACCATCCGAGCTGGGTCGAGGACCGCACGGCAATGCTCGAGACCGGCGTCCGTACGCTCCGCCTGCTGACGGCAGCGGTCACCGCCCGACCGCCCTCCGCCCTGCCCGTCCACGAGCAACTCGCGGCGGCCTGGCGCGTGCCCAACCATCTGGCGCCGGTCCTGCGCGCCGTGCTGGTTCTGCTGGCGGACCATGAGTTCAACGCGTCAGCCTTCGCAGCCCGTGTCGTAGCCTCAACCGGCGCCAATCTCTACGGCGCCACGATCGCCGGGCTGGCGGCGCTGAACGGGCCGCGCCACGGCGGGGCGACCCGCCGGGTCGCCGCCCTGTTCGATGACGTGAAGCGCGCCACCGACCTCGATGCCGAGCTCGCCCGCCTGCTGCGCTCGCGTGTCTACATTCCGGGCTTCGGCCATCCGCTTTATCCCGACGGCGACATCCGGGCCGACACGCTGTTCGTCTTGCTCCGTGAGAGGACGCCCGACTCAGCCGAACTCGCCTTCGCCGAGCGGCTGGCGGCCGCCGTCGAACGGGTGATCGACCGCAAGGCCAACGTCGATTTCACCACCGTCGCCGTCGAACGCGTGCTCGGCCTGCCGAAGGATTCCGCGCTCGCCCTCTTCCTGCTGGGCCGCACCGTGGGCTGGATCGCCCACGCGCTGGAACAGGCCGCGCATGGCGCATTGATTCGGCCGCGCGCCCGCTATACGGGTCCACGACCCGGAAGCGGAGGCAACGCCTGATGACCCACGCCCTGCTCGTCATCGACATGCAACAAGGCTCGTTCGGCGCGGCGACGCCGCGGTACGATGCGGCGGGCCTGGTTGGCCGTCTGAACCGGCTCGCCGGCACGGTGCGAGAGACCGGCGGTGCAGTCATCTTCATCCAGCACGACGGACCGCCGGGCGATCCCCATCATCCGGACTTGCCAGGCTGGAAGCTGCTCGACGGGCTTGTGGTCCGCCCGGCCGACGCGATCATCCGCAAGAAATCCTGCGATGCGTTCCTGGATACCGCTCTCGAGGCATTCTTGCGCGCCCGTTCGATCGACCGGCTGATCGTGACCGGCTGCGCGACCGACTATTGCGTCGACACTACCGTGCGCAGCGCCCTGGCGCGCGGCTATCCGACGACCGTGCCGTCGGACGGCCACACCACGTCGGACCGGCCCCACCTCGCCGCGGCCAAGATCATCGAGCATCACAACGCCATCTGGGCCGACTTCCTGGCGCCCCGCGGGCCTGCCGTGGTGTGCCCCTGCGCGGACGTGCGCCTGGCTTGAACCGAAGGCGCGCCGGTTATCCACCAAATCGCCGCCTTGCGAGCACGGCACCAGCGTGCTTAACGTCGCGCTTTAGTGACAAGAAAACGCATGGGCGTGCCGAGGTTGCCCCACCTTCTCGGCATCGAGGGTCTTGCGCCTGAAGCCATTTCGGGCCTGCTCGACCTTTCCGAAAGTTACATCGACCAGAACCGATCCATCGACAAGCGGCGCGATCTCTTGTCGGGCCGCACTGTCATCAACCTGTTCTTCGAGAACTCGACGCGCACGCGCACCAGCTTCGAGGTCGCCGCCAAGCGGCTGGGCGCCGACGTGATCAACATGGACGTCACCACCTCCTCGGTGCGCAAGGGCGAGACCCTGCTCGACACGGCGATGACGCTGAACGCCATGCGGCCCGACTCGATCGTCGTGCGCCACTCGGAATCGGGCGCGGTCAACCTGCTGTCGCAGAAGGTCAACTGCGCCGTCATCAATGCCGGCGACGGCCAGCACGAGCACCCGACCCAGGCGCTGCTCGACGCCCTCACCATCCGACGACGACGCGGCAGCCTGCAGGGCCTTTTGGTGGCGATCTGCGGCGACATCATGCACAGCAGGGTGGCGCGCTCGAACATCCACCTGCTGCAGATCATGGGCGCGCGCGTGCGGGTGGTCGGCCCGCCCACCTTGATGCCGACCGACATCGAAAAGATGGGCGTCGAAGTCCATTACAGCATGAAGACCGGCCTCAAGGACGTCGACATCGTCATGATGCTGCGCCTGCAGACCGAGCGCATGCAGGGCCTGTTCGTGCCCTCGATCAGCGAGTACTTCCACTTCTTCGGGCTCGATCACGAGAAGCTCAAGTTCGCCAAGCCCGATGCGCTGATCATGCATCCCGGCCCGATGAATCGCGGCGTGGAAATCGATTCGGAAGTCGCCGACGACCTCGGCCGCTCGGTCATCCATGAGCAGGTCGAGATGGGCGTCGCCGTACGCATGGCCTGCCTGGAGGCGCTGATCGGCGGCCGGCGCAACGCGCTGGCAGGAGCTGCTGCATGAGCGCCCTCCTCTTTTTTTCTCCCCCGTCTTACGGGGGAGGTGGCCCGCAGGGCCGGAGGGGGAAGGCCGCAGTCGATGAGCTTGCCGATTCCAGATCTGAAATTTTCGAATATCGTCTGTGTTGCTTTCCCCCTCCGCCCCGTATGACGGGGCACCTCCCCCGTGTGACGGGGGAGGATGATTTGTGGGTAGGAAGCTCATGAGGGGCAACGTCGACCCGGGCGCGCCGCAGCACAGCGGATCGACCGCCTACATCAACGCCCGCATCATCGATCCCGTGGGCGACTCGGAATATCGCGGCGCCGTGCTGATCAGCGACGGCAAGATCGCCGATTTCGGGCCCAACCTGTTCGCCTCGGGTGCGCCCTACGGCATCCAGTCGGTCGACTGCCGCGGCCTCTATCTCGCATCGGGCCTGGTCGACACGCGCGTTCACACCGGCGAGCCGGGCGAGGAGCACAAGGAGACGCTGGCGAGCGCCGGTGCTGCCGCCGTGGTGGGCGGCATCACTTCGCTGGTGCTGCTGCCCGACAACGAGCCGCCGTTCGACGACGCCTCGCTGATCGAGTTCGTCGCCCGCCGCGCCCGCCAGGTGAAGCTCGCGAACATGTACGCCTATGGCGCGCTCACGGTCGGGCTTGAGGGCAAGGAGTTGGCCGAGATCGGCCTTTTGGCCGAGGCCGGCGCCGTGGCCTTCACCGATGCCGACCATTCCGTCGGCAACGCCCAGGTGATGCGCCGCGCTCTCTACTACGCCAAGGCGTTCGATGCGCTGATCGTCCATCTGCCGCAGGAGCCGACCTTGTCGGGCGGCCACATGACCAGCGGCGAGACGGCGACCCGGCTCGGCCTCGCGGGCAATCCGCCACTCGCCGAGGTGATGATGGTCGAGCGCGACATCCGCCTCGCCGAGATGACCGGCGGGCGCCTGCATCTCGCCAAGATCTCGACGGCCGAAGCGGTCTCAGCCATCGCCACCGCCAAGGCGCGCGGGCTAAAAATCACGTGCGACACCGCCGCTCCTTATTTTGCCCTCAACGACCTCGCGGTCGGCGACTATCGCACCTTCGGCAAGCTGGTCCCGCCGCTGCGCGCCGAGAAGGACCGCATGGCCGTGGTCGAGGGCCTGAAGAACGGCACGATTGATGCCATCGTCTCGGACCACCGGCCGCAGGACCAGGACAGCAAGCGCGTGCCCTTCGCCCAAGCTGAACCGGGCGGCATCGGCCTGGAAACCCTGCTGCCGATCTCGCTCGAGCTGGTGCATAACGGCCACCTCACCCTGCCCCGCCTGTTCCAACTGCTGTCGAGCACGCCGGCGCGATTGTTCGGCCTGCCGGGCGGCAAGCTCGCCAAGGGCGCGCCGGCTGACCTCGTGGTGTTCGACGCCGACTATGCCTGGAAGGTCGATCGCGACGAGCTCTGCAGCAAGACCAAGAACACGCCGTTCGACGAGCGCCCGGTGCAGGGCCGCGTCATGGCAACCATCGTCGGCGGCCGCACCATCTATCGCGACGATAGTTTCACGACGACTGCGCAGGCCGCCTGACAGCGCCGACGGCGGCGCAAAAGCCGCCCCCAAATGGCCACTTCGTCTGGTATTGTCGCGCTCTTCCCACCGACCAGGGCGGCAGATGATGCTTCGACAGTTTTCTCTTCTCGCGGCCGCGACGGCGGCGCTCGCCGGCACGGGCCACGCCCAGACGCGCGGCCAGTCGCGCGACGACCTGCTCGACGCCCTGACCCGCCACATCCAGATCTGCGGCGAAATCACCGACACCCAGCAGCGCCTGTCCTGCTACGACCGCCTGCAGACCCAGGTCGGCGGCGTATCGGCCCCGGCGCCCACGCCGACCCCGTTGCAGGCGGCGCCCGCGCCCTCGATGCAGAGCCCGCCCCCCACCATGGGATCGTCGATCAACAGCGCGCCGCTCTCGCCCCAGCCGCTCTCGCCGCCGCCCCTCGCGCCCCAGCCGCTCGGCGTACCGGGTGGCGGGGTCGCCACGCTGGGTGGCCCGTCGCCGCCCATGGGAGCGCCGCCGTCGTCGCAGGATCCCAACGCCGCCTTCGACCCGAGCAGTTCGACCTACCGCGTGCCGGAGGCGCTCGGTCCCAAGCCGCAGCCGCAGATGCGCCGTACCGGTCCACGGCCGATTCCCTATTCGGCGACGCCGCAGCCCCTGGTGACGCTGGGTGCGACCAACCTGACCTATGGCGATTCGCGCTACTGGCAGGTCACGGTGACGCTCACCTCCAACACGCCGAAGGGCATCAACACCCAGGCGGAGTGCACCTTCATGAATGCCGGACGGCCGGTCTCGACGGACTATCTCGGGCCGCTGTTCATCCAGCCCGGCGAGCAGATCACCACCGAGTTGATCGGCCCGCCGACCACGACCTACATCGACTCGACCAACTGCAAGGTCGTGAGCCCGTAGAATGGAACCGCACGACCTCACCCTGGAGCCCACCCTTCGAGACGGCGCTGCGCGCCTCCTCAGGGTGAGGCGGCGGGCTTAACAGATGGCGTCCACCCTGGTCCTTCTGCTGGGACCGTTCCTGCTGGGATACCTGCTGGGCTCGATCCCGTTCGGCCTGCTGCTGACGCGCGCCGCAGGGTTGGGCGATATCCGCAAGGTGGGCTCGGGCAATATCGGCGCGACCAACGTGCTGCGCACCGGCCGCAAGGGACTGGCCGCCGCCACCTTGCTGCTCGACGCCTTGAAGGGCGCGGTCGCGGTGCTGATCGCCGCCCAGCTGGGCGAGCTCGCCGCGGTCGGCGCGGCGGCCGGCGCGGTGCTCGGCCACATGTTCCCGGTGTGGCTCTCCTTCAAGGGCGGCAAGGGCATGGCCACGACGCTCGGCGTGATGTGGGGCCTGTCATGGCCGGTCGGCGCCATCGGCTGCGCAGCCTGGCTCATCTTCGCCGCGCTCTTCCGCTACTCCTCGCTGGCGACACTGCTGGCCGCCGCGGTCGCGGCGATCGCCGCCTGGTTCATGGTTGATCCGCGCGCGGCCATCCTGCTCACCCTGCTGGTGCCGTTGGTCTGGGCGCGCCACCACCAGAATATCGACCGGCTGTTGAAGGGCACCGAACCGAAGATCGGCCAGCGCGCCAAGGCCGAGGGCGCCTCTACTTCAGGCGCGTAAAACCGTCGGGGCTCCAGTCCTCGCTGCCGACGCCGTGATGGACGAAGAAGAGTCCCTCGGGATCCACCTTGTCCTTGACCTGCCGCAGCCGGGGATAGTTCGTCCCCCAGAAGGCGCCCTGCCAGTCGACCTCGAAATAGTTCGACTCCGATACGTAGGAGCCCGGATTCGGTACCAGCTTGCGCAGTTCGCCCATCGCGGCGGCGACGTCGCGCGCATTGCGACGGGCGAGCGGCAGGTCGGGTTCGTGGCCCGCGATCCCCGGGAAGGACGGCGGCCCCGCGGCGGCGATGATGGCCAGGGCGAAGGCATCGGCGGCGACGGGGTTGGTCGCGGTGTCGCGTGCCGCCGCGACCGCATCGGCCGGCGCTCCGGCCAGGCCCTTGTTGAAATGCAGCGACGTCGTCCGCCGGCGGGAGGCGGCGAACAAGGCGTCGACGAGTTGCGGCTGGTGGGCCGGCTCGAGCAATGACGCCGGCATCCATGTCGATTCGTAGCCGTGCAGGCACCAGCCGGACTCTTCCTGGTTGGTGCGCCAGAACACGTTGCCCTCGGGCGCGCCCGGGCGGTCGTCGCCCAGCACGATCTGCGGCGCGTTCTTCTTGAGGAATTCGGCGTCCCACAGATATTGCGCCGGCGCCGCGAAGAACATCGGCGCCGCGACCGTGGTGTAATCGCCGCCCCGTTCCGCGATCCAGGAAACGAAGGGCCGCCAGGCCGCTTCCGCCTGATCGCGATCGATGCCCTGGAAGATCATCGCGACCTCGAAGACGTTGCTGCCGTGGAACTTCGCCTGCTCGCCCCACGTCGGATTGAACAGCGCGTCGCGATAGAAGGCGACGAAGCGCTCGATCAGCCGGCGGAACGCCGCGTCGGAATTGGCCTTTACCGCGGCGAACGCGGCGCCGAAGAACTTTGGCAGTTCGTGGGTGCGCAAGGTGAGTCGCGTGACCACGCCCAGGCTGCCGCCGCCGCCGCCCTTCAGGGCCCAGAACAGGTCAGGATTGGTGCAGGCGTTGGCGATGCGCACGGCGCCGTCCGCCGTCACCACCTCGGCCTCGATCAGGCTGGCGGCAGCCGAGCCGTAACGCTTGGAGAAGCTGCCGAAGCCGCCGCTCTGAACCAGGCCCGCCACGCCCACGGTGAGGCAGCCGCCGCCCTGCACGTAGCGGCCGGCCTTGGAGACGGCGGCATAGGCGTGCAGCCAGACCGCACCGGCGCCGATCGACACCGCGGGCTGCGCGGCGTCGCTGCAGCCCTGGCCCACAAAGGCGTCGTGGATTTCGATGCGATCCATCGGTCGCGTCCAGACCAGCAGCGAATCGGCCGCGTTCGACGTGCCCTGGTAACTATGTCCGCCGCCCTTCACCACCAGCCGCAGCCGGTGCGTGCGCGCAAAGTCGACTGCCGCCACCACGTCGGCGGCGTTGCGCGCGGCGACGGCATAGGCGCTGGGCACCGACGTCCAGGCATCGACCCAGCCGCTGGTCTGGGTGAGTGCGGTATTGTCGCCGATGTACCAGGGGTTCTTCAGGCCGCGGAAGACCGCCGCGCACTCGGCACTCTCGGGCGCGCTGCGGCAAGCCTCGAGCGGCGAGCGCACTTGGGTGAGCTGGCCGCCCACTTTCGCATTTAGTTCGTCCCATTGGGCAGCCGACGGCCAGGACGGATCGCCAGGACGGTTGCGGCGAAAGACGGAGGGGGCGTTTTGGGCGAGGGCGGTCGACATCAGCGGCAGGCCTCCAGCTAGGATCATGAGCTTACGTCGGTTCATGGAAGTTCCTCGGTGTGGGTTCGCGAGAAGCGCCGTTCTCTACCCGCGTGACCCTCGATCGCGCCAAGAATTGTGACGACCGGCAAAGTTCGTGGGACAACCGGCCCAAAGAAAGGGACGACCGGGGCGCGCCATCCCGCCCACCGAGCTCCATTGATCGCCTAGCGTGCCGCCGTTAGGGTCAGTGCACAATCTCTGCAGGAGGCGATGGCCATGTTCGTTGCCAAGTTCGTTGCTCGTATGGCCGTTCTCGCCGCGGCCGCCCTTGGCGCGGCCTCATTTGGTACAGCCTCGCTGGCCGAAGCCAAGACCTTGCGCTGGGCAAGCCAAGGCGACGCCCTCACCCTCGACCCGCACTCCCAGAACGAGGGGTCGACGACGGCAATGAACAGTCACGTCTACGAAGCCCTGATCAGCCGTGACCCCTCGCTTGCCAAGGTGCCGGGGCTGGCGCTGTCGTGGAAGACGATCGCCTCCGACGTCTGGGAGTACAAGCTCAGGCCCGACGTCAAGTTCAGCGACGGCACACCCTTCACCGCCGACGACGTGGTGTTCAGCTACAACCGCGCGCTCTCGCCCAGTTCCGACTTCAAGGCCTACATCTCCTCGATCAAGGAGGTGAAGGCGATCGACCCGCTCACGGTTCACATCATCACCGATGGGCCCAACCCCATCCTGCCCGACTACACCAGCGCCATCCTGATCATGTCCAAGGCGTGGTCGGAGAAGCACAACGTGGCCAAGCCGCAAAGCTTCAAGGACAAGGAAGAGACCTACGCGGTGCGCAACGCGATGGGCACCGGCCCCTACACGGTGAAGCAGCGCGACCCCGACGTGCGCACGGTGCTGGAAAAGAACCCGACCTACTGGGGCGCCCAGCAATTCCCCAACTATCCCGACGAGCTGGTCTATGCGCCGATCAAGGAACCGGCGACCCGGGTGGCGGCGCTGATCTCAGGCCAGGTCGACTTCGTGCTCGACGCGCCGCTGCAGGATATCGCGCGCATCAAGCAGACGCCGGGCCTCAAGACCGAGGAGACCGCGCAGGTGCGCTCGATCTTCCTCGGCCTCGACATGGGCTCGCCCGAGCTCAAGTATTCCGACGTCAAGGGCAAGAACCCGTTCGCCGACAAGCGCGTGCGCCAGGCGATGTACCAGGCGATCGACATCAACGCGATCAAGGCCAAGGTGATGCGCAACTTCTCGGCGCCGGCCGGCCTCACCACCGCGCCCGGCGTGCACGGCTACACCAAGGAGCTCGACCAGCGGCTGAAATACGACGTCGCCGGCGCCAAGCAGCTGATGGCCGAGGCGGGCTATCCCAACGGCTTTGGCGTCACGCTCGACTGCCCCAACGACCGCTACAACAACGACGAGCAGATCTGCCAGGCGATCGCCGGCATGCTGGCGCAGATCGGCATCAGGATCGACCTGCAGGCGCGCTCCAAGACTCTGCACTTCCCCAAGTTGCAGAAGAAGGATTCCAGCATGTACCTGCTGGGCTGGGGCGTCCCGACGCTCGATTCGCACTATGTCTTCACCTTCCTCTATCAGACCGAGGATGCGGCGAAGAAGGTCGGCGGCTGGAACTACACCGGCTACAGCAATCCCAAGATGGACGAGCTCACCGACGCCATGCTGAAGGAGGTCGACCAGGCCAAGCGCGACAAGATGATCGCCGACGCCTGGGCGCTGGCGGTCGCCGACATGCCATACCTGCCGCTGCACCATCAGCTCATCGTGTGGTCGATGAGCGACAAGGTGACGATCCCGATCTTCGCCAACGACGCGCCCAACTTCAAATATTCGACGATCAAGTGAGCTGCTTCTTCGCCTCCCCACTTCGTGGGGAGGATGACCATTAATGCTCGCCTTCATCGTCTCGCGTCTGCTGCAGTCCCTCGCCGTCATGCTGGCGGTTTCGTTCCTGTGCTTCGCACTGTTCAACTTCGTGGGCGACCCGGTGAACAACATGGTGGGCCAGGAGGCGACGCCGGCCGAGCGCGCCGAGATGCGCCGCGACCTCGGGCTGGAGGATTCCGTGGCGGTCCAGTTCGCCCGCTTCCTGGGCAACGCCGTCACCGGCAATTTCGGCAAGAGCTACCGGCTGGCGCGCCCGGTCTCCGATCTGATCGTCGAACGCATGCCGGCGACGCTCGAGCTGGTGGCGGTGGCGGCGCTACTGGCCCTCGCCATAGGGATTCCGCTCGGTGTGCTGACGGCGCTGCGCCGGCACAAGCTCGACAGCGGCGCCATCATGACCTTCTCGCTGGCGGGCGTCGCCATGCCGACCTTCGTGATCGGCATCCTGCTGATCTATGTCTTCTCGGTTGAGTGCAAGAATTGGGCGCCGGCGCTTGGCCTGCCGGCCGACTGGTGCTTCCCCTCGTTCGGGCGCGGCGAGACGGTGAAGCTCGGCTGGTGGAACACCGGCCTGCTCACGGCATCAGGCCTGAAGGCGCTCGTGTTGCCCGCCTTCACGCTCTCGCTGTTCCAGATGACCCTGGTGCTGCGGCTGGTGCGCTCGCAGATGCTCGAGGTGCTGCGCACCGACTACATCAAGTTCGCGCGCGCCCGCGGCCTCACCAACCGCGCCGTGCATTTCCGCCACGCGCTGAAGAACACGCTGCTGCCGGTGATCACCGTGATCGGCCTGCAGGTCGGCGGCCTGATCGCCTTCTCGATCATCACCGAGACGGTGTTCCAGTGGCCGGGCATGGGCCAGCTCTTCATCCAGTCCGTGCAGTTCGCAGACATCCCGGTGATGGCGGCCTACCTGGTCATGGTCTCCTTCCTCTTCGTCGTCATCAATTTCTTCGTCGACCTGCTCTACGCCGCGATCGATCCGCGGCTCAGGCTCGACCGGGCTCAGTTGGGAACCGCAGGCGGATGAATCCGAAAAGCGCAAACCTTCCCTGGGCCCTGATCGGCGCGGCCTGCCTCGGTTCGTTCGCTGCCACCGCGAGCGGCACCACGCGCGCGCCCTTCCTGCTCGACATGGCGCACGACCTCGATGTCAGCATGCCGCTGGTCGCCAACCTGGTGTCCCTGACGTCCATATCATGGGGTGTCACTTCGGCACTGGGTGGCTGGTTGTCCGACGTCGTCGGCCGACGGCCGCTGCTGGTGGCGGGTCTATTTACCCTCTCTCTCTCGGTGCTGGCGCAGGCGCTGGCCGGCTCCTTCTTCTGGATTGCCGTGTGGGCCACAGTCGGTGGCGGCTGCAGCGGCGCCTTCATGGGCGTGGTCTTCGCCGAGGTCTCCGGGCGAGTGCCCGACAGCCAGCGCGGCCGTGCACTTGGCTGGGTGATGAGCGGCCAGTCGCTGACCCTGGTGATCGGCGTGCCCATGGCCGCCGCCGTGGGCTCGCTGATCGGCTGGCGCGGCTGGCTGGTTTGCGTCGGCGGCCTTGCCTTTGCCGCCAGCCTCAGTCTGTTCGCCGCAGTCGGGCGCGGCACGGCGGGCCACATGCGCGGCAGCGTGCGGCCGTCGCTGCGCACGGCGCTGTCGCCCAAGGTGCTGGGCCTGCTCGGCACCGGCATCGCCGAGCGCATCTGCTACGGACTGGCGGCGATCTATTTCGCCACTTTCCTGCAGACGACCTATCATCTCTCCCTGGTGGAGACCGCCATTCCGCTGGCCGTGTTCGCGCTGGGCAATGTCGCCGGCACCGTCCTGGGCGGTCAGCTCGCCGACCGCCGGCGCGACCGGTTGCTGACCTTCGCCCTCGCCATGGCGC
>Ga0308309_10000507_pt1 | contig 25019 bp, 22 predicted proteins | sample HubBroMetageWFT5_FD_192491 | JGI IMG/M metagenome (GOLD analysis project Ga0308309, IMG submission 192491) | Warmed and freeze-thawed soil microbial communities from the Hubbard Brook experimental Forest, New Hampshire - Hubbard Brook CCASE Soil... | ecosystem: Environmental > Terrestrial >...
CCGCCTTGGTGACGTCGAAGCGCGCCCACAGCAGCAGCGAGATCAGGAACGTCACCACCGACGTGAGCAGCGCGGCGCTCCTGCAGTTGCGGTCGACGGCCTCCTTTGGGCCATTCACGACCAGGCAGAAGAACACACCCACCAAGGGCAGGAAGGTGATGAGCGAAAGGATCGGCCAACTCGACATCGGGCCTACCTCGCCGTCATCATGAAATAGGTGACAAGGCCGGCCACGCCGACCAGCATCACGAACGCATAATGATAGAGGTAGCCGCTCTGGAAGCGCATCAGCACGCCCGCCATGTCCTGCGCGCGCGCGGCGAGGTTGTCGGGGCCGAGGCCGTCGATCATGGCGCCGTCGCCCTTCTTCCAGAAGAAACGGCCGATCGCGAGCGCCGGCTTCACGAAGAGCGCGTCATAGATCTCGTCGAAGTACCACTTGTTGAAGAACAGCGCATAGATGGCCGGGAAGCGCCGTACGGTGAGCGCCGGCAGCTCGGGTTTCACCATGTAATACAGGTAGCTCAGCGCAATACCTGCGAGGGCGAAGACCAGCGGCGCCAGCGTCACCCACACCGGCACTTCATGCGCCTCGTGCAGCACCTCGCCGGTCGACTTCACAGCGATCGACGACTGACCCCAGAAACTCTGCCAGTCGTGACCGACGAACCAGTCGAAGGCGACGGCACCGCCCAGCAGCGCACCGGCCCCCAGCACGTAGAGCGGGATCAGCATGACCGCCGGCGATTCTCGGGCATGGTCCCAAGTGTGATGATCGCCGCGATACTTGCCATAGAAGGTCAGGAACATCAGGCGAGTCGAATAGAAGGCCGTCAGGAAGGCGGCGATCACACCCAGCCAGAAGGCGATGAGGCCTACCGTGGTGTGCACCCCTTCGGCCGATTCGATCATCATGTCCTTGGAGTAGAAACCGGAAAAGCCGATGCCGTTGCCCAGGAGGAACGGCACGCCGATGCCCGACAGCGACAACGTCCCGATCCACATCAGGTAGAAGGTCTGCGGCGTCTTCTCCTTGACGCCGCCCATCTTGCGCATGTCCTGCTCGTGGTGCAGGGCGGTGATGACCGAGCCCGAGCCCAGGAACAGCAGCGCCTTGAAGAAGGCGTGGGTCGTGAGGTGGAACATCGCCGCCGAATAGGAGCCAACGCCGGCGGCAAAGAACATGTAGCCAAGCTGGCTGCAGGTCGAATAGGCGACGACCCGCTTAATGTCGAACTGGGTGAGGCCGATCGTGGCGGCGAAAAAGGCCGTCGCGGCGCCGACCAGGGTGACAACCGCACTGGCGATCGGCGCCAGCTCGAACAGCGGCGACAGGCGGCAAACCATGAACACGCCGGCCGTCACCATGGTGGCGGCGTGGATCAGGGCGGAAACCGGGGTCGGGCCTTCCATGGCGTCGGGCAGCCAGGTGTGGAGGCCTATCTGGGCCGACTTGCCCATGGCACCGACGAACAGCAGCAGGCAAGCCGTCTCCAGCGCCGGCAGGTCCATGCCGAGGAAATGGATGCGCATCTGGGCCATCTCGGGGCCCTTGGCGAAGATGTCGGCGTAGCTGATGCCGCCGCTCAGCATCCAGACGGCGAAGATGCCAAGGGCGAAGCCGAAGTCACCAACGCGGTTGACGATGAATGCCTTCATGGCCGCCGCGTTGGCCGACGGCTTGTCGTACCAGAAGCCGATCAGCAGGTACGAGGCGAGACCTACGCCTTCCCAGCCGAAGAAGAGCTGCACCAGATTGTCCGCTGTCACCAACATCAGCATGAAGAAGGTGAACAGGCTGAGATAGGACATGAAGCGCGGGATGCCGGATTCCTCGGCCATGTAGCCGATCGAGTAGACATGCACCATCGACGAGACGACGGTGACGACGATGAACATATCCGCGGTCAGGGTGTCGACCCGGAGCGACCAATCGACGGTCAACGTTCCGGAGTCCATCCAGGTGAAAAGCTTGACGACGACCAGCTTGCCGCTTTCCGGTCCGAAGCCGATGCGCACGAAAACGAAGATCGACAGCGCCGCGGCGATCAGCAGCGCCGCGCAGGTGACGATCTGCGCCGGCCGATCGCCGATGACGCGGCAAAAGAGGCCGGCGATCGCCGCCGCAAGCAGCGGCAACAGGACGATGAGCTTGATCGCGAGATCCATGATACGCGGGCCCTAGCGCTCGAGCTTCATGGGACCGCGGGCCTGCAGGCCCGCGTCATGATCATGAGCGGGCCTGCAGGCCCGCGGTCCACTTGAGGTGAGGAACATGGCCTAGCCCTTCATCGCGTTGATGTCTTCGACCTCGATCGTTCCGCGGATGCGGAAATAGACCACCAGGATGGCGAGGCCGATCGCCGCCTCGGCGGCGGCCACGGTCAGCACCAGCATGGCGAAGATCTGGCCAACGATATTGCCCTGGAAGACCGAGAAGGCGACGAGGTTGATGTTCACCGCGAGCAGCATCAGCTCGACGCACATCAGGATGACAATGACGTTCTTGCGGTTGAGGAAAATGCCCAGGATGCCCAGCGTGAACAGCACCGCCGCGACGAAGAGATAATGGTCGAGGCCAATGGTCATCACACGCCTCCCCGCGTCGGCACCTTGACCACCGTGACGGCCTCGTCCTTGGGTCGATAGAGCTGCTCGCTGATGCGCTGGCGGCGCAGCCCGGGCCGGCGGCGCAAGGTCAGCACGATGGCGCCGATCATGGCGACCAGCAACACCAAGCCCGCCACCTGGAAGAGGTAGAAATACTGGGTATAGAGGACGCGGCCGATGGCCCGCGTATTATCGATCGCAATCACCTGCGGCATGGCCTGGCCGATGCCCGCCAATGACGTCGAATTGCCACCCAGCACGCCCAACCCGAACAGGATCTCCAGGAACAGCACGAAGCCGATCATGGCGCCGACCGGCAGGTATTTCAGGAAGCCCTCGCGCAACTTGGCCAAGTTGATATCGAGCATCATCACGACGAACAGGAACAGCACGGCCACCGCGCCGACATAGACGATGATCAGGATCATGGCGATGAACTCGGCCCCGATCAGCAGGAACAGCGCCGCGGCGTTGAAGAACGCCAGGATCAGGAACAGCACCGAATAGACCGGATTGCGCGACACCACGACCATGGCGGCCGACGCCATGACGACGAACGCAAAAACGTAAAAGGCCAGAGCCTGCAGCACCATGATCTTCCCCTACCCGTCCTGGCTCAGCGATACGCCGCGTCGGACTGCAGGTTGGCCGCGATCACCGACTCCCACTGGTCGCCGTTGGCGAGCAGCTTGTCCTTGTTGTACATCAGCTCCTCGCGAGTCTCGGTCGAGAATTCGAAGTTCGGTCCCTCGACGATGGCGTCGACCGGGCAGGCTTCCTGGCAGAAGCCGCAATAGATGCACTTCGTCATGTCGATGTCGTAGCGCGTCGTGCGCCGGCTGCCGTCGTCGCGAGGCTCGGCCTCGATGGTGATGGCCTGGGCCGGGCAGATCGCCTCGCAGAGCTTGCAGGCGATGCAGCGTTCCTCGCCGTTGGGATAACGGCGCAGCGCGTGCTCGCCGCGGAAACGCGGGCTGAGCGGTCCCTTCTCGTAGGGATAGTTCACCGTCACCTTGGGCTTGAACATGTACTTGAGCGTCAGCGCGAAGCCCGTCACCAGCTCGGAGAGCAGGAAGGAGCGCGCGGTGCGGTCGAGAGAGGCCATGGTGCGATCTCCCTAGAAGAGCTTCGGAACCCAGCCGCCGAACTGCAGCACGGCGGCGGTGACGACGACCCATCCCAGCGATACGGGCAGGAACACCTTCCAGCCCAGCCGCATGAGCTGGTCGTAGCGATAGCGAGGCAGCGTTCCCTTGGTCCAGCTGAAGACGAACAGCAGGAACGCGATCTTGGCGCAGAACCACACGAGGCCCGGCACCCAGGTGAAGGGCGGGTACGGCACCGGAGACATCCAGCCGCCCAGGAACAGCACGGCACCCATCGCCGAGAGCAGGATCATGTTGGCGTATTCGCCGAGGAAGAACAGGGCGAAGGGCATCGACGAATACTCAGTCTGGAAGCCCTGGACGAGTTCGGCTTCCGACATCGGCAGGTCGAATGGCGTGCGGTTGGTCTCGGCGAGCGCCGACACGAAGAAGATCACGAACATCGGCAAGAGCGGCAGCCAGAACCAGTTGAAGAACCAGCCGGACTGGGCGATCACCACCTGGGTGAGATTGAGCGAGCCGACGCAGAGCAGGACCGTGATGAACACGAAACCGATCGAGACCTCGTAGGACACCATCTGCGCGGCCGAACGCAGCGCGCCCAAAAAGGCGTATTTCGAATTGGACGCCCAGCCGGCGATGATCACGCCGTAAACGCCCAGCGAGGAGATGGCGAAGAGGTAAAGGATGCCGACATTAATGTCGGCGATGACCAGGCCGTCGCCGAACGGCACCACCGCCCACGCGATCAGCGCCGTCATGAAGGTGATCATGGGCGCGATAATGAACAGCACGCTGTTCGCGCTCGAGGGAACGATGGTCTCCTTCAGCAGCAGCTTCAGGCCGTCGGCGAAGGGCTGCCACAGGCCAAAGGGCCCGACCACGTTGGGGCCGCGGCGGAGCTGGATCGAAGCCCAGATCTTGCGGTCGGCATAGGTCATGTAGGCGACTGCCAGGAGCAGCGGCACCGTAACCAGCAAGCACTCGGCGAGAATGACGATGAACTGGCCGAACCAGTTCACGGTGAAAAAATGGATCACGTCGGCGGACATCGGCTACTCCGCCGCCATGAGCTGGGCGCGGGAAGCGATGCATTCGGCCATCGTTTTGGAAGCGCGGCTGATCGGGCAGGTCATGTAGAAGTTGGCGATCGGCGAGACGAATGGCGCATCCGAGAGGTTGCCCGGATCGCCGAAGCCGCCCCAGGCGCCCGCTTCCTGCTGGTCGAGTGCTGCAAAGCTCTTGTTCACCGCGACCAGCCGCGCACGGACCTGGCCCAGCGTATCGTACGGCAGCGTCTTGCTCAGCCGCTCCGACAGCGCGCGCAGGATCGCCCAATCCTCGCGGGCATCGCCCGGCGGATAACCGGCACGGAACGCGAGCTGGACGCGACCTTCGGTGTTCACGTAGGTGCCGGGCTTCTCGGTATAGGCCGCACCAGGCAGGATCACGTCGGCGCGGTGTGCGCCGGCATCGCCGTGATGGCCCTGGTAGATCACGAAGGCCTTGCCGAGCCGCTTGGTGTCGATCTCATCGGCAGCCAGCAAATAGACGACGTCGATCTCGCGCTTCTCACAGCCGGCCAGGATGCCCGCCACGTCGCGACCGCCCTCGCCCGGCACCAGGCCGAGATCGAGACCGCCGACGCGCGCCGCCGCCGTATGCAGGACGGCAAAGCCGTTCCAGTCGGCGCGCACGGCGCCCAGCTTGTCGACAAGCTCACGGGCCAACGCCAGCACCGCCGCACCGTCCTCGCGCGCCAGCGCCCCCATGCCGACGATGATCAGGGGGTTCTTGGCGGCTTTCAGCTTCTCGAAAAAGCCCGTCTTGCCGTCTAAAAGATCGCGCAGGGAGGCGGGACCGGCGCCCAGCCGCTCGACCGGATAGGTGAGATCGACCGCAGGACCAATGCTGCCGATGGCGCAATGACCGTGCAGGTAGCGCTTGCGGATGCGCGCATTCAGCACCGGCGATTCGGTACGCGGATTGGTGCCGATCAGCAGGATCGCATCGGCCGCGTCGATGCCGCGAATGCCGGGATTGAAGATGTAGCTTCCGCGTGGCCCGCCATCGAGCTTGGCGCCGTCCTGGCGGCAATCGACGTTGGGCGAACCCAGCGCCGTCATCAGATCCTTGAGCGCCACCATGGATTCGGCATCGCACTGGTCGCCTGCGATTGCTGCCAGCTTGGCGCCGTCGAGGGTGCCGAACTTGGCGGCGATGGCGGCGAAGGCCTCGTCCCACGTCGCTTCCGCGAGCTTGCCGCCGCGGCGCACATAGGGCCGGTCGAGCCGCTGATGGCGCAGGCCGTCGATGGCGTGCCGGGTCTTGTCGGAGATCCACTCCTCGTTCACGTCGTCGTTGAGGCGCGGCAGCACGCGCATCACCTGCGCGCCGCGCGTGTCGACGCGGATGTTGGCGCCGAGCGCGTCCAGCACGTCGACCGATTCGGTCTTGGTGAGTTCCCACGACCGGGCCTCGAAGGCGTAGGGCTTGGAGGTCAGTGCGCCGACCGGGCATAGGTCAACCAGGTTGCCGGCCAGCTCGGTGGTGAGCGCATGCTCGACATAGGTCGTGACTTCCATGTCCTCGCCGCGGCCCGTCGCGCCCAGCTCCTCCACGCCCGCCACCTCGGTGGCGAAGCGGATGCAGCGCGTGCAGTGGATGCAGCGGTTCATTGACGTCTTGACCAGCGGCCCCAGCTCCTTGTCGGGCACCGCGCGCTTGTTCTCGTGGAAGCGGCTGCGGTCGAAGCCGTAGCCCATCGCCTGGTCCTGCAGATCACACTCGCCGCCCTGGTCGCAGATCGGACAGTCGAGCGGATGGTTTATGAGCAGGAACTCCATCACGCCCTTGCGCGCCTTCTCGACCATCGGCGTGGTGGTGAAGATCTCCTGCTTGTCGGCGATGGGCAGTGCGCAGCTCGCCTGCGGTTTGGGCGGGCCAGGCTTCACCTCGACCAGGCACATCCGGCAATTGCCGGCGATGGAAAGGCGCTCGTGGTAGCAGAAGCGCGGGATCTCGACACCCGCCAGCTCACAGGCCTGTAGGACCGTGAAGCCGGCCGGCACCTCCAACTCGACGCCGTTGACCTTGACTTTGGGCATTGCCTGCTCCCTGCCCTACTCGGCCGCCAGTTTTTCGGTGCGCGCGCGGATGCGGCGCTCCATCTCGGGACGGAAATGGCGGATCAGGCCCTGGATCGGCCACGCCGCTGCGTCGCCCAGCGCGCAGATCGTGTGACCCTCGACCTGCCTTGTGACGTCTTCCAGCGCATCGATCTCCTCGATGCGCGCATTGCCCACCACCATGCGTTCCATGACCCGCCACATCCAGCCGGTGCCCTCGCGGCACGGCGTGCACTGGCCGCAGCTCTCATGCTTGTAGAACTGGCTGAGCCGGGCGATCGCCTTCACCACGTCGGTCGACTTGTCCATGACGATGACCGCCGCCGTGCCGAGCCCCGTCTTCTGGTCGCGCAGCGAGTCGAAATCCATCAGTACCGTGTCGCAGATCGACTTGGGCAGCAACGGCACCGAGGCGCCGCCCGGAATCACCGCCAGCAGATTGTCCCAGCCGCCGCGCACGCCGCCGGCATGGCGTTCGATCACCTCACGCAGCGGGATGCCCATTTCCTCTTCGACATTGCAGGGCTTGTTCACATGGCCGGAGAGGCAGAAGAGCTTGGTCCCGGTGTTGTTGGGCCGGCCGATGCCCGCGAACCAGGTGGCGCCACGGCGCAGGATGGTGGGCGCTACCGCGATCGATTCGACGTTGTTCACCGTCGACGGGCAACCATAGAGGCCGGAGCCGGCCGGGAACGGCGGTTTCAGCCGCGGCATGCCCTTCTTGCCCTCGAGGCTCTCCAGGAGCGCAGTCTCCTCGCCGCAGATATAGGCGCCGGCGCCGCGATGCACGTAGAGATCGAAGTCCCAGCCCGAGCCGCAGGCGTTCTTGCCGAGAAGGCCCGCATCGTAGGCCTCGCGGATCGCCGTCATGAGGTTCTGGGCTTCGTTGTAGAACTCACCGCGCACGTAGATGTAGCCCGCCTGCGCCCGCATGGCGAAGCCCGCCACTAGGCAGCCCTCGACCAGCAGGTGCGGATCGTGACGCATGATGTCGCGATCCTTGCAAGTGCCAGGCTCGGACTCGTCGGCATTGACCACGAGATAGTGCGGCCGGTCCTTGACCTCCTTGGGCATGAACGACCACTTCAGCCCGGTCGGAAACCCGGCGCCGCCGCGGCCGCGCAGGCCCGACTTCTTCATTTCGTCGATGATGGCGTCATGGCCCTTGTCGAGGATCGCCTTGGTGTTGTCCCAGGCGCCGCGCGCGCGGGCGCCAGCCAGGCGCCAGTCGTGGATGCCGTAGAGGTTGGTGAAGATGCGGTCCTTGTCGGCAAGCATCGCCTACTCACTCCTCAGCGTGGTCAGTCCGCCTTGCGGCGCCGATGTCTGGCGGTCGACCTGCGGCCCCGCCTTCGGCGTCTCGCCGCGCCGGAAGGCATCGAGCACCTTGGTGATCGAAGCCTCGTCGAGGTCCTCGAAGAAATCGTCGTTGATCTGCACGACCGGCGCGTTGACGCAGGCGCCCAGGCATTCGACCTCCTGGACGCTGAAGGTCTCGCCGTCGGCCGCGTGCTGGCACGCCTTCATCACCTCGGCGGAGCCGCGCAGCCAGCACGGCGTCGTGGTGCAGACCTGCAGCAGATACTTCCCGCGCGGCTTGAGCTGGAACATCGTGTAGAAGGTCGCAATCTCGTAGACGCGGATCGGCGCCATATCGAGGAGTCTCGCCACCTCGTCCATCGCCGCCCGCGGCAGCCAGCCCTGCTGGCGCTGGGCGAGGTCGAGCACGCCGATCACGGCGCTCGCCTGCCGGCCTGGCGGATAGTTCGCCATCAGCGCCTGCGCCTTCGCCAGATTGTCCGACGTGAAGGTGAAGTGCTCGACGTGCGGCACATCCTTGGGATCGGCGGTGATCATCGACATCTCATCGCCTCCTAGCGGTCGATCTCGCCGAACACGATGTCGAGCGAGCCGATATTCGCCGACATGTCGGCGAGCTGGTGGCCTCTGGTCATCATGTCGAGCGCCTGCAGGTGCGGGAAACCTGGCGCGCGGATCTTGCAGCGGTAGGGCTTGTTGGTGCCGTCGGACACGAGATAGACGCCGAACTCGCCCTTGGGCGCCTCGACGGCGGTGTAGGTCTCGCCGGCCGGCACCTTGTAGCCCTCGGTATAGAGCTTGAAATGGTGGATCAGCGCTTCCATCGAGTCCTTCATCTCGCCGCGCCGCGGCGGCGAGATCTTGCGGTCGTCGACGCGCACCGGGCCGCCCACCGTGCGCAGCGCCGCAATGCACTGCTCCATGATGCGGGCGCTCTGGTACATTTCCTCAATGCGCACGAGGTAGCGCGCGAAGCAATCGCCGGTCTTGCCGAGCGGGATGTCGAACTCCATACGCTCATAGACGTCGTAAGGCTGTGATTTGCGCAGGTCCCAGGGGATGCCCGAGGCGCGGATCAGTGGGCCGCTGAAGCCCCAGTCGAGCGCCTGCTGCGGGTTGACGACGCCGATATCGACCGTGCGCTGCCGGAAGATGCGGTTGTCGTTCAGCAGCTTCTCGATGTCCTTCATGAATGGGTAGAACTGCTTGATCCACGCATCCATCGAATCGAGCATGCCTTCCGGCAGATCCTGGTGAACGCCGCCGGGGCGGAAATAGGCTGCGTGCATGCGCGAGCCGCTCACGCCCTCGTAGTATTCCATCAGGAGCTCGCGCTGCTCGAAGCCCCACAGCGGCGGGGTGAGCGCGCCGGTATCCATGGCGAACGTCGTGACGTTCAGCAGGTGGTTCAGGATGCGGGTGATCTCGGCGAACAGCACGCGGATGTACTGGCCGCGCTCGGGCACCGTGATGCCCAAAAGCTTCTCGACCGCGAGCGCATAGGCGTGCTCCTGGTTCATCGGCGAGACGTAGTCGAGCCGGTCGAAATACGGCACCGCCTGCAGGTAGCTCTTGTATTCGATCAGCTTCTCGGTGCCGCGATGCAGCAGTCCGATATGGGGGTCGCAGCGCTCTACGATCTCGCCGTCCATCTCGACGACGAGGCGCAGCACGCCGTGGGCCGCCGGGTGCTGCGGCCCGAAATTCATCGTCAGTGTCTTGATCTCGACGTCGGACATGTCAGCTCGTCTTGGCCTTTTCCTGCGGTGGCGCCGGAGCTTTCTCGTCGCCCGGCAGCAACTGATGCGCGCCTTCCCAGGGACTCAGGAAGTCGAAGCGGCGGAACTCCTGGGTGAGCTTCACCGGCTCGTAGACGACGCGCTTCTGCACGTCGTCCCAGCGCACCTCGACAAAGCCCGTCAGCGGGAAGTCCTTGCGCAGCGGATGACCCTCGAAGCCGTAGTCGGTGAGGATGCGGCGCAGGTCAGGATGGTCGGAGAACCAGACGCCATAGAGATCGTAGGCCTCGCGCTCGAACCAGCCGGCCGAGCTGAACACCGACGCCACGGACGGCACGGGCGTCGCCTCGTCGGTCGCGACCTTGATGCGGACGCGCTGGTTGTTCTTGAGGCTGAGCAGATTATAGACGACGTCGAAACGCTTCTCGCGCTCCGGCCAGTCGACGCCGCAGACGTCGACCAGCTGCTTGAACAGGCACCTGGGGTCGTCGCGCAGGAAGGTGATCAGCGCGACCAGCTTGTCCGGCCGGGCGTCGAGCATCAGCTCGCCCAGGCGGACGTAGGCAGCCATCACCGCGTCACCGGTGGCCTGCGCGATGTGATCGCCGAGTTCCTGCAGCGCTTCGGCCATCAACGCATCCCCCTCATCGGACCAGCGTTCCCGTACGGCGGACCTTCTTCTGCAGCTGCAGCACGCCGTAGAGCAGCGCCTCGGCCGTCGGCGGGCAACCTGGCACATAAACGTCGACCGGGATGATGCGGTCGCAGCCGCGCACCACCGAGTAGCTGTAGTGATAGTAGCCGCCGCCGTTGGCGCACGAGCCCATCGAGATGACGTAGCGCGGCTCGGCCATCTGGTCGTAGACCTTGCGCAGTGCCGGGGCCATCTTGTTGGTGAGCGTGCCCGCCACGATCATGACGTCGGCCGAGCGCGGGCTCGGCATCGGCGCGAAGCCGAAGCGGTCGAGGTCGTAGCGGCTCATCCAGCAATGGATCATCTCGACGCCGCAGCAGGCCAGGCCGAACGTCAGGCCCCACATCGAGCCGGTGCGCGCCCAGTTGATCAGCTTGTCGAGTTGCGCCACGACGAAGCCCTTGTCGGCCAACTCGTCGTTCAAGGCCCTGGAGAGCGCCGCCTCGGTGACGGGATCGGGCTTGGTCGGGGTTATCACTCCCATTCCAACGCTCCTTTGCGCCATTCGTAGATGAAGCCGACCGTGAGCACAGCCAGGAACAGCATCATCGACCAGAAGCCGAACAGGCCGATGTCGCCCAGCGCCACCGCCCACGGAAACAGGAACGCCACCTCGAGGTCGAAGATGATGAAGAGGATGGCGACGAGATAGAAACGCACGTCGAACTGTCCGCGGGCGTCGTCGAACGGCGCGAAGCCGCATTCGAACGGAGACAGCTTCTCGGAGTTCGGATTCTGCCGGGCGATCAAATAGGAGCCGCCGAGCATGGCGCAAACCAGGGCGAACGCCAGGCCCAGGAAGATCAGGATCGGAAGGTATTCCCTGAGAAGATCTTCCATCGCCACCCCTTCGCCCCGCTTGGGCTGCCAGCGTTGGGACTGGCGCGAGCGACGGGACTCGAACCCGCGACCTCCGGCGTGACAGGCCGGCGTTCTAACCAACTGAACTACGCCCGCATAAGCCCCCAACGGCGCGCGAGAGATATAGGACCCCCTATGGGGAGTCAAGCATACCGCACCCGCGAACAAGGGGTTAAGTGCCCGAAATATCGATACTTTCCGCTCACCAGAGAAACACGGCTCGCTTGTGGTGGAGTGCCGGCTCGCTGTGTAAATGCTGCAGGGCAGGTTCGAGTTGCGGCAGATGGGGTTTCGGCGATCCGCCTCGGTCCTGCTAGCAGGACTACGACACAACATTGCGCGTACGCAGGCCGCCGCGATCGGGAATTCTTTCGTACCGCTATAGGGCCGAAATCCACCGATCCATTGCTCGTCGACAGCCGGGCTGCATCGTACCGACGATATGCATGAACAGGGGCCGCTCCTCGCCGCAAATAGAGTCGGCAGGCATACGCCACGACATTGCTCAGTTCTGTCAAGGGGAGCATCAGCCACCCTGCAGCAACTGACCAATCCTTTGTCAAAGGCGCTTCTTCCGAAGCTGCCTTGAGATACTTTTCGAACGCAAAAGCCTTCTTCTCATCAGAGAATGCGATGTAAGTCTTGATGACTCACGGAGCTCCGCGAGCGAAGGCTGGTGGGCGATGACGGGATCGAACCGCCGACCTGTCCCGTGTAAAGGGAATGCTCTACCGCTGAGCTAATCGCCCGGCGGCGCTTCTACCACAGAGCGGTGCGGGCATCGTAGCGAGTTCGAGAATCATCGGACCGCGGGCCTCCAGGCCCGCTCCCTGCAAAGATCGTGAGCGGGACTGGAGGCCCGCGGTCCGGCGAGAGGCTAGTTGATGGCTTCCTTGAGCTGCTTGCTCGCCTTGAAGCGCGGTACGTTGGCGGCAGCGATCTTGATCTTCTCGCCGGTTTGTGGATTGCGCCCCTCGCCCGCCTTGCGTTTGGTGACCTGGAACGTCCCGAAGCCGACCAGCAGGACCTTTTCTTTCTTCTTCAACGATTTGGTTATCACCGTGAGCATGGCGTCGATGGCGCCGGCGGCGTCGGTCTTGGAAAGGTTGGTCGAAGCGGCGACGGCGGCTATCAAATCGTACTTGTTCACGGGCGAGCCCCTGCATGGTCCGGCAGCCTCAAGTGTAAGGGCGGCCGGAAAACGGCGTCAACGCCGAATACCATATTTTGTAGGTTGGGCGGCCTCGAATTCGCATAAGTTGCGGCAGCAGTTTCCGATCAGGTGTCACCGGAGCGCGGGCGTCCCGCCAACTCATGATCATGAGCGGACGGGACGCCCGCGCACAGTTTGAGCCCAGACGCAACGAAGCCCCGGATCACTCCGGGGCTTCGCCTGTTATTCTGAGGCCGTTCAGTGGGCCCGGATGGCTTCCGCGCCCTCGCCGGGCTTGGCCGGAACCGCCGGTTCCAGATCGTTCGGCCATTCGATGGCGACCAGCGGCTTCACCAGCGCGCGGGCCAGCACCTCATCGACCGTCGCGACCGGGACGATCTCCAGTCCCTTCTTCACGTTGTCGGGAATCTCCGGCAGATCACGCTCGTTCTCCTTGGGAATAAGCACGGTCTTGAGCCCGCCGCGCAACGCCGCCAGCAGCTTCTCCTTGAGGCCGCCGATCGGCATGACCCGGCCGCGCAGGCTGATCTCGCCGGTCATGGCGACTTCCTTGCGCACCGCCACGCCGGTCAGCGCCGAGACGATCGAGGTGATCATCCCCACGCCGGCCGAAGGGCCGTCCTTGGGCGTGCCGCCCTCGGGCACGTGGATGTGGATGTCGCGCTTCTCGAACAACACCGGCTTGATGCCGAACGAGTTGGCGCGGGAGCGGACATAGGCGTTGGCCGCCTGCACCGACTCCTGCATCACATCGCCCAGCTTGCCGGTGACTGTCATGCGGCCGCGGCCGGGAACCAGCACGGCCTCGATCTGCAGCAGCTCGCCGCCGACCTCGGTCCAGGCCAGGCCGGTCGTGATGCCGACGAGATCCTCGAGCTCGGCCTCGCCGTAGCGGAAGCGACGGACGCCGGCGTACTTGTCGAGGTTCTTGGCCCGGATCTTGACCTTGGTACTCCCCTTCATGAGGATTTCCTTGGTCGCCTTGCGGGCGAGGTTGGCGATCTCGCGCTCGAGATTGCGCACGCCGGCCTCGCGCGTGTAGTAGCGCACGAGGTCGCGCACGGCATCGTCATGGAGGTCGAGCTCGCCCTCGCGGAGGCCGTTGGCCTCGACCTGCTTGATGATCAGATGCTTGCGCGCGATCGCCACCTTCTCGTCCTCGGTATAGCCGGCCAGCCGGATGATCTCCATGCGATCCATCAGCGGCTGCGCCATGCGCAGCGAGTTCGCGGTGGTGATGAACATCACGTTCGACAGGTCGTAGTCGACCTCGAGATAGTGGTCATTGAAGGTCGAGTTCTGCTCGGGGTCGAGCACCTCGAGCAGCGCCGACGACGGGTCGCCGCGGAAGTCCGCGCCGAGCTTGTCGATCTCGTCGAGCAGGAAGAGCGGGTTCGACGACTTCGCCTTCTTCATGCTCTGGATGACCTTGCCCGGCAGCGAACCGATATAGGTCCGCCGGTGGCCGCGGATCTCGGCCTCGTCGCGCACGCCGCCCAGCGACATGCGCACGAAGTTGCGGCCGGTCGCCTTGGCGACCGACTTGCCGAGCGAGGTCTTGCCGACGCCCGGCGGGCCGACCAGGCAGAGGATTGGGCCCTTCATCTTGTCGACGCGCTGCTGGACCGCGAGGTACTCGAGGATGCGCTCCTTGACCTTCTCGAGGCCGTGATGGTCGGCGTTGAGAATGTCCTCGGCGTACTTCAGGTCCTTGATGATCTTGGTCGGCTTGCGCCACGGGATCGACAGTAGCCAGTCGAGGTAGTTGCGCACCACCGTCGCCTCGGCCGACATCGGACTCATGGTCCGGAGCTTCTTCAGCTCGCCATTGGCCTTCTCGCGCGCTTCCTTGGAAAGCCGCGTCTTCTTGATGCGCTTCTCCAGCTCGGAAATCTCGTCGCGGCCGTCCTCGGTCTCGCCAAGCTCCTTCTGGATCGCCTTCATCTGCTCGTTGAGATAGTACTCGCGCTGCGTCTTCTCCATCTGACGCTTGACGCGGTTGCGGATCTTCTTCTCGACCTGCAACACGCCGATCTCGCCTTCCATCAGGCCGAGGATGCGCTCCAGCCGCTTGGAGACGGAATCGAGCTCGAGCAGCTGCTGCTTCTCGGCGACCTTGAGCGCCAGATGCGCGGAGATCGTGTCGGCGAGCTTGGCCGGCTCCTCGATCTTGTTGATCGAGACGACCACCTCGGGCGGCACCTTCTTGTTCAGCTTCACATAGTTCTCGAACTCCGAGACCACCGTCCGCGCCGCGGCCTGCAGTTCGGAGGCCTCGGCCGCCGTCTCTTCCATGTCGACGGCATTGGCCTCGAAGAACTCGGACTTGCCGGTGTAGCCCACGATCTTGACGCGACGGCCGCCCTCGACCAGCACCTTCACGGTGTCGTCGGGCAGCTTCAGGAGCTGCAGCACGGTGCCGAGCGTGCCGATGGTGTAGATGTCATCGGGGCCGGGGTCGTCCTGGCTGGCGTTCTTCTGGGCGATCAGCAGGATCTGCTTGTCGTCCTTCATGACCTCTTCGAGGGCCTTTACGCTCTTCTCGCGACCGACGAAGAGCGGCACGATCATGCCGGGAAACACGACAATGTCGCGCAGCGGCAGGACGGGATAGACGGTTCCTAGGGTGGGGGCGTTCATGATGCCTCGCTATACGCTGTTAGAGCCACCCGCACCCAGACCGCGATCCCCAGATGGGCAATTCACGGCCTAAAAGATGCGCGCACTCGTTTCCAGAGATTGGCTTGAACAGGGGGTTGTTCAAGTCCTTGGCGGGACCGCCGGTGGCGGCTGCCACCGACGCAGCAAGACTCAGGCCGGCGCGGCAGCGATGCCCTCTTTGCGCTCACCGTGCACATAGAGCGGTTGGGCCCGCCCTTCGATGACTTCGCGGTTGATCACGACTTCCTCGACCCCGTCGAGCGACGGCAGGTCGTACATTGTGTCGAGCAGCACCGTCTCCATGATCGAGCGCAGGCCGCGCGCGCCTGTCTTGCGCAGGATCGCTTTCTGGGCAACCGCGCGGAGCGCGTCGTCGGAGAATTTGAGCTTCACGCTCTCCATGTCGAAGAGCCGCTGATACTGCTTCAGCAGTGCGTTCTTTGGCCGCGTGAGAATTTCGATCAGCGCCCCTTCGTCGAGGTCCTCGAGCGTGGCGACGACCGGCAGGCGTCCGACGAACTCGGGGATCAGGCCGTACTTCAACAAGTCTTCCGGCTCGAGATCGCGCAGCACTTCGCCGGTACGACGGTCTTCCGGACCGCGCACTTCGGCGCCGAAGCCGATCGACGTGCCCTGACGACGCATCGAGATGATCTTGTCGAGACCCGAGAAGGCACCGCCGCAGATGAACAGGATGTTGGTCGTGTCGACCTGCAGGAACTCCTGCTGCGGATGCTTGCGGCCACCCTGCGGCGGCACCGACGCGACGGTGCCCTCCATGATCTTGAGCAGAGCCTGCTGCACGCCCTCGCCCGAAACGTCGCGCGTGATCGAGGGGTTGTCGGACTTGCGGCTGATCTTATCGACCTCGTCGATATAGACGATGCCGCGCTGGGCGCGCTCGACATTATAGTCGGCGGACTGCAGCAGCTTCAGGATGATGTTCTCGACGTCCTCGCCGACATAGCCCGCTTCGGTGAGCGTCGTGGCGTCGGCCATGGTGAACGGCACGTCGAGCATGCGCGCCAAGGTCTGGGCGAGCAGGGTCTTGCCGCAGCCGGTCGGGCCGATCAGCATGATGTTCGACTTGGCGATCTCGACGTCGTTGGCCTTGCCGCCATGGCTCAGCCGCTTGTAGTGATTGTGCACTGCAACAGCCAGGATGCGCTTGGCCTTGTCCTGGCCGATCACATAGTCGTCAAGAATCTGGCGTATCTCTTTGGGCGACGGAACGCCGTCCTTGGACTTCACCAGGGTGGTCTTGCTCTCCTCCCGGATGATGTCCATGCAGAGCTCGACGCATTCATCGCAGATGAACACCGTCGGGCCGGCAATAAGCTTGCGGACCTCGTGCTGGCTCTTCCCGCAGAAGCTACAATACAGGGTGTTGCGGGAGTCGCCCCCGGATTTGGCGGCTGGCATGTCGGTAACGCACCTCCGCTTGGGGGGCCCGCCACCTGCGGACCCGCACACAAGACTATGTTAAACGCGACCCCGGGATCGCCACAACCTCAAAATGTAGTGTGTCGGCTGGCGAACGGGAACCAATTGGTCGCAACTGCCCCCTAGGAGGCAGCCGCCTGGATCGTCGGGGTCGGGCGTTTTTCGAGCACATCGTCGATCAATCCGAACTCCTTGGCCTCCGGCGGCGAGAAGAACTTGTCGCGCTCCATGGCGCGTTCGATCTCCTCGATCGTCCGTCCTGTATGGACAACGTACATCTGGTTCAAACGTGCCCGGGTCGACAGAATTTCCCGGGCATGGATCTCGATGTCCGTCGCTTGTCCCTGGGCGCCGCCCGACGGCTGGTGGATCATGATCCGCGAGTTGGGCAAGGCGAACCGCTTGCCCTTGGCGCCCGCCATCAACAGCAGGGATCCGGCCGACGCGGCCTGGCCGAACACCAGGGTCGAAATTAGCGGCCGCACGTATTGCATAGTGTCGTAGATCGCCATGCCCGACGTCACCACGCCACCCGGCGAGTTGATATAGAACGAGATGTCCTTGGTCGGATTGTCGGCCTCCAGATAGAGGAGCTGCGCGCAGACCAGGCCCGCGACATTGTCCTCGATCGGGCCGTTCAGGAAGATGATCCGTTCCTTGAGCAGCCGCGACCAGATGTCGTAGCCACGCTCGCCGCGCGCCGACTGCTCGACGACCATCGGCACGTAGTAGTTGTTGTAGATTTCCAGCGGATCGCGGTCGCGATGCATCGCGGGCCCCCTTGGTGAGTGTTTTCAGAAAGTGGCAGCGCCGGTGGCCAGGTTCAAGACCATCGGCCGCCAATCAATATCCCTGTATCAATTCGTCGCCGCTTCCGCGGGCTTTTCCTCGTCGGCTTCTTCCGCCTCGCGGGCCGCCTTGAGCAGTTCCTCGGGCGTAACCGGCTTCTCGGCGACCTTGGCCAGCTCGAGGATGAAATCGACGGTCTTCTCCTCGAAGATCGGCGCCCGGAGCTGTTCCTTCAGTTCGGCATTCTTGCCGTAGAATTCCAGCACCTGGCGCTCCTGGCCGGGATAGCGCATGGCCTCGCGCATCACCGCCTGGTTGAGCTCCTCGGGCGTGACGTCGATTGCGTTGGAGCGCCCGACGTCGGCCAGCAGCAGGCCGAGGCGAACCCGGCGCTCGGCGATGTCGCGGTACTCCTTGCGCATCTTCTCCTCATCATCCTCGAACTTCTGGCCGCCCTTCTTGGCCTCCTCGATGCGCTGCCAGATGGCGTTGAACTCGCTCTCGACCAGCCCTTCGGGGACGGCGAACTTGTGGGCGTCGGCCAGCTTGTCGAGCAGCTGGCGCTTGATCATCGAGCGCGAGATCCGCGCGTAATCCTGGCCGATGCGCTCGGCCACGGCTTTGCGCATCGCCTCGAGGTTCTCGAAGTTGTTCTTCTTCGCGAGCTCATCGTCGGCGGGCTTGTCGACGAACGCGTGCATCTCCTTGATCGTGCACTTGAACACGGCGTCCTTGCCGGCGAGTTCGGGCGCGCCATAGTCGGCCGGGAACGTCACCTTGACGTCGACTTCCTTGCCGACCTCGGCGCCGATCAGCTGGTCCTCGAAGCCCGGGATGAACGAGCCCGAGCCGATCTCCAGCGTGTAGTTCTGTGCGGCGCCGCCGGGAAACTCCTTGCCGTCGACCGAGCCCACGAAGTCGAGCTTGATCGCGTCACCCTTCTGCGCCGGACGCGGCGGATCGACCGTGATCTCCTCGCGGTTAGCCTTGGCGATGCGCTCGACCGCCTCGTCGACGTCCTTGTCCGGCACGCTGGCCTTCAGCCGTTCGAGTTCGACCTCGGAGAAGTCGAGCTTGCCGATCTCCGGCAGGACCTCGATCGCGACCTCGAATTCGATGTCCTTGCCTTCCTCGAGCTGCTTCAGGTCGACGCGCGGCTGCAGGGCGGGCTTCAGCCCGCGATCCTCGATCGCCTTGGCCGTGCTCGAATTGACCGCCTGCTCCACGGCTTCGCCGAACAGGGCCTGGCCGTACTGCTTCTTCAACAGGCCGACCGGCACCTTGCCGGCGCGAAAGCCGGGCATCTGCGCCGTCCGCGCCATCTCCGCCAGGCGCTCGTCGACCTTGGCCGACAAATCACCGGCGGGCACGACGATCTTGAATTGCCGCTTCAGGCCTTCGGCCGGGAGTTCCGTCACTTGCATCGTCTCACTTCCATTTCCGGTTGGTGCGGGCGGAGGGACTTGAACCCCCACGCCTTGCGGCACGAGAACCTAAATCTCGCGTGTCTACCAATTCCACCACGCCCGCCCGACGATCAGCGACCCCAGTCGGAGCCAGAGCCTTCGGGCCGTGCCGCGAGGGCCGAATCGCGGGCCTCTTAGCCCGCGCCCGGCGACCGGTCAATTGAAGCTGGTACTTCCTCCCCACGCTCGGCGTGGGGAGGTGCCCGCGCAACGGGCGGAGGGGTCATCGCAACGGTGCGCGCAGCCTATGACCCCTCCGGCCTGCGGCCACCTCCCCAGCGAAGCTGGGGAGGAATTGACTCGGCCACCGCCTCCAGCGCGTCGGGCAAGCGGTCGATCAAGTCCTCGGCAATGAGGCCCGGCCGGCCGAAGCGGAAGGCGCTCTCGCCGTGGAGCCACGCAGCGGCCGCGGCGGCGGCGAGCGGCGCCAGGCCTTGGGCCATGAGAGCCCCTGCCATGCCCGCCAGCACGTCGCCCGAACCGGCGGTGGCGAGACTGGCCGGGGCGTGAATGTTGATGACGGCGCGGCCGTCCGGTGCGGCGATCACCGTATCAGGGCCCTTCAAGAGCACGTTGGCGCCACTCAGCCGCGCTGCCTGCCGGACGCGCTCGACCTTTGAGGGAACCTTCGCCAGATCGGGAAACAACCGCCTGAACTCGCCTTCATGGGGCGTGAGCAAAACCGGGCCCTTGATGGCATCGAACAGGCTTGCCGGCGTTTGGGCGAATGTCGTGATGGCATCCGCGTCGAGCACGACGGCCCGGCGCGTGGCGAGTGCCGCCAACACCGAAACCCGCGTCCGCTCGTTGACGCCGGCGCCCGGCCCGATCAGCAGCGAATTGCGCCGTTCGTCCTCCAGCAAGCGCGCAAAGGCGCCGCCATCTTCGCACTCGACAACGAGATTGCCCGGCTCACCCGCCTGGTAGATCGCCATCGCCGATCGTGGCGTGGCGATGCTGGCCAGCCCCGCCCCGGCTCGGCGGCCTGCCAGGGCGGCCAGTCGCGCCGCGCCCGTGGCGGTCGCGCCGCCCAGGATGGTGAGATGTCCGCGCGCGTACTTGTGGTCGGCCAGACCGTCGCGCTGCAGATGTTGGCGCCACAGCGCTGGGCCGTTCAGCCATGTCTTCGGCGCGATCTTTTCCAGCACCGCGCTCGGGATGCCGATGTCGGCCACAGTCAGCACGCCGCAGCGCCGCAGGCCTTCGAGCGAATAGTGACCGGGCTTGGCGCAAAAGAATGTCACCGTGCGCTCGGCGAACGGCGCGCGACCCAGCACTTCGCCGCTGTCGCCATGCAGGCCGCTCGGCACGTCGACGGCGACAACGGTAAGCGCCTCGTCGTTGATCCTGTCGATCGCCTCGCCGGCGACACCCTCGATGGGGCGCGTGAGTCCCGCCCCGAACAGCGCGTCAACCACCAGCGGTCGGCCCTCGAGAAGGCCTGTAGCGAGCGCCTCGACCGGACCTCGCCAGGCTTGTGCGGCCCAGGCGGCATCGCCCTTCAAGGCGCTGCGCGCGCCGAGCAGCCCGACTCGCACAGGCCAGCCCGCTTCCTGGAGATGGCGCGCCGCCACGAAGCCATCGCCGCCATTGTTGCCGGGGCCGCACAGGATGGCGACGGGCCGAGGCCGATGGCGGCCCTGCACGGCCTCGGCGACTGCCCGTCCCGCCGCTTCCATGAGTTCGGTCCCCGGCACGCCGCCGGCGATGGCGGCGACGTCGGCCTTGGCCATCTCCGCGCAGCTCAAAAGGACGAGGTCGTCGTGGGGAGCGAGTTCGCGCACGATCAACTCAAAAGGGCCAACTCAAACGGGCCAACTCAAAAGACGCCAGGGCGCGCGGGCGATTGGGGCGGCCGACCGGAATTGAACCGGCGACATCCAGAATCACAATCTGGCGCTCTAACCAACTGAGCTACGGCCGCCACCGTGGGTCGCTCCCGACGAAGCGCGCCTTCCTACGCTTGCCCGGCCGGAGCGTCAAGAAACCGGCGTCGGCGGCAGCAAGCGGTCGATGGCGTGGATCCACACCTGACAGGATTCGGCGATGGAGAGGCCGTTATACTCCCGCATGCGCGCCCAGCTTTCGAAGTCGATCAGGGTTTCGATGGCGATCAGGATTTGCCGGCGCTCGCGCTCTCCCACGGCCGAAAGCTCGGACGGGTACATCAGCTCGATCCGCTTGAGAACCGCCTGGCGCACCAGGGTGATGCGCGCCTGGAGTTCCTCCGAATCGCCCTTGTTGGCATTGAGGGCGCGCCACAGCGGCAGCCACTGCTCGCAAATCCAGCCGCGCGTTTCGACATGGGCCTTGAGGCGCGCCGCGCGGTCGCCGTCGAGGTCGCGCGGCACCGCCTGCGCATTGCCCTGCGTGAAGGCGTAGTCGGTTGCCGCCACGCGCAAGGCGTGCAGGTCGGGAAAGCGTTCGAACACCGAGCGCACCGAATAGCCCGCCCGCTCGGCGATCCGCGCCGCAGTGGGCACCTGCGGATCCTCGCGCAACAGCGTCAGGTAGGCCTCGATGATCAACTGCTTGGTTCGCACGCTCCGCAGGCGGCGACCATCGATCCGAGCGGATGTGGAAGGTGCTACGGGCAAGGAACTTTCGGGCGGTGTGGCGAATTGTTCGCGTCGCGCTCGGAAGTGTAACGATTGCGCCGGGTTGGCGCCAGACGTTCCGGCTGGCCGGTGCTACGCGGCAAGCGGTGTCGGCGGCAGCAGGCGGTCAATTGCCTGCGTCCATGCCGCGCAGGCCTCGTCGAACGACAGGCCGAAGAACTCCTGCATCCGTGCCCAGCTTTCGACGTCGACCAGCGCCTCGAGGACGATCAGCAGGTGCCGGCGCTCGCTGTCCGACAGGGTCGAGAGTTCAGGGGCGTACATCAACTCGAGGCGGCCGACGAGACGTTCGCGCAGGCCGACAACCCGCTGCCTGAGTTCCGGCGATTCACCCTGGTTGACGACGAGCGAGCGCCACAACGGCAGCCACCGTTCGCAGCTCCGTCCCCGCTTCTCGACCTGGGTGCGGATGCGGGTCTGCCGGTCGCCGTCGGTATCGCGTGATGGCGCCAGCGCCGCGACCTGGACCAGCGCGTAGTCGACCGCCGCCACTTGCAGGCTGTGGATATCGGGAAAGCGCTCGAACACCGACCGCACCGAATAGCCGGCGCGCTCGGCGATCTGGGCGGCCGTCGGCACCTGCGGCGACTTCTCGGTCGCAAGGGCGAGGTAAGCCTCGATGATCAACTGCTTGGTGCGCACGCTTCGCAAGCGGCGGCCGTCGATCCGGGAAACCGTGGGAGTAGAGTGCTTGGACAAGGCCGTTTCAGTCTCAGCTATTTGACGCCACCATCATCTGCACCATCGCCATCCCACGTTGCCCGCCGCAGCGTCAAGCAGCCGGCGGCGTCGGCGGCAGCATGCGGTCGATGGCGCTTATCCAGACGGTGCAGGCTTCCTCGACGGTCAAGCCGTGCTGTTCGCGCATGCGCTCCCAACTTTCGATGTCGGTGATGGCTTCGAGCGCGACCAGCATATACTTGCGCTCCCGCTCTCCCAGCGTCGAGAGCTCGGGTCGATACATGACCTCCATACGCTCGATGGTGCGATCGCGGCCGACGCGAACGCGCAGCTTGAGTTCTTCGTCGCCGGCGACGCTCGAGAGCAGCACGCGCCACAGCGCCACGCCTCGCTCGCAGGTCCCGGCGCGGGTCTCGACCTGGGACCTGATGCGCGTTGCCCGGTCACCGTCGACATGGCGCGCCGGCGCGAGGGCGGCAGCCTGCGCCAGGCTGTAATCCGCCGCGGCGACGCGCAGCTTGCTGAGATCCGGAAAGCGCTCGAAGATCGATCGCACCGAATAGCCGGCGCGGTCGGCGATCTGCGCCGCGGTCGGCATCGCCACAACGGGGTTTTCCCGAAGCAATGCGAGGTAGGCCTCGATGATCAACTGCTTGGTCCGCTCGCTGCGCAGGCGGCGGCCGTCGATTCGAGAGGGCTTGGGGGAAAGCGGTGTGGGCACGGCGCTAACGTTGGGGGCCATGCTGCCAGAGGCATCGATATGAACTTGTAGGTTTTCGCACAAAAATCTGCAAAATTTCGGCAGCGGCGGAGCGCCAAGTATCAAATATACCGGCGGCGAAGTCGGCCACAAATTGTATCGATTGCAACGCGGGCGGCGGCGGCCCGTGAGCCGTGCTTAAGTGCCTGATTTACCTGCTGAAATGTCGACTCAGCCGGTCGATCGCGCTGTCCAGCGTGGCGTCGTGCTTGCAGAAACAAAACCGCGCGAAATGGCGCGGCGCCTGTACCGCGTCATCGTAGAAGGCGCTGACCGGGACCGCGGTGACGCCCGCCTCGACGGTGATGTGACGGCAGAAATCCTCGTCGGTGCCGTTGAAGCCCAGCGGCCGGAAATCCGTGGTCACGAAATAGGTGCCGTGTGCCGGCAGCACCTTGAAGCCGATATCCGCCAGCGCATCGCCCAGCCGGTCGCGCTTGCGCTGCATGTCGGCGGCGAGGGTCGAGAAGTAATCGTCGCCCAGGCGCAGTCCTGTCGCCGCCCCCCATTGCAGGTTGGGCGGAGTGGTGAAGGTCATGAACTGGTGGGTCTTGGCGATGGCCTTCATCAGTTCGGCCGCAGCCGTGACGTAGCCGACCTTCCAGCCGGTCAGGCTGAAACTCTTGCCGGCTGAACCGATGCGCGCGGTGCGCTCGCGCATGCCGGGCAGTCCCATGATCGACAAGTGTCGCTTGTCGTCGAAGATGATGTGTTCGTAGACCTCGTCGCACACGGCATAGGCGTCGTGCTCGAGGCAGAGCCCGGCGATGAAGTCCAGTTCCGCGCGGTCGAAGACCTTCGCGCAAGGATTCATCGGCGTGTTGAACAGGATCAGCTTGGTACGCTCGCTGAATGCGGCCGCCAGCTCTTCGCGCGGCAGCCGCCAGGTCGGCGGCTCGAGCCGCACCAGCTTGGCCGTGCCCCCTGCCCGGCGCACGATCGGCAAATACGAGTCGTAGAGCGGCTCGATCAGCACCACCTCGTCGCCCGGCTCGATCAGGCCGAACAGGCAGTCACCCAGCGCTTCGGTCGCGCCTGAGGTCACCAGCACCTCGCTTTGCCAGTCAATGTCGAGTCCCTGGAAGCGCTTGGCATGCTGGGCGACGGCTTGGCGCAGTTCCGGAATACCCATCATCGGCGGGTATTGGTTATGGCCATTCACCAGGTAGTCCGCGGCGGCGGATCGCACGACCTTCGGTCCCTTGTCGTCGGGAAAGCCCTGGCCGAGGTTGACCGACTGGTGCTCGCGGGCAAGCGCAGACATCACCTCGAAAACTGTCGTTCCAAGGCCGGACATCAGTGAATTGGCGGATTTCATAAGGGATCTCGTTCCTGATCTCGTTCTGCGCAGATTTTTGCCTAATATTCGCTCAATTCGCCCACTTGCTAGTCACTTCTGCTCCGAATTCACAAGCGACCGGTGTGGAGAAGTCTGGTACGGAAACTGCTTCTTTCAGCTCATACGGGCTGCCTCGACTGGCAGCACCGGCGTGGGCGCGCGGGGGTGTCTCAAGCAAATGAAGAAGATCGAAGCGATCATCAAGCCCTTCAAGCTCGATGAGGTGAAGGACGCCCTCAATCAGATCGGCCTGAAGGGGATCACCGTTCTGGAGGCCAAGGGCTTCGGGCGGCAGAAGGGCCACACCGAGCTCTATCGCGGCGCCGAATACGTCGTCGACTTTCTGCCGAAAGTGAAGATCGAGTTGATCATCGAGGACGAGATGGTCGAGAAGGCGGTCGAGGCGATCCGCAGCTCGGCGCACACCGGCCGCATCGGCGACGGCAAGATCTTCGTGTCGCGCATCGACGACGCCATCCGAATTCGTACTGGCGAGCGCGGCGACGCCGCCGTATGAAACTCCGCCTTTGGGGGCATGAGGACGTAGACCACAAAAAAGAGGGACGGACGAAATATGGACGCGAAACAGGTTCTCGCGATGATCAAGGAAAAGGACGTCAAGTTCGTTGA
>Ga0308309_10000508_pt1 | contig 24994 bp, 22 predicted proteins | sample HubBroMetageWFT5_FD_192491 | JGI IMG/M metagenome (GOLD analysis project Ga0308309, IMG submission 192491) | Warmed and freeze-thawed soil microbial communities from the Hubbard Brook experimental Forest, New Hampshire - Hubbard Brook CCASE Soil... | ecosystem: Environmental > Terrestrial >...
TCGCTTCACACGGCACCTGGACGGCGCACGGGTCGGTGAAGATCCCGCACCCGTCTCTGTGGGCGCCCGGGCATCCGAAGCTCTACACCGCGACGCTGACCCTGTCCGATTCGCGGGGTCGGCGCCTCGGCGGCTATTTCACCTACAGCGGAATTCGCACGATCAAGGTCGTGGGCGGTCGCCTGGAGCTGAACGGCCGATTCCTCAACCTCCGCGGCGTGAACTTCCACGAGCAGACGCTCCAGACCGGGGCCGCGATGACGCTCGCCCAGGACGCCCAGCTGATGAGCTGGGTGCGGCAAATCGGCGCCGGCGTGATCCGGGCGCACTACCCGGTCGGCCCCGAGATCGAGGAGATGGCCGACCGCGACGGGATCCTGATCTGGTCCGAGGTTCCCGTGTACCAGGTCCAGTCAACCTATCTCGGCCAACCGGGCTGGCTGGCGCAGGCGCACGCGATGCTCGAGGACAACATCCTCTCGAACGAGAACCACCCGTCGATCCTGCTGTGGTCGATCGGGAACGAGCTGCCTTCGCCGGCGACGGCGGCCGAGGCCCGGTACATCGCGGGCGCGACCGCGCTCGCGAAGAAGCTCGATCCGACCCGTCCGGTCGGGATGGCGGTCAGCAACTGGCCGGGGCTCGGCTGCCAGAGCGCCTGGGACCCGCTCGACGTGATTGGCGACAACGAGTACTTCGGCTGGTTCGACGCCGGCGGCGGTGGTGACGACGACCGCGACGCGCTCAGCCCGTTCCTCGACTCGGTCCGCGCCTGCTACCCGACCAAGGCGATCATGATCACCGAGTTCGGCTTCGACGGCAACCGCGCCGGGCCTGTCGAGGAGCGCGGGACATACGCCTTTCAGGCCAACTCCGTGGCGTTCCACTTGAACGTGTTCGCGACCAAGCCGTGGCTGTCCGGCGCGATGTACTTCGCGCTCCAGGACTACGTGGCGTTCCCGCAGTACTCGGGCGGCGACCCGCGTCCCGACCCCCCGTACAACCAGAAGGGGCTGGTCGACTTCTCCGGAAACGAGAAGCCGGCATGGGCGGCGGTGTCGCAGATCTACCACTCGACTCAGCAAATCGCGCATTAAGGGCCGCCTGCGGCGGCGTCCGTCAGATGTGGCGCGGCAGGCCCCGTCTGCGATGCATGGATGCTGAGCGGGCCGTCGCCGCGACCGCCGGTTCCGCCGGGCGTCCGTGCCCGGCGGTGGATCGCGACCACGAACAGGACGGGCCCGCACGGCCCCACGGACGCCGAGCGCAGCGAGGCCCCCAATCCGAGCACGTGTACTAGCCTCCACTTTCGGTGTCGTTCACCACCGAATTACGGCGCACTCCTCTCTATGACCGCCACGCTGCCGCCGGCGCGAGGCTCGTCCCGTTCGCCGGCTGGGAGATGCCAGTCCAGTACGCCGGCATCCGGGAGGAGCACATCGCGGTGCGAACTGGCGTCGGGGTGTTCGACGTCTCGCACATGGGCCAGGTCGAGACCACCGGCCCGCAGGCACTGGACTTTCTCCAGCACCTCCTGTCCAACGACCTCCGGCGGATGCCCGAGGGTGGGGCGCAGTACAGCGTGATGTGCCGCGAGGACGGGGGCGTGCTCGACGACCTGTTCAGCTACCGGCTGGCCGAGTGCACGTTCCTGACGGTCACGAACGCGGCCAACCACGAGAAGGACCTGGCCTGGCTGCAGTCGCACGCCGATGGGTTCGACGTCGACGTGGTCGACCGCGCCGCCGACTTCGCGATGCTGGCCGTCCAGGGCCCCAAGGCCCGCGACCTCGTCCGCAAACTGTCCGACGGGGCACTGCCGGGACGCTTCCGCGTGTGCGAGCGCTCGGTGGGAGGCGCCGCGGTGTTGGTGTGCGGCACGGGCTACACCGGCGAGGACGGAGTCGAGCTTCTCATGCGCCCGGATGACGCCTCCGGCCTCTGGGACGCGATCACGCAGGCCGGCGCGACCCCGGTCGGTCTGGGCGCGCGCGACACGCTCCGGCTCGAGGTCTGCTTCCACCTGTACGGCAACGACATGGACGAGAACCGCAACCCGATCGAGGCCGGGCTTGGATGGTGTTGCAAGGAACGAACCGGGTTCATCGGCTCAGACGCGGTGGCGGCGGCGCGCCAGGACGGCACCACGGAGAAGCTCGTCCCGTTCGCGATCGAGGGGCAGGGCATCGCTCGCCAGGGCAACCCGGTGATCGGCGGCGGCGAGGTCACGAGCGGCACGTTTTCGCCCTGCCTGGAGCGCGGCATCGGGATGGCGTACGTTTCCACCGCGCGTGCGGCCGAGGGCACGCCGATCGAGATCGACGTGCGCGGCCGGACGCGGCCCGCGATCGTCGAGCGCAAGCCTCTGTACAAAAGGGAGCGTAGATAGACATGGCCGATCCGAGCTATCCGGATGACCTGAAGTACCACCCCGAGCACGATTGGGCTCGGATCGACGGAGACACCGCCACTTTCGGGATCACCTGGTACGCCCAGGACGCCCTCGGCGAGGTCGTGTTCTTCGACGCGCCGGACGTCGGCGCGGAGATCAGCAAGGATCAGCCGTACACCGAGGTCGAGTCAGTGAAGGCGGTCTCCGACGTGTTCGCCCCGCTCTCTGGCGAGGTCACCGCGGTCAACGACGCGCTCGCCGACAAGCCCGAGACCATCAACGAGGACCCCTACGGGGAGGGCTGGCTCGTCAAGGTCAGGCTCTCCGACCCGTCCGAGGTCGACGCGCTGATGGACTCCGCGGAGTACCAAGCTACGCTCGATTAGAGAGCTCGTGACTCGCTACACCTCCGCCACCGACGCCGACCGGAGCGAGATGCTCCAAGCGATCGGCGTCGGCTCGATCGACGAGCTGTTCGCCGAGATCCCCGCGGGGCTTCGCCTGAACCGCCCGCTGGCGCTCGACCCCGGCCGGTCGGAGCAGGAGGTGTTCGAGGAGCTCAAGGCGCTCGCGGCCAAGAGCACATCGGCCGAGGATGAGATCTCGTTCCTCGGGGCGGGCATGTACGACCACTACGTGCCGGCGCTGATCGACTCGATCATCCTGCGCTCGGAGTTCCTCACCCCGTACACGCCCTACCAGCCCGAGATCTCGCAGGGTGGGCTGCAGGCCATGTTCGAGTACCAGACCGCGATCTCCGAGCTGACCGGTCTGCCGGTGTCGAACGCGTCGGTATACGAGGGCCCGAGCGCGGTGGGGGCCGCCGCATATGTCGCCAAGCTCACGAATGGCCGCAAGCGGTTCGTGATCTCGCGGGGCGTGCATCCCCACTCGCGCGAGTGTGTGCGTACGCTCGCGCACGCCTGGGACGTGGAAGTGGTCGAGGCTCCGCTGAACGACGGCGCCACCGAGATCCCACATCTCGGCGACGACGTGAGCGCGGTGATCGTGCAGCAACCGAACTTCCTCGGGGCCGTCGAGGACCTGACCGCGATTGCTGGTGCGGCCCGCGAGGCCGGCGCGCTGAGCATCGCAGCGTGCGACCCGCTGCCGCTGGCGCTGCTGAAGACCCCCGGCGAGGCCGGCGTCGATATCGCCGTGGGCGAGGGCCAATCGCTCGGCAACCGCCTCGACTTCGGCGGACCGTCGTTCGGATTCTTCGCGGCGACCGAGGCGCTGATGCGCCGTATGCCCGGACGGATCGCCGGCGAGACCAAGGACGTCGACGGCAAGCGCGGGTTCGTGCTCACACTCCAGACGCGCGAGCAGCACATCCGCCGCGAGAAGGCGACGTCGAACATCTGCACCGCGCAGGCGCTGAACGCCCTCGCCGGCGTGATCTATCTGAGCTGGCTCGGGCGGCGTGGGATCGTCGAGCTCGTCGAGCTAATGCTCCGGCGGACCGCGTACGCGCGCGAGCGCCTCCAAGACATCGACGGGGTCACCCAGATTCATGATCACCCGGTGGTCCGCGAGTTTGCGGTCGAGCTCGACGCGCCGGTGCAGCGTGTGATCGCGCGCTGTCAGGAGCAGGGGATCAACCCGGGATACGCGCTCGGACGCGACTATCCGGAGTACGCGAACGGGCTGCTGGTGGCGATCACCGAGCGGCGGACGCGGGCGGACATCGACCGGCTGGCCGACGTGCTCGGGGCCGCGGTCGCCGCCGAGCGAGAGGCGGCCGGAGCAAAGGCGACAGCATGATCGCGCAAGCCGACGACACGCTGACGATCTACCAGCGCTCGAAGGCTGGCCGGCGCGCGTTCGTCGCCCCCGACACCGACGTCCCCGAGCGCCCGCTCGACGACCTCCTCCCGCCCGAGGCCAGGCGAGCCGCGCCGCCGCGGCTGCCCGAGGTCGCCGAGCCCGAGATCGTCCGCCACTACAACCGCCTGTCGAAGCGGAACTTCGACCTCGACACCGGCTTCTATCCCCTCGGGTCGTGCACGATGAAGCACAACCCCAAGCTGCACGAGCGGGTCGCCGGGCTGCCCGGCCACGCCCGCATGCATCCGCTCCAGGACCCCCGCTACGCCCAGGGCGCGCTCGAGCTGATGTGGCGGCTGCAGGACGCGCTCGGCGAGATCGCGGGGCTGCCGCACGTGTCGCTCCAGCCGTCGGCCGGCTCGCAGGGCGAGCTCGCCGGCGTGCTGCTCACGCGCGCGCTCCACGAGGACCGCGGCGAGCACCGCACCAAGGTGCTCACGCCCGACACTGCCCACGGGACCAACCCGGCGACGGTGACGATGGCCGGCTATGAGGTCGTCAAGGTCGTGAGCGACGCCAACGGCAACGTCGACCTCGACGACCTCCGGGCCAAGGCCGACGAGGACGTGGCCTGCCTGATGCTGACGAACCCGTCCACGCTCGGGCTGTTCGAGACAGGGATCGAGGAGATCGAGCGGATCGTCCACGGGGTGGGGGCGACGCTCTACTACGACGGGGCGAACCTGAACGCGATCATGGGCATCTCCCGCCCGGGCGACATGGGCTTCGACATCGTCCACTTCAACCTCCACAAGTCGTTCACCCAGCCCCACGGCGGTGGCGGCCCCGGCGCCGGGCCGGTCGCGGTGTCCGACCGGATCGAGCCGTACCTGCCGCGGCCCCAGGTCGTCCGCCGCGAGTCGACGACCAACGGCAAGGAGCCGTTCTACGACCTCGACTACGACCGCCCCAAGTCGATCGGGCGGCTGCGCGGGTTCCAGGGGAACTACGGGGTGTTCGTCCGCTCATACGCGTACATCCGGTCCCTCGGGGGACCCGGACTCAAAGAGGCCTCGGAGACCGCGGTGCTCAACGCGAACTACCTGCTGGCGAAGCTCAGGGAAGCCGGCGTCGCCCAGTACCTGCCGGCCGCGTACGACCGGCTGTGTATGCACGAGTTCGTGCTCTCGGGCGAGCCGATGCGCCGAGAGCTGAAGATCAAGACGCTCGACATGGCCAAGCGCCTGCTCGATCACGGCGTCCACCCGCCGACGGTCTACTTCCCGCTGATCGTCGAGGAGGCGCTGATGGTCGAGCCGACCGAGACCGAGACCAAGGAGACGCTCGACCGCTTCGCCGAGATCGTCGCCGACATCCTCCGCGAGGCCCGTGAGGATCCCGAGGTGGCCCGCGCCGCGCCGTACACGACGCCCGTGAGACGCCTGGACGAAGCCGGGGCAGCGCGCCATCCGGTCGTCCGCCAGGCGATGACCCAGGACTAGCCCGCACCGCATGCGGTTCGTGATCTTGGGTGCGGGCGCGATCGGCGGCGTCGTCGGCGCGAAGCTGCATCAGTCCGGGTACGACGTGGCGCTGATCGCCCGGGGGGCCCACTACGAGGCGATCCGCGACCGGGGCCTCACGCTCGAGCAGCCGAACGCGATCACCCTGCGGCTGCCGATCCCGGTCGCCGAGACGCCGGGCGGCATTGACTGGACAGGCGACGACGTCGTGATGCTGGCGACCAAGAGCCAGGACACCGCCGGCGCGCTCGGTGCGCTCAGGCCCGCAGTCCCGGCGACGACCCCCGTGGTCTGCCTCCAGAACGGCGTCGAGAACGAGCGGGTGGCGCTGCGACTGTTCCCAAACGTATACGGCGCGGTCGTGATGTCCCCGACCGCGCACCTCGAGCCCGGCATCGTCCAGGCCTACGGAACCCGCGGAACCGGAGTGATCGACGTCGGGCGCTACCCGGAAGGCCTCGACGCCTCGTGCGAAGCGATCTCGCGGGCGCTCGGCGACTCCGACTTCAGCTCGGTGCCGCGGCCGGACATCATGCGCTACAAGCACGCCAAACTTCTCTCGAACCTGGCCAACGCCGTGGACGCCATGTGCGAGCCGGGGCCGGCGGCCGACGAGGTGATCGAGCTCGCCCAGGAAGAGGGGCGCGCCGCCCTGAACGCGGCCGGGATCGAGTTCGTGGCCGACGAGGTCAACGACGTCGTCGGGCGCTGGAGGGAGCTGGACCTCCAGCCGATCGCCGGCCGCGAACGCGCCGGCTCCTCGACCCGGCAGAGCCTCGCCCGCGGCACGCCGACGGTCGAGACCGACTACCTGAACGGCGAGGTCTCGCTGCTCGGCCGGCTCCACCGGGTGGCAACGCCCGTCAACGACGCGCTGTGCGAGCTGTCGGGGCGGCACGTTCGCGAGCGCCGACCGCCGGTGTCGCTTCCGGCCGAGGAAGTGCTGGCGCTCGCGAAATCGGGAAGTTACGCCGATGGATCCGTTCGTCGCTGACGGCGCCGCCGAGATCGCGGCCCGGGCGGTGCGCGAGCTCGAGGCGCTGGTGGCGGTGTCCTCGCCCTCGGGCGACATCGACGGAGCCGAGGAGGCGATCGCGCTGTGCGCGGCGTTCCTGCCGCCGGACGCCGAGATCGAACGCGTTCCCTGCTCGACGCCCGGCAGTGCCGATGACATGATCGCGCGCCTCGAGGGCCAGGGCGCCGGCCGGGTGCTGCTGCTCGGGCATCTGGACACGGTCATCGAGCACGCATCCCATGCACCGCTCCGGAGGGACGGCGACCGGCTGTACGGACCGGGAACCGTCGACATGAAGGGTGGAGACGTGCTGGCGCTCGGCGTGGCCCGAGCGCTCGCGCCACACCCCGAGCTGTTCGCCGAGGTGACGGTGCTGCTGGTCACCGACGAAGAGTGGCGCCGGCACGAGTTCCGCCACATCGAGCGGTTCGCCTCCTACGACGCCTGCCTGTGCTTCGAGGGCGGCCAGCTCTCGCCCGACGGCGACGAGGCCGTCGTCGTGCGGCGCAAGGCGGCGGGGACAATGCGGGTGCGCGCCACCGGCCGCGCATCGCATTCCGGAAGCGCACCCGACCGGGGCCGGAACGCGCTCCTGGCGCTGGCCAGCACCGCGATCGAGATCGCCAAGCATCACGATCCGGACGGGGCCGAGCGGCTCAGCGTCGTCCCGACTGTAGTCCGCTCGGGCGACGCGTTCAACGTCGTGCCCGCCGAGGGCGAGCTGCTGTGCGACATGCGCGCCGACCACAGCCAGGCGTTCGACGCGGTATGCGCGGCGGTGCCCGAGGATCTCGACGGCGTCGGCCTGCAGACCAAGATGCTGCGAATCTGGCCGGGCATGGACTCCCGCGATGCCACCCGAGCGCTGCTCGAGCGCGCCGGCGCGCGCCTCGGGCGCCCGATCATCGGCTGCCCGCGCGGCGGCGCCAGCGACGCCAGCCACTTCGCGCCCCATATTCCGCTCACCGTCGACGGCCTCGGTCCCCGCGGCGGCGGCGCCCACACCCCCGACGAGTTCGTGCTCGCGCCGTCGCTGCGCGATCGGGCCGCGGTGGCGCTGGCGGTCGCGGCCGCGGTGCTCGATTCTTAGCGGGAGCTTCATTGCCCGTGTCAGCCACATGCGATCCTTAAGGACGAGTCTGTATGAGCACGACGGTTCCAAGCCAACGCCCCCGGCCCCGAACTCCGGTTCGGAAGGGTCAGACGCAACTCGAAGGGCTCGCGGTGCTGGCGGGGGTCGTCGTGCTCATGTGGTTCCTCGAGGCGGTCAACACGCTCGACTCGAACCACCTCGACAACGACGGCATCTACGCCCGGAACGTCGGGCACCTGTGGGGCATCTTCACCGCGCCGTTCATCCACGTGAGCTGGCAGCACCTGATCGCGAACACGGTCCCGTTCGTGTTCATGGGGCTGATCATCGCGCTCCAGGGGGCCAAGCGGTTCGCGCTCGTGACGCTGATCGTGATCGTGGTCGGCGGGATCGGGACGTGGCTGATCTCCCCATCGGGCGTCGTCACCGACGGCGCCAGCGGCGTGGTGTTCGGCTATGCCACCTATCTGTTCACACGCGGCTTCTTCAATCGCAACGTGCTCGAGCTGCTGATCGGTCTGATCGTCGGCGTGGTCTGGGGCGGCGCGCTGCTCTCGAGCGTCGTGCCCCACTACGGCGTTTCCTGGCAAGGGCACGTGTGCGGGGCGATCGGCGGGGTCATCGCCGCCTACGTGCTCAGAAACGAGCGTCGCGGAACCGCGCCTGCCACTCCCGAGGCACTCGCGCTTCGTCTCGAAAGCTGACGTCTGGCGCTAGCGCCCCGGTCGTCCTCGGTCGCCGAGCTCCGCGCGAGTGCCTCACGCGCGGCATCGCGCGCTTCCGTTCAAGCTAGATTGCTTCGCATGCGGATCTTCTCGGGCATCCAGCCGACCGGACGCAAGCACCTCGGCAACTACCTCGGCGCGATCACCCAGTGGGTGGCCGGGCAGGACCGCGGCGAGGCGATCTACTGCCTCGTCGATCTGCACGCGCTCACGGTCCCGTACGAGCCCGCCGCGCTGCGCGAGGCCGTCTACGACACCGCAGCGACGCTGCTCGCGGCCGGCCTCGACCCCGATCGGTGCATCTTCTTCCGCCAGAGCGACGTCCAGGAGCACCCGGAGCTGACCTGGCTCCTCTCGAGCGTTACGTCGTTCGGCGAGCTCAACCGCATGACCCAGTTCAAGGACAAGGCCGGATCCCAGCGCGACCTGGTGTCCGCCGGCCTGTTCTTCTACCCCGTACTCCAGGCCGCCGACGTGCTCGCCTACCGGGCGAATGAGGTGCCGGTCGGGGAGGACCAGCGCCAGCACGTCGAGCTCATGCGGGACGTCGCCGAACGGTTCAACGCGCGCTTCGGGGAAACACTCGTCGTGCCCGAGCTCCGCGTCCCGGCGGTCGGTGCCCGGATCATGGACCTCCAGGTCCCGGACAAGAAGATGTCGACGACCGGCGGAAGCCCCCAGGGCACCGTGCTGGTCCTCGACGAACCGGACGTGATCGTCAAGAAGTTCCGATCGGCGGTGACCGACTCCGGGAGCGAGGTCGCTCGCGCCCCGGACAAGCCCGGGATCTCCAACCTGATCGATATCTACGCCGCGGTCCGCGGGACCGCGCCCGAGGAGGTCGAACAGACGTTCGACGGATCGGGATACGGGGCGTTCAAGCAGGCCGTCGGCGACGCGGTCGTCGAGTACCTGGCGCCGGTGAGGGAGCGCTATCAGGAGCTGCGGCCGGACGAGGACGGCCTCGAGCAGATCCTGGCCGTCGGGGCTGACAAGGCTCGGGCGATCGCGTCTGAGGTCATGGTCGACGTCCGCCAGGCGATGGGCGTCGGTCCGGTCCGGCCGCGCCGCTAGCCTGCCGGGGCCATGCGGATCGCCGACCTGGAGCTGGACCTCGACGTCTTCGCCGGGCCGTTCGACCTCCTGCTGACGCTGATTCTGCGCGAGGAGATCGACCTGCTCGAGGTCGATCTCGCCGAGGTCGTGATCGCCTACATCGACCACCTCGAGCGCCGTGGCGAGCTCGAGCTCGAAGCCGCGACCGAGTTCCTGGTGCTGATCGCCGCGCTGCTCGAGCTCAAGTCTCGGCTGCTCCTGCCCGGCGAGGACGTGCAGGAGCTGATCGAGCTAGACCCAGGCGAGGCCGCCGAGGAGCTCCTCGCCCGGCTGCTCGACGCCCACCGCTACCGGGCGGCGTCGGCGGCGTTGCGCGAGCTGCTCGCCGGCCAGGAGGGCCATCGCTTCCGTTCGGCACCGCTCCCGCCCTCGCTGCGGCGCGCCTCGCTGCCCGAGGCGAGCGCGGTCTACGACCCGGCTGTCCTGGCGCGCGCGATCGGCGGCCTGCTCGAGATCCCCCCGCCGGTCGACGTCCGCCACATGGTCGGATCGCGGGTGACGGTGGCCGAGCGCCTTGCCCACCTCCGCACGCTGCTGCGGCGCGGCAGCTTCTCGTTCGACGAGGCGGTCGTCCAGGCCGACCGGGTCACGATCGCGGTCACGCTGTACGCGCTGCTCGAGCTCCACAAGCAGGGCGAGCTCAGCTGGACCCAGGACGAGCCGTTCGGCGAGATCACGATCGCGGCGACCGGGGCCGGCGCCGCCCGGCCCGAGGAGCGCATGACGGCATGAGCCTGCCGCTCGAGAGCACGGTCGAGGCGCTCCTGTTCCTGAGCGCCGACCCGGTCGATCCCCAGGCGCTCGCCGACGCCACCGGCGCGGAGCTCCACGAGGTCGTCACGGCGCTCGAGCGCCTGCGCGAGCACTACGAGTTCGAACGCCGTGGGCTCGTGCTCCGCGAGATCGCCGGCGGCTGGGCGCTGTCGACCCATGCCGACGCCGAGCCCGCGGCTCGTCGGCTGCTGGCGCGCCCGCGAACGCCGGCGCTGACGCCGGCCCAGGCCGAGACGCTCGCGATCGTCGCCTACCTGCAGCCGGTCTCCCGCCCCGAGATCGCGCGGATCCGCGGGGTCAACGCCGAGTCGGCCGCGGCCACCCTGCTCGAACGCGGTCTGGTGGAGGAGTCGGGTCGCTCGCAATTCGGGGCGGTTCTCTACCGGACGAGCGAGTTGTTCCTGCGGCTGTTTGGACTGCGGTCGCTCGACGAGTTGCCGTCGCTCGAGACGTTCGACCCGTCGCCGGAGCTCGAGGCCGATCTGCGCGAGCGGCTGCTCCAGGCCGGCGAGGCCCGCGCCGCGGGCTGATCGCGGCGGAGCCCTACATCACGGTGAGCGGCGTGCCGAGCTTCAGGTGCGCGGCGGCCACCAGAGCGCACAGCAGCGCCCCGATCCGCCCGGCAAACTCCGCGCGGGAAAGGCCAAGCTCGCGCATGGGCTAAGCCGGCACGGTCGACCGCGCCGCCAGCTGGCCGCACGCGGCGTCGATATCGCGGCCGCGGGTGACGCGGACGGTGGCGTCAAGGCCTCGGCGCTCGAGCTCATCGCGGAACGCGGCGACGGCCTTAGGACTCGAGCCGGTGTACGCCGAATCGGTCGGGTTGTATGGGATCAGGTTGACCTTGAACCTGCGCGGGTCGAGGACGTCGGCGAGCTGTGCCGCCTGTGCGAACGAGTCGTTGACGCCGGCGAGCATCACGTACTCGACGAACACCTTGCGCCGCTTGCGATCGTAGTAGGCCTCGCACGCCGCGATCACATCGGGGAGGGGATAGCGCTCGTTGACCGGCATCAACTGGGTCCGGAGCGCCGGGTCGGCGGCGTGCAGGGAAAGCGCGAGGCGGATCGGCATCGTGCTGGAGGCGAGGCGCTCGATTCCGGGGATCCAGCCGATCGTCGAGATCGCGGTGCGCCGGTGGGTGATCCCGATGTCGGGTAGCCGCTCGCAGGCGGACAGCACATGCTCGAGGTTCATCATCGGCTCGCCCATGCCCATGAACACGGCGTGGTCGACGTCGGTCACGCGGCGAAAGTGGAGCGCCTGGTCGAGGATCTCCGACGCGGTCAGGTTGCGCCCGAACTTCATCTGGCCGGTGGCGCAGAACGTGCACGTGAGCGGGCAGCCCGACTGCGAGGAGAGGCAGAGCGAGCGCCGGCCGTCGCGGTAGCGCATCAGCACGGCCTCGACGGGGCGGCCGTCTGCGGTTAAGAAAAGCGCCTTGACAGTCCCGTCGCTCGCGTGCGCCTCGCGTTCGACCGTCAGGCTGCTGAACGGCACCGTCTCGGCGAGCGTCTCGCGCAGCGTGAGCGGCAGGTCGGACATCGCGTCGAACCCGCCGGCGCCGCGCGCCGCCCACCGCCACACCTGGCCGGCGCGGTACCGCGGCTCGCCGAGCTCGGCCAGCTTGGTGTCGAGAAGCTCCAGATCCACGCTGTCTATGGTGGCAGGCGTTTCTATGCGACTGGCCAAGTACCTCGCGTCCGCGGGCGTCGCCTCGCGGCGCGCATCAGAGGAGATCGTCCGCGCAGGCCGGGTGACGTTGAACGGCGAGATCGTGACCGACCCGGCTCGCGACGTAGGCCCGGGTGACGCCGTGGTGGTGGACGGCGACCCGGTCGCTCACGGTCACGCCGACCGAGTCGTGTACGCGCTCAATAAGCCCGCGGGCGTCGTCTCGACCGCCCGCGATCCGCAGGGACGCCCGACCGTGGTCACGATGGTCCCGCAGACCGAGCGCCTGTACCCGGTGGGACGGCTCGACATCGACACCACCGGGCTGATCCTGCTCACCAACGAGGGCGACCTCGCGCACCGCCTGACCCACCCGAGCTTCGAAGTCGAAAAGACGTATCGCGCCGTGGTCGGCGGGCCGCCCGTGCGAGAGCCCGAGCTGCAAAAGCTCCGCGACGGGGTCGAGCTCGACGACGGACGGACCGCGCCGGCAAAGGTCAGGCGCGTCGGCGCCGACACGATCGAGATCACGATCCACGAGGGACGTAAGCGTCAGGTGAAGCGGATGTGCGAGGCCGTCGGGCACCCGGTAAAGCGCCTCGAGCGGGTGGCGTTCGGTCCGCTGTCGCTCTGCGATCTGCCGCGCGGGCGGTGGCGGAAGCTGACCGCGGGCGAGGTGGACACTCTCGTCGACTGGGCCGCGGGTCGGACTCCTGGACATGCGTGATCTGCCATTCGGCGCGCCCGCGCCGGACCGTGGCAGGGCGCGCATGCCCCACGTGTACGCTCTGCCACGGTCGGTCAGGCCGGTGTCGATTGGCAGGTTGCGCAGGTTCCAGTCCGTCGGCGATCCGTCCGCCTGCTGTGCAGGTCCCGCGGGGCCCAGAGCGGGGCCCGGAGTAGGACCGGAGCACGACGCCCCGACCGCGGTCAGCGCTGAGTCAGCAGCTCGTCATTCACCAGGTGCGTCGTTGTCAGCGCCCGCGACACCTCCGCCGGCGTCACGCGCACCGGATGCGACGCGACAAGACGGACGACCGTGAACTGCAACACGTGGCGCTCCGACACCGGCCGGAAGCCGGGGATCGGATACGACGATTGCGCGTGCGACGGCCACAGATTGCACGCCGAGCCCCACCAGCAGAACCCGGAGCTCGCCGGCGAGGTGAACGACACGACGTCGAACTCGCCGACCCGCTCGGCGCCACCGCCGCGCCAGAACTTCAACCCGGGGACGTACAGCGACAGCGGTAACAGGTCGCGGTAGTGCTGGACGAGGATCGCCCGCCCTCCAGAAGGCGCGCGCGTCCCAAGCGCCGACGCCACCACCCGCCAGTCCGGGCGCTCATACGTGCGATCGAAGGCGACACCCAAGGCCGTAGTCACCCCCATCATGCACAGCACCCCCGCCGCCACGACACCCACGAACCGCGGCCGCGGCACGGCCAACCCGCCGGCGACGAGCAGCGCGCACGCCCCCCAGATCGCGAGCATGTTGCGCGTCAGCAGGTCGTCGAACCCGACGGCGACCAGCAGCAGGCTGAGCACGAACCCCGCGAGCGCGAGGCCGCCGGCAACGAGCGCACCCCGGCGCTCAGACCCGGAGGACCGCGACACCAACAACACCAGAGCCAGCACAGCCACGGCGATCGCCACCGGTTCGAACACGCCGTGCGCCGGCCCCTCGAACCCGCTGACGAACTGGGGGACGATCTGGCCGAGCCGCCGCCCGAACGGCGCGCTCGAGATCCAGTTCCCGCGCCCCGTCCCATGCTGGCTGATCGCGAGCGGGATCAGCCCGAGGCCGCACACGCCGACGACCGCAACAGCAACCTGAACCGGCCGCCGCGACCGATGCACCCAAAGCAACCAACAGGCCTCGGGCACGACGGCCAACACCGCGTAGTAGTGCGTCGCGAGCGCCAACGCGGACGCCAGCACCCACGCCACCAGCACCCGCGGCGTCGGCGCAGCCCGTGCGTACGCGAACGCCAGCAGCGACAAGCTCGCGAGCAACGCGAGCATCTGGTAGGACCGCGCCTCCTGCGAGTACCAGATCAGCAGCGGGCTGCAGGTCGCCAACGCCGCCGCGATCACCCCCGCCTGCCGCGAGATCAGCCGCGCGCCGGCGGCGTACACCACCGGCACCATCAATACGCCACAGACCGCCGACAGCGAGCGCAACCCCGTCTCGCCGTAGCCGAAGACCCGCGCCCAGATCCACGCCACGCAGTAGTAGAGCGGCGGGGTCGACTCGGTCTGCGGGATCAGCCCGAGCATCTTGCCCGGCGAGAAATGCACCAGCAGCGCGGTGTTGCCCTCGTCGAACCAGAGGCCCTGATGACCGAGCCGGTAGAAGCGCAGGACGGCGGCGACGAGCGTCAACGCGCTGACCGCGATCACTACCGGATCAGCCAGCGCGGCACGTCCCCGTGACGCTTGCGTGGGCGCCGCGGGACGCCGAAGGTCGGGTGCGGCCGCGCCGACGCTCACGGCCGGGATGTTAAGGTCAGTTCCGCCCGCGGTCCCATGCCTTGAGCGCTTAACGCGATTTCAACCCATCCACCGGGCAACATTCCTTAAACCGATGCGTCACGAATCCGGCCCCAGCGACGGTCAACCGGTGCTCGCCTCGAGCGCCGGCGCGTCACCCGCGCTCACTCCGAGCGCCGCCACCGCCGGGACGGCGACGGCATCGGCTGACACGACACTCGCGCTACCGGGCATCGGCCGGCTGCTGAGGGCGCGATCGTTCAGGACGCCGCAGGTGCTGTCCACCGCAAGAGCGGGGAAGATCGCGCTGGCCACGATCGTCGGCGGCGTCTTGCTGATGGTGCTGTACGCCACCCACGCGCCGACGATCCTCGTACCGCGCTCGAGTCAGATCTTCGCGTCCTGGGAGGCGGGCCCGCTCCAGTTCGTGCTGCAAGGCGTCCACGTTGGAACGACCGTCACCAGCTACTCGTTGAGCGCGCTCATCCTCGTGCTCCTGGCGGCGTACGGCGTCGCGCTGACGGCGCTGCGGACCCTGTCGACGCGCGCGATCGTGATCACGATCGTCGCGGCCAACGTGATCCTGATGCTGGGCCCACCGTTCCAGCTCACCGACATGGGCAACTACCTCGGGTACGCGCGGCTCGGGGGTCTGCACGGGATGAACCCATACACCCACGTGATCGGGCAGGAGATGCACGACCCGATCTACCACTTCGCGACGTGGGACAACCTGCACAGCCCCTACGGCGAGCTGTTTACCGCGCTCAGCTATCCGCTGGCGTTCCTCCCGATCCCGGTGGCGTACTGGGTCGTCAAGGTGGTCACGGTCGCGCTGAGCCTCACGTTCATCGGGATCGTGTGCTGGTGCGCCAAGCGCCTCGGCCGCGACCCGCGGTATGCGGCCGTGCTCGTCGGGCTAAACCCGATCTACCTCGTGTACGCGGTGGGCGGCTTCCACAACGACTTCTTCATGCTCGTGCCGCTGACCGCGTCGATCGCGTTCCTGCTCGCCGGCCGCGACAAGTCGGCGGGCGCGATGCTCGTGGTCGCGGTCGCGGTCAAGTTCAGCGCGGTGCTGCTGCTGCCGTTCCTGCTAGTGGCGGCGCGCCCAACGCGCCGCCGGATCCAGGTGCTGATCGGATGCGCGCTGGCCGGGATCCCGTTGCTCGTGATGAGCCTCCTGCTGTTCGGGTTCTCGATTCCGAACCTCTCCCAGCAGGGGAGCCTGCTCACGCCGTTCAGCTTCCCGAACCTGTTCGGCTACTTCATCGGCGTCGGCGGCGGCACGTCGGGCATCCTGCGGCTCGCCGACGTCGCGCTCGTCGTCGTCGTGATCATCCTGCTCCGCCGCGACGGCGACTGGATCACGCGTGCAGGCTGGGCGACGTTCGCGTTGATCGCGAGCCTCGCGTGGGTGATGCCGTGGTACGTCATCTGGTTGTTGCCGCTGGCCGCGCTCGGCTCGAGCGAGCGGTTGCGGCGCGTGGCCCTCGGGCTGACGGTGTTCCTCGTGCTCGTGTTCCTCCCGTCATCCGGGAAGGTCTGGAGCCTCGTCAACTTCAACCCGCTGGACGGATCCGCCGGCCAGGCGTCGTCGGCACTTCAGGCGAAGCTATCGTCGTACTCGGCGGCGAGTTCGCAGCAGATGCCCGGGACCAAGCCGTAGCTACGCGGAAGCAACGGATAAATTAAGATCTTCACACCCGCGGTCATGGCCGAGTCCGCGGCAGTGCCCCCCAATTGCGAGCCGGAACGCCCCAGCTTCATCCGGCTCTTAGCCCAAGCCCCAATAGCCAAGCCCCTCGGCGGGTTTATGCCGTGATTATTAGCATCGTGTTAGCGTCGCGCGCCAATGCGCCTTGAAATTGAGCTGGTCGACGGCGGCGGAACCGGTCCGGCGCCCGACCTGCCCCCAGTTCGACTCCCGCCACGCGGTAGCCGCGGCCTAGACCGTTTCGACTGGTCCGTGCTCGGCCTGTTCGCGGCCGTGTCCCTGTTCGTGCTCGGGGCCGACCTCTGGCAGGTGATCGTCCACGGCCGGGTGTGGACCGGCACGGACGGCGTGTACATCGTCGACCAGATGCAGTACCTGGCGTGGATCAAGGACGCGTCAAAGCACGTGCTGGCATCGAACCTGTTCGTGCTGCGTGACACGCCGGCGGACTATTTCAATCCCGCCGTAGTCGTCTCCGGCGGGCTCACCGCGCTTGGGATGGCGCCGTGGCTGTCATTGCTGCTGTGGAAGCCGGTCGCGGTCGTTGCGTTCTTCTTCGCCGTGCGAGCGTTCGCCCGGCGGCTGCTGACCGGTCTGTGGCCACGCCGTGCGGCGCTCGTGCTCGCGTTGTTCTTCGGCTCGTTCACCAACGTATACGGGAGCTTCAGCGTTCTCGGCGACCTGTTCCCGGGCTTCCTGACGTGGGGCTACGTGTTCGGTGTGATGGCGCTGGCCGCGATGGTGTGGTCGCTGGTGGCCCACAACGACTCCCGGTTCAACAACCGCCGGCTGTGGCTGGCCGGTCTGCTCGGAGGCCTCGCGAGCCTGCTGCACCCTTGGAACGGCGAGTTGCTGGTCGGGATCGTGGTGGCGGCGGAGTTCGTGATGGTTCTGAGCGGCCTTTACAGGCGAGTCGATCTCAAGCTGACAATCGCCACGCTCGGCGGCACCGGAATCCCGCTCCTCTACTACGCGATCCTCGGCAAGTCGGATGTCAGCTGGAAGCTCGCGCAGGTTGCGAGCAAGCACGCGTTCTCGTTCTGGACGATCACGATCGCGCTCGTCCCGCTGCTCGTGCCGGCTGCGGTCGCGTACACGAGGCGCCCGACAACTTTCCTGGCCGCGGCTGCGCGGACGTGGCCGGTGGCGGCGTTCGCGATCTTCGTGCTTTCCGGGACGAGCCTCGGCGCGACGCCGCTGCACTCGTTCCAGGGGATCACGATCCCGCTGGCGGTGCTCGCGGTCGAGGGCTTCCAGATCATCGGCTGGGAGCGCATCCAGCGCCCGGTGCTCGCCGGCGCGGTCCTCGTGGCGCTGTTTACGATCCCCGCCACCGTCGAGGAGTTGCACATCGCCCAGGGTCTGGCGGCGCCCACTCCCGAGAACGCGAACTTCATCCGCAGCGACGAGCGCGACGCGCTGAACTACCTGGCACGCGACAAGGAGCCGGGGAGCGTGATCACGCGCAGCTACCTCGGCGCCGTCGTTCCCGGCAAAACCGGCCGGCACACCTACATCGGCGACTGCCTGTGGTCAGAGCCCCAGTGCATGGGACTGACGTACAACGCGCAGTGGCTGTTCGGAGGCGCGCCGAGCGGGAACCCGACCGCTGATGCCGCCCGCAGCTTCATACTCAGCAGCGGCGCTCGATTCCTTCTGGCCGATTGCGAGACCACCACCGACATCCCGAAGCTGCTCGGCCCAGTCATCCGCTCGACGCATTCGTTCGGGTGCGCGGCGGTGTATGAGGTCGAGTAGCGCGATCGCGTTTGTCGCGGCCCTAGTCGGCCTCGGCGTGGCGGGCTGCGGATCGGCCCAGATCACCCGAACCGCCCCGCCGATGGTCAGCGTGTTCCCGGTCCCAGGTGACCGCGTGGCCTCACCGCAGACGCAGATCGCATTCCGCGGCCTGCCGATCCGCCAGGTGCGCAAGCTGGTCGTCACCGGCTCCCGGACGGGTGTCCACGCGGGCCGGCTCGAATCGGACTCGGACCACGACGGCGGAAGCTTCCTGCCGGCCAAGCCGTTCGACCCCGGGGAGGTGGTGACGGTTAGCACCGGGCTCCACATCCTCGGCGCGAGCGCGGGAACGTTTCACTTCACGGTGGCCGCGCCGTCGGGATCGATTCCGGCGACCCCGCTGCCGCCGGCGGGCAGGGTGCCGGGGGACGAGCTCACGTTCCAGTCTCGGCCCGACCTGACGCCCGCCTCGGTGGAGATCACGCAGGAGGATCCCGCTCCTGGACCCGACGGCGACGACATCTTCATCACTCCGCAGCAGGGGCCGACCCAGAACGGCGCGATGATCCTCGACAAGCAGGGGACGCTGGTGTGGTTCCAGCCGGTGCCCCAGGGGGACATGGCGGCAGACCTCCAGGTTCAGACCTACGAGGGCCAGCACGTCCTGACCTGGTGGCAGGGCTATTCGGGGGCGGGCGTCGGCGCCGGCGAGGACGTGATCGAGAATTCGGCGTACCGCCAGATCGCAGTCGTGCACGCCGCCAACGGCTTGTTCGCCGATCTGCACGAGTTCCGGCTGACGCCGCAGGGCACGGCGCTGATCACCGCGTACTACCCGGTGTTCTGGAACGCGACCGACGTCCACATGTCCCCGCGCCAGGTCGTGCTCGACTCGGTGGTCCAGGAGATCGACGTGAAGACCGGGCTGCTGCTGTTCCAGTGGGACAGCCTCGACCACGTCCCGTTGAGTGACGCCTACGAACCGGCGGTGACGTCGGCGGGCGCGCCGTTCGACTACTTCCACATCAACTCGGTTCAGCTCCAGCCGGACGGCAACCTGCTCATCTCCGCGCGCAACACATGGGCCGCATACGAGGTCGATCACCGGACCGGTCAGGTCGTGTGGACGCTGGGTGGCAAGAACTCGAGCTACAAGCTCGGGTCTGGAGCCGAGTTCGCGTTCCAGCACGACGTGCGGCTCCACACCGACACCGATCCCACCGTGACCCTGTTCGACGACGGCGCCGGCCCCCCGAAGGTCCACTCCGAGTCGCGGGGCATGGTCGTCCGGCTCGACGACAAGAACATGACCGCGACGCTCGTCGATCAGCAGGTGCACTCGCCGGCGCTGGCGGCGAGCTTCGAGGGCAACGTCCAGGAGCTGCCGGGCGGCGACGACTTCCTTGGCTGGGGGCAGCAGCCGTACTTCAGCGAGTACAACGATCACGGTCAGGTCGTGTTCGACGGCCGGTTCGTGGGCAACAACTCGAGCTATCGCGCGTACCGGTTCCCGTGGATCGGAACGCCAACCACGTTGCCGTCGGTGACCACGACGACCAGCGGCGCCGCCACCAACGTGTACGTGAGCTGGAACGGCGCCACCAAGGTGGCCTCGTGGCGGGTGCTCGCCGGCGCGAGCGGCGACGCGCTCCAGGCGGTGGCGACCGCCACCAAGCAGGGATTCGAGACGCAGGTCACGATCGCGGCGCAGCCGTACGTCGAGGTCCAGGCGCTCGACAGCGCCGGCCGCGTGCTCGCCACGTCGAGCATCGTGCCCCCCGGTTAGCTGACACACTGCCGCTCCCATGCGGCTCTTCGCGCTGCGCGGCGCCAACACCGTCCACGCCAACGAGGCCGACGCGATCCTCGGCGCCACCGACGTGCTGATGCGGGAGCTGATGGAGCGGAACGATCTCCGCCCCGAGGCGATGGTGAGCTGCATCTTCACGCTCACCGACGATCTCGACGCCGAGTTCCCGGCGGTGGCGGCCCGGGCCCTGGGGTTGAGCCGCGTTCCGCTGCTGTGCGCGCGAGAGGTCCCGGTCCCCGGCTCGCTGCCGCGCGTGATCCGGGTGATGGTTCACTACTACGCCGACGAGAATCACGAACCGCGGCACGTGTACCTGGGGGAGGCGCGCGTGCTGAGGGCGGATTTGGAATCCGCGCAGTAATACTGGGCCGCCTGCGGCGGCGTCCCTGGGGCCATGCGGGCCCGTCCGGATGGGGTAGGTGGCCCCACGGACGCCGAGCGCAGCGAGGCCCAACAGATACCCTAGGCGGCGCGATGCCGATCGAATTCGCGGAACGCACCCGCCGGATCCCCGCCTACCCGCTCGCCGGCGGCTACGACCTCGGTGACGTGGCGATGCTCGCGTCGAACGAGTGCTGCTTCGCGCCGCTGCCCGAGGTCGTGGAGGCGGCGAGCCGCGTGCTCGGTGGCGTCAACCGCTATCCCGACCCCTCGTACATGCCGCTCCGCCGCGCGCTCGCCGACCGCTACGGGATACCGCCGCAGCGGATCGCGCTCGGCAACGGCTCGTGCGACATCCTGCTCGCCGCCGGCGAGGCGCTGCTCGAGCCCGGCGCCGAGGTGGTGTACGCCTGGCCGGCGTTCAGCGTCTACCCGCACCTCGCCGCCGCTTCGGGGGCGCGGGCGATCCAGGTGCCGCTCGACGAGGAGGACCGCCACGACCTCGACGCGATGGCCACCGAGGTCACGGTGGCGACGCGGCTCGTGCTCGTCTGCAACCCCAACAACCCGACATCGACCGCGGTCGGGCTCGACGAGATCGAGGCCTTCCTGCGCCGGATCCCGAGTCACGTCGCGGTGATTCTCGACGAGGCCTACTGCGAGTTCTCGCTCACGCTCGGCGACACGTACGCCTCGCTCGAGCTGCTCCGCAAGTACCCGAACGTGGTGCTGCTGCGCACGTTCTCGAAGGTCTACGGGCTGGCGGGGCTCCGGGTCGGGTACGCGCTGTGCGGCGCCGAGGACTTCCGCGTCGCCGTCGACCAGGTCCGCCAACCGTTCTACCTGAACGCCGCCGCGCAGGCGGCCGCGGTCGAGGCGCTGAAGCACCAGGACGACGTCGAGCGGCGCGTGACCGAGACGATCGCCAGCCGGCTCGACCTCGAGGATCGCGTGCGTTCGCTCGGTCTGTGGGTCGCGCGGTCGGACGCGAACTTCATCTGGCTGCATCTGCCGGAGTCGGTCGAGGAGGCCGACGTCGTCGAGGGCCTGCGTGAGCGCGGAGCGCTCGTCCGGGCCGGCGCGTCGCTCGGCCGCGAGCGCTCGCTCCGGGTGACGGTCGGCACCGACGCCGAGAACGAGCGGTTCGGCGACGCGCTGGCCGCGGTTCTCGCAGGCTGAGGCGGCGGTCGCCGGCGAACGGCTTTGAGCGGCGGGCACCTGGGGGAAAGCGTTTGGGGCTCGGTGGCGGACCCGGGTCCGTGGGCCGGAAATCCTGCATAGCCTGACACTCGACGCCCACGCTAAGGTGCCGGTCGTTGAGGCGCTTGGATTCTCGGCGGCCGTCTGGTACAACCCGCCCACGATGAGCGTCCGTAGCCGCACGATCTACGTGTACCGCGGCTACGCCTACGCCTGGCGATTTAGCTAGGCGCCCGGCCCGCTCCCGTCGTTGCTCGCCCGCACAGCCGGCGAGCCCCTCGAAAAGCCGAGCGCCGAAAAACCCCCCGGTCGGGTGAAACCCGAACCGCCCGCTTTCGTAGAGTTTCCAGGCACCAGAGAGGACCGAAGAGATGATGATCGTGATGAAACCGATGGCCAGTGAGCAGGAGGTGCAGGCCGTCATCGACCGAGTGCAGGGTGTCGGCGCGCGCGCCCACCTCAGCCGCGGGGAGGAACTGACCGTGATCGGAGCGATCGGCGACCGCGAGCACGTGGCGCGGCTCGAGCTCGATGGAGCTCCGGGAGTGGACCGCGTGGTCCCGATCTCGAAGCCCTACAAGCTGTCCTCGACGCAGTTCAAGCACGGCGAGCGAACCGTGCTCGACATCGCCGGGCGGAAGGTCGGGGGCAACAGCTTCGCGATGATCGCGGGGCCGTGTACCGTCGAGTCGCGCGAGCAGGTGCTCGAGACCGCGCGTGCGGTCCGCGATGCCGGCGGCACGCTGTTCCGCGGCGGCGCGTACAAGCCGCGCACGTCCCCTTACGCCTTCCAGGGACTCGGCCAGGAGGGGCTGCGGCTGCTCGCCGAGGCCAAGGCCGAGACCGGCCTGCCGATCGTCACCGAGCTGATGGACCAGCGCGACCTCGACCAGGTGCTCGAGGTGGCGGACGTGGTCCAGATCGGCGCGCGGAACATGCAGAACTACTCCTTGCTGGCCGAGGTCGGGCGCTCGGGATGCCCGGTGCTGCTCAAACGCGGCTTCTCCTCGACGCTCGAGGAGCTGCTGATGGCCGCCGAGTACGTGCTGAAAGAGGGCAACGAGGCCGTGATGCTGTGTGAACGCGGCATCCGCACGTTCGAGACCTCGTACCGGTTCACGCTCGACCTGATGGCCGTGCCGGTGCTGAAAGAGCTCAGCCACCTGCCAGTGATCGTCGATCCGAGCCACGCCGCCGGCCGGCGTGACCTGGTGATGCCGCTGTCGCTGGCGGCCGCGGCCGTCGGCGCCGACGGGATCATCGTCGAGGTCCACCCCCACCCCGAGCAGGCGATCTGCGACGGTCCCCAGCAGCTCGTGGCCGACGACTTCGCCGAGTACGTCGAGCGCGTCCAGGCCGCCGCGGCGGTCGCTGGGAAGGCGCTCGCCGTCGTCTAAGTGAGGGTCGCGCTCGTCGGCGTCGGGCTGATCGGCGGCTCGATTGGACTTGCCGCGCGCGAGCGGCTCGACGCTTCGGTCACGGGTTACGACACCGGCGCGGGAGCCCTCGAGGTGGCGCGTGAACGCGGCGCCGTCGACCGCGGCGCCGACACCCTCGCCGGCGCGGTGAGCGATGCCGAGGCGGTGTTCGTCGCGGTCCCGGTTGGGATGCTCCCCGAGGTGGCGCGGGCCGTGCTCGCGGCCGCCCCGCCCGACTGCGTGGTCACCGACGTCGGCTCGACCAAGCGAGCGATCGTGGCGGCGGTCGACGAGGGTGGGCGGGCATCTCAATTTGTGGGCGGCCATCCGCTGGCCGGCGCCGAGACCTCGGGTGTCGAGCACGCGCGGGCCGATCTGTTCGACGGCGCCACCTGGTACCTGACGCCGACCTCGAGGACGTCGGGGATCCTTTACGAGCGACTGCACAGGTTCCTGCATGGCATCGGCGCGCGACCGGTCGCGATCGAGCCGGAGGTTCACGACACCGTTCTCGCCACGGTCTCGCACCTGCCGCACGTGCTCGCGAACGTGCTCGTCTCGCAGGCCGCCCGCACGCTCGCGGCCGGCGGCGAGCGACTCCCGGCGACCGGGCCTTCGTTCCGGGATGCCACCCGCGTGGCCGGCGCGCCGAGCGCGATCTGGACCGACATCTACGTCTCGAACCGCGATGCGATCGGGTCGCGGATCGACGACACGATCGCGCGGCTGACGTATGTCCGGGAGGCGCTCGCCTCTGGGGATGCCGGCCGGCTGACTGAATGGAACGACGGCGCCGCCGAGGACCGGCGCCGGCTGCTCGAGGCCCAGCTCGCGGGCGGTCCGCTGTTCGAGCTGCGTGCCTCGGTGCCGAACCGACCGGGCGTCGTGGCCGAGCTCGCGCTCGAGCTCGGGCGTGCCGGCGTCAATATCACCGACATGGCGCTATATCCCGCGCCCGACATGAGCGAGGGCGTCGTGGCGATGTGGATCGCCGGCGAGGCGGAGGCGCGCCGCGCCGAGGAGCTTGTCGGCAAGCTCGGCTTCCCGGTGGCGCGGGCGTGAACGTGCGCTTCGACCCGTCCGGGCCGCTCCGGGGCAGTCTGAGAGTGCCGCCCGACAAGTCGATCTCCCACCGCGCCGCGATCATCGCGGCGATGGCCTCCGAGCCCGTGAGCGTCCGCAACTATCTCGACGCCGCCGACACCCGGTCGACGCTCGCCGCCGTGCAGAAGCTCGGCGCGATCGTCGAGTCCCGCGCCGACGGGCTGCTGATCCGCGGGTGTGGCCTGCGCAACGCGCTCCCGCAGCATGGACCGATCGACGTCGGCAACGCGGGCACGCTGATGCGGCTACTTCCGGGCTGGCTGGCGTTCCACCCGGGACAGAGCTTCGAGCTCGACGGCGACGACTCGATCCGCCGGCGACCGGTCGACCGGATCGCGGAGCCGCTGTCATTGATGGGGGCTCGGATCGAGGCGCGTGAGGGACGGTTCCCGCCGTTCACGGTCCACGGCGCGACGCTCACCGGGGTGGAGTACGAGCTGCCGGTCGCGAGCGCCCAGGTCAAGTCCTGCGTGCTGCTCGCGGGGCTGTGCACGAACGCGACGACGGTGATCGAGCCCGTCCCCAGTCGCGACCACACCGAACGGATGCTGGCGGCCGCCGGCGCTCCGGTCGAGCGCTCGGTCGACGTCGCCGGCGGTGGGTTCCGCAGCACCGTCGGGAATACCGACGAGCTTGAGCTCATCGACGTTGAGGTGCCCGGCGATCCGTCGTCGGCGGCGTTCCTGATCGCGGCGGGGGTGCTGGTCAAGGGGTCGCGGCTGGTGCTCGAGCGCGTCGGCGTCAACTGGACGCGATCGGGCTTCCTACGCGTACTCGAGCGCATGGGGGCGATCGTGCTCGCCGACCTCGAGGAGCCGGGGACGTTCCGGGCGGCCGAGCCGGTCGCCGACATCGACATCTCTGGCGCTCCGATCGAGGCGACGACCGTGGAGGCCGAGGAGGTGCCGCTCGCGATCGACGAGCTCCCATTGGTTGCGCTGCTCGGCTGCTTCGCCGAGGGCGACACGGTGGTGCGCGGTGCCGCCGAGCTTCGCGTCAAGGAGTCAGACCGGATCGCGACGGTCGTCGAGGGGCTCCGCGGTCTCGGGGCG
>Ga0308309_10000509_pt1 | contig 24989 bp, 16 predicted proteins | sample HubBroMetageWFT5_FD_192491 | JGI IMG/M metagenome (GOLD analysis project Ga0308309, IMG submission 192491) | Warmed and freeze-thawed soil microbial communities from the Hubbard Brook experimental Forest, New Hampshire - Hubbard Brook CCASE Soil... | ecosystem: Environmental > Terrestrial >...
GTCGGGCGGCCGATTCCAGTTCAACTTCCTCGCGCAGTGCGTCCCAGTCGTCGGGCCTCTCCCGCAACATGGTGCGCAGCACGTGCACCTTGTCGGCAAGGAACAAGTCCGTACTTTTCTCCAGTTCGCTCACCAGCACTAAATAAAGACTGGCGGTGGCGAAGAACACCAGAAACAAGCCTGCAAGCGCGTAGCCAGCGGTTAACCGGAAGGCCAGAGTTCCCAACAAACGGGAGGGCGGCGCGAGGCTACTGGGCGGATTCCAGGACATAGCCAGATCCCCGAACGGTATGGATCAATTTGAGCGAGAAAGGATCGTCGATCTTGCTGCGCAGTCTTCGCACATTGACGTCTACAACATTGGTGTCGCTGTCGAAGTTCATATCCCAGACTGCTTCGGCGATCTGGGTTCGCGACAGTACCTCGCCCGCGCGCCGCGCCAGCAGGGACAAAAGAAGGAACTCTTTCGAAGTCAGATCCAAGCGCTGACCGGCGCGGGTAGCGCGCTGGCGCAATATGTCAATTTCAAGGTCGGCCAAGCGAAGGGTCTCTTGCGTACGCGGAGGTCCGCGGCGCAGCAGCGATCGTACACGTGCCAGCAATTCGGAAAAGGCGAACGGCTTTACCAGGTAGTCGTCCGCCCCCAGCTCGAACCCTCGTACCCGCTCGTGTACGGCGTCGCGGGCGGTCAGAAAAAGCACGAGCGCGCGCTGTCCTTCTTGGCGCAGGCGGGTGAGAACCTGCCAGCCATCCAGGCCCGGAAGCATCACGTCGAGAATGACGAGATCGAATTGCAATTCCTGCGCAAGATGCAACCCGTCCAATCCATCTCCGGCGAGATCGACCACGAAACCTGCCTCCCCAAGTCCCTTCTTCAGGAACTTGGCGGTCTTGGCTTCATCTTCGATGACCAGAATTCTCATGACTAACCAGCCTAGAAAGTGAATCGTGCTGAAAACTGCAAAACCCGCGGCAGGCCGTTGGGGCTGATTTCCTGGAGCGTTCCGAAATTGCCGGGGCCGGAATTGGGTATCAGATAGCAGGTCTGCTTCAGTGTTGTACCGTCACCGCAGTTGCTCCCGACAGGGTTGTATTGCAGCGAATTAATCCCATTGCCATTCTGCACGTAGTAGTTGGCATGGTTGAACAAATTGAACGCCTGAACTTGAAACTGCAAGGCCATGCCTTCCTTGATCGGAACGCTGCGAGCTAGTCCGAGGTCGATCCTTTCCAGCCAAGGGCCGTAGAAGGAATTCAGGCCGATCCCCGGCGTAGGGCCACCGCCGTTGATGCCTCCCGCGGTGTTCGCAGTGTCCTGGTTGAAGGCGGTGTCGTTCAGGTTGTCATTGGCACCGTTGCAATTGGTAAATGAGAGGGACGAACTGGTACACGCGGGACTCAACAGACCCGCGTACGGACGTCCGGAAGAGAAGTCCATAACACTGCTCAGCGTCCAGCCCGAGAGTAACGCGCGGCCGGTATCAGAACTGGTCAGCTTTTCCAGTCCGGGCTGATAGACGCCGGCAAGGCTAATGCGATGCTTCTGGTCCAATAGCGACGGAGCGTGGGTATTGCTGAAGTCGAACTGATTGTTGAAGTCCATCCCATCCAGCATCACGCTCTTGGCAAACGTGTAAGAAAATTGCATGGAAAGGCCGTGAGACATGCGGCGCTGTACCTGGACGAAGAAGGAGTTGTAGTAATTTTGCGCCGGACTGATCAGTTCGTTGATCTGGCCCAGCTTGGGGTTGATGCGGCCTTCGGTCAGTAAGCCATTGTCCATGTTCGGCAGGGTGATGCTCGGCCCACTGCAGGGCGCTGTGGTTGCGCTGGGCGGGCACACGATGTAGGTCGCGGTGCCCTGTAACGGATTCAGATTCGCGTCATAAGCGCTGCCGGAGAGCAAATGCACCCCGTGATTCCACATGGTGCCGATACTTACGGTGGTGTTCTTGGAAATCTCACGTTCGATCTGCAAACTCGCCTGCAATATGTACGGCACCCGAAACTGCGGAGAAACCAGGGAAATGTCCGGCGAAGCCTGGAACAACGGAGAATTCCCCGGCAGGATATTCGGAAACGTTGGCAACTGCTGGTTTGGCGGACCTCCGGTGTAACCGACACTGACGGAGGACTGCTGTGACGCCAGCCCGTTCGAGACCACGGCGTTGCGGTAGTTCAGGCCGTTCATGTTGGTATAGAAATCCCCAAAGCCCCCGCGTACCACCGTTTTCGGCGCGGGCTGCCAGGCAAATCCGAGCCGTGGACCGAGGCGCTTAAACTGGTTGGGATACTGGCCGGTGAGCGGAAACACTGGATTTTCGGCGGGCTGCGGGTAAACCTGGAAATCCTCGCGCAAGCCCATTTCCAGCGTCAAATTCGGCAAAGCGCGAAAGGTGTCCTGCACATAGAATCCGTAGTAAGGCACGGAAAAAGCAAAAGTCGGGTTTCCCGAAGACTGGCTGAAGAGGTTGTATTGACCGAGGGCAAAAGCCTCCAGATTCGAAAATTCATAACTGCCGAGAAACGACCCGCGGTCGACGGCCTCGTTCGGGTCCGCGCCGCCATCATTCTTGTCCGAGTCCCGCGCGCGGCTCATGTCGAAACCGAATTGCAAAGTGTGCTTGCCAATCACGTAATCGACCCGATCGGAGAGAGACCATTGTCTTTCAAAAACTCTCCCCACCGAGAAAGGAGCATTGCCTAGAACGAAAGCTGCCGGGCTATCCAGAATGAGTGTGGGGGTGTTTGCCGCCAACCCCGTCGGTGTCGAGATCTGGTTGTCTTGCGAAGTGGCGGCATGGAACTCGTTTAGCAGTCTTGAGGAGAACGTGTGCGTCCATCCCAGGCTGGCTTCGAAGGTATGCACGTAAGCGTTAGCCAGCGTCTGGATTCCATAGTTCCCCACCGTGGGGTCGGTGATGACACCTCCAGGCGAGTTGAAGCGGTTCACGTTGACGCTGAGGAACAGGCCATCGCGGGAACTGGCCTGATAGTCCAGCCGGGGCGTGATCACCCAATCATTGCGCTTTCTTGCTTTGGTGCCGAGATTGGAGTTCAGTGCATTCACCGCGTTCGACACTTGCTGGAGGTACACCGGATTAGTCGGATCCGGCGCGATATCGCCGCCCGGCAGGGGCAACGGCCCATTCGGCGCGGGGAGCGTCGTCCCCGCAGGGATTCCAAAGTTAGCAGTCAGGAAAGAAGCCAGGTTCGCTGGCGTTGTCGCCAGTGCTGGGTTGATGACGGAAATCGGATTGTTCCGCAGTTGCTGTTCGTAATCCACGAAGAACCATAAACGGTCGCGCACGATTGGACCGCCCACCCCGGCGCCGAATTGCTGCAAAGCATCTTCCGGTTTAGGGAAGCCGCTGGCCTTGTCGAGGGCGTCATTGGCTCCGGTCGCGGAGTTCCGGTTGTAATAGAAAGCACTACCGTGGAACGCATTGCTTCCCGACCGCGTCACGGCGTTCACGAAGCCCGCTCCACCTCCATAGACTGCCGAGTACGGGCTCACCGAGACCTGAAACTCCTGGATTGCGTCCTCACCGTACAGGTACGGGATGCGGTAACGGCCAATAATATCGGCGAAGTAGCTGCTGGTAGCGTTGCTTCCGTCGACGGTGAAAGCGTTGGAGCCATTTCCATTGGCGTAACCCGAGTCCTCTGCGCCCTGTTGTCCAGCAATGCTCACCAGACCGGTGTCGCCGTCGTAACTGGTATTCGGGGTAAGCACGGTAAAGTCAGTGAAGCGACGTCCATTGAGCGGTAATTCCTCAATAAACGATCGCTCCAAAACTGTGCTGGCGGAGGATTCCGCGGGTCGCAGCAGCGGTGCGGTCCCGATTACCTTGACTGTGTCCGCGCTGGCTCCCAACAGCAGCTTGATGTCTTGCAACGTAGTATTTCCTACCAGCACTCGCGCCAACGCCTGGACATCGCGAAAACCCTTAAGACTAGCCGCAATGGAATAGGTCCCCGGCATGAGTGCCGGGAACTGGTAGAGTCCCCCGTGCTGCGTCGTAGCCGATTCCGTCACGCCGGTCGCGAGGTTACGCACAACCACCAGCGCTCCCCGCACGACCGCTCCACTCTGGTCTGTGACCCGTCCGCTAAGCCCTCCGGTTAGTACAACATTCTGAGCGGATAATTGGAACACGCTCGCTACCACGAACAACGCGGCGAAGGTCAAGCGGGTTGAGAGCAGGCTTGGTGTCGCGGTGAATGAACAGAACGCTTTCGTTTTCGAGTTGATTTTCATCGAACTGACCTTTTGTGTTGCTGCCGCCTGAGTCTGGCAAGAACTTCAGAAGAACTCAAGCGACATAACTCACCTCTATTGTGGATCATAGTAGCCTTGAAGAAAACTTGGGCAAGGTGAACACTCAAGGCGTAATTGCCGTTCGAGGAGAAAACAATCATCGGAGGCTACCCACGTTCATTTGAGTTCCCACCGGTAGCGAAACCATGTTCTTTCCCGTTATCACCATCACGAAGATAAGCAGATCGTCAGGGGCAGCAGACTAAGCTAGCTTGGCGACTTGTACCGCGGATCTCATCACCCAGTCTCCCTTCGAGGAACTCAATGCTGGTCTCGAATTAAGAGCTATGGCTGCACAGCGTCTCCGGCCGAGTACGGTAAATTCGCCTGAAAGACCAGGCTCCGCCTCAGGCGGGGAACTACGACCGATAACCGTAACGTGCACATAGTTACGAAAAGTCGACGCGAATGTGAATTTCGGATGAAAAAACAAATAGCTAGTGCCATTGCCGATTCTCCCCGGAAAATGGAGACGTTCAATTGACAACTGGGTGAAGAACAATCCAGAAACTTACAGTCACGAAATCTTCTTCTGCCATTGCCTGACAGATCCCGGTACACCGGCTCGTCCAACTCGGGGCACGACCAAGAGCTCCACAATCGCTAGATTCAAAGGCTCGGTGCCAATCATAACTTGACGAATCGGTCCTCCTGATCGTTGCCTGAATGTTGTTCTCATCGATTATGACGCTCTGCAAGAGGGAAGCCAGCAGGCTTCGAAGATCTTTTGCGGAAAGCGACTGCGATCTTCCGGCCAGTTGTTGTTGCGGCGGTTGCGAACGGTTGGACCATAGCAGGAAGTCTCCAGGGCTGCACTCAGTTACGTCGAATACCCGGTCTCCCGAAAAGGCGAGTGACCTCAGGCGAATTGGTTGTACGGCAATACTGTTCGCTACCTACAGACTGTACCGGATGGAACCCTTTTACACTCCTTTCTAGACTCCGGTTACAGGAATCCGCGCGCCGAAGGTTATGCGTAGGGAATCCGTAACTTTATTGAAAGGCCAGCCAAGTCATGACCACCAAAAGACCAGTTATCGTACTTGAGCTCCCGGAAAAGCTAGTCTTGGAATGCGCTCACTTGTTTTTCCACGAAGTTGAAGAATTTCTGAAAACCGACCGGCCACGGCTCATTTTTGACTTTTCCGAAGTCACGCAGGTGGACAGCGCTGGGGTGGAGGTTCTCTTGAACTGTATGGAAGAGGCGATGAAGCGAAACGGCGACCTGAAACTGGCGGCGATTCCGCCCGGGCCGGCAGCGGTCTTGGAGCTGACAAAGGTAGACGGACTCTTTGAGATTTTTGACAACTCATCTGACGCGGTGGAGAGTTTCCGTCAATTCCCGGTCGACGCGGTCAGGAAAGCTCACCAACCCTGGAGCGAAGGTCCAGGACAGGGAATCGAGAGGGCGGCATCGTGAGTCCCTCTTGGCCGGATAACCTGCGCAATACACACAGCGATACTTGAGGAAAAAGCATGCGGATCACAAGCGTTGGACGGATTCAAACCACTTGCGCACTGTGCTTGCTGGTTGTTTGTATTGCCCCGCCCCGGTCTGGGGCGCAAGACTCAACTCAGCCAAGGGAACTGCCCGATAGTCCGGGTGTGGCGATGACACAACAGGCAGTCGAGTCGCGACTGTTCCAGGGACAAACTTCAACAGCAGTCTCGTCTTCGCAACAATCACAGCCGCAATCGCAATCTTCTCCCCAAGCGTCTCAGTCGCAATCGCAGTCCAACACGACGCCGAAGCCCGTCGGCACCGCGGCGGCGGAGACCCCAACCACGACGGGAGTCGCAGCTTCCAATCCGGCTGGAGCTGCCATCGCCCCTGCAAAGCAGAGACGCGTACGCGTGCTGCTCATCAAAGTTGGAGCCATCGCAGGGGCGGGTGTTGCGCTGGGAACGGTCGCAGCTCTGTCCGCCGCGAGCCCTAGTAAGCCGCCGGGTAGCCGCTGAAAACTACTTAGCAATCCGTCCTGATAACGAGCTTACGTTCATGAGCCGCAATCGCGCTGAAAGGGTCAGGCCGATAATTCTGAGCTTCTCCGGTATCGACGGCTCGGGCAAAAGCACGCAAATTGAAATCCTCCGCACCCGGCTCTGCCAGCTTGGTCTTCGCGTGAGGGTGCTCGCCTTTTGGGATGATGTGGCACGGCTGAAGCGCTGGCGTGAGTTCACCAGCCACGCGATATTCCAAAGTGAAAAGGGCGTTGGTTCTCCGGATCGCCCGGTAAGCCGCCGTGACAAGAACGTCCAATCCTGGTACATGACCCCAGTGCGATGGTTTCTTTATTCCCTCGATGCCATGTCGCTGTGCAACGCGGTTGTCGAAACCGAAACGCTTGGCGCCGATGTCGTCATCTTTGACCGGTATCTCTATGACGAACTTGCGAACCTGCCGTTGGATAGTGCCATCACCCAAAGCTACGTTCGAATGCTGCTGAACCTGGGTCCGCGGCCCGAGATAGCCTACTGGCTCGATGCCGACCCGAACCGGGCACGTGAACGAAAGCCGGAATACCCGCTCGCGTTTCTCGATTGCAGTCGCAGGTCCTACGCGAAGTTGAGCAAAATGGCGGGTATGACCGTGGCCGCTCCCGGCCCGGTAGAGACGGTCGCCGGCCGGATTATGCGGAGTTTCTTAGAGAGATTTCCAGTGGCCAGACTGTCCGACTTTCCCCCTGCCGGCGACATTTCACCAGCTTCGGATCAGGTCTTGGAAGGAGAGACGCTGTGACTAAACAATCAGTGCGCTTCTGCTGGATGCTCACATTCAGTCGAGGCGGGAAGTTGACCGCAATACACACCTTCACAGGGTCAGACGGCATTCAGCCGAATGGGGCTCTGTTTCTTGACGCAGCGGAGCCTGCGCTGTATGGAACGACCGGCTACGGCGGAGACCTCTCGTGCAATCCTCAATTCGGCGCCGGTGGTTGCGGCGTGGTGTTCAAGATGACGCCATGAGAAGTTTCGCCCGGGCTGCAGCCCGGCAATAATGTCAAGGAGGGGCACATCCAGATGCTTGGATGTGCCCCTCGATCTTTCTACCAGTAAGTAAAGTTGAAGTTGTCCAGATATGTACTGTAGCTTGCTTGCTGGTAATTACCATCCAACTGATAGTTGACGGTGATTCCCCACCAGCCCGGAGGCGCGGATCCCGGCGAGAAGGTGCGGTTAAGCACCGTCTGATTGCCATTCAGCGTGATCGACTGGAATAGAAGCGAATTGTTCGATTCTCGCTGCACCTGAATGGTGACGTGGTTCCAGCCATTGTTCACGGGGTAGCAGGAAACGCCGGTCGGTACCCAATGTGAGTTCGCGGTGTCCCAGACGTCCCATTCATTGCCCCCTGCCACCCGGCATTGCGTCCCCCAAATGAGCGACAGGCTGTCGAAGTACATACTGATGTCAAACTCCAGGGATTGTGCCAGCGAGAGTTCACCGGTGTAGAAGTAAGCGTCATAGGTGAAATTGTGCAGCGTTGGAAGCAGAGTATGGCTATTATCGGGCAAGCCCTGCGATGAATTCTGCCCGATTAAAGGGTTGGTGAATAAAACGTCAGCATAAGGCGTGGTCCCGCCGAGGCTGAATTCCGTTGAGTTGCCGCTCAGCGATGGCGACTTTATGTGCTGATACATCGACCACGTCACGCCCCCGCCGCAATCGGTACAGGTGTTGTAATTCGGCGGAAGTTCGCCGTACCCCTTCCATCCTCCGCTGGCTTGAATGGCGTAGAGCGTGGAACCGGAGCCGCCGTTGACGGTGATCTTGATAGGGGTATAAGCCGCTCCGCCACAATAGTCCCACTCCTCCACCACGGTGTTGTAAATCGCTGGGCTGAAGGACATGTTGGTGTTCAAGCTGGCCCCTTGGGTGACGTACTTCAGCACGTTGTTGACGTAGATTCCCATAGAAGCTACGCCCTTCGGACAACTCGTAGTTGCGGTTGCTACATAGTTCACTGGCGATCCCACCGTACTGTTATTCGCGGGCGAGGTCACCCACACGCCAGACTGGCTGCTCACCGTGATCACGACGGTTGTATAGGTAGCCCCCCCGCAGTAATCCCACTCCTCCACCACGGTGCTGTACTTCCCTGGGCTTAAGGACAGGTTGGTGTTCAAGCTAGCGCCTTGCGTAACGTACTTCAGCACATCGTCGACATAAATTCCCATCGAAGCGACGCCCTGCGTACACGTCGAAGTGCTCGCTGTTGCCACGTAATGCACGGGTGAGGGTACGGTAGATTCATTCTGTGGGCTGGTCACATTCACCGAAGCCCCGGCGGACGCTGCCAAAGCCAAGATCAAGAAAACAAAGCGGTAGCAAAAGCTCCTCATGCAAAAACTCCTCCGGCGTCGGACCAACAACGCAATTTTTGGATTGGCGCGTGGCGGTGCCTATGTATATGTAAAGGGACCCCCCTGAGCGAAGGCGGACCCTGAGTTTTCGGAAGGCTGGACTCGTTTCGGACATCCAGCTAAGTTTACGGGAAGGTAATACAGTCTTTCCCCAGAGTCAATCAGGGAAACCCTTAGAACACAAATAGGAAGTGCATGTTTTCGGCGGCTAAGAGCCAAGACATGTTGAGGGTAACCGAGCCAACGCCGCGTGGTCCTACCTCATCTCAGAGTCACGCGCGGTTGTCGCGGGAAGCGTTGTCGCGAGAAGCAAGGACAAGAATGCACGATCAGAAAACGACCTGGCCGGTGGCCTCGATCCTGGCGACCGCGAGCCTGATCATCGCTCTCAACGGTTGCCGGGGTCTGGTGGCGGGCGACCCCCAAAACAGTCTGCAAAGCGTTAACCACATCGTCTTCATGGCCCAGGAAAACCGTGGTTTTGACCATTACTTGGGGGCCATGCGTGAGTACTGGGCCTCCAATGGTTTTCCGGATCAGGCATTCGATGGGTTGCCGCAATTCAATCCAGCGGCGGGAATCGCCCCATTGCGCGGGGCCGCCCCCACGAACCCCGGCTGCGATCCTGCGTTTCCTCCGCCTAGCGACTGCAAAACCGACGCCAACAGTCCAGACGTCGAATCGTTTCGCATGGTTTCCATGTGCGAAGAGAATCCCAGCCCCTCATGGAATGAGAGCCACGTTGACTGGAACCTCATGAACTATCCGGTCTCGCCCACGCCGACTTTGGATGGTTACGTCTGGACTGCGGCGCACGATGCCCGAAATGAGGGATTCACAGATGTGACCGGAAAGCGCGCGATGAGCTACTACGATGAAAACGCGCTACCTTACTACTATTTCATGGCATCGAACTTCGCAACTTCGGATCGCTGGTTTTCTCCCACTATGTCAAGAACGCAGCCGAACCGGATGTACATGCTGGCCGCCACTTCCGCGGGCCATGTCTATCCGCTCAAGCAGGGAACGCTGAGCAACCCCACCATCTTTGATCGCTTGCAGAGTGCTGGAATTTCGTGGAAGGTCTACGTCACCGATCTTGAGTTCGCCACACCACCGATCAATGACAGTACGCTTACTTATTTCGGGACTGCCGCCAAGTATCCACAAAACATGGTGCCCGTCTCCCAATATTTGAGCGACGTGCAGAATGGCACTTTGCCGTCGGTGGCCTTCATCGACCCTGGTTACGACAGCGGGCGGGACGAACATCCTGGCTTGGATGACGGTCAGCCTGGTGGAAGCGTGCAAGTGGGAGCGCAATACGTTTCGACCTTGATCAATTCCCTGATGCAAAGCCCCTCGTGGCAGGACTCTGTGTTCATCCTCACTTATGACGAATTTGGGGGATTCTACGATCATGTTCCGCCGCAGCCGGCCGTCAGTCCCGACGGGATAAAACCCCTAGACCTCTTGCAAGGGCCTCCTCCGAACGGGCCGGACGTCTGCGTGCTTACCACCGGCCCGACTTGTGATTTCGTTTACACCGGATATCGAGTTCCGTTGATCGTGATCTCGCCGTTTGCGAAAAAGAACTACGTTTCGCATACGGTCGCAGACTACACCGCATGGCTGAAGCTGGTAGAGACCCGCTTCAATCTCCCCAGCCTCACGAAACGAGACGCGGCCCAAATAGACATGACGGAATTCTTCGATTTTGTGAACGTGCCCTGGAGCGTGCCGCCGACTCCGCCGGCCCAGCCTGCCAACGGCGCATGCTACCTCAATCATCTGCCGTAGTGCTGACGCTAGTTCGGATTCGAATCCACTTTGATGGCGCTGGCCAGGTAGCGACCGCCGTCAAACCGGGTCACTGCTTCCACGGTCGCACCCTCCCGCAAGCTATCGTTGATCCCGATGGTACTGGGATCGAACCTGATCTCATAGTATTTCTGGTCGCGAGGGTCGACCACAACCACCAGCCCCAGATGCAAATCAAGATGTACGACACGACCCACGAAAACAAATGAATTTCCTGGCGCTGCCAAAATCGAAATTGCGCGTGCCACTGGTTGTCCGCTGCCATCCGGGATGAATGTTGCCGAGACCAAGGTCCCCGCCTGCAGTTCGTTGGCAGACACTGCACGTCCTTCCCGCGAAATCGCGGTGCTGGGCAAGATGCGCAATCTCAGTTGCCGCGGGGATATGGCATCGTTCAGCACCAAGGCTCCTGCGCGAGGGTCATAACTCACCACCTGACCGCTGCTTCCCCCGGTGGCATCTTTGGTCCGCACACGAATGCTTTGAGCAAAAACGTCGACCCCCGCCAGCACCGTGTCCACATAGACCCGCGCCCCGGTCTGCAGATCTCCCAAGGACGCCGCCGCACCGTCGCGATAAACGTGGGTTCGGGCGTCAAACAGAACTCGTGTGCTGCCTCCGCCGAAGAGCTTGACCGTCATTGCATCGCGCACCTTGTCAACTCTCAAAATCGTGCCGCCAATCAAGGTTGCCGGGCCCTTCGGCGACGGCAGCAAGTCAGCCAATCCTTTCATGCCATCCCCAACCGGGGAGGTGGACGGCGAGGCAGTTGGCAGCGCCTCAGGAGGCGAGGGCACACGAGCGTCTGTTGAAAACGCAGAGGAACTGGTTTGTGCGCATGCCATGCCCGCCAGAAAGACCAGTACAAGCAGTCGATTCATAAACATACCTACCCTTCGTTACAGGTTCTTTTCGATGCCTGATGAGCCACGTGGGTAGCCTGGGATTCGGTCTGGAAAAACGCCAGATTGGGCAACACTTAGGGGGTAGCGGCATCTAAGCCTGACGCGCGAGAGCGTAGGGAACACGAAAATGAATGTGCTCAGACCACTGTACTGGCGCCAATTGCTACTGCTAGTGACTGTTGCATTTGGAATGTTCGCCCAAAGGGCACACGCCGGCGACCTGAAGATTACCCTCCCCAGGCGCAGCCGGCTAACTCCAGTGCAGCGGTTGAACCAGGAAGGCGTCGAGGCTATTCGCAAGCATCAATACGAAAAAGCCACTGCGCTTTTCTATAAGGCCTACCTCTACGATCCTGATGATCCTTTTACCCTGAACAACCTTGGGTACATAGCTGAGTTGGACGGTCAGGTGGATCGTGCGCAGCATTTTTATGAGTTGGCTGGCCTACAAACGACGGACGCGGTCATCGCCCGGACCAACTCATCGAAATTGACGGGGGAGCCATTCCGGGATGCGGTTGCCGGTGTTCATGACCAACCGGTGCAGATCAGCCGGGCCAATGTCGGTGCTGTGCATCTGCTATCGCAGCGTCGCAGTTTGGAAGCCGAGGCGGTGCTCGAGCCGGTGCTGGCGGAGGATCCGCACAATGCCTTCACCCTGAATAACCTGGGAGTGGCCAAAGAGGCAGAAGGTGACCTGAAGGCAGCATTGAAATACTATACCGAGGCTGCGGAGACTCACTCCACTCAACCGGTCGTAGTCACCTACAATCACGCGTGGCGTGGCAGATCTGTCAGCGAGATGGCTGCCGAAAGCGCCAGACGGCTACAGCAACGTATGCAGGCCGAGACCACCCAGGAACGGGCTTCACTGTTGAACTTGCAGGGTGTGGCAGCAATCAATCGCAATGATGGGCACGATGCCGATCAATACTTCCGCGCCGCTTATGCTCTGGATCCAAACAGCGCTTTTACTCTGAACAACATCGGTTACGTAGCCGAAATGACCGGCGATCCGGAGACTGCTCAGATGTTCTATGAAAAAGCTCGGCAGGCACTCAAAGCCAGCGCGCGGGTTGATCTCGCAACTCGCCAGTCTGCTGAAGGGATGAAGTTGTTTGAGGTTTCCGACGACAACGACCGGAAGGTTGCGGCAAAGATTGTGGCAGAGGGCCAAGCCAGACGGTCTGAATCGGGCCCAATCGTGCTTAAGCATCGCGACAACAGTCCCGTGATCGAACCTACGCAACCACCAACCTTGCCAGCTTCTCAAGCCGGTCCACAAACGCCGCCATCCACGCCCGCAAGCGTCCCGCCGCCGCGACCTTGATTGCCGCAGAGGAATGACTTTTATGACGACAGCTTATTTGGATTCCAACGATTTGCTCGACCTTCTTTCCCGCCTTATGTTTTCAGGGGGCACGGGGGACGCGCTCCCCGTTCTCGGCCGCAAGGAGTTCGAGGAGATGGTATCGCTGGCAAACTCGCATCACGTTGTCATGCGCTCCATGGATGCTTTCCGTGGAATGATGGCTAGAATCCACGACTACGACCGGTATGAATGGGCGACGGAGGCGATCGAGCGCGAACGTGCACGCATCGACAACGCGCTCTCGTTCTTGCGAGAGATCTGTCAGGCGCTGACATCGGAGGAATGTGATGCCATCGTAATCAAATCGCTGGACCATTGCCCGGACCTCGGAAGCGATTTGGATCTCTACACCGATGCCGAGCCCACCAAGGTGATCCGGCTCATGACTCATAAACTCAATGCGCAAATCGCCGCCCGCAGCTGGGGAGACCGGTTGGCGAACAAATGGAACTTCATCCTCCCCAGGCTGCCGGAGTTGGTGGAAATCCACATGGGCCGCCTGGGCCAGACCGGGGAACTTATCGGCTTTGCCAATACCCTGTCCGAGCGCTCTCGATCACTGCCGATCAGGAATTATTGCTTTCGAGTGCCCGCTGCTGAAGATCGTCTGATGATCTGCACCTTGCAGCGAATGTACCGCCATTTCTACTTACGTCTGTGCGACATTGCGGATACCACAGAACTCCTGGAAACCGAAGTCATCGATTACGACGAACTGGAGTCTGCTGCTCGGGAAAGCGGGATTTGGGAAGGCGTCGCAACCTTTCTCACGATCGTATCGGACTATGTTCACAACTACCGCGGAAGAGGCATCCTCCTTCCTTCCTCTGTACGGACGGCCGCGCGTTTTGGAGCTGACCAAGTCCATTTTGGCAGAGGGTTCCTGCGGGTGCCGATTCTGCCGCATTCGGCGCGTCTCTACGCCTCTGAGTGGACTACCCTTATCCTGAACGGCCAACTCCGAAGCACGGCCCGGCTCAGCTTGTTACCTTGCCTGGCGACAGCGGCGGCACTTGGTCAGAAGATCACGGGAAGCGACAAGGGCATCTGGTAATGCGTCGCCTCGCAGAGAAATCGGCGGATGGATCCCCCAATTGGCCTGACGATCGCCTCTGCCGCACCGCACCCGCTCTGAGGAGCACCTTGCTCCCACCGTTGCGAAATTGAAACGGCTGTAGATACAGTATTCCCCGGATAGACGGAATCCGGCCCTTCCTCGGATCATTTGGAGTCGAGAATAGTCTCTCAGGAGGGTTAAAAGACGTGAGCACCACCATCTCCAACCCAAACGCTCTACCACCTTCCCCTTCCTATACACCGGACTATGAGCGTGACGGTCACATCGTTCAAGTGTACACAGAGGACCGATTTCTCATTGACGTGCTAAGCCGCTTTATAGGGGGTGCGCTTGCGATCGGCGATGGCGCAATCGTTGTCGCTAGCCCGTCTCATCACAAGGAGCTTGCGAAACGACTCTCCAATCGGGGAGTGGACACAGCGAGGGCAGCCGCTCATGGACGCTATGTCGTACTCGATGCTGGCGAGACTCTGCAGCGGTTCATGGTTAACGGTGCGCTTGACCAGACCCGGTTTAACGAGATTATCAGCGGCGTACTAGCGCGGGTCCGAAACGCGATTGATAGCGACTCGCGAATCGCAGTGTTTGGAGAGATGGTCGCTTTGCTCTGGGCGGAGGGAAAGCCGCAGGAGGCCATCGAACTCGAGCAACTGTGGAATGATCTGGCAAAGGTCCAGCCCTTCTCTCTGCTTTGTGCCTACCCTACGACGGGGTTCAACAGTGAGCGCCACATCGAGCCTTTTCTGAGAATGTGTGAGCAACACTCGAAGGTGATTCCCAGCGAGAGTTATTTGACCTTAGGTGAAGAAGATCGCATGCGAAGTATCGCCCACCTGCAACAGAAAGCCCATGCCCTCGAAAGGGAGCTGGCATTGCGGGAAAGCGAGGCGAGATTCCGATTGCTGGTGGAAGCGGTGCGCGATTATGCGATCTTCCTTCTCGATGCCGGCGGAAACATCACCAGTTGGAATCTCGGCGCCGAACGCATCAAGGGGTACAAAAGCGCGGATATCATCGGGAAGCATTTCTCCTGCTTTTACTGTCCAGAGGATTTGCAAAGTGGCAAGCCGGGGATGGAGTTGAAGGAGGCAGCAAGAGTAGGACGGTTCGAAGACGAGGGTTGGCGTCTGCGCAAAGATGGATCGAAGTTCTGGGCGAACGTGGTCATTACAGCGATTCGAGATGAGTCTGGAAAGCTGCTGGGGTTCGCTAAAGTCACGCGCGATATCACCGACAGGATGCGAGCCCAAGAAGCACTGCAGAATGAGGTGACGGAACGACGGCAGGCGGAGAAACAGCTACGCGATGCACAAAAGTCAATGCGGCAATTGTCTTTGCATCTGCTGCGCACGCAAGATGAGGAACGAAGACGCATCGGTCGCGACCTGCACGACAGTCTGGGGCAGTATTTGGCGGTGCTGAAAATGAAGTTAGACACTCTGGCCCGACTCGTCGAACGAAAGGGCGATGAGGCTGCCCAGGATATCTCGTCGCAATGCCTGGTTCTGACCGAGGACTCCATCAGAGAACTTCGAACCGTCTCCTACCTCCTGTATCCTCCCATGCTGGAAGAGATGGGATTGAAATCCGCGATTCCCTGGTACCTCGACGGATTCTCCGCGCGTAGTGGTATCAAGACGACGTTTGAGATACAAGCGGATGTTGGCCGTCTTCCGCGTGAATCCGAACTCTCACTTTTTCGCGTCCTTCAGGAGAGCCTGACGAACGTTCACCGGCACTCGGGAAGCAAGACGGCACACATCCGGCTTCTGTCGAAGGAAGGAATGTGCTTCCTGGAAATTAGGGACGAGGGGAAGGGCATTCCATCTCAACTGCTGGAACAAGCTGCTGAGGACTGGATGGGCGCCCTGGGAGTCGGGTTGCGAGGCATGAATGAGCGGATGTCGCAGTTGGGCGGCCGGCTAGAAGTCGTTTCGAAGGACAGTGGCACTGTTGTGACTGCGGTCGTCCCCACCATTGATTCTCCGCCAGCCGAAGTTGGCCGATAGGATCGTGGCGCGGGCCGGAGCCGAAGGCCCGGGCGCAACTCCAGCGGTGTAAACCGGAGTCGCGTTCCACCGGGCCAACGAGCGCTTCCATCCGCCAGCCTTACTTCTTTGGCTCGGCCGGTCGTTCCTGTGGGTTGCTGCGGGGTTGTTGCTTTGTCTGCAACTGCTGCTGCTGTTGCGAGTGCTTTTGTTCCATTTGCTGTGTTTGTTGCTGGTGGCGTTGTTCCATCTGCTGCCTTGCGGCTTCGTTTGCATTCTGTTTCGTCATTTGTTGGTGTTCCTTTTCCTGTTGGGCAGCCAATTTTTGGTGTTCTTTCTCCTGTTCGGCGGCAAGTTTTTCTTGCTGCTGCTGGTATTTCTGGTCCTGTTTGGCGTTTCCCGTGTTTGGAGCAGCAGGTCGAGGGTGGGACTGCAGGTCTTTAGCATCGTTCGGTGCAGCCGGTCGCGGTACGTCATTTTGCGGGTGGGCGGCCTGCTGGTTGCCGTGCTGTTCAGCTCCACCGCGATTCGCTGGCGGGTGATAAGGCGCTCCCGCCTCTTTGGCCGGCACTGCTGCGCGGTCGTTGAGTGCTCCCGGTTTGGGTGTGGCCGCAATTGGCGGCCTGCCTTGGTTCACCGAGGCATGCAGCTGCCGGTCAGAGCGGGCAGCCTGCACATGTTCAGTTTGAGCCGCTACTGGCGGGACATGTCTCTCGTTTGCGTATCTCTCTTCTTCCGGTGAGGGGCGCGCTGTGATCCCGCCTTCGCCGCCGTTGTAGCTGACGTGGCTCACGGTGGTGTTGTTAATCACTGTGGTGTTGTAAGTGTTGTGAATGTTGGTGACGCTCACGTTATTCACTGTACGGTTGTAGAAGAAATGGTCGCCGTCCCAGCGCCCACCTTCGTAGCCATTGCCGAAGTAACCAAATCCGTAAGCGACCCCGCCGTAGAAACCGACGTGCGGCCCCCAATAGCCTTCATGGAAAAGAAATGCGCCGCCGCCCCAACCCCACCAACCGGGGGTCCACAGGAAGCCAACTTGTGGGGCCAGTACCCAAGTGCCAGGCACCCAATAATAATCGGCATCGTCGGAATCGTAGGCCCAATAGCCGGGCGTCCACAGATAACCCTCGGCAGGGCAAGGCGGCTGTTCGTATACCGGCAGGGCGGGTGGGCCGATGGTGATGGCTATGCCGAGTTGGGCGACCGAGTTCGGAGGTATGGTCAACACTACCAGTGTGAGCACTACCGCTGCGAACAACAGAAAATGGACGTTGCGCATTTTTGTGTCCTTTTGTCCGATCATCCTTCGCTTGCCCGGTGTTGCTTTGCTGCTACGGGTTGCGCGATTGAGCGGCGGCACTAGATCAAGCCTCACAGATGGTTGTTCCCTCTTGCTCTGATTCGTAGCCGGGCATAGCAACCTTGCGTCAATCCCCAGTTACTAAGCTAAGGCCGTCTCTGGACTTTGGCTATGGCCTGTATCTAGTCGTCTCCTGAAGAATAAAGTTGGCAGTAGCCGCCGCCAATCAAGTGCAACCCTTACATCGACGGCGAAAGTTATGTAGTTTTGGACAGCCTCTCACGCCTTCGTGGGATGTACATGCAGCCAAAAAAACAAGTGAACCAGGAGTTCTCAATGAAATGGCCAACCGAGACTGCCGGAGTGAAAGAGCAGAGTCGTCGTCTCGCTGCACCCGTCGCCGAAAGTCACGAGCGTCCGATGCTGCTAAAGGCAGGCAGATTCTGCATCTACGGTAATCGCTGTATGCCTTCTATGCTTCTGTAGCACCGGACTTTTTGTCGTCTGGCGTGTGGAACGAGACTTGCAACCCGGAGAGAGAGTGAGGAGAAGCAGTAAATCCCTGCTGACGTTCTTGTTCTCCCACCTGGCCCGTTGGTGCGGCCTGGCACCGCTGTTGAGGAGAACCGCGGTTGTTGCCCCAGGAGGCGATCATGACTTGTCATACTTGTAACTACGAGAACAATTCAGGTCATCGTTTCTGTGGGATGTGTGGCGCTCCACTCGCTGCCGCGCCGGAACGAGTTGAGTCGAAGCAGACATTAAGCGCCAATCCAAATACCTCTGTGAGTGGGCCGTCGTTCTTGGGGCTGGCTGATCCCACGAGTGAGACCGAATATCGTTACCTGCTGGAAGATGAGCCCCGGTCGAGGCATTGGCTGGCATATTTGGCATGTGCTCTGATTTTGGCCACGGGAGCGAGTCTGGCTTGGCACTGGCGCAACGAGGGGTATCCATGGCGCGCTCTAATGGCTAGCCGCCGTATGCTGGGAGATTCGCCCGTTGCGAGCCAGGCCAACACCGGTGGAGTCGCGCCCGCGGCACCAAGTTCTCCGCCACCCACCCAAACGAACGAGACGCCGCAGTCGTCGTCACCGGATCATGTGGCGGGCGAGACAATTGCTAACCCTTCCGCTGATGAACCCCCGGGTCCAGTCGAGAGCCGTAAGTCCAGCCAAGCGCCACCTTCAGAAGTGAGCGAGGCGGTATCAAACGAACGGCTGAACCGCGCGGGCCGACGCGAAGACAGACTGACCGCCGAGGGCCAGACTTTCCTTTACGGAACGGGTGGCCAATCCAACTGCGACCGTGCGCGAAACGATCTCTTCACCGCCGCCGAGCACGACGATCCGGAGGCGCAGAGCATCGTAGGCACAATGTTTGCCACCGGCCATTGCGTAGCGATCGATCTGCCGGTTGCATACCGCTGGCTGTCCCGGGCCCAGCGCCAGGATCCGGCAAACGCCCGAGTCGCCAGCATGTTGCGAATTGTGTGGAACGAGATGCCCCCGGAACAGCGGCTGGTAGCGTATCGCAGCTCGCAGTGATCTGCAGAACGACCTAATCTTTCTGTTCGCCCTGTTCGCGCCTCACTGAGTGGGGTCACAAAGAAACCCGCGGAGGGATTTCGACATCTTTGGTTAGAACGAATCGAACAAACGGGGCAGACACAAGACGCCAGTCTCCTCCGTCACTTCGTCCATCTGGCGCAGGCAAAAATCTTAGAAACGGTTGAACCCAAGCATGGCAGAGGAAAGCTTCTGGGTTGGATGGCGGGAGCGTCTCTCGGCGCTTCGAAACGTGCCGGCTGTTCTCAAGATCGTTTGGGACTCCGGGCCCACGGTTGTCCTGTTTGGACTGGCGTCTCGCCTGCTCGCCTCGTTCGTACCGCTTGTACTTCTGTGGATCACCAAGCTGATTATCGACGGCATCGTGCATGCTGTCTCGACTCATCAGCCGGTGCAGCCCCGGTTCTGGTGGTTAGTCGCGGCCGAATTCTCTCTGGCTGTGGTAGCTGCTGTTCTCACTCGAGCCATCGACTACTCTGACTCGTTGCTCGCAGACAAGTACACCCGCCATGTCAGCATTCGAGTCATGGATCATGCAGCGAGTCTGGACCTGACGGCGTATGAAGACCCGGTCTTCTATGATCGTCTGGAACGGGCGCGAGTCCAGGCCACGGACCGCCTCGGCATGATTCAGGCCATTGGACGGTTGGTGCAGCAAGCCGTCACCACGCTGACACTCTCGGTTTCCATCATGGTGTTCTCTCCCTGGCTGATGCTCCTCCTGATGGCCGGGGTAGTCCCGGCATTCCTGGGTGAGAGCCACTTTGCCTTTCTAGGTTATGCCAAGAACTTTCGCCAAACCCCAATCCGGCGGCAACTGGACTACTTGCGGTTGTTGGGCGGGAGCAAAGAAGCCGCAAAGGAGCTGAAGCTCTTTGGGCTGAGGACATTCTTTCGCGACCGGTTTGCGCGGTTGTCCGACGAAATCTACAAAGAGAACGTCGCCTTGTCTCGGCGCAAGCTGATTGCGGGGTCGCTGTTGTCCGTGGTCGGTACCATGGGCTACTACTCGGCCTATGTATTCGTCATCTGGAGGACTGTCAATGGCGCATTGAGCATCGGTACGTTGACGTTTCTTACGGGAGCGATTCTGCAAGCCACTGGCAACGTCCAGCAGATTTTTTCAGCCCTGGCGGGCATCGCTGACCAGGCGCTGTTCCTCACCGATTTGCTCGCGTTCTTCGACATGCGGCCGGCCATTCGCTCCAAACCGAATGCGCTCGCGGCACCCAGGCCCATAAAGCGCGGATTTGAGTTTCACAACGTCTCCTTCCGTTATCCCGGAAGCTCACGCCTGATTCTTAATCGCCTGAACTTTCATCTGCATCCGGGAGAGCGCGTGGCGCTGATCGGCGAAAACGGCCAGGGCAAGACCACCATAGTGAAGTTGATCACCCGGCTCTACGACCCCTCGGAGGGTCAAATCCTGCTGGATGGTGTCGACCTTCGCGAATACAACCTTGAAGACGTCCATCGTGAGATAGGGGTCATCTTTCAGGACTTCATGCGCTATGAAATGACAGCCCGCGACAATATTGCGGTGGGCCGCGTCGAGGAAATCGACAATCTCGAACTCCTGCAAACTGCGGCACGGAAAAGCATGGCGGACAGTACACTTGCACGGCTACCCCAGCGCTACGAGCAAATGCTGGGCCGGCGCTTCGATCAAGGAGTGGATCTTTCGGGCGGCGAGTGGCAGAAGGTCGCGCTGGCACGCGCTTACCTGCGCAACGCGCAGCTTCTTATTCTCGATGAGCCAACCGCGGCACTGGACGCGCGGAGCGAATTTGAGGTCTTTCGACGCTTCTCCGAACTCACCGCCGGCAAGACGGCGCTTCTTATTTCACATCGATTCTCAACCGTACGCATGGCGGATCGCATCGTAGTACTCGACAACGGCAGGATCATCGAGGACGGAAGTCACGACCAGCTGGCCAGCCTGGGAGGTCGCTACGCCGAAATGTTTGAGATGCAAGCCTCCAGCTATCGCTAGGAAACACAAGATGCCGCAAAGTGCTCATCTGGAACTCGGCAGCGAAGGCAGTGAAGATGTCCGCCACCCATCGCGGGAACTGGCGCAGGGCGCGCCTTTGAATGTTCGCGCCGCAGAATTGGCCCACAGCCTGGCATGGCTGCCGGGCCGGCGCGCATCGCGCCCTTTTAGGAATCGTTGCCGGGCCTTGTCTCGCGCACTCAAACCCTTAGTGACAAGCCTGGAATCTCCACCTCCGAAGACTGTGTCCAATGATTTCCGCTGGTTGCATGACAACGTTCGCCTGCTGGAGGCGGAACTGGACGATGTCCGTGGGACTTTCAATCGATCTCGGATGCTTCCTCACGTTCGAGCCCGCGACGGCGGCGTCGTCCCCAGAGTGGCGGCGCTGGCTGAAGATTATCTCGATGCTGTCGCCTACCAATTTGAGGAACCAAGCTTCACTGCTTACGTTCGAGCCTTTCAGGAGGTCACGGTTCTCAAGATGGTTGAGCCCTTGGAATTAGTGTCCGTTCTCAAGCTCATCCTGCTCGAACAGATTGCAGCCCAAGGCAGCCGGTTACTCAAGGACCCGACTGGATCATTCGGTCTCGAAGTCCTCGTGCGCAGTCTTCGAGACGTTGGACAAACCAGATGGAGAGATGTCATCGAGCCCTTGATAGTTTTCGATCACATTTTGCGCGAAGACCCAGCGGGGGCATATTCCCGGATGGATTTCGACAGCCGTGAGCTGTACCGTAGGAAGCTTGTAAATATTGCCGATCACTCCGACTGCACCGAGATTGAAGTTGCTCGCGAAGCCATCGCCCTTGCCCGCCAGGCCCAGAAACAGCCGAACGAGGTCCCCCGCTTGACGCAGCGCCGTTCACATGTTGGCTTCTACCTGCTCGCCGAAGGCACTCCGTTGCTTGAGCAAAAGGTGGGGTTCCATCACCCCCTGGCACAGGGCCTGCACGCTTTCCTGCGCATCCACCCCGATGAGCTTTATCTCACCGGAATCGCAGGCTTCACTTTCGCGATCCTGTCAGGGGTGGTGCTGCTGGTGACAGATCCACATAGTTCGCTGGGGTGGATTCTGCTCTCGACGCTGGCCTTGTTGTTGCCAAGTTCCCAAAGCGCGGTCCAGATCATGAACTACCTGGCCACCGTGTTCCTCCCAGTGGACATTCTGCCCAAATTGGATTTTGCCGACGGAGTCCCCAACGAGTGCGTCGCTTTGGTGTGCATACCAACCGTTCTCTTTAGTGAAAAACAGGTTCACAAGCTGGCAGAGAACCTGGAAGTGCGCTTCCTGGGTAATCAAGACCCGAATCTCCATTTCGCGTTGCTCACCGACCTCCCCGATTCGCCAGAAGAACCGCGGGACGATAACTCTCTGGTGGACCTCTGTTCGGACTTGATCAATCGGCTCAACGAGAAGTACGCCGGATCAGGCATGGGGTCCTTCCTGTTGTTACACCGGCGGCGAGTTTATAACCCTCGGGAAGAGCTCTGGATGGGCTGGGAACGCAAGCGCGGCAAGCTAATGGACCTGAATAACCTGTTGTGTGGTCAGCATGATAGTTTTCCGATCAAAGCTGGGAATTTCTCCATACTGCCAAGGGTGCGTTTCGCCATAACCCTTGATTCGGACACTGAACTGCCCCGCGGATCGGCTCATCGGATGGTCGGAGCCTTAGCCCATCCTCTGAATCAGGCGATCGTCGATCCAGACAGCAACACGGTCGTATCAGGCTATGGCATCCTGCAACCACGAGTCGGCGTAAGCGTTCAGAGTACTGCGCGTTCCAGGCTGGCAAGCATTTATTCCGGCGAAACAGGATTCGACATCTACACACGTGCCATTTCCGACGTGTATCAGGATCTATACGGCGAGGGCACTTTTGTTGGCAAGGGAATCTATGAAGTGGAAACTGTGCACCGAGTTCTCGATCGTCGTTTCCCGCGCAATGCTCTGCTGAGTCATGACCTGATCGAAGGTGCTTACGCCCGTGCTGGTCTGGTCAGCGACATTGAGGTCATCGAGGACTACCCTTCGCATTACCGCGCCTACAATCGGCGTAAACATCGTTGGTTGCGGGGCGACTGGCAGATTGCGGGATGGTTGCGTCCGCAAGTTCCGGATGAGTCCGGACGACTCGTCCCAAACACTCTGTCGCTTATTTCCCAATGGAAGATTCTTGACAACCTGCGGCGTAGTCTGGTGGAACCGGCGACGTTCATTTTGTTGGTGCTGGGCTGGGTAATGCCGCTGCGGCGGCCAGTGCTCTGGACACTTGCCGCGGTCGCGATCTTGTTTTTTCCCGCGTGGTTTCAGTTTGCCGGGGAACTGGTGCGCGCCACTGTGTTAGAGCGAACCAGCATCGCCCTCGACGCCTGGGAGGCGTTTCTTGACGCTAATATTACTAACTGGTTGACGCTGACTTTCCTGGCGCACCAGGCACTCTTGTCTCTAGATGCTGTGGTGCGAACCCTGGTTCGTCGCGCGATCACACGCCGGAGACTGTTGCAGTGGGAGACAGCTGCACAAGCGGAGCTCGCAGGCTATAAACGGACGGTGCTTGACATTTACCTGGATTGCACGCCTGCGCTCGCGGTGGGCTTATTCTTCTTGGTATGGTCCGTGCATCGCAAGGCTCTCCCTGCTGCCTTACCAGTCTTGATCCTATGGGCGTGCAGCAAGCCGGTTTCGCTGTGGCTAAACCGACCACCTCGTGCTCCGCGCAAGCAAGCGTCAGAGGAAGATCAAGGCTTCCTCCGCCTTACCGCACTCCGCATCTGGCGGTACTTTGCCGAGTTCAGCACCGAAGAGCACCATTGGTTGATTCCCGACAATGTGCAAGAGGAGCCTGCCAACATCGCCGCCCGCATTTCCCCGACAAATCTCGGGTTCCTTTTCAATGCGCGCCAGGTCGCGTGCAAGTTCGGCTATGTCACGGTTCCGGAATTTGCCCAACAGACCCTCCGAACTCTGGAAACGGTGTCGCAGTTGCAGAAGTGTCGCGGCCACCTCTTCAACTGGTATGACACAAGATCGCTGGCTCCTCTTCCTCCCGCGATCGTATCAACTGTGGACAGCGGTAACTTGACAGCTTCGCTTTGGACCCTCCAGCGGGGATGTCTGGAACTTCTGGAGCAGCCCCTGTTGCAGCCTGAATTAGCGGATGGTTTTCTGGATCATCTTTCCCTTCTGGCGAATTTCCGCACTCTGCCACGCAGGCGGCTCTCTGCTTTGAAAAGGGAACGCAAGAGACAAGATTGGCTGCGCTATCTCCTGGATATTCCGGCTGCTATTTTCCAGAGCATCGATAAAAAGACTTCTCGTTCGAAACACGCCCCTGTCCGGTGGTTTGCAATACAGGCCGAAGAACGGGTCAAGCAGGTGAGGCGAACGGTAGAGCTCTACGCTCCCTGGCTGCTTCTCGCGTTCGCGGACCTGGAAGACGACCCGATGATCAATTTGCACCGGCACTCTGCAGGCGTAGCACTCAAGCGGATGCCGAGTTTCATCGATGCGCTGATCGTCCGCCTGCAGGCGGCGCTAGATTCAGCCGCTTCCGGCGAACGGCGCATTCTGTGCAGTCAGCTCCTGTCCCTGCTGCCGGCGGCGCGCTCAAATGCGACACGTCTAATTTCAGATCTCAACAACATTGCCGATCAGGCAGGCACCCTTGCCGGTGAGATGGATTTTGCATTTCTTCTGGACAGGAACAGACGCCTACTGTCAGTCGGTTTTAATGTTGAAACTGAGCATATCCATTCCGCATGTTATGACCTGTTGGCGACAGAATCGCGCATCGCGGTGTTTACAGCCATCGCCAAAGACGATATCCCCCAGGAGAGCTGGTTCCTACTGGGGCGGCCCCACGCCTTGGATAGGGGCCGGCCGGTCCTACTCTCATGGACAGGGACGATGTTTGAGTATCTGATGCCGGCCCTGTGGATGCGTATTTATCCAAATACGCTTCTCGAGCGCGCGGCATTGGCAGCGGTGCGGTTGCAGCGGGCCTACGTCACCAAGAAACGGATTCCCTGGGGCATCTCCGAATCCGCGTACTTCAGAACGGACGAGTCCGGCAACTATCAGTACTACGCTTTTGGTGTTCCGCAGCTGGCCGCGCACAAACTGGATCGAGACGCACCAGTGATTTCGCCATATTCGTCGTTTCTGGCTCTGCATGTTGATCCGTTAGCCGCACTGCGGAACTTGCACAATATGCAAGACAGGCGATGGCAGGGACCCTACGGATTTTATGAGGCCATCGACTACGATCCT
>Ga0308309_10000510_pt1 | contig 24974 bp, 24 predicted proteins | sample HubBroMetageWFT5_FD_192491 | JGI IMG/M metagenome (GOLD analysis project Ga0308309, IMG submission 192491) | Warmed and freeze-thawed soil microbial communities from the Hubbard Brook experimental Forest, New Hampshire - Hubbard Brook CCASE Soil... | ecosystem: Environmental > Terrestrial >...
TCGAACGCTTTTTCCAATTCGAGCACTTGCGCAGGGGCCGCGAGGATCGAAGTGTAAAAGACGCGCAACTGTTCAAGGCCCTCTTGTCTATAGCCTTGCTCCTGATAGTCATCCTCAAATCCTGCTGAAGTCCACTCGGTATCGAAAACTCGCGCCACGTCTTCGAACGGGAGCTTCACGCCCCGGCGAAGCTGGTCGACGAAGCGCTTAATCGTGGTGTGCATCACGCTGCCAAAGCTAAGCACCGCTTTAGGCCCTTCCCTGAGACGCCAGGAGCGGCTAAACAGGTATTGTTGCGGGCAAGTGCGGTATCCGCTCACCGCTGAAGGGCTCAACGTGAGCGGTTCCGGAGTGAGAGGGTGGAATTCGAGTGCCCAGTCGGCAATGCGGGAAAAGATTTTTGGAGGCTCAGCGGAAAGCGGAAAGAGCAGTAGTTCCCCGGCGAATGAGGAGAGTGTTTTCGCGCTCGACGGAGCTTCGGGCAGCTTTGGTTTCATCTGGTAGATATCGCGACGCTTGATCGCGGGATCCATCAGCAGGTCTTCTATGAACACGGGGATTTTGCCTTTTTTTTCGGTGAGCGTGGTGAGCGTAAGGCGATTCTCCGCGCGCGTTAGAGCCACGTAGAAGAGGCGGCGCTCTTCCTGAATGTGAAATTGCTCGGCGGGTTCGCCTTCTTTCATCAAAGCGGCGGGGAATTCGAACACGCGCGGGCGTTCTCCGACTGGGAATTTCTTGTTATTGACCTGGAGCAGGAAGACTTGGGGAAACTCGAGGCCTTTCGCGCCGTGGACGGTCATTAATTGGACGGCATCGCCAGGAACGTCGTCTTCCAGGCTGATCGTGCCGCCGGCTTGTCCGTAGTAGTCGAGATACTCGACAAATTCAGCCAGGCTTTGCGTTTCGCTTTTGGGCTCCCACTCTTTGGCGAATTCCGAGAGGCGCTTGACGTATTTGCGGTCTTGCGGGCTGGCGCGTTGCACAACTTCCAGCCACTCAAGGAGATCCGCGAGGATTCCACGAGCGCTGCGGCGGTGGAGCGTCCTACGCTGCTCGACGACGAACTCGATCAGCTTGCTCAATGCGGCGTGCGAAGCGTCGAATGGCAGCTGTCCTTGCGGGACTTGTAGCATCTCGTAAATGGCTTTTTTTTCTTTCCTGGCCCGCTCCGCCAGACGAACTAAATCGGCGGGCTCCAGCGACCACGCGGGCGCTGAAAGAACGCGGGCGCAGGCGATGTCGTCCGCGGGATTTTCCAGCAAACGCAAGTAGGCGAGGACGTCTTTCACCAGCGGATGATCGAGAATCGAAAGCCTGCTGATCACGAACGGGATTTTGTGGCGGCAGAGTTCCTCGACGAGTTCGTGGCGGTGTGCATGCTGGCGGTAGAGGATGGCGAACTCGCGCCATTTGCGGCCGGCTGCGCGCATCCGTAGCAGTTCGCTGACGATCCAGCGCGCTTCCTCATGTTCGTTTTCCAGTTCGACGATGCGGATTTTCTCGCTTTCTTCCTTATTGGCACTTAACACTTTCTTGGGGAAGTCGGCGCTCACGGTGTTTTGGGCGATGACTTGCGTGGCAACGCGGAGGATATTCGGTGTGGAACGATAGTTTTCAACCAGCGAAACGCGGAATTTTGTAGAGTCTTGGCCTTCGCGCCAGCCGGCAAAGCGCTCGAGAAAAAGTTTGAAGCTCCCGAAAGAGGCGCCCCGGAAGCGGTAGATGGCTTGGTCGTTATCGCCTACGGCGATGATGTTTTTCTTTTCGCCAGCCAGCAGCTCGAGGAGCCGAAGCTGCGCGATGTTGGTGTCTTGAAATTCATCGACGAGGATGTAGCGATATTTTTCCTGGAGCGCGCGGCGGAGCTTGGCATCGGTTTCGAGAAGCTCGACAGCTCCCGTGATGAGCGAGCCAAACGAGACGCGTTTCTTTTCACGCATCAATTCATCGCTGGCGCGGTACGCGCGCGCTATCTCTCGTTGCAGCGCGACTTCCTCGGCGCGTTCCTTGAAAGTGTCCTCCTCGAAGCCGCCGCGGTCGATTTCGAGCTGTGCGGCGAGTCCTTCCGCGTAGCGGAGATAGTCGTCGCAGGAGACCAGTTCGTCCTGGCAGCGCGAGAAAAAATCCACGAAATCGTTTAGAAACTGTCCAGGCTCGGCAAGCCGGCGATACTTTTCCAGTTTGAGTCGGTTCAAATTTCGCCGCAGCAGAATCCAGTGATCCACCTTGTCGAGCATGAGGCGTTCCGGAGCAGCCTCTTTCAACAAGCTCTCGCAGAAAGCGTGAAACGTCGCGAGCATAACTTTCTTGCCGCGATCGCCGGCCGCGCGCACGACGCGCGCTTTCATCTCTCCGGCGGCTTTGTTCGTGAACGTGAGGCCAAGAACGTTTTCTCCGGACAGCGAGTCGTCGGATTGGAGCAGGTGGCGGATGCGTTCGGTGATGACGCGCGTCTTGCCGGTGCCGGCGCCCGCGATTACGAGCAGCGGGCCCTCGCCGTGAGTCATGGCGCGGCGCTGCGCGTCGTTCAGCTTCAGTCCGGTTTCCGCCGGCGGCGGGTTGAGATCGAACAGCGTGGCCATGTCTTAAGAAGGGTAGCGGAAATCAGGGCGAAGAGGAAACGAAGCTCGCTTTCAGGCTTTTTTCGATGAGAAGAGAGTTTCTTGCGCCGAGAGTTTGCCCGCGGCCACCTTGGCGTTAATCTCTGCTGATTTGCCGCGTGGAACGCTGAGAGATTCCCACTTGCCGGTCTTGGTGAACGTAAGATGCTTGGCTAGAAACAGAATTTGGCCGACGTGGTGCGCGTAATGGGCGATTTGGCGGTTGATGGCTTGCATTACGGAGTGCGGCTCTGTGCGAATCGTAACTGTGCGCGTGAGGTCTGCTTCGGTCAGTGGTTCGAGAGCATCGAAGAGATATTTCCAGCCGCGTTCCCACATCTCCAGGAGTTGAGCGCGAGTCTGCGGCGGAGTTTCAAATTCCGTGTCGCGGTTGCGGTCGGGCTTCTCGCCGTCCGTGGTCAAAAAATCGAGCCAGCGCGAGCGCATATTGCCAGACATGTGCTTCACGATGATGGCGATGGAATTGGATTCCGCGTCCAACGTGATAAAAAGGGCTTCATCCGGACATTGCGCCATCGCACGATCGCCCAATTTTTTGTAGTAACGGAACAGGCCAATGGAATCTTGCAGGTAAAACGTATTGAGTTGGTGCGGCATAGGAATATTTTGTACCTGGCAAGGCGGATGTCAACGGCCAATCGCGAAAGTTCGTCAGCGCTGGAGGATTGGAGAGATTCGCATGCTGGCGTTTACCGAGGCGAAAAAATAAAGCTTGACATTTCGCTTTTCATTCGCCTATGATTCGCGGCGCCGAGTGGAGACTTTTATTGGAGGCTGACATGACCATTGGACAATCGATGCTGGCAGAGTATGACCAAGAAATGCAGAACACGCGCAAGATGCTCGAGCGCGTACCAGACGACAAGTGGGGTTGGAAGCCGCATGAGAAGTCGGGCACTGTGGGCTGGCTCGCTTCGCATATCGGCACGGTCCCGGGATGGATCATGATGACCATTAACACGGACGAGCTCGATTACGCGCCTGTGGACGGGCCAGGCTACGAGCCGCCGAAGATCACGAACCGGAAAGAGCTGCTTGCCGAGTTTGACAAAGAAAGCGCGGAAGCGCGGGCCGCGCTCGCCGGCGTCAGCGATGCGGATATGGTGAAAGCCTGGAAGCTTCTTGCGGGCGGCAACGAGATCTTTACCCTGCCGAAAATTGCTTGTATTCGCGGCATGTGCCTGAACCACCTGATTCATCACCGCGCGCAGCTCACCGTTTATTACCGATTGGTTGGCGTCCCTGTGCCAGGGTTATATGGACCGAGCGCCGACGAGGGTATGCCGGACGCAACGGCAGCCGCCGCTAACTAAATTTCTGACCAACTAGAATGCCTCCGGGAAAGGCGGACGAGAGTCCGCCTTTCCTTCCTTTCTTCTCCATTCGTTTTCTTTGCTTCTTTCCTTTCTCTCTTTTTCTTTCCTTCATTCTTCAGCTCTTGCCTCCGCGACTGCTCCGCTGCAACGCGCTATAATGGTTTGCGTTGCTTCCCCGGAGGTTCGCCGCGCTCATGGATACTCCCGTAATTCTCGCTGCCGTTCGCACTCCCATCGGAAAATTTCAAGGCGGCTTAGCCGGATTTTCGGCCGTCGAGCTTGGCGGCAAAATTGTTGCTGAAGCCATTCGACGGGCCGCGATCAACCTCAACGAAGTAGACGAAGCGATTCTGGGTAACGTGGTGCAGGCGGGACTTGGGCAGAATCCGGCGCGACAGGCCGCGCTGAAGGGCGGATGCGCTCCTCGCGTCGCGGCGATGACGATTAATAAAGTTTGCGGCTCGGGTTTGAAAGCGGTGGCCTTGGCCGCGCAGGCCGTCCAGCTTGGCGAGTCCGAAATGGTCGTCGCCGGTGGCATGGAGTCGATGTCCAACTGCCCGTATTTGCTGCCGCAGGCGCGGACCGGCTACCGGCTGGGCGACGGCAAGCTTGTCGATTCGATGATCAACGACGGCTTGTGGGACGCCTACGAAAACTTTCATATGGGGGTGACCGGCGAGCTCGTCGCGGAGAAATACGGGATCACGCGGGAAGAGCAGGACCGGTTTGCGGTTGAGAGCCATCAGAAGGCCATTCGGGCGCGAAAGTCATGCTTTTTCGAGGGGCAGATTTTGCCCATCGAAGTGCCGCAGAAAAAGGGCGAGCCGATCGTCATTAAGTACGACGAATCGCCGCGCGAGGACACTTCGATGGAAGCGCTCGCGAAACTGAAACCGGCGTTCAAGAAGGATGGTACGGTGACCGCAGGAAACGCTCCTGGCACAAACGATGGAGCGGCGGCGCTGATCGTTACGAGCGAGCGGAACGCGGCGCGTTTGGGAAAGACGCCGATCGCACGGATTGTTGCACAGGCGGTTAGCGGCGTGGAACCGAAGTGGGTGATGATGGCGCCGGTAGACGCAGTGGAAAAGCTGCTTACCAAGACTGGCTGGGACCGTGACAAGGACGTCGACCTCATTGAACTGAACGAAGCTTTTGCGGTTGCGGCGATTGCCGTAACGCGACAGCTGCGGCTCAATCCGGAAAAAGTAAACGTGAACGGCGGCGCTGTCGCGCTGGGTCATCCGATTGGAGCGAGCGGTGCGCGTATCCTGGTTACACTTTTGTATGAGTTGCAGCGGCGCAACCTGAAGCGCGGAATTGCTGCACTTTGCCTCGGCGGCGGCAACGCTGTGGCGCTCGCGGTCGAAAGGACGTAGTTAGACAGGATCCCCATGCGCGCGCAAGGATAGACAAAGACTCCGCGAAGGTTAGTTCGCCCGGTTGGGGCGCGACGAACTCTGAATCCTCCTAATTAGCGCTACGAAGTTCGGGCAGTCTTGATCGCTGATCGCCGTGAATTTCAACCCCATCCCGTTACTAGGAACTAGGTGTCGGACGACAGCCTCAGCCCTGATGTTTCCTTCCTGAACAAGAAATTCGAGCTGGGCTTTCACGCCTTCGGGTTGCCGAATCGGCGTGGAGAGGAACAGGCCACCCACACTCAGATCGTTGACCCGCGACACATCTTCGGTATCACCACAGCGCCAGCAGACCCATACCCCGTCTGGCGTCTCGACTCGAGAACTCGACCTCCTAGAATACAAAGGCTTGGACAGTACAGCTCCCACGGATCACCTCTGGCCCTGCGGATTCGGCCGGGTAGTTGAACAGCAGGTCGCAAATCCAGTTCAAACGTAGTCGGATCGCGGTAAGCGGACAATCCGGGAAAGACCCTAGAATCTCTAAGGATTTAGCTGAGCAAGCGGTGGGGCGAGGGCAGCAACAAGCAGGTCCTGCGCAGGGAACGGACACGCCGGGCCCCGAATGTTGCAAGCCACAAGTGCAGCCTAGCTATTCAGCCTTGGAGGGAACAGCCTCGGGCAATTCGCGCTTTGCTACAGGCTGGAATCCCGCACTCCGGAAGGCTCCGCGCTATTTGGCGCTGCCGTTCCCAACTCGTACGCGCAATAGGGGCAAAACTTATCGGTTTCGACGACTTCGCGTTTGCAATTGGGACAGGACGGATGCAGGTTGCATTTGCAGTTGGGGCAGAAGTTGAAGCGGGCTCCTACGGCCTTTCCACACTGTGGGCAATCGTAGGGCAGCGGCTCGCGCATCAGAAAGTAAATGAGAAATCCGATAAATGTCGACGCAGGAAGAAGGACGATCACGAGCAGGGTCCATAAGGTGGAATTCATCCCGCGGCGTTTTGCATCGCGGTTCACGTAGGCGATCAAAAAAATGATGCTCGCCATGCAGATCGATACGAGGGTAATGATTCCGGCCAAAGCCACGGAGGCCAGCGCGAAGTCGTCTCGCAATTCATCCGGAAAGAAGTCGCCATAGTGAACTGCATGCCATCGATTGACAGAAAATGCGATAGCCTGCGCGATCAGGAACAACGCCACGACGGTCCAAATCAGGCCTTTTGGAATGATCCGGAATTCGTCCCAGAAGCGGAGATTTTCCTTTTTTCTGCGGAGACGTATGAGCCGCATCCTCTCGTTGAACGAGCCGCTTACTTTTTGTTGGTAGTCGGACATACGCGTTCCTCTCTCAAAACCTTCCGTCGCCGAATCACTCAGCCCGATCGTTCTCGTGCGCTAGTCTTAGGTTTTCCATCACTACAACTGCCGCTGCTATCAGTGCGGGGATCGTCCACCAGAGGCCAAAACCCATTTCCCAAACTAGTCTGGGCAGGCCAAGGCGTTCACCGGCCCACTCGAACGCGCGCCAGACGTAAGGTGCGGTGGCGATGCCGAGGGCCCAGGACATAGCGCACGTGATCCAAAGGAGGCGGCGCTTGGGTTCGCGTTCGCGCAATTCTTGCGCGCGCAACTGCACGCGGAACTGTGTGCGCTGAGCAAGCCCACGGGGGAGGGGGATAGGCATGCCGCGCAAGACGCGGAGAGCTTCGCTGGTTTGTTGCGCAACTTGGGCGCAGGCTGGGCACTCGCGGAGATGCGCGGCGAGCCAGCCGTGCTCGGATTGAGAAATTCCTTCGATGCGTTCTTGCGCGATTAGCTTTTCCGCGCGGGCGTGGAGATTTTCGTTCATGCTGCACTTCCTTGCATCGCGCCGCGGAGCGCTTCGAGGCCGCGATAGAGGCGCGACTTCACGGTGGAAAGCGGGGCGGCCAGGACACCGGCGATTTCCTCGAGACCAAGCTCCTCTTGAAAACGGAGAACCAGAACTTCGCGATAGGCGAGTGGAAGGCGGTCGAGTGAGGCGTGGACGCCTGTTTTTTCTTCCGCGGTCAACACGAGATTCAGTGGCGATGGTTGATTCTGCGCCGCGAACTCCATGGGCGCGCCTTCTTCCGGGTCGGTGAGGGCGTCGAGGCTTTGCATTTTCTTCTGGCGCTGCCAGTCGATGACCAGGTTGCGGGCGATGCGGAAAAGCCAGGCTTCAAATTTGTATTTGCCGTCGTATTGATGGCCGCGTTCGAGGACGCGGATCCAGGTTTCCTGAAAAAAGTCTTCGGCACGCTCGCGGCTGGAAGTTAGGTAGAGCAAATAGCGGAATAGGCGGTATTGATACTGCTCGATCAGCTGGTCGAGCAGTTGCGGGTCGCGGCGCTTGAGCCCCTGGGCGAGGGCTTTGTTGTCGTCGGCCATCTGGGTGGAGAAGAGAAGAACCGACCTCAATGGTGCCGGGTTCAGGGTTGTGAATGTCGCGCTCATTCTACAGGGTATACGGTCGCGGGTCGCGGAAAGACGCAAACCAAGCCAGGTGGTCTGGCTGCATGGAATGTCGGATGGTATGGTTAGGAACTCTTTCCGACTAACCGCCTCCACCCCCGTTTCTTTGTAAGTGTTGCTGATAAAGGACTTACGTTTTACGTAAGTGCCTTTGAAACTTACGGTTGCGGGAGTCGCTGTAAGTGTTGATTTTGCTGGGGTTGTGGGTTGAGCCCGAGAGTGCCGTCTAAAGGCGTGTTTGAGATTCTAGAAGGGCTTGCCGTCGATGAGGAGGCGGTAGTTGTGATCGTAGTGGACGGCGTAGGGCTCGCGGTTTGGCGCCCGGAGCGGGGGTTGTGGAGCTGGCGGTGCGGGCGGGACTGGGTTGACGGCGTTTGTGGTTGGGTCGGGCGCGGAAGCGAGACGGGTCTCGCTGGTGGTCGATGGGGCGGGATTGTGGGAGGATCCTTCGCTTCGCTCAGGATGACAGGCTTCGGGGGCGGCGGGATTTGCTGGGGGCGCGGCGGATTGAGGCGGGGCTGAATCGTGCCGGGATGGGCGAGCTTTTGCTCTGGAGTGGGTTAGCGGGTGTGCGGGTTGTGGCGGCGTTGCGGCGGCGGGTTGTTGCGGTTCGGGTTCGGGGGCGCTGGGAAAGCGGTGGTCGTAGTTGGCGTTTACGGAGGTGCGGATGGCTTTGCGCCAGCCTTCGGTGCCGAAGGCGTTGATGTATTCGTGTTGGGCGATATGGATGGCTTGCAATTGGGTTTGGAGCATGTAGGCGACGGTGCGGGCGAGTCTGGGCTTTATATCGCCGCGGACAACGGCGGGGATGAGGCGTGCGAGGGCGGTGCTGAGATCGCAGGCGGATAGGTAGTCGCCGGAGAAGAAGCAGGCTAGGTCTTTGGCGAGTGATTCGGCGGCTTGGGAGCGAGCCTCCTTTTGCGCGTGATAGAAGCAAAAGTGGGGATGGTTGCCGGTGCGCGGTGTACGACACCGGCGGCCGTCGGTGAAACTGAAAAGACAGAGGGACACGCGGTCCTTCGGACTGAGAGAAGGCATAGAAGTCTCCTTAGATTTGGTTTTGAGATTTGGACTGACGGAAAAAGAAACGAGCACAGCCAAGATTCATCGCGCAAAGGCAGCGCGATGAAGAAGCGGTTGGCTGTGCCACCACAAACAAAAACGCCGGCAGGATGCCGGCGGTACAACATGGGCCGAAAAGGAAACGCCTCGCGGGATCGCGAGGCGCAGTACTAACCAGAAGAATTATACCATAACTGTATAGACTTGCTAAGCGGAATTATAGATTGGGCCCGGCGCTGCATCCTTAACGCAGTTCCAAGAAAGCAGCCCGAGGTGGGACAGGGTCCCGCTACCAAGTGGCTCGACGCGATGTAGTAGACTTTCGTTCTGCTGCCATGTTCTGTCCTGTTTGCAAAGCCGAGTATCGGCAAGGGTTCACGCGCTGCGCGGATTGCGACGTGGATCTCGTCTATGAATTGCCCGCGGCGGCCATCGTCCCCGTAGGACCCGTCGATCCAGGCGACCCCGAGGAGGATCCCTTCTGCTCATTTTGGAAGGGCGATGATCCGAGAGTTCACGCCGAACTTTGTGAATTGATGGGCGAGCAGGGCATCCCTTGCAGGACCATTCGGCGGCAAGACCATCTTTTCAATTGGAACACGAGGAGCGCATTCGAAATCGGCGTCCCGTTTTCGCAATTCGACAAAGCGGAAGCCGTAGTCAAAGACGCATACGGTGGCGAAAACGAGCCAGTTTCCGAAGAGGTCGCAGTGCCTCTGGAACTTCCGGAGTTCGTCGAACTAAGGGGGTCGCGGGTAGCCTGGGACCCGGAGCACTGGTATCCGGAAGATGCCACGGTGGAGATTTGGGCGGGCGACCAGCCGGAGATGGAGGCACTGTTGGCGGCGTCGCTCGGCGAGAATCAGATTCATTCGCATGTGGTGGAGGCTGGAGGAGTTCACAGGCTCCTTGTATTACCAGCGGATGAAACGCGAGCGCGGGAGATTGTTCGCGAAGTTGTCGAGGGGGTGCCGCCTGAGTGAAGGCTGGGTTGACGCTTCTTCGCCTGGGTCGTTGCCGTTCCGGACTGGTAGACGCTGAATCTGCACGGGTGGTTTTTCTGGGTCGCGATTGGATGTATCCTTAGCGCTTAATTGTCAGCGCCTAATCGTCGGCGCACGTTGCTCGCTGATCGAATGGAGGCACTTATGGCTTCAGCTGCTGGACCGGAAGGGTCGCTGGTTATGTTGTGGGCGGGGGAAGACCCGGCGCTGCATTCTTCTCTGATTGAGAAATTGGAGTCCGCGGGCATACCTTTTATCGACAAGCCAGCCGGCGATGATCGAACCGTTCCGTCGGCGGACATCCTTCCTATTGATTGGAAAGCGAGATTTGGGTTCGAGGTGGCGGTGCCTTCGTCGAGTTTGGCGGAGGCGGAGAAGATTCTGGAGGAGCTTTTGGACGAGGAGCCGGTGGATATGGAGCTTCCGGCAGAAGACGATGCCGCTCCTGCTGCGGTGCAGCCGGAGCCCGCGCATTTGAGCCAGGCAACGAAAGCGGTGTGGTCAGGATCGGGCGAGGAGCAGGAGCGGGCGGAGTTTCTGAGTCAGGCGCTGAAGGAGAACGAAATTCCGGTGCGCGTGGAGACGCGGGGGAACGAGACGACTTTGTATGTTCCGCCGGAAGAGGAAATGCTGGCGCGGGAGATTATCCGGGAGATTGTGGAGGGCGCTCCGCCGGCGTGACGCGTGTTTTGCCCTTTATGCAAGGCGGAGTTTCGTTCCGGTTTTCGCGAGTGCAGCGACTGCCATATTGCTCTTGTTGAGTCGTACGCTGAAGCTGAAAGCATTGGAGCGGAGCGTCTTTGGGACGGCGATGACCGGAAGAAGTGCGAGCGCATTCTCGATGCGCTTCTAGCCGCGGGCATCCCTTATCATTCAAAAGAATTATTGAAGAAGAATCCTGGGACTTGGATTTCGATATTTCTCTGGCAATTCATGAGGCCGCGTCCGACATTTCATTTCGAGATTGCGGTCCTTCCCAAGGATCTTCTCCAAGCAAAATCCATTGTCGAGCAGATGGAAGCCGCCGAGAAAGCCGAATGGGACAACGACGAATGAAACTAGAGTGGCTTGACGCTCCCGCTGCCTGCATGCATCCTTTAGTTCTTTAGCCGCCTTTACTTCATCTGTTCAACGCGAATGCGGAGGGTTTGACCTTGTCCATTGATGCAATCAAGACGGTGGCAGTGTTGGGCGCGGGGACGATGGGGAATGGGATTGCGCATGTATTTGCGCGTGCGGGGTATCGGGTGATTTTGCGGGATGTGGAGCAGCGGTTTTTGGAGCGCGGGATCGAGACGATTGGGAAGAATCTGGACCGGGAGATTAAGAAAGGGAAGTTGGCTGAAGCGGAGAAGGGAACTGTGTTGGGGCGGGTGCAGTGCGTTACTGATATGGCGGCGATTGGGGCGGCGGATTTTGTGGTGGAGGCGGTGCCGGAGAAGATGGAGATTAAGCGAGCGGTGTTGACGGAGGCGGATGGGATTTTGCGGCCGGAGGTGATTTTGGCTAGCAATACGTCTTCGATTGCGATGACGACCTTGGCGGCTTTGACGAAGAGGGCGGACCGGTTTGTGGGGATGCACTTCATGAACCCTGTGCCCATGATGGTGCTGGTGGAGGTGATTCGGGCGCTGCAGACTAGCGATGCGACGTTTGCGGCGGCGATGGAGTTGGCGAAGAAGCTGGGGAAGACGCCGGTGGCTGTGAATGATGCGCCGGGGTTTGTGTCCAACCGCGTGCTGATGCCGCTGATTAATGAGGCGGTGTATTGCGTGATGGAGGGCGTGGCGACACCGGAAGCGGTGGACGCGGTGATGAAGCTGGGGATGAACCATCCGATGGGGCCGTTGGAGTTGGCGGATTTTATTGGGTTGGATGTGTGCGTGGATATTATGCATGTTTTGCATGAGGGGCTGGGCGATCCGAAGTATCGGGCTTGTCCGCTGTTGAAGAAATATGTGGCGGCGGGGTGGTTGGGGCGGAAGTCGGGGCGGGGATTTTATGCGTATGGCAGCTGATATCTTGCTCCGGGCGAGCTCGCCAGTTTTGTAGGAGTTCACGAGTTGTGTAAGATTCCTTGCCGATTTCTTGACCCGTGAGATAATTCGGGTTGAGGGGCAGTGCTACCTTCAACTGCAACCTGCTCGAGGGCTCTCAGAATGAAATCCTACGTCTTTAGAGTAGTCGTTGAGCCTGACAAATTTGAGGATGGCCGCGACGCTTGGCACGCCTCCTGCCCCGCCCTCAAAGGCTGCCATACCTGGGGCCACACCTATGAAGAAGCACTGGCAAATGTCCGCGAGGCCATCGACCTGTACGTTCAGGATCTACTAGAAGCCGGGGAAACAATTCCGGTGAACCAAGGAACACTGGAGCTTCCGGAACCCGCCGTTGTTGTCAACGTATGACACGAGTCCCACGAGGTCTGCAGGCACGTCGGTTTATCCGGGCGTTGGAAGCAAGATGGGTTCGGATTACAGCGCGTGCAAGGCAGTCATCGCATTTACCGTCACGCGGACGGGCGTCGCGTGGTTGTTGCTTTTCATTCCCTGAACGCCACGTTCCCTATTGGCACGCTGCGGGCGATGATTGCAGACGCTGGGTGGCAGGACGACGACCTACGGCGGCTTGGTCTCACAGAATAAAGGCTGGTGACAGCGGTTTCTTGTGGTCCGAGCGTGGCGAAGATAAGGCGAAAAATAATGTTTGCTTTTTCTTCGCCTTGATGGTAATTTGCCTTTCGCGGTTTTCAACAGGTGCATATGTATTCGGCTGCGAGCCTGGCGATAAGTTGTCCGGAACATGCTAGGCTCGAAAGCGAGTTCATCGAGGCGCGCGACAGGATGCGGGGGCTGGTACGGCTCCGGAACTTGTCACCTGCCGAAGAGCGGCAACTGGCGGTGCGGGTGGCGATGGCCATCGCCCGACTGAAGGAGCATGTCGCTGAGCACGGTTGCGAGCGCCGGGGCTGAGGCGGTTGGTTGGCGGATGGCCCTGAGTTGGTTTGAAGAAGGCATGGCGGAAAGATAATTACAGTGTTACTATACAGCTTCAGCTATGTTTTTGGTTTGGGCCACGGTTTAATTTTTGAGTAGGACGGGCACGGCATGCCGTGCCCGTACGAATGAAATTCCCTAATTTCCTCCACCGAGGTGTGAAATGACAGAAGAGAAAGAGAAATTGCTGGCAGCGGCGATATCGCAGATTGAAAAGGATCATGGTAAGGGCGCGATTATGCGTTTGGGCAGCCGAGATGTTCTGGTGCCTGTGAGCGTGATTCCCAGCGGGTGCTTGTCGATCGATGCGGCGCTGGGCGTTGGCGGGTTCCCGCGCGGACGCGTGATTGAGATTTACGGGCCGGAATCGGGCGGTAAGACGACGATGACTTTGCACGTGATTGCGGAGGCGCAGAAGCTGGGCGGGCAGGCGGCGTTTATCGACGCGGAGCATGCGCTCGATCCCGTTTATGCGCGGAAGCTGGGCGTGGACGTGGATAACCTTTTGGTGTCGCAGCCGGATAACGGCGAGCAGGCTTTGGAGATCGCGGAGACGCTGATCCGTTCGGGCGGCGTGGACATTGTGGTGGTGGACTCGGTGGCAGCTTTGGTGCCGAAGGCTGAACTCGAAGGCGACATGGGTGACCCGCAGATGGGTTTGCAGGCGCGGCTGATGTCGCAGGCGCTGCGGAAGTTGACGGCGATTGTATCGAAGTCGCGCACCTGCTTGATTTTCATCAACCAGATTCGCGAGAAGATTGGCGTGATGTTTGGCAACCCGGAAACGACCACCGGCGGGCGGGCGCTGAAGTTCTATGCGTCGATGCGCATTGATATCCGGCGCATCCAGGCGATCAAGGAAGGCGACGTAGTCGTGGGGTCGCGCACGCGCGCCAAGGTTGTGAAGAATAAGGTGGCGGCGCCGTTCCGTGAGGCGGAGTTCGACATTGTGTATGGCGAAGGGATTTCGCGCGAAGGCGACTTGATCGACCTCGGTGTGGACAAGGGGCTGGTCGAGAAGAGCGGCACGTGGCTTAGCTTTGGCGGCGAACGCATGGGCCAAGGCCGCGAAAACGCGCGCAGCTTCCTGAAGGAAAATAAGGACATCCGCGACAAGCTGGAAAACGCCCTGCGCAAGAAGCTGGAGATCGCGATTCCGGGCGGTTCGAACGCCGCGCCAGGTCCCAACGGCCACGCCGCCGGGCCTGCGCACAGCGATAAAGCGCCCATGAAGGCGGCTGCGGCCGCAGCCACATCAGGCGCAGCCGACGCCAGCAAAGCCCGCCCGACGCGCTAGCCAGTAGCGCGCGATGGGGCAGCGATGTGTTGTTCGACCATAGGGGCACGATACATCGTGCCCCTCTTTCTTTTCAGCGTGGTTGATTGTACGGAGTGAAGCCTTCCCACTCGATCGGCGTATAGGTGTTCTTGAGCAGGGTTTCGAGGAGTTCTTTGTAGATGCCTTCGCCGTTGGAGCTGTTGGTCATGATGAGGATGCCTGTTTTGGCTTCGTCGAAGCATACGGTGTAGTTTCGCCAGCCGTCGTCGTGGCCTTCTTTGAAGAAAGCTTTGCCGTGCGGCGTCGAGTAAAGTCCCCATCCCAATCCGTAGCTAAGCCGAATGGACTTGTTCTCGTCGCTGGTTTCGGTCGAAAGGGGAGGGAACTCGTGCTTGGAGAGGATTTGGATTTGGGGACTGAGCATGGTCTTCCTTGTTTCCGGGCGTAAGCCGGTGCCTTTCATCACGCCTTGCATAAACCGCGCAAAATCACGCGGCGTGGTTAGCATTGAGCCCGCGGCGCCGGCGCGTTTTCGCTTCTGAGGACCAAGCGACCGCTCTTCTTCGTCGTACCCGTTGGCGTAATTGTCTTCGAACGCTTGCTCCCAGACCATGCTGGTGCGATCCATTCCCATTGGCCGAAAAACGCGCTCGTGCATCAGCTCGCCGAGCGGTTTGTTGGTGACGGCCTCAACGACCAGTTGCAACAAGGCGAGGCCCTCCCCCGAATAGGCGAACCGCGATCCGGGCTCGAAATAGATACGCAATTTCTTGTCGTCGGTGAACCATCGCCAATTCGGGAAACCGCTGGTGTGACTCAGGAGCATCCGTGAGGTAATTTTTTTGTACCGGTCGTCGCCCGCCAAATCCTTATATTCCGCGAATTCCGGCAGCGGCTGGGAGAGATATTGATAGACGGGCTTGTCCAATTCGAGCATGTGCTCTTGCACCAACTGCATCACCATGTCAGCGAACGCGACTTTGGTGAGTGACGCGCCGGACATGACCGAGTCCGGAGTCAGCGGCAGAGCCTTTTCCTTGTCGCGAAATCCATAGGATTTCAGATAAACAATCTTCCGATCATTGAGAATCGCGATGCCTACGCCAGTGACTTTCGCGGCGTGCATCAAGCGCGTCACGGTCGCATCGATCTCCGGCGCGGAGATCGTACTGCCGTCCAGGCGCTTCACGGTGAAGGCATTGGGAGAGTCGGCTGCGGGGAGTGCGGCGCCTGCCGCGAGCAGGAACAAAGGGGCGAAAGCGAAGATAGAGGCGTTTATTAGGGTCATTTTCATGACGTGGAGTATAGACGACGGAAACATCCTTTCGTGAGCTCCGTCAAGTAAGTATCAGCGCTGGCACCGGGAATCCGATGCGAGCCATGTGCTAAGATTTTTACGTGATGCAACATAACGACATCATTCGAGAATCGTTCACGACGCAAGCGGTGGCGTTTGCGGCGAATCCATGGGTTACGGACGAGAAGCGCATTCGGCGATTGGTGGCGGCGGCGCGGCTTAAGGGCGATGAGCGGGTGCTGGATATCGCGACGGGGCCGGGGTATATCGCGGAAGCCTTCGCTGGCGCGGCCCGAGAAGTCGTCGGTGTCGACCTCACGGATGCCATGCTTGCGATCGGAAAACAACGCACGATAGAGCGCGGGATTTCCAATGTTTCTTTCCGCGCCGCCGATGCGGAAAACCTTCCTTTCGAAAATGGGGCGTTCGACGTTGTTGTCTGCCGACTCGCGCTGCATCATCTTCTGAAGCCGCTGCAGGTCTTGCGCGAAATGGCGCGGGTTTGCCGCGCCGGGGGCACGGTGGTGGTGGAAGACATTTACGCCAGTGAGCATCCTGAGCGTGCCGCGTATCAAGATCGCTGGGAAATCTTGCGCGATCCTTCGCACGTGAGGACACTTGCGCTCAGCGATTTGCTTCAGCTCTTTCGCGACGTGGGGCTGGAGACGGATTCCGTCGCTACGGCGGATGATTTGACTCCGGAAGTTGAGCGGTGGCTGGCGACTACAAAGACGCCTCCGGAACGCGCAACTGAAATACGCCGTCTGTTAGACGAGGACCGCCTGCTCGACCTAAGCGGCACACGCCCGTTTCAAGATGCGACGGGGCGACTTTACTTCCATGCCCGGACGGCGATTGTAGCCGGACGCAAGGTCAGTTAAATTCGGCATGCTGTCCCGACGGTCAGCGTTGATAACAAAGCACATACGGTCGTACTGGTGCGTTTCGGCTATTGCGTACTACCATGACGCATGCCTAAAATACGTCTCATACTGAGAGATGCAGTTTCTCTTCGGAACAAGGTGGGCTATTCACCAAGCTCCTAAGTGGCATCAAATCAGTAAGGTCTGATTTGGCGATTTGGGTGCTATATCAGCGGGTGCCAGTGCTATCGGGTACGCGTTCGGTTCAACAGGATAGAAAGCAGTTTGTGAATGTTGGTTGACCGCAGGTACAGGATGAGGTAAGTATTCGCCCCTGGGAACTATCGGGGAAGTCGCGGACCAAAGGCGGTTTAGTGAAGAAAGCTGCAAAATCGGTTCTAGCAATTTTGATGACGGCACTTTTCGCAGTGCCAGTTCCCGCTGCGACAGGCACGGGCAAAGCCGTCGCGCGTAGCCGCAAGTATGGTTCGCGTTACCGTGGCGGTGTGCCGACTTTTGCAGATTCTTCCAGTCTGGACATCTCGACGTTTGATGATCCGGTCGTTCGCGCGGCAGCCGTTGAAGCTTTGGGGCGCTACAACGGATCTGTTGTCGCTGTCGATCCCAACACTGGACGCATACTGACGGTTGTAAATCAGAAGATTGCTTTTGGGGATGGCTACATCCCGTGCTCGACGATTAAGCCGACCATTGCGCTCGCCGCTCTTGAAGAGAATGTCATCACGCGCGACACGATGCTCAAAGTGAGCTACCGGAAGTACATGAATTTGACCGATGCCATGGCGCACTCGAACAATGTGTTTTTCGAAGAGCTCGGGCGCCGCATGGGGTTTGATACGGTTTCGAAGTACGCGCGCCTGTTAGGTCTCGGCGAGCTTGCCGGCTACAACCTGCCGGAAGAACATCCCGGAGCATTCCCGAGCGCGCCTCCAGCGCTGGGCGGCATTTCCCGCATGTCCAGTTTCGGCGAAGGAATTCAGATAACTCCGTTACAGCTTGCCGCGCTCGCCGCCGCTTTCGCGAACGGCGGCACGCTCTACTATTTGCAGTATCCGCGCACGGCGGAAGATGTACAGAGTTTCGCGCCGCGCGTGAAGCGCGACTTGAACATCGCCTCGATTCTTCCCGAAATTCGCGAGGGTATGCTGGCCGCTGTTCTCTACGGGACGGGCAAGTCCAGCTTCGATCGGGGCGGGGACGAAACGCCGCTCGGCAAGACTGGCACCTGCGATGATCACACCACGCCGTCGCACATCGGCTGGTTTGTAACCTACGCGGACGAAGCCCATCCGAAAATCGCGCTGGCCGTTCTGCTCCGCGGAAACACGCGCAGCGTCAAGGGTCCGATGGCAGCCGTTGTTGCGGGCCGCATCTATCGCAAGCTGCGCGAACAAAATTATTTCGCCGATTCCACCGCTCGAAACACGCCGGTCAGCCCGCTCGTTTCAGGCAAGTAAGCATTAAAATTAGCGACGAATCAAGCTGGATGCGAGGAATGGAACGCGTCGAGGCATTTCTTCGCGGTGTCCAGTTCCGAGAATCTGCTGCCTTCCTGCTCGATGAGGTAGTACTCCGCTCCACCAACGCTTTCCGCAGCCGCGAAGATAGCTTTCCAATCCGCCACGCCTTCACCAAATAAAACGGAGTAGCCCTTCCCGGTTCCCGGGGCCCATTCCTTGAGATGGAGGGAGCGGATCCGGCCCGGATTGGAGCGAATCCACGCCACAGGGTCGGAGCCGGCTTCAATACAAGTCCCCACATCGAGCTGCAACATGACGGAGGGCTTCGTATTTTTTGCAAGGATTTCAATAGGGCGGACACCGCCTTCGGGTGTGAACTCCGCCTGATGATTGTGATAGCCAGCCTTCAGGCCTGATGGCTCCAACTTTTCCGCAGCAAGGTTGAGTGAGTCCGCAACAGTCTTCCAGCCATCCGAGCCGGCTTTTTCGTGCGAACTGGCCATCACGACATATTTGCAGCCCAAAATCAGATTGAGGTCACGCGCTCGCGAAATCTTTTCCGGACCTAAATAGGAACTGTCGTTGTGAGTGGAATAGCAGCGGATGCCGAGGTCATCCAGGAGCTTCCTCATATCCCTGGTTTGGCTCTCCGTCCATTCAAAATAAGGCGCGTAAAACTCAACGCATTGGTAGCCCATTGCGGCGACAGCGCGCACCGTACCCGTGAGATCCTGTTTCAACGCATTGCGCACGGAAAAAAGTTCGAGGCCGACGGGCATCTGCGTCGCTCCTTGGGCTCGAAGAGCCCACGGCAACATTGCCGACATTGCTAGAAAAGAGCGGCGCGACAAAGCGTTTGGAGTCATCGCTGCATCCTACTTCAGAACGACCTGGATTTCATCAAGAGGTTAAGTCGACTCAGGAGTTGGGCGATTGGACGCATGGATTGGATTCGTGTTTGACTGCAAGTGTGGTTTGATACAAAAGTGTTCGTGCTGATGTGCTGCTCAGGCCTCGCGGATCAGGTTTTTGTCCGCCGGGTTGCGAGGAATGGCGGGTTGACAGTTGTGGCGAGTGCCAGGGGGAAAGAGTGAATCGTCGCTTTGCGATTGTGCTGGTGGCCGTGCTTGGCTTTGGCGCTGGTGTGCTTACTTATGTTTTTCGAATGCGCCTCGCAGCCTCCGCTGAGTTTGAACATCAAGTGAAGCTTGGCCAGGAAGAGGCGGCCAGGATTCGCGCGCAAGTCATCCTGCCGACAGAGAAGAGAGTTCTCGCGCGCGACAATTTCACCGCCGCGCTCGAAAAGTTCGGCCTCAGCCATCAGGAAGCCGCCAACGCTTCATCGGCGGCGCAGCACGCGTTCAACCTCAGGCAGGTCCGTGCTGGAAACACGATTACTGTTGGGCGGTCCGTCGACGGCGACCTGCGCGAGATCGATTACAAGATCGATCCGGACCGCATGTTGAAGATCGTTCCGGCGGAAAGCGGATTCACGGCCGAAGTAAAAGAGATACCGTCAAAGATAGAAGTCACGGCGGTTTCTGGCCAGCTCGATGATTCACTTTTCAATGCCATCGAGCAAGCCGGCGAATCGCCTGAAATTGCCATGCGCCTCGCGCAAATCTTTGGGTACGACCTGGATTTCTACACCGATCCTCGCAAGGGCGATACTTTCCGCGTCTTGCTCGAGAAAAAGAAGTACGCCAATGGCAAGACCGCTGCATACGGAAAGATCTTCGCTGCCGAATACGACAATGGCGGCAAAAAATACCAAGCACTGCTTTTCCATGACGAATTCGGCCGTCCCGCCTACTACAACGCCGACGGCAAGTCGCTGCAGAAGGCGTTTCTGCGCTCGCCGCTCAAATTTTCCGCGCCGGTCACTTCACACTTCAGCAATGCGCGTTTCCACCCGATCCTGAAAATCGTTCGCCCGCACATGGGAACGGACTATGGCGCGCCGATTGGAACGCCGGTGCAGGCCATTGGAAGCGGACGGGTTCTGTTCGCCGGGCCAAAAGGCGGCGAAGGAAATATGGTGCACATCGGCCATGCCAACGGCTACGAAACGATGTATCTGCATTTGTCGCGCATGTACGTTCGCGCGGGAGAGCACGTTGAAATCGGAAAGACGATTGGCCTCGTAGGCAGCACGGGGCTCTCCACGGGACCGCATCTTGATTTCCGGATTTTGCAAAAGGGACAATATAAAAACTTCGAGAAGCTAGGACTGCCGCCTTCCGATCCAGTTTCCAAGAAGAATCTGCCAGAATTCGCCGCTTCCCGGGAGAGATGGCTGCCGCTCCTTAAAAAACCTGAGCTGCTACAAGCGGGCGGTCCCACTGTCGCCGGGCGGTGAAGATCACTCAATGCGGTTTATCTGCGACCAGATTTAATAAATGACGGGAAGTTTGGAGTAATCGGCGGCCCCTTCTCCGGTCACTCGGAGAACAAGGAGGGTGCGATCGTCGTGAGGGCTCGTGCCGGGACCACTATGGTCATCGGTAGCGGCGATTATTTTTTCGGAAAGCTCATTCGCCGAAATTTCAGGCCCGGAATCAGCCAGCAGCGCGTGCAAGCGCTTCGAACCAAACTCCTCCTCGCGAACATTCTCCGATTCCAGAATACCGTCGGAGGCAAATAGAACGACATCGCCGGCCTGGAGATCGATAGCCGTCTCTTCATATTCGCTGTCGGGGAAGAGTCCCAGCGGAACGCCTTCGATGCGGATTTCCCGCGCGCTGCCGTCACGAACCAACAACGGATAAGGCCCGCCGGCATTGGACAGGGTCAGGCGATGCGCTGCCGCGTCGTAGACGGCAAAGAGCATGGCGATGAACCGTGCATCCAGGCGCGCGCCATGCATCCGGTGATTGAGCATCTGGAGCATGCTCGCCGGATTGCACGTGCTGCTCACCACAAGCTCGCGCAGCGTCCCGATAGCCAGCGACCCGTAGAGCGCCGCCGCGGTTCCTTTGCCGGACACATCACCAAGAGCCACCGCCAGCTTGCCTTTGCCATAAGGAAGAAAGTCGTAGAAGTCGCCGCCCAGCTCTCTCGCGGGAACATAGGCGGCGGCGAGATCAAGACCGGGGATGCCGCGGGCGCCGTGAGGGAGAAGCTGGCGTTGGATTTCGCGAGCCGTGTTGAGATCATCCTGGAGGCGGAATTCATTCTCGCGCGCCTCTTCGTAGAGCCGCGCATTTTCCAGTGCCACAGCAACGTAAGATCCCAGCGTCGCAAGCATGCGCTCGTGCTGTTCCGTGAAGGCGTTCTTCTCCGTGCTCTCGAGATCGAGCACACCGATCAGGCGGTCCTGAAGAAGAAGTGGAATCACTAGCTCGGAACCAGTGTCTAAGCCAACCGCGCAGCTGATGTGGCGGGAGTCGTTTACAACGTCATTCACGCGCACAGTGCGGCGCTCGGCGGCGGCGGCGCCAGTAATGCCCTCGTTGAGCGCCATGCGCAGTCGCACGGGCCGCTGATCTTCATAGCGCATAGTGAAGACGCTCTCAAGGTGCTGCGACGCTTCATTCCAGAGCATCACACTGAAAACGTGATAGTCGACGAGGCGCTTAACGCGCTGGGCGACACGGCGAAGCAACTCTTCGCGGTCCAGAATCGAGGTCAGCTCGCGGCTAACGTCATAGAGCAGGGTGAGTGTTTTGGCCTGCTCGGGGAAAGCGGTCAGCAGGCTTTGCGGTACGGGGTCAACATCGCCAAGAATGGCGTACGAAGCGAGTTTGGCAATATCTTCCATTCGTGAGTGACCTGAGCTAGCTGGTTTATTAGATGTAGCACAAACGAATCGGTTTCAGAAGCCCGAAGAGCGCTCCCAAGGGGGGATGCCTGCTGGTAACTTTCCCTTCCGGATTCCCTTGACGGAGGAGGACCGCAAATCTACGCTAATTGTGGGGGGCGGAATTGGGAGCCAGAATGAGCGCTCTACAAGGGCAGCAAGCGACTTCGCGCCCGTGTTCTTACTGTGGGAAGCCAGTGCCCACGCGGATGAACCGGTGTCCCTATTGCCGTGAAGAGGTTCCCGAAGTTCGTTTGTCCGCGCGCTCTGGCAAGGATGGCCGACGCGAGATACGGCGCGGTTTGATGTACATGCTCCTGGGCGCAGTTATTTATTACTTTGCTGGTGGCTATAGTGCTTTGAGCCTTCCGTTCCCGCTTAATCCGTTGGTGACCAATTATCTGGCTCCGGTGGTCTTTCTGGGCGGGCTTGGCATGAGCCTTTACGGGTTCTTTCTTCGGATCCGATCCTGAGAGTGGCTGGTTTCTAGCGGCCAGGAGCCTGCACGGTTTTAAGTCACATCCCTAGAGTTCCTCGTTGCCAGCGAATCTTCAATAAAACCCAATAGAACGAAGGCCAGCCAATTCGCGCAGGGCTATCCAAGTGCTCGCTCCGTGGCCCTGTCCGAAAGGACAACGTGACCGATTGGGGGAGTACTCTCCTTGCATTCCCTCGCCACCCTCAGAACCGCGTGGCCTACTGATGGACGGGACCCGTCTAGGTCTCGCCAGTCGGGCTTGAGAGAGCGATCGGAGGGGCAAATGAAAAAGCTATTCCTGGTGGTGGCAGTGGCGATGGTGAGCGTCTCGTTTGGTGCGGGCAGAGCCGCGGCGCAGGGGCCGCAGGGGGCGGGCGCGGGAACAGCGTCGTCGAGCAATTCGAGCGGTACGCATTCCCTGAACCCCATCAAGTGGGTGAAGAAAGATCCGAAGACGGCCAGCGATCAGCTCGATGCTAAGGACGAACAAGACAAGAAATTAACGGCTAACCTACAAGCCCAAGGGGTCCTGGCGGCAAATACGGACGCCAAGAGCGCTTGCGAAAACTTCAAGGCGCTGGACGAGTGCGTGGCGGCGTTGCACGCCAGCAAGAACGTTGGAGTAGACTTCAACTGCTTGAAGTCGAACCTGACGGGCGTGCAGACGAGTGCCGACATGTCCTCGTGCAAGGGACCGGCCGGCGATAAGTCGATTAGCCTGAGCAAAGCGATCCACGCTATGAAGCCGGACGCCGATGCGAAGGGCGAGGCAAAGAACGCGGAAAAACAAGCCAAAGATGATCTGAAAGCGTCGAGAGGGTAGTTCCCCAACTCGAGACTTCGGCAGACAATTTCAGCCCAGGGCACAGAGTGTGAAAAGGGCAGGTGCGCCGGAAGTTGCGGGGCGCCTGCCCTTTTTGTTTTGCGGAGCGGAAGGTTCGCCAAAGCTACGGGGCGGGAGTCGCGCTTTTTGGTTTAGCCAGTTCTTCCTGAACGCGAGGGGGAAGAGAATTCATCCGTTTGATGTACGCTGCCATGGTCCACATTTCCTTGTCCGTATTCCACTTGCCATTGGCAAACATGCCTGTTCTGCGGATGCCGTGGTTGATGACCCAAAAGATTTGCGCCTCGGTATATTCGGTGCCGACCAGTGGCAATTGGGGAATGGGCGGAAACAGTACGTCGCCACCCTCCTTTTTGGCTTTTCCCGGAATGCCGTGGCAGCCAGCGCAACCATCGAGATAGAGCCGGCCTCCAGCGATGAGATTTTCCTCGGTGGGGGCAACCGGGTTCGGCATTTCGGGTGCTTCGCGGCGAACCGAGGCGTGGATGGCAGAAGTCATCAGGAGGCTCTCCAACTGGGACGGTGGCAAGTCTGCACGCGTCTCCGCCAGACCCAGACGCAGATAAGCGAATCCACTGATAACGATAATTGCGATTGTAGCGAGAACTCCGAGAAGAAACTGTTTCACGGTTGTCTCCGTTGGGTATGATTGCGAACTTGTCCGAATAGACGGACGAATGCGCCGAAACGCTTTATCCGCGCCCGGTGTTTTTTGTTTGTAAGGTTTGTTTGTAAGGCGCAATCGCCCAGCGGGGCCAAGCTCAGGCCGTAGCAGCCTTAGCCTTATCGGCTCGAACCAGCGGCACATCCACCAGGTGCTCAGCCAGGAACCACACTTGAAGTTCGTTTGTCCGGATTACGTTTGAGACTATCAGATCGTTTGTTCCGTCATCCCCCGCCTCGCTGGCTTGTTTGGCCATCGTGCGAGCTTCCTTCAGGATGACTTCGTGGGCTTCGAGAAGGCGCGAGATTTGCACCGGTGCTTCCTCCCGCCCACGCGGCGGCCGAGGGATCAAAGTTGTCTCGGCAACATCCGCCGCGATCGCCAGACTGATGCCGCCCAGGACCTGGATGCGTTCGGCGATCTCATCCACGAGCTCGTCCTGTTCCCCATGATGCTTGTCAAAGAGCAAGTGCAACTGGTAGAAGGTGTGGCCAGCGACCTGCCAGTGATGTTTTTTGTACATATCGCGCAGCGTCATGGTATCCGCGAGGAGCTGGTTGAGGTTCTCGGAACTGGTCGCGCAGACTTGCTCATCGAGAGCAATCGGGAGCTTGGCGATCTTGCCGTAAGGCTGGATTTCGGGGGCATGCTGGTGTTGAATCGGTCTAGCTTGTTTCGTGCCCGCTTCGAGTTGATTGTACGAAGTTTCGCGTTTGTTATTTTTGGGGCTCATGGATAGTTCTCCTAGCAAGGAATCTGGGAAATGCCGAGACCCAATCATACCCTCATTGGGCTGTAACTATGATGCGTGCGGCGGAGGCCTAGATGCAGAAGTCCAAGCGCGGGCTGGGCAGGGTCCTTGATGCGCTGGAGAAACACTACGGCGAGCAGATAGCCGTTGGGCCGAGCGATCCCTACGAGATGATTCTCTTCGTAAACTGCGGGTATCCCGCGACGGACGCGTCTTGCACGAAGGGCTACGACGCGCTAGAGCGAGACGGGGGAACGAAGCCGGAAGAGATTCTGGCAGCGCCAAAAGCGAAGCTGGCACAGTTGATGCGGCTCGGTGGAATTGTGCCAGAATTGCGCGCCGAGCGTTTGAAAACCATCGCGAAGATCGTAAACGAAGAATTCGGCGGGGATTTAAAGTGGTCGCTCGAGAAATTGTTGCAGGATGAAAAGAATGGCGCAGCCGAGGGAATTCGTCTCGCGAAAAAGGCGCTGAAGGAATTTCCCGTCATTGGCGATCCCGGCGCGGACAAAATTCTCTTGTTTGCAAGATTGGCACCGGTGGCGGCGGTGCCCTCGGCTTGCGTGGCCGTGCCACAGCGCATTTTGTTCGGTGCCGAGGACAAGAATTACGCCGCGGGTTACCGCGCTGCGCAGGAAGCGATGAAAGACGAGCTG
>Ga0308309_10000512_pt1 | contig 24897 bp, 27 predicted proteins | sample HubBroMetageWFT5_FD_192491 | JGI IMG/M metagenome (GOLD analysis project Ga0308309, IMG submission 192491) | Warmed and freeze-thawed soil microbial communities from the Hubbard Brook experimental Forest, New Hampshire - Hubbard Brook CCASE Soil... | ecosystem: Environmental > Terrestrial >...
TATCAAGCAGATCGCGGAAATGAACGGCGTCACGGTCTCGTCGCAGGGACTGCGCATCGGAGCTCTTACTACGCTCGGTGACCTGGCTGACAATGTGAATGTGGTCAAGGACTATCCCGCGATAGCCGATGCGCTCAACGAGGCTGCCAGCCCACAGATTCGCAATATGGCCACGATCGGCGGCAATCTTTGCCAGCGCCCTCGCTGCTGGTATTTTCGTGGCGGCTTTGGACTGCTTCCCAAAGACGAGTCGGGAAAGGAATTGGTGGCTGCAGGCGAGAATCGATATCATGCGATCCTCGGCAACAGTGGTCCGGCCAAGTTTGTAAGTCCTTCCACAATTGTTCCAGTGCTGATTGCATACGGCGCTACCATTCGGCTGGTTGGACCAAAGGGCTCACGCGAAATGCCGCTGGAGCAGTTTTACGTGATCCCGAAAGTCGGCACCGAGCGCGAGCACGACCTCAAGCCGAACGAGATCGTCGCGGAAATAATTCTGCCTGTGCCGGGTGAACTGAAGGTCTCTCACTACGAGATTCGACAAAAGCAGGCATTCGACTGGCCGCTGGCTGTAGCCGCCGTGGGGCTTGTCACGAATGGTTCCTCGGTTCAATCCGCGAGAATCGTGATCGGATACGTGGCACCCATTCCCTGGCGCTCCCCAGAGGCCGAGCATGCGTTGGCGGGAAAGAGCGTTTCCGAAAACAGCGCGAAAGCCGCTGCGGACGCCGCCCTGCGGAATGCGACGCCGTTGAGCCACAACGCCTACAAAGTGCAACTTGCAAAAGTTGCAGTGAAACGCGCTATCATGAAAGCCGCTTCGGGAGGTGCTGCGTGATCAGGCAATCACTGGTTCAGGAATCCGATCGCTTTAATACGAATGATCCGGACTTGTGCCCGTCCCTGCGCTGGAAGGCGCAATTCATTCTCGCCGAGGCCGATCCAACTGTTCCTCCCTCAAATGAAGGTTTGTTCTGGTGCATCCACACGCAGGCTTGCATTGGACCCGACGGCAAGCTGGCCGAGCCTGGAAAGTGCTCGTCCTCCCGCCGAAAGTGCCACGGCATGGGGCAATGCGCCTGAATTACGACGATCCCTGCCGGTGCAACCTGCCGTGCCGCTGGTGCATAATATAAACAAAGCCGGGCCTTCCCCTGAGGTCCGGATTCTCTCACGGGGGTGGCTGATGAAGCGCTGGATTTTGGCGCTCAACGTTGTGGCAATCGCGTCTCTTGGTGTGTGCCAAGGTTTGGCACAGACTACGCCCGAGACCGCCAACGACTATTCTTTTGATGTTTCGACCGCTCAGGCCTGGACCGACACCAACGTCGATCTTAAAGCGGGCGATGTTCTCAATATCACAGCGAGTGGCAAATGCGATCCGCAGGGCGTGAGCGGTGCATCCGCCCAAGGCCTTCCCGTAGCTGACGCGCTTCCCGGAGCTTTGATCGCCAAACTGCAGGCGCAAGGGAATCCACTTGTGATTGGGACCAGCAAAGAAGTAACCGTCGATGCTGCCGGACATTTGTTTCTCGGAGTCAATGCCGGGGCCAAGCCGCCGTGCAAGGGAAGCTTCGAAGTCAAAGTTCATCGCCAGGCGCAGGCGGCGTCGAGCCGTGGAGATGTTTTGAAGCAACAATTGGTGACTGCCGCGGGGATCTTTCTTGCCGGACAGTTAGGCGTCCAACAGCCGGGTTCGACGACAGCGGCTCCTTTGAAAATCTCCAACACGCCTTTGGATGCGGGGCTCCGTAAGGATATTGACGGACTGCCGCGCCGCGTGAATGATCAGTTCAAGAACCTCGGGGACATGGTGAATTTTGTTCTCATCGGCTCGCAGCAGCAGGTACAGAGTGCGCTCGACGCGGCCAACTTCCACGTGGCCGACACCAATGACAAGAAGGCGGTTCTCGAAGCCGCGACGATGACTTACGAAAACAAAGATTACCTGGCGATGCCAATGAGCACGCTCTACCTATTCAATCGGCCTCAGGATTTCGGGTATGAGGAGGCCGAGCCCATCGCGATGGTAGCGAGCCGGCATCACTTCCGACTGTGGAAGGCGCAATTTACCTGGAACGGACAAACCGTGTGGGTAGGCGCAGGGACGCACGACATTGGGTTTGCCAAAGACAAACGCAATGGCAGCGTCACACACAAGATTGATCCGAACGTCGACGGCGAAAGAGAGAATATTGGCGCCAGTCTGCAAAAGACAAACAAAGTGAAAAGCATGTCGTACTACCTTCCGCCGAATCCGGTGCAGGACGCGAAGAATGCCACGGGGGACGGATATAAATCAGACGGAAGGATTCTGGTGGTGTTTGTGGAGTAAAAAAGTTCAGGCATCGGGCTTAAGGCCATGAGAAAACAGAACCTGACGCCCGAAGCCTGAAGCTTTCTAGCTTTACATGAGATAATTCGTGGGAATTTTGAGGAGAAATATGGCTGAACACAGGGTTTTGTGTGTCAAATTGCACAAAGACCTTCCGGGGTTGGATGAGCCACCATTTGACACGGAATTTGGCAAGAAGATCTACGACAACGTCTCCCAGCAAGCGTGGCAGGGATGGACGGAATTCTGCAAGATGCTGCTCAACGAGTATCGCCTGAATCCTGCGCGCAGAGAGGATCAGGAAGCCATCGTCAAACAAATGGAGCAATATTTCTTCGGCGAAGGCGCTGCCCCTCCGAAGGAATACGTACCGCAGAAATAGTTGCTTTGCTGGGATCGGTGACTAGGCGAACGCCACCGAATCGTGCCGTTTCGTTGTCCTACAACCACGCGTTGTTACCTTCGTGGATGCTTGTTTACCAGATTGTCATCTTCATTTCATCATCCCGTAACATCCCCGAACTAAAAATGAGGTATGGATCCGCCCGTATACGATACGCTGATCCTTTCCGACGTCCATCTGGGATCGGACACCAGTCGCGCGCGCGAGGCCACTTGCGTGTTGAAGCAGAACCGCTTCCGGCGGCTGATACTTCTTGGCGACATTTTCGCCGACCTCAATTTCCGCAGGCTGACCAAGGAACATTGGAAATTTCTCGGATACATTCGCAAGCTTTCCAATCCTAGACGCGACCTGGAAGTAGTCTGGGTCGAGGGGAATCACGACCAGGGTCTCACCGATATTATGTCGCACCTGGTTGGAATTCGCGTGTATCAAGAGTACGAGTGGGAATACGGCGGAATGCGCCACGTGGCCATTCATGGCCATCAATTTGACCGGCTACTGGCCAACAACGTTCGTCTCAATTATTTCGGAACTCTGCTGTATCTGATGTTGCAACGGCTCGATGTCAAGGGGAAACCAGTAGTTCGATTCATCGACCGTATGAACACTCGCTGGTTGCGCCTGTCGCACAAAGTCGCGTCAGGAGCGCTGTTTCACGCCCGCTTGCGCAAGGCGGTTCGCATTTTCTGCGGACACACTCACGAGGCCATGCACGAGGAAAAGGACGGCATCCATTATTACAATGCGGGTGGATGGGTGGACGAGAGACTTACGTACATTACGATCGATTCGGCGGGAGCGCGAATTCATGAATATCAAGATCGACCTGAGAATCACGAATTCGGCGAAGAACCCGTCGAAGCTGATTCTGAATTCGCGTTTGAGCCCGCGTAGCCGAGATGCACAATACTAAAATATTGTTGGCTGACGCCGTTCGCCGAGGCAATGCCACGTCAGGAGCTCCTTGCGCAAACTGACAATCGCTTTCCACCACGCCGGTGGCGGACACCGCAGTACTGCTGACGCTCTGAAGGCCACTCTCACGGTGCAGGACCGGCCCTGGGACGTCAGTCTTTTAAATATTCAAGACTTGCTCGGTCCGCTGGATGTGCTTCACAAAGTCACGGGCCTGCACATCGAAGATACCTACAACCTGATTCTACGAAAGGGTTGGACGCGGTTTACGCCGCAGCTATTGGTTGTCCTGCTGGGAGCAATTCGCGCCGCTCATCCTTGGGTGGTGAAGGCTCTGCGAGCTTATTGGGCGGAGCATCCGGCGGATCTTGTGCTCTCGGTAATCCCGCACTTCAATCGAGCGATTGCCGAGAGTCTTCGAGGCCTAGAAAAAATTCCCTTTGTCACGTTGCTCACGGATCTTGCGGATTACCCGCCCCATTTCTGGATCGAGCGCGAATCCGAATACGTCATTGTCGCGACCGAGCGGGCTAAGCAGCAGGCCCTGGCGCTCGGCCACCCTGCGGACCATATCTTTGCGACGTCGGGAATGGTTTTGAAGCCGAAGTTTTATCAGACGATTGCTGTGGATCGCGTTTCGGAACGCGAGCGACTTGGTCTTGAGCCGGATTGTCCAACCGGAATTGTGCTCTTCGGAGGCCACGGGCCTCGAGTCATGTTTGATATTGCCCAACGCTTGGATGAAAGCAACAGTGGCGTGCAGTTGATTATGCTTTGCGGACATAATCAGGAACTCGCTGCTCAGCTTAAGAGTTTGAAAACCAGGAAACCGATTGCGGTTCAAGGCTTCACCCAGAATGTAGAGTCCTACATGGCATTGGCGGACTTCTTCATCGGCAAACCGGGGCCCGGCTCCATCAGTGAAGCTCTGCAGTTCCACTTACCCGTGATCGTGGAATGCAACGCAAAGACGCTGCCGCAAGAACGCTACAACGCGGAATGGCTGACGGAAAACGGTTTTGGAATTGTCGTCTCCAGCTTTCGGGAAATTGCGCCGACAGTTCAGAGACTGCTCGAGAGTACGACTTTCGATCAACTCCGACGCAATGCCAGCGCGTATTCGAATCGAGCCTTGTTTGAAGTGCCCGACATCCTTGAAAGATGCAGCCAGCATTCAGTCGTGCCGACTCAAGTTGAAACCATGGTCTGATTCATGTTGCCGGCAACCGCATTGATTTGGAAATGAATCACAATCCCAGTTGAGATGCGGACGTTATTCTGCGTGTTGCTGAGAAACGGGTTTGCAGAAAGTCGCCTTTCCCAGGCCTCAAATAATTAACTAGATTTTCACAGTCGTGGAACCGACCCGCGAACATCCAACCCAGTATTATCAATTTCAAAATAACGAACGGAGCAGTGTGCGCCCGGGGCCCGCGCCGACAGCCGAACGAGGAGCGTAGTTTGAAGTTAGATCTGGAAACCCGCGCAATCAACGACGTCACAGTGCTTTTCTGCAGAGGTCGCTTCACTTATCGCGACGAAGCCACGGCGTTCTCGCAAAAAATGGCCGAACTTCTGCCCCAGGCGCGTCAAGTCGTGGTCGACTTTAGCGGCTTGGAAGCGATAGACAGCGCCGGGCTGGGAGAGTTAGTGGTTGTGCATATGTGGATTCGAGCCGGCGGATGCTCGCTGAAACTAGCTGGGCTGAATCCTCGGATCCAGCACATGCTCGCGCTGACGAACTTGCTATCGGTTTTCGATGTTCATCCCACTCTGGATGATGCGCTGCTCGCGTTCCAGGGCAAGATTCCGAAATCCTCGGAGCAGGCCGCTTAGGGTTTGGATTTAGAAAACTCTCCCGAAAGATACCGCAGAGCTCAAGCTCTGCGCCACAAAAAATCGGTTTTTTCGCAACCGCTATAGCAGTTGAGAAACAGCATTCGAAGGAACGTAGTTTCCCTTCAGCGCGTACCAGCGAACCTTCAGGACCTCAATAAACATGCGGATGCCGTCGCGCAGCGGGTGGATGCGCGTTCCTTCGCGATGCGACCAAGCGACAGGAACTTCGCGGACTTTGAAGCCAAACTTTCTAGCCAAATAGAGCAGTTCAGGATCAAATCCCCAGCGCTCGATTTTCTGCTGCGAAAAGATTGCCTGCGCGCTGTGGCGCGTAAAAGCTTTAAAGCCACATTGAGTATCTTTGAACTGCAAACCCAAAACAACGCGCAACGCCAGATTGAAGATTCGTCCGAAGAGCCGGCGATATAGCGGCTGCCGGCGAATCTGCAGCCGCGGATCCATCCATCGTGATCCGATCGCGATGTCTGCGCCCTTCGCAAGGGCAGCGAACAGTTTATCCGCTTCCTCAATGGGCGAGGACAAGTCGGCATCGCTGAAGAGCAGAACATCGCCTTTCGCGTGCAGCATTCCGTTTCGGACGCTGAATCCTTTGCCGCGATTTCCGGGATTCTCGAGCAGCCGCAGTACGGCATGGTTCTTCGCATACCCGAGAACGATCCGGGCGGTGGGGTCGGTCGAACCGTCGTTCACGACAATGACTTCCACATTCCAGCCGCGCTCGGTGGCGTGCGCAAGAATTTTATCCAGCGTGGCCGCGATGCGCGCGCTTTCATTGTAGGCCGGGAGGATGATGCTATACGTGGCAGGTTCCAAGATTCAGCCATCAGCTTTCAGCTGCGAGACGCTAGTGTCGGGGATTGCGCCATTATAGTCAAGCCGCGAAAGACGGGTGCGTGGTAAATCCAATCCCCGAATGCTGAAAGCTGACAGCTGACAGCGATTACGCCACTTGCCGCTGTTTCTCCAACATCGACAAGAATTCCGCCACCAGTTCTTCATCCCACAGTCCTCCACTGGCTTCCTGGCGCATGGTAAAAGCAGCCTGCTCGTGGCTGAGCGCCGACTTGTAGGGTCGTGCCGTCCGCAGGGCATCGTACACGTCGACCACCTGCAGGACTCGCGGGAGGAGAGGAATTTCCGACTTCTGCAGTCCATCCGGATAGCCGCTGCCATCCGAGTGCTCATGGTGATTGCGTATGATGGGCAGCACAAGCCGCAACGATTTCAGCGGCCGGCAAATGTTTTCTCCGGTCACCGGATGCTGCCGCATAATGGCCCACTCTTCTTCGGTCAGGTTGGTTCCCTTTTTCAGAATGTCGTCGGGAACCGCGATTTTCCCCAAGTCGTGCAAATAGCCGCCACGCCTCAACGCGATAATCGACTCTTCACTGAGACCAAGATGGCGCCCCAGGCTGCTCGCATTCTCCGCCAGCCGTTCACAATGACCCTCGGTATAGGGATCGCGACTCTCCACGCTCAATCCCAACGTACAAATTACCGATTCCGCAGTCTCCAGTTCATCGGTAAACTCTTTAAGTTTGAGCAGTGACTTGACCCGGGCAAAGAGCTCTTCAGAAAAAATGGGTTTATTCAAAAAGTCGTCGGCCCCGGCTTCGATTCCCCGCAGCTTATCCTCGCGATCACTCAGCCCCGTAATCAACACAAAAGGAATCAGGCGAGTATCAGGGTTCTCCTTCAGTTCGCGGCACAGCTCGTAGCCTGACTTGCCGGGCATAACAACATCGGAAAGAATGAGGTCGGGAAGTTCCCGCTGAATCTCACTTTCCGCCCGAGTCGCGTCCGCAACCGCGATCACCTCGTAACCTCGAGTGCACAGCAACTCGCGCATCAACATCATGGTGTCCGGGTTGTCGTCGACAACCAATACACGTGGAGCGCGACGCGGCGAAAGTTCCCCCATCTCTTTGTAAGACGAAGAATGACTGGCAGGGGATGTCCGGAATTTGTGGGGAGGGCTCATAAACTGCGAGCGAGCACTTTCTTATTGTAACGGATTTAGCGTTAACTCAGATACTCCGCTTTGTTGTCCGTGCAAGAACCGGTTCAGTTTTTGAGCGCCCCGTTTTGGGAAATCCGGCGAGCAATGTGCGATCTGACCTTGCGCAGTTAGCCAATCAATGCTTAGTCTCGTTGGATGGAGTCTCGTTTTCGTATTGCTATTTGCTTTGTGTTTCTGATTGCGACAGCGCTCGGCGCCTCTAAACCACACGTTACCGCTTTCGGCAAATGGACCGTCGTCAAGTCATCCGCCGATCTCGACCGAGATCGGCCGGAGGATTTGAAAGTCAGACCGCTGTATGTGGATACGCGATTGAAGGAATTCACCTTTGGCGTTCCGCACGAAATAACCGAGCAGGTGTTCGTAGTGCGACGCGTGGTTCGCGTGAACGATACTCTGCCGCAGGAAACGACCGTGCGTTGGAGCTGGCAGCGCGGCGGATGGCTCGTCGTCGATCGCGTGACTGGACATATTTCGCAGGCCAGCTTGCCGGAGTTCGATCCCGATACTTCCTCAGCTAGTTGGTATCGTGACTACGTTGCGTACTGCGGCATCTCGGACGATGGCAGCAAGCTCTTGGCCGTCGTCATGCAACTCGGCCGCCGTAAGCCCATCCTGAAAAAACCTCTGGGCGAAGCCGCGAACGATGAAAAGTCCAGCGAGGAATGTTCGCCGCCAGCGTGGCAACGCGCTCCTACACGAGTAAGCTTTGTTTCCCAAGCGGACCAGAAGTTTACTTTCGCAGTTCGCGGCCGCAGCGTAGAAGTAGTGACTGACGACGATCCGGAAGAAGGAACCGAATAAAAATAAATAAGTGTGGCGCGGGCACCCTCGCCCGCGTCTCTGAGCCTAATACTACGGTGGCGCCATCCCGCTTACCCGCTTCACCAATTCGAAAGCCAGAAAAAGCACGATGGCAGCCGCGACAAAAACTCCGTTGCGCCAGCGATTACGTATTTCCGGCGGCGCCATCAGATGCTTCGACAGCACCGCGCCAATCGCGAGACCGGCCAAGAGTCCGCCAATGTGCGCCGAATTGTCAACGATCCGGATCGCTGCGCCAAAGAACAAATTGTATCCGGCAAAGACGAGCAGGCTTTTCAGAGTGCTCTGCATTGCCTGTTTCGGAATCGGCAAATGGCCGAGATAAAGAGCAGCGATCAAAGCTCCGGCCAGTCCGAATATTGCTCCCGAGGCTCCTACCCCGACGTCCCCTGGATGTCGCCACAGGCTCGCTAAACTGCCAGCGAGCCCACAGGCCGTGTACGTCAAAACGTACGTCCAAGGCTCGAAGATGCGCTCCGCTAGAAACCCGAGATTCCACAAACACCACATGTTAAGCGCGATGTGAATGATGCCGCCATGAACGTAATTGGACGCCAGGATGCGCCAAGGCTCCGCGCCCAGCGAAAGCGGCCCGTAGTTTGCTCCCCACTTCAACAGTTGCGGGATGGTCGGTGCGAGCGGCGACACGCCCGTCAGGACCATGGCCGCGAACACCGAGACGTTCATGCCCACCAGCGTGGTTGTAATGGGTGCTTTAGTGGCGTTCATAAGCATTGAGCGCAAAGACGCTCGATTCTATCTTCGATCCGGTCTCATCAACACACTAACAGAGCGTCAGATCATGCGATACAATTCCGCGAAGCATCGCACTTGTCTCTCATCATTATGCGTGAATCCGCAGCAACATCTCCGCGTGAGCAAAGCCCTCTGTTTCGGACCAGAGTCATTGCGAATTTTTGGCAACGCGCCGATGAGGCACGGGACAGATACGAACGTTTCATGGGAGATTTCGGCGCGCATTCGTTTCAGAGCGAACATCAGTGTTGGGATTACTGGTTTCTGCCGGAGGTGTACTGCTATCTGCGGACTGACGCGATTAAGGTCCTGGGCGCGGATTTGGTTGATGACTTCTTGACCCGGCTCGAAGCGCTTTGCGACTCCGCGTTGAACGGAGTTGCGCCGCGCTCGCCGTGGTTGTCTCTCCATCTAGACGGGATGCGCCACGAGATACACAATGACAGTTGCAACGGGGTGTATGGGTACGTGTATTCGTTGACTCGAAACCCTAATGCGTTCACTGGCGGCCAGACTTGCGTGGCGAGAGAACAAGTTTTCGATGCGCTAGAGCCGCGGCAGCCCAAGGCGTGGCAAGGGTACTTCGAAGTGATTCCTCCGATTTACGATCAGCTCACGCTTTTTGATGACCGCTTGGCGCACATGGTGCCTGTGGTGCAAGGGACTATGAATCCGCTGGAGGGACGGGTGTGTTTGACGGGACACCTGGTCTAGCGCGCTCCATTGTCGAAGTTAATCTCCCGTCGTCTCCGCCATTGCGATCTTGTCTACGGCGGGTTTCTTGGTTACCTGCGCGCTGGTCACAAGAATCACCGAAGCTACCACGATGGCGCTGCCAGCGAGGATATATCTGTCCACATGCTCGCTCAGCACTAGCCATCCCAGAAAAACAGCGACTACCGGATTTACATAAGCGTAGGTTGAAACTTTTGCAGTGGGAACGTGGTTCAACAGCCAGATATACGCGGTGTATCCAATCCACGATCCGCAAATCACCAGATACAACGTTGCGCCGATCCCGCGCGGCGTCCACACTGCTCGCGAGAAATCTCCCGCTGCGATGGCGAATAACAGATTCGCCAAGCCTGCCGCGATCATCTGCCACGCCGTCGCTGAGAAAGGGTCTACGTCCGCGGACTTCCACTTCTTGGCCAGCACCGAACCCAACGCCCAACTGAACGACCCGCCCAGCAGGCTGATTGAAGCCCACAATTGCACTCGCCCGAATGAAGTCGTCGTAGTAAGGTCCGGCCACAACAACACGACCAGCCCAACAATACCCAGACCAAGTCCAGCTTTGCCGCGAACTGAAACATGGTGATCGCCGAGCAATAGCGTGTCGAGCACCAGGAACCAAAGTGGCGTAACCGCGACGATCAGGGCTGCCAAACCTGATGCCACATATTTCTCCGCATATGAAAGGGTGAGATTGCCGCCCATGAGCAGAAGCACGCCGACTGTGGCCATTTGAGCTAGCTGACGTGGGCTGTACCGGATATTACGACCACGCAATCCGCAAAATGCCAGCATGAAAACGCCGGCAATCAGAAAGCGCACGGCGCACATCAGCGCCGGCGGGATACGCTCTACAGCGATATCAATCGCTCCGTAGGTCGATCCCCAAAAGAAGTAGACGAGCCCAAAGGCAAGAATCACTGAGAACCGGCTCTGGGGCGGGGCGTTCGTCATGTTCGTCGATCGGCTGATAAGTATCAGACACAACGAGCGAGCGAAGAGATGCGAGATATTAGAAAGCACCGAATGGCCCTGATGTAAGCCGACCGGCACGCATGACTAACGGTCAAGGACCGAATGGGGGTTACGCCGCCGCACGCGCCGCGCTATAATCGTTTTGGAATGATTTCCGATGCTCAGCGAAAATCCAAATTCGCACCTGCCCGCGTGCTGGCTCCACTTTCTGGTGTGCCCGCGCCGTTATCTGGCAGTTTTGCCGTCGCAGACGCGCCCCGGCCTATTCGGTAGCGACTAACTCTTCGATCCTCCTCGTCCGATTCTGGCTTTTGAGCGGAAGTCCGTTCTAAGCCAACGACCAAAGACGTACGACCTACCGCCATTTTGGAGGATCCATGTCAACCCAAGCTCAAGCTCTTATCGGGCCCAAGATTAAAACGGCTTTGCCCGGACCAAATGCCAAGCGCGTTCTGGACGGCGACAGCAAATACATTTCGCCTTCGTACACACGATCGTATCCGCTGGTTGCGAAGCAGGGACGCGGCATCGTAGTGACTGACGTCGATGGAAACGAATTCTTCGATTTCTCCGCCGGCATCGCGGTTACATCGACAGGCCACTGCCATCCCCATGTCGTGGCTGCAATTCAGAAACAGGCCGCTGAACTGATTCACATGTCGGGCACCGACTTCTATTACGAAAGCATGGTGACGCTCGCGGAGCGCCTTTCGAAGATTGCGCCCATGCCTGGGCCGCACAAGATCTACTACGGAAACTCGGGGACGGAAGCCATTGAGTGCGCTCTCAAGCTTGCTCGCTATCACACCAAGCGGCAAAACGTGATCGCATTTTTCGGTGCGTTCCACGGTCGAACCATGGGCGCGCTTTCGCTGACTGCGTCGAAACCGCAGCAGAAACGGCGTTTCGGCGCGCTGGTTCCGGGCGTAACCCACATTCGTTATCCCGATGTATATCGGGGATGTGAGGGTGGGCCACAGGATGCTGAGGACTTCGCGCTGGGTTGCGCCCGCTTCATCGAAGACAAGCTCTTCAAGACCACGCTTGCCCCCGAGGAAGTAGCCGCAATCTTCGTTGAGCCAGTGCAGGGCGAAGGTGGGTACGTAGTTGCGCCCACGGTCTTCATGCAGGAACTGCGCCGCATCTGCGATCGCCACGGCATTCTGCTGGTCGCTGACGAAGTGCAAAGCGGCATCGGACGCACGGGTAAATGGTGGGCCATCGAGCACACTGGCGTGCATCCCGACATTGTTTGCTCGGCGAAAGGCATCGCGTCGGGTATGCCGCTGGGCGTGACCATCAGCAAAGCCGAAATCATGGATTGGGTTCCTGGCTCCCACGCATCCACGTTTGGAGGCAATCCGGTTTGCAACGCGGCTGCAATGGCTACGCTCGATGTGATCGAACGCGATGGCTTATTGCGCAATTCGACTGAAGTTGGCAATCACATGCTGAAGCGCATGGCGAACTGGCCGAGCAAGCACAAGTTGGTTGGGGACGTTCGCGGACGCGGCCTGATGATCGGCGTCGAGATAGTCAAAGACAAGAAGACCAAAGAGTATGCCGCGGCCGAGCGCGACCGAATCATTCAGATGGCCTTCGAGCACGGCGTTCTCTTCCTGGGTTGTGGTCCAAGCACGATTCGCATCGCGCCGCCGCTCATCGTGACCAAAGAGGAAGCCGATGTCGCAATGGACGTACTGGAAGAATCCATTTCGACTGTGGAAAGCGTTTAGGCAGCCGGGCGGGATCTCCTCCCTTGTGCCGGCTGTACGGGGCGGGTCACTAAGTTGACCCGCCCCGTTGTTATTGGAACGGACTCAGTTCGCGGTGGGGACACTGCCCCGGCAAAGAACACGGGGCAGGGCCGCATCAGAGTTGCACATTTCATGTGATGACGATCACATCAAAGTCGGCCTGCTCGTCTTACGATTATCAATTATGCCGATTATGTTTTCGGGGCGGATCACTCAGGCTGCGGTTCGGGCGCTCGACTGGGTCGCGGCGCGAACCCTTCCACCCGAGGATCTTCCTCTACATCAGCAGACCGGGCGACGTGGGGAAGAAGCGGCTTACTTCTACTTACGGCGTCTGGGGTATGTGATGGTAGCGCGCAATTTTCGCTCGCCTCGTCGCAGGGGCGAGATCGACCTGATTGGATGGGACAAGGACGTGCTGTGTTTTATCGAAGCTAAGACACGCACAACCCGCGACGTGAAGCCAGCCGAAGCTGCTGTAGACCGCGACAAGCAGCGCGGATTATCGGCGGTCGCCCACGAATACCTTCGTTATGCGCCGCCTTTGTGCCGGTGGCGTTTCGATGTAATCACCGTGTATTATGAACGTCAGTCCAGCCAACCGCTGATCGAACTATTTCGCAATGCCTTCCCCGTGGCGTAATATGCCGGTTTGGCTTTGAGCAGTTTATATGCCCTTATTGAAAGGATTTAATCTTTGCCCGAGCTTCGAAAAGATCCAATTGTAGGTCGATGGGTAATTATTTCGACCGACCGCGCCAAGCGTCCAACCGATTTTGCCCGTGACGGAGTGAAATTAAAAGGCGGGTTTTGTCCATTCTGTTACGGAAACGAGAGTAAGACACCACCCGAGATTCAAGCGTACCGTCCGAATCCGAATGGAGGCCCGCCACCGGAACGCGACTCGCCGGGATGGACTGTGCGGGTGGTTCCCAACAAATTTCCCGCACTCGGCATCGAAGGCAGCCTGAACCGACAAGCCGAGGGCATGTTCGACCGGATGAACGGGATTGGGGCGCACGAAGTCATCATTGAAACTCCCGATCACAGTGCGAGCCTGGCCACGCTGCCTCCCAAGAGGATCGAAGACGTGCTTTGGACTTTCCGTGACCGCATTCTTGATCTGAAGAAGGATCGGCGATTCAAGTACATTTTGATTTTCAAGAATCATGGCGAGGCGGCCGGAGCGTCGCTTGAGCATGCGCATTCGCAGTTGATCGCGTTGCCAATCCTTCCTATCTATGTGGTCGAAGAGATCGAGGGCGCGAAGCAATATTACATTTATAAAGAGCGTTGCGTGTTTTGCGATGTGATCCGGCAAGAGACGGAAACAAGCACTCGCGTGGTGGCTGAGAATCAGGACTTCCTCACTTTGGCTCCGTACGCGCCGCGGTTTCCGTTCGAGACCTGGATTTTGCCAAAGCAGCACGAGTCGGCTTTTGAAAATTCGTCATCGCAGCTCTTTGAGAATCTGGCGAAGGCCATCAAAACGCTTCTGATGAAAGCTGACCGGGTGTTGGACAATCCGCCGTATAACCTCGTGATTCACACTTCGCCGGTGCAAGACCCGACCAATGATCACTACCATTGGCATATCGAGTTCATGCCTAAGCTGACCAAGACGGCTGGATTCGAATGGGGGACAGGTTTCTATATCAATCCGACTCCGCCGGAGGAAGCTGCAAAGTTTCTGCGCGAGGCCGGTGTGGAAGAACCGGTACCGGCTAGGCTGGGTTAGGCGTTATCAAGCAGGATAAAAAAGAGGGCACGGTAGGCACCGTGCCCTTTTGCTTGAGGAGAGAAGATTCCGCAGTCTCTCGGCCAAGTCACTCAGGAGATAACAAGACTAGATCTACGCCGAACCGGGCTTGTCATACAGAAGTAATAAGCTTGTTAAAAAGTGGGTCTTTTCGAGCGGAGCTAAGCCTGCGTTCGGTCGAGGAATTCGTCATGCCAGGCCATCTGAATGGCCTCGAGCTTGCCTTCAGTAGATTTCTTGGGATCATCTTTGAACTCGGGCAGCGCGATTACGTAGTCGCGCAGATCGGTGAAACGGATCGAGAGCGGCTCGAGGCTGGGATGCGCCTCCGAAAGCAGGATGCCGATTTCTTCCGCGTCATCCCAGGTTAGATCTTTTGCCATGTGGCTCCTTGAGCTAACTTCGTGTTTGTCGTTCCGGCGACTCCAGCGTTCTGGTTGCGCAAACAACAGATCCCTCGCTTTGCTCGGGATGACAACACACGGGTAAGTCGGCGCAAAAGCATTTTGCAGCCGCCTAGTGTTCTTCCGATACGTAATTGCGGTTCCAGGACGGGATCTCGACCACGACCTTGCCGGGCTTGGTGATCACGGCCTGACAGCCGAGACGAGAGTTTAACTGTAAATCGGCAGCCATGTCCAGACGATCGGCTTCGTCGTCATCCATTTCCGAGAGATTTTCGGCGCCTTCCTTTACCCACACGTGGCACGTGGTGCAGGCGCAGTTGCCGCCGCAGGCGTGGTCCAGGCGGACACCGTAGTTCAGGGCCACATCGAGGATGGACTGCTCTTTGCCATGATCCTTGTAAGGAAGCTTGTCGTGCTCGAATTCGACGGTCTTGCCTTCGGGCAAAAAAGTCAGTTGCACGGTGTTTTCGCCGAGCGATTCTACGGTCGCTGTGCCCGATCCTTTGGTTTTCTCGTCTGCCATGAATGCTCCTTACGGCTTCGTTGGTGTCTGCCCTGCTGAGCTTTGCTCGGCTACGCGATCCTCGGTTACTCGAAGTCTGCTCTGGCTACGGGATGGCCGGTTTCTGAGCCCTCGCCCATATCCGCTTCGTCCATGCTTTTGCCTTTGAGCACTGTGCTTACAGCGGTGTCCATCATCAATTCTGCGAGCCGCATCGTGCCCTGGTTCAAAAAGTCGATCGCCTTCCGGATTGCCGAGTGATCGTCCTCGCCTTTGACTTCGATCAATGCTTTTTCTAATTTAGCGATCTTTTTCTTTTCGTCGCTGGTGAGGTTGCCCCATGCCGGAGTCTTCTTGCCTTTCTCGAGCGCAGCAAGAATCGTTTCTGCTTCGTTGCGGGCCTCGATTACCTGGCGCTGGCGGAAATCTTCTTCGGCGTAGTCGAAGGAATCGAGAATCATGCTCTCGACCTGATCGTCGGTTAGTCCATAACTCGGTTGGACTTCGATCTCGGATTCTTTGCCGCTGCGTTGCTCGCGCGCGGACACATGCAGGATCCCGTTAGCGTCGATCAGGAACTTAACCTCGATGCGCGGCAAGCCCGCGGTCATCGGGGGAATGCCTTTCAAATCGAAGCGGGCAAGCGAGCGGCAGTCCTTCGCCATTTCGCGTTCGCCCTGCAACACGTGGATGGCAACATTGGCCTGCCCGTCGATTTGCGTAGTGTAGTACTGCGTGGCCGACGCCGGAATAGTCGAGTTGCGCAAAATAATTTTGTCGGTCACGCCGCCTGCGACTTCGATACCCACGGACAAAGGGGTGACGTCGAGTAACAGCATGTTCTCCGTGGCTTCAGACCCGCCGCCCAGAATATTGGCTTGCACGGCTGCGCCGAGAGCCACGACTTCATCGGGATTGAGATCGGCGTGCGGCTTGCGCTGGAACAATTCCTCGACCAGGGCGCGGACTTTCGGAATGCGCGTAGAACCGCCTACGAGCACGACTTCGTCAATCTGCTGTGGCTTGAGTCCGGCGTCTTTCAGAGCCTGTTTGCAAGGTCCGACGGTGCGATCGATGATTGGCTTTATCAGGTGCTCGAACTGCTCGCGAGTGATCTCGCGCTGATAGCGTTTTCCTTCGGGCAGTTCGATATCTAGAGTCGTTTCGAGCTGCGAAGACAAGGCAATTTTAGCTTCGATGACCGCCTTGCGAATTCTTGCCACAGCTTCGCCATTGCGAGAGACATCCAGATTCGCGTCGCCGAGGATGTCGTCGATGGCAACCTTGATCAAGAGATTGTCGATATCGTCGCCGCCGAGGTGGGTGTCCCCATTGGTCGCGATGACTTCGAAGATTCCGTCATGCAGTTTCAAGATAGAAACGTCGAAAGTTCCGCCGCCCAGATCGTAGACTGCGACGATGCCATTCTGCTTTTTGTCGAGGCCGTAGGCGAGAGAGGCGGCTGTTGGCTCGTTAACCAGCCGCAACACTTCCAGACCTGCGATGCGGCCAGCGTCTTTGGTAGCCTGCCGCTGTGCGTCGTTGAAGTAGGCCGGCACGGTGATGACTGCCTTGGTAACTGGAGCGTTGAAAAAGCGCTCAGCATTGCGCTTGAGCTGGCGCAGAATGAAGGCGGAAATTTCGGGCGGGGTGAACGTCTTTTCTCCCAGCTTGATGCGCAGGACTTCTCCGGTTTGTAAATCTTCCGCCAGCTGAAATGGAAAGAGCTTGAGTTCGTCCCGAATGTCTTCGAGGCCGCGACCCATCAGCCGTTTGATGGAGTAAATGGCGCGCTTCGGAGTCTCGATCAGATATTTGCGCGCGGCATTGCCGACAATGATTTGATCGCGCGCATCAAGCGCGACGACGGAGGGCACGAGGTTCAGACCATCCTCTCCCGGGATCACGACAGGGCTTTCCCCTTGCATGAAAGCCACCAGAGAGTTGGTGGTTCCGAGATCGATTCCGACGATGCGGTCAGTGGACATTTTGCAATTTGGTAATCTGGTAATTGAGTAACTTGAAAGCTTGAGTCGTGAGCCCGAGAATAATTACTCAATTACCCGATTACACAATTGCTCAATTTTCCAGCACTTCGTTCACATCCCTTACCAGATTCCTGATGTACGACCGGCGGTTCAATAGGTCCACCATCTTGTCGCGGACTTTGAGCCGGCTTTCTTCATTCGCGCTGTCTGCGAGGCGGTCCCAATCGTTCCAATATGCTTTCAGTTCCTCGGAGAGCGACTCGTATTTCTCCTCGAGTTCCAGCTTCTGTTTGCCTATTTCTTCGATCAGAGCTGGGTCGTCTTCGCCCAGTTTTTTCTGGGCGCGAAGTTCTTCGAGCTGCATATTCAGTTCAAAAACTTCTTCCAGCAGATCTGGAGGCACGACCTGCTTTTTGACTTCACCGGTTGTGCGCGCCTTTTCTGTTGCGGCTTTTGACTGCTCTTCGAGTTCCACGCCTTCGAGGCGCAGCAAATATTCAGTACGTTTGATTGGATCTTTTAGGGTGCGGTAAGCGTCGTTGAGGAGCGAACTCTGCTCCAGACTCCATTCCTGTTCCCTTTTATCGGCACGTGCGCAAAGATCAGGATGAAGCTTCCGGCTTAACTCATAAAACTCCCGCTCGAGAAGTACCGCATCGAGGTTCAGTCGGCGGGACAAGCCGAAGAATGTGAAGTAGTCGACCGGCTCCGGGGGCTGTACTTTGCCACAGGCGCTGCAGAAGTGTACCGCGCGCATAGTGCCGCACGACCAGCATGTAGCGGTCGCTTCGGCGTTCGCCATCATGCTCGTGTTAGATTCCACATTTTCCATAAACACACTCGCCACGTGCAATCACATTTCGCGTGGGCTTGCGCCGCCAGAACGGCCGCGCCGTGGAGAACCCTCGCGGGCGAGGCGCCCGCGCCACACACCATCGCCATTAGCCCGAAAAAGACGTTCCGCATCCGCAGGACTTCGTTGAATTCGGATTCACGAACACGAAGCCCTGCTGTATGAGCGTCTCCTGGTAATCCAGGGTCATCCCGTGCAAATAGATGAACGACTTCGGATCGACGAAGACCCGCACATCGCCGAATTGGAAGACGCGGTCGCGCTCGCGCGGTTGCGTGTCGAAGCGGATGTTATAGCTCAAGCCGGAACATCCCCCGCCCTGCACACCGAGACGCAGTCCGCCTTGTTCGGGCGAAATGCCTTCCTTCACGATGGCGGTGCGGATTCTGGCCAAAGCCTTGTCCGTGACTTGGACGCCCTTGGCCGGAGCCTTCGGCGTCTCCGCTTTGGTTTCCGTTTCGATCATAATCATCCCAAATCTGCGCAGCGACGCGCCCCTGGGCGAGCCTAACGGGCGAGACGCCCGTCTCTCCAATCGAACTAATTACTGGGCGGCGACCGCGGCCGGCTTCGCTACATCCTGCTTCTTCTTCCAGTCGTGAATGGCCGCGCGGATCGCGTCTTCGGCGAGCACCGAGCAGTGGATTTTCACCGGTGGCAGCGAAAGCTCCTTCACGATTTCCGTGTTCTTGATTTGCAGAGCTTCGTCAACCGTTTTGCCCTTTACCCACTCGGTAGCGAGCGAGGAAGACGCAATGGCCGAGCCGCATCCGAAGGTCTTGAACTTGGCGTCTTCAATGACGTTGGTTTGCGGATTGACCTTGATTTGCAGCTTCATCACGTCGCCGCATTCAGGGGCGCCGACAAGGCCGGTCCCGACTTCGGAGCTGTTCTTGTCCAACGATCCAACGTTACGCGGGTTGGAATAATGATCGAGAACCTTATCGCTGTATGCCATGATTTTGCTTTCTCCTTAAAAGTTGTCCAGCAAAGAAACACTGCAAGCAATGTTTCTACGATGCGTCCCACTGACCTAGCTTGCTACGTCTCGGGAACAACTTATTCTGCAGCCCACTTTACACTCTTCAAGTCGACGCCTTCTTTCGCCATCTCGTACAGAGGCGAAAGCTCGCGCAGACGCGATACCGTCTCAACCACGCGGTCGGCTACGTAATCAACTTCGGCTTCCGTGTTGAAACGTCCGAGGCCAAAGCGGATTGAACTGTGCGCCAGATCGTCTCCGGTACCCAAAGCCTTTAATACATAAGATGGCTCCAGCGTCGCCGAGGTGCACGCCGAACCGCTCGAAACGGCGATATCGTTGATTCCCATCAGCAACGATTCGCCCTCGACGTAAGCAAAGCTGATGTTCAAATTGCCGGGCAGACGATGCTCCCATGAGCCGTTGATGTAGACTTCGTCGAGCCCGCCCATAATTTTGTCGCGAAGGCGGTTGCGCAAGCCCGCAAGTTTGCAGGATTCCTTGGCCATTTCTTCCGATGCGATCGCGCAGGCTTTGCCCAGACCCACAATTCCGGGCACGTTGAGAGTACCTGAGCGCATGCCGCGTTCGTGACCGCCACCGTCGATGATGGCGGAAATCTGCACGCGCGGATTCTTGCGCCGAACATACAACGCGCCCACGCCCTTGGGTCCATACATTTTGTGCGCCGAGATCGACATTACGTCGATGTTGTTCTTGTTCACATCGACCGGGATCTTGCCAATCGCCTGGGTGGCGTCGGTGTGAAAGATCACGCCACGTTCGCGACACAGCTTGCCAATTTCCGTAACCGGCTGCAGCACCCCAATCTCATTGTTGGCCCACATGATGGTTACCAGGATGGTCTTGTCATCCATGGCACGCTTCAGATCTTCAAGATCGATGAGCCCGTCTTTTTGAACCGGCAGATACGTCACTCGATAGCCGTACTTTTCCAGACGCTTGCAGGTATCGAGCACAGCCTTGTGCTCGGTCACGGCGGTGATGATGTGGTTGCCCTTTTCTTTGTACATCTCGGCGACACCCTTGATGGCGAGGTTGTCGCTTTCGGTCGCGCCCGAGGTAAAGATGATTTCCTTGGGGGTTGCGCCCACGAGTTTGGCAACACGCTCGCGCGCAGTTTCCACGCCTTCCTCACCCGCCCAGCCGAACGAATGGTTGCGGCTGGCGGCGTTGCCGAACTTCTCCATGAAAAACGGCAGCATCTCTTCCAACACGCGGGGATCCATGGGCGTGGTGGCGTGGTTGTCCATGTAGACGGGCAGTTTGATTCCGTTCGGGGCGATATGTTCTGCCTGCGGGATCGTCTTCACATCTGTGCTCATGATTGCTCTCCTACCTGATCTATGTAATCGTCACCAGCTCAGCCGGTTTCTTGGTTTCCAATTCTTCCTGGGAATGCGTTTCTTCCTTCATCTCTGAGATACTGATGCGCCGCAATACCTGTTCGATGCTCTCGTTGACCCGGCGCAGCGGCTCCTTAATGGTGCAGCGCTCGGTTTGATCGCATTCACCCCGCACCGTAATGCATGAGGTGATAAATAGAGGGCCGTCAATGGCGCGAATTACCTCGAAGGCACTAATCGTGCCAGGATCGCGCGCCAACTTATAGCCGCCGTTCATGCCGTGCTGCGAGTGCAGCAGGCCGGCCTTGACCAGTCGCTGCAGAATCTTTGCCAGCGCTTCCTGCGGAATGCCATAGGCGTCGGCAACATCCTTTGCGCTGCAAGCCCCGTATGGCGCTCGCTCGGCCAGATGCTTCATCGCCATCAAGCCGTAATCCGCTTTCTTGGTAAGCTTCAGCATCCTGGTTCCGATGGTAACTCCGACCTTTTCAGTCGTATATTATGATTGTAGAGGAGACGGGTTGCGATTGCAACTCTTTGCAGGGAACAGCAAAATTCGCTATTCAATGGTAACTATATTGTCCTTAGCGGTTTATAGGATGGCGATCTTTTCGGTCGCATTTTCAAGTGCGCGGATTCGCCCGGTCCAGCCGCGTAGTCATTTTTGGTGACTCAGTCTGAATGGTCTTGCACGGAGCAGGATCCGAATTCCTGCGAAAAGACTTGACAAGCTAATCAGTCAGTCTAAAATACCGCCAATTTCCGGCAAACTTCACCTCAGCCTCGCTAGGCCGCCGTGATCACCCGGTTTTATGACTTCAATCCCGCCGTCGCAACCCCCCGAGAAGACCGCCATGAATGAGTGCAAGCATCCGCGCGTGCAGATCGTGGCTCGCGAGGAAGGTGCCGAATTCGTCGAATGCCTGGAGTGTGGAGACATCTTCGAGTCCAGCGAGTTTAAAGACATGATGATCGAAGACACCCGGCTGAACAACGAATCCTAGGCGCTTTACTGTTGTTTACGGCGAAAGGTGACGAAGGTAATCCGCGTCTGTGCCTTGCGCCTTGTTTGGATCATTCACAGTTTGTTAGTGTCAGCGTGGGAATAATTACCCACGGAGAGGTCATGCAAGTGGTGGCTTTGGTTGTCGACGACTCTATGCTCATTCGACATACCGTGTGCCGCTTTCTGGAGGAGCGCGACTTTGTCGTTGAGTCAGCCACAAACGGGCACGAGGCGCTCGAAGCGCTGAAGCGCGTGCGTCCAGACATTATTATTACCGATATCCAGATGCCGAAGATGGACGGCACCGAGTTCATAACGGCCGTGAAAAGTAACCAGGCTCTCGCGGGTATTCCCATCGTTATCGTTGCCGGCAAGCAGAGTGGTTTCGAGCACACGGAAAAACGCGCGAATTACACTATCTTCAAAGACATCGATATCGAGGATCAACTGGCGAAGGCCCTTCAGGTACTATTGGGCGGCAAAGCGCAAGCCGCTAAGAGTAGCAGATAATAATTCAGCACTCAGCATTCAGCACTGGGTATTTAGCACTTAGCATTTGGTCCCGCGAAGGTTCTCTGTTGGACAGGCGCTTTGGCTGATGGCTGACTGCTGATTGCTATTTTCACTTCAACACCATTCCTGCTTCCGCTGAGAAATCCATTGACGCGAACACACCCGCGAGAAACTTGGGATAGGCCGCCGCTGCAATCATCGCGGCGTTGTCTGTCGACAGTGGACGCGAAGGGAAGTATACGAAAAGGCCTTCTTTGGCCGCGTCGCTCTCGAACTGTTCACGCAATTCTTGATTTGCCGCTACGCCTCCAGTAATGAACAACGTCGCCACATCATGGGCACGCGCCGCTGCCAGAGTTTTTTGGACCAGGTCTTCGACCAGCGCTCTCTGGAAGGAAGCTACAAGATCGAGCGTCTGCTGGTCGCAGTTCGACAAGTAGTCTTCCAGCTTGGGTTGCGGGATCGTCGAGAGCGCTTGGCGCCGCTCGGCGATCGAAGCTTGCATGTTGTGAGTCTCAACGTAGCGCAACACCGCGGTCTTAATCCCGCTATAAGAGGAATCAAAACGTGGACCATCGTAGTTCCGCCCGGCCTTTTGATCATTGCGATCTCGGTGCTTGAGTTGGGACGGCGGAAACTTCACCGCATCAGGGTTGCCATGAGCGGAAAGCTTGTCGATGATTGGGCCGCCGGGGTATCCCAGCCCGAGCAATTTTGCGACTTTGTCGAACGCTTCCCCGGCTGCATCGTCACGGGTGTGGCCGATATTCTTGTATGCCCAACTGTTGCCCTGCCGCGTTGCCAAATAAAGATGAGTGTGGCCGCCGGAGACGACCAACGCCAGCACCGGAAAACGCAGATCGTGATTTCCCTTGCGACGCTCCTCGAGCAGCACGGCATGAATGTGGCCTTCGAGGTGGTTGACAGCGATGAGCGGCTTTTCGAGACCGAACGCGAGCGCCTTGGCGTAGCTGATGCCGACAAGCAACGCTCCCGCAAGACCCGGACCCTGAGTGACGGCCACCGCATCGATAGATTGATAAGTTTGTCCGGCATCGGCAAGCGCATTGCGGACGACCGGAACGATCGCACGCAAATGCTCCCGCGAGGCCAGTTCGGGCACAACTCCACCGTAAGGTTGATGCATTGCGATTTGCGAAAACACAACGTTGGAAGCGATCTGCTCGCCCGAGCGCACGACGGCCGCCGCAGTCTCGTCGCACGAGCTTTCGATGCCGAGAATGTAGGCGTCGAGCATAAGCAATATATTATCTGCTAGAGCGCATCGCGCCGCTATGCTCAAAGACTTTGCCATCTCGATCGTCGGCACTCTGCGGGAACGCGGCCACAAAGCCTTTCTGGTGGGCGGATGCGTGCGCGATCTGCTGCTTGGCCGCGAGCCTGCCGATTACGATGTCACCACCGACGCTACGCCCAATGAAGTCATGCGCATCTTTCCCGAAACTTATGCCGTCGGTGCGCAGTTCGGAGTCGTCCTCGTGCCGCTGCCGGAAGCGGAGCAACAGCTGGTTCCTCGAATCCGTCCGGACTTCGCCGAGCGCTGTCCGGACTACGCTCGGGATGACAGAAGTGTGGGCGTGGTCGAAGTTGCTACCTTTCGCAGCGACATCGGATACAGTGACGGCCGTCATCCCGACGAGGTTCGGTTTACTGGTGATCCGAAAGAAGACGTCGAGCGTCGCGACTTTACGATCAATGGGCTTCTGCTTGATCCAGCGACAAACGAAGTTCTGGATTTCGTCGGCGGCCGCAAAGACCTCGATTCCGGAATCATCCGAACCATCGGCGACCCAGAGCGACGTTTTGCTGAAGACAAACTGAGAATGCTGCGCGGTGTCCGCTTTGCCGCTCGTTTTGGCTATGCCATCGAGCCTGAAACTTTTCAAGCAATTAAAAATCTGGCGCCGCAGACAAATCAAGTATCTCGTGAACGCGTGCGAGATGAGCTTAGCAAGATGCTGATCGAAGGCCATGCGCGCCAGGCGTTCCTGCTTCTGGACAAAACTGGATTGCTGCACGAGGTCTTGCCCGAGATCGAAGCCATGAAAGGAGTGGAGCAGCCACCGCAGTTTCATCCTGAAGGCGATGTGTTTGTGCACACGATGCTTTTGCTCGAGAAATTACCGCATCCGTGCCCGATCACGCTCGCGTGGGGCGCGCTGTTGCACGATGTTGGCAAGCCCGCAACGTTTCGAGTTGCGCCCGACCGCATCCGATTTGATGGGCACGTTGATGTTGGCGTCAAGATCGCAGAAGAGATTTGTCGGCACCTTCGCTTTTCTAATGACGATGCCGAACAAATTCTCGCTCTGGTCAAAAACCACATGCGATTCGCGTATGTGCAGCAGATGAATGAGTCGACATTCAAAAGATTTGTACGCATGCCCGGGTTCGACGAACATTTGCAATTGCATCGCCTGGATTCTCTGGCGAGCCACGGAAATCTTGCCTCTTACGATTTCACGCTGGAGAAGATAGCGGCAACTCCGCCGGCGACAATTCACCCCGCGCCGCTGATCAACGGCGACGACTTGATCACACTTGGCTACAAACCCGGGCCGCAATTTAAGAGAATTCTTTCGGCTGTGGAGGATGGACAGTTGGAAGGACGCCTACGCAGCAGGGAGGAAGCGCTGGCGTTTGTGGACACCGAGTTTTCGATCGGACGATAATCGGTCTGAACGCCATGAAGCATTTCCGTCGAAAAAGTTGCAAAAAGTGAATTAAGCCGAAATCTTGTCAAGCCCCAGTTGAGGTTTGAATCTGTTTAAGTCCATGAAAACAATCGCAATATATAGTTAAAAAGTTGGCGGGTTTACCCTGTCCAAACTGCTATTCTGAAAACAAGGGACAATATCGGGCGAATCAAGCTAACGCTCAAAGCCAATGAGCGTTAGAGTGTTTGCCGCGCTGCC
>Ga0308309_10000513_pt1 | contig 24897 bp, 19 predicted proteins | sample HubBroMetageWFT5_FD_192491 | JGI IMG/M metagenome (GOLD analysis project Ga0308309, IMG submission 192491) | Warmed and freeze-thawed soil microbial communities from the Hubbard Brook experimental Forest, New Hampshire - Hubbard Brook CCASE Soil... | ecosystem: Environmental > Terrestrial >...
AAAAGAACGGGGGCTAAAAAGTAGACAGGTTTCGAGAAGTTGTGGGACTCGGGTGGCAACTAAAACACCGCAAGGGAAGTTAAGAGAATAAGCGTTGGACATGAATTGGGCATCCGGCGGCCCCGGCGCATCGGTGCTCTCCGTTGGCATGAGCATGGCACTGCTCCACAAACAAAAATTTCTGCCCTCGATGTCGATCAGGGGATGTACCGGCCAGGCAAACTGCACAGCATGGGGAGGATTTGAACGAGCGATCAAGCTCATCGAACAGGCAGCGGCGAAAGTCTAGTAACGCACTATGGGGCCGCTAGGGTCCAAAGGCTTCTTGTTCATGTTTTAGTACAGCACTATGCTTTCGACGCCAGTTTAGACGAAGGGCTCCAGATAGTCTCTTGGGGGAAGAGAAATCCGGAGCCCTTACTTTTCAACGCCTATTAGGACATTACGCTACGTCGCTTGACTTGCAAGAAAGGAGTGTGTTAATTCAGCCATGGATAGTCGACCACCCATGTTCTGCTCGTCTGGTATCAACGATGCGAATCCTATTGGTTGAAGACGAACGCAAGGTGGCAAGCTTCGTTGCGCGCGCCCTCCGGGAGGACGCCTATGCGGTGGATGTTGCCGAGACGGGTGAGCAGGCCTTGGAGATGTCAGAAGGGGTTGCCCACGACTTGATTGTGCTCGATGTCCGCCTGCCGGGTCTGAGCGGGATTCAGGTCTGCCGCGAACTGCGACAGGCGGGCAATAGTTCGCCAGTGCTCATGTTGACCGCTCGCGGGCTTGTTGAGCAGCGGGTAGAAGGATTGGATGCCGGTGCCGACGACTACTTGACCAAGCCTTTTGCGCTGGCGGAGTTTCGTGCCCGGGTACGTGCGTTGACCCGGCGTGGCCTGCATAAGGGAAACTATCTTCTCCGTTGTGGAGACTTGGAGATTGATCGCCAGAAGCGGCGGCTGAGCAGGGCAGGTGCAGTGATCCCGCTTACGACGAAGGAATTCGCTCTCGTCGAGTTGTTGATGGCGAATTCGCCCAACACAGTCTCGCGAACCGAGATCATTGAACACGTTTGGGATTGTCACTTCGATAGCGAAACCAATCTTGTGGAGGTGTACATTAACCGGCTGCGCCAGAAGGTAGATCGCGCAGGTAAGTCTCGGTTGATTCACACGATCCGCGGCGTGGGCTATCGAATGGGGGAGTAGTTTATGAATCGATTGTCACTTCGTAGTCGTATGATGTTGCTTTTCTGCAGTGCCGTGGGGGTGCTGCTCTCGAGCACTTTGTGTGTGCTGTATGTTTTGTTTGCCCGCGAACTGGATTCGCAATTCAACTGCCGGCTGCAGAAGGCCGCCACGGCAGTGGCGACCGTTCTTGCGTCCGATCCCAATAGCGAGTCCCGAGGTGTAAACGACCTTGATGTGCCAGATGAGTACTTCGAAGTCCTCGACGCCTCCGGAAGCGTGTTGCAAAAATCGAAGAACCTGGCGAGTTCGGAACTCAAGTTAAGCCGCACGATTGACCCCTCGCGAGAAACTTTCCAGACGATCGACGATGAGAACTTGGGACGCCAGCGGGTGACACTAATTCCATTCCAAAAGAAAACAGGGCAGCGATTCCTGGCTCTGTCCATGCCAGGCCGCCGCAATGACGCGGTGCTCACCAGCTTTCAGCGGCTCATAATGTGGCTGTTGCCGATCAGCCTCTTGGTCACGGCATCTATTTCGAGATGGTATGTCGGGCGCAGTTTGCGCCCGGTGAAGGAGCTCACCTCGAGGGCTGCCAGGCTAACCGAGATCGTGGGACATGCGACCACTAGCGATGCCGAGTCGAGTGGAACGTTCACGATTCCTCTAACCGTTTCGAACTCCCGGGACGAATTGGACCGCTTGGCGGCTACTTTTAATCAACTCTTTAACCGGATTGAAGTGGTGATGCGGCAATTGCGTCAATTTGTGACCGATGATTCCCATGAATTGAAAACGCCGCTGGCCATCTTGCAAGGTGAAACTGAACTTTTGCTTTCGCGCCCGCGGACCGCTGAAGAGTACGGCAGGACCGTGCGAGTGATGGATGGCGAACTCAAGACGCTCACCCGGATCGTCGAGAGCTTGTTCACTTTGTCGATGGCAGATTCCGGACAGCTGCGATTCCTGCGCGAGCCGCTTTATCTGAATGAAGTGCTGGAGCAGGCTTGCGGCAGAATCGAGCCGATCGCAGACGCAAAGGGGATCAGCATACAGCGCGACCTGACTGTGGACCTGGCCTACTTCGGGGACGAGACGTTTCTTCAGGAGCTGGCGATCATTTTTCTGGACAACGCCATCAAGTATTCGCCAGGCGATACAGAGGTGCGGGTGCAGCTAGAGCGGGTGAAGGACAATGTGCAAATAATATTTGAAGATCAAGGCTGTGGAATTGCCAGTGAGGATTGCCCTCGTATCTTCGAACGTTTCTTCCGGGGCCACAATATTGGAGGCAGCGAGAGCCGCAGCGGCGGGCTTGGACTCGCGATTGCGAAGGCTATCGTCGAGGCACAGGGAGGATCGATTGAGTGCAACAGCGTTCTCGGCTCGAGCACGACTTTTGTCGTAACCTTGCCCTTCGTGGCAATCCCGCCCGTTCGGATCGAGAACTGGGGCAGTACTGCGGAAACCGACAATCGCGCCGCAGTATCTTCTGCAGTTGCTTAGCGTCCGTAGATCATCAAGCGGAACGTTCCCGGGGCAGGCACTCGCTCCGATTCCGGGTGAGGCTCTTCTGGAGTGGCAGGTGGCGGGGGGCCGAAGTCGGCCGTGTCCACAAACAGGCGGTGAGTACTGGTATCCAAGCCCATCGTCTTAGCGCCGAATTCCGTTTTCACCGTCTCAACTTCGGTGAATTTATCCGGGGTGTCTTCATGGAATATGTGAATCGCTTCTCGAGTCGAAGCGTATAGCAGCCCAGAGTTGCCATCGAAAATAATCGTGTCGACGCCCGTGGTTATGGGAAATGATTGAACGACTTTGCCGCTATCGGCATTCATAATTGCCAAGATTTTATTGCGCCCCCCGATAAACAAGCGCCGATGTTCCGCATCCATCGCCAGCGCGGTCGGCGTTCCGGCTGGCGCAATTGGCCACCGGGTTTTGATTTTGAGCGTCCGGGAATCGAGGGCTACGACTTCGTCGGTGTTTTCAATGTTGTCGTAGATCATTCCATTGCCATCAGCGGCGGCGAATTCTGCGCGCCCGCCCATGGGAACTGTCGCGACTACGGCCGCAGTTGCGGGATCGATAACGCTCGAATCCTTTGTGTTGCCGTTAAATGTAAAAATATGCTTCGACGCCGGGTCGTACATGATGCAGTCAGGATTTCCGCCGGTCTTGATGTCGCCCAACGTCTTCAGGCTTTTCAGATCGAAAATCACTACGTGATCGCCCCCGCCATCGCTGATGAATCCCTTGCCCAGGTCTTTTAGCAGCAAAGTTCCGTGGGCCAGTTTCAATCCAGGGATGGTTCCTATCACCGAATAGTCGTCTGCGTTCACCACCATGACTTCGGTGCCGTGCGAAAGGTAAACTCGCCGTTCCGCCGCATCGACCGTTATGTAGTCAAAGTATTCCCGCTTCGCATCTTTTACTGCACTCCCCAAAGGCACCTTTTTCAGCAGGTGATACCCCCCGAAATGTTCGGTGGCGAAAGAAGGGACCGCAAAGATCAGTGAACACAGTACGGCGGCGAGCGCACGTGCGGAGAGCTGATTCATGAGGCTAAACTCCTTTTGTCGAAATCTGTTGTCCCGATGCTGGCCGCATTCGTCGGCCCATCGGGGTTCATTTGCCAGGAGAGTCTACTAAAGTCTGAGGTTCAAAAAATGCGATAAACAAAAGTTAATTCTTTATTCATACCCACTTCAGGCAGAAGGTATAGGCTTCAGACCGATCGAGAATCGCTCCTGCGGCCCGCCACGGAGAATCGAAGGAGTCTGCTATGCGGAATTATGAAGGACTCGTGTGCCGAGTCCTGATTTTATGCGCAGCCAGTGTCATGTGGGTGTGCTCGTTGGCCGGTCAGGAGAGGCAGGACGATAGATCAGTCGTCCAAGCCGAGAATGAAGTGCTCAAGGTGGAGCAGTCTAGAGACAAGGCCCTGCAGGAGCGCGATGTGGCCCTGCTTGATAAGATTTATTCGGACCAGCTTGTGTTTGTGAATACGCGGGGGCAGAAGTTTACCAAGGCGCAGCGCTTGGCCGACCTCGGCGCCGGGAAGGTTGAATACTTTTCCTACAACCAGGAGGGTTTCTCCTACCACGTGTACGGCGACACGGTCGTCATGACGGGACGTACGAGTTCCGTCGTAAAGTTCCAGGGTAGAGTCAATAAGATCCCGCGCCTATTCACAAATATTTACGTCAGAACCGGGGGGCAGTGGCGTTTGGTTGCGCACCAGGCGACCCCTATAGTCGAATAGCGACTACATCAGGAATAAATTCAGCATGAGCGAGCACACATACATGAGAAAAGAGTTGCGAATTGCAGCTTTGTTGGTAATCGTGGCGTTGGGCATGATGGGCGTCGCGAGCTCGCAGGAGGCAAAGCATGAGCCCGATGCGGACATTCAGAAGGCGATTCTTGCCGCCGACAATGAACGGTATGATGCGATGCAAAAAAAAGACATGGCCGCTCTAGACCGCCTTCATGGCGATGGGCTTGTGTTTATCAATACCAAGGGCCGGATGTTGAACAAAGCGGAGTACCTTGAGGAGATCCGGTCAGGAGCGTTGAAGTTCCTTTCCGTTGAAACCGACGATTACACTTTTTGCATTTATGGTGACACGGCGATCATGAGCGGCCGGGCCAAGTCCGTGGTGGAGTACCACGGTGTAGTGAATAAGAAGCCGCGGCGCTTTACCAGCGTGTTTATCAAAATGCACGGCCAGTGGGTTCTGGTGGCGCATCAAGCCACGCTGATCGCGGATGAAAGTAATTAACGCGGGCTGGATGGGAGACGGTGTTTATGTCGGCAGAACGCATTTTGAGGATCGGGCTCATTGCGCTGGCGTGTTCTGGCATTGCAAAAGGGCAGAGTGACGTTCCGTCGCAGGCGGTCCAGCAGGAAGTGCTTAAAGCAGAAGCGTCGCGCGACGAGGCAATGCAGAAGGCAGACATGGCGGTGCTGAACCGCATCTATGCGGACAATGTCGTCATCGTGAATACCCGCGGAGTGCATCTCACAAAAGCGCAGCGATTGGCCGACTTCCAATCCGGCGATTTGAAATTTTTGTCGTTCGATCAGGGGGACTACTCTTTTCACATTTACGGAGATACGGTCGTACTCAATGGGCGAGCCAATTCGGTCGTCCAATTCCACGGGAAGGTCAACCGTGTCCCAAGAAAATTCACTCTTACCTACGTCAAGCTCAATGGAGAATGGCGACTCGTCGCACAGAGTGAGACCCTCATCGATCAGCCCCAGTAAACTGAAAGCACGATACAAATGCAATAACGACAATTGAAATAGGCTCACGCGCGCACTCAGGAATATCTACCGCGAGTTGCGCTAAAAATGGCATCTGGTCATTCATTGAGTCCCCACCATTCGAACAATTGCGATCTGCAAGCATGCCCTTGCTGCTACTCCAAAGCTGCATCGGTATTCACACCGGATACTTAAAGCAAATTAATTTTGCGTTAATTCTTACCCTTTGCCGGTCGTGTTACTGTCTCGCCGCAGACTAGCAGAAGGCAGAAGACAAAAAACCGGATGAGTGTGCATTCAGATTCCTGATGTCTGACTGCAAAGCGCCAAACGAAAATGCGTTCATCCGAAATTAGGTCACTGGGAGATCGCGAGCCATGTCGCTCAAAAGTTGGGGGAGATTCAAGGCTGTTCTGGCATTGGTGGCTGGAGTTTCATTGGTGGCTTCGGTGCGTGCCCAGGTCGCTGGCGGCACGATGCTAGGAACGGTCAAGGATTCGTCCGGCGCTGTGGTTGCGGGAGCGCAAGTGACGATCAAGGATGTCGCGACTGGGGTTGCGCGAGTTGTTCCCACGGATGGGAATGGTTCTTATTCGGCGGCCAATCTTTTGCCCGGCAACTACTCGATTACTGTATCCGCCCCAGGTTTCGCCACCGAAGTGCAGTCGGGAATTAACCTAACGGTCGGTGCACAGATTCTAATCAACCTGAAGCTGAAGCCGGGTGCAACTCAGGAAACCGTTCAGGTACAAGGCAGCGCGCCGGGGGTGGAACTAACCACTTCAACGATCAGTGACGAGGTGAACTCGAAGACAATCACCGATTTGCCACTCAACGGCAGGGATTGGACTCAACTGGCGACGCTGTCCCCTGGCGTGGTCTCGCTTGAATCGATTCAGCCGGCAACCGGCGCAAGCGCAAGCGGCGGCCGCGGGAATCGCGGCTTCGGAACGCAGCTTACAATCTCGGGCTCCCGTCCCCAGCAAAGCAGTTATCGCGTCGATGGAATCAATGTGAACGACTGGCTGAACGGCGGGCCGGGCAGCGTTCTCGGAGCCGCTTCGGGAGTGGACTCCGTGGAAGAATTTTCAGTACTGACTAGCAATTACTCCGCAGAGTACGGCCGAACCTCGGGTGGAGTCATTAACGCTATCACCCGCTCAGGAACAAATCGATGGCACGGTACCGGGTATGAATTCTTGCGGAACAGAGCTTTAGATGCGGCGAATTACTTCGACACAACCACTGTGCCCTTCCGGCGAAATCAGTTTGGAGGCTCCATAGGAGGTCCCATCCGCAAGGACCGGACTTTTTTCTTTGCCAACTATGAGGGCATACGCCAATCGCTGGGAGTCACGAATTCGGACGAAGTGCCTTCAGCGGCTGCCCGGCAAGGCACGCTGTGTTCGATCCCGCAGGCCGGACCCGGCGGTTGCACCACCTACCAGGTTTCCGGATCTCCGAACCCTGATCCGGCGACTGGAATTGATCAGGCAGTCCTCCCATTTCTCGGTTTGTGGCATCTGCCAAATGCAGGCTTGCAAGGCAATGGGGACACCGGCATTTACAAGTTCGCCGCCCAAGCCGTCACCAACGGCAACTTTGTGACCGCCCGGCTGGATCAGACGATCAGTTCGGCGGACAGCATCTTCGGCACATACCAATACGATAAGGGTCTGACTACGCTGCCGGACGCGCTGGGCGATATCCAGGTGGGGCAAGAAAGAGGAAGGCAACTGGTTGCTATCGAAGAACGACATATCTTCAATCCGCAATTCATCAACTCATTTCGGGTCGGCGTCAATCGAGTGAGTGCGGATGGCGGATACGCGAATGCCGACCTAAATCCTCTTGCTGACAGCCAGGCATTGACAGCGGTTCCCGGGTTTACCGCACCACAAATAACCATCGCCGGAATTACGCCGTTTCAGGGTGGACTCAAGAACTACGGCTTCACCAAGGCGGGCTTCACTTCCTACCAAGCGTATGATGACGCTTTCCTTGCCAGGGGAAAGCATATTCTCAAATTTGGCTTCGCTTTCGAGCGGATGTACACCAGCGTGATTCAGGACAATACGGATGGGGGGCAGTACACCTTTGGATCGCTCCAAAATTTCCTGACCAATATTCCTCAGACTTTGGCAGCGGGGCTTCTGGCGGAACACAGTCCAAGAGATTATCGCCAAAACGTCTTCGGCTTATATCTCCAGGATGACTTTCGATGGAAGCCCCACTTTACGTTAAATCTTGGACTACGCTACGAGATTTCATCCATCCCGACCGAGGCCCACAATAAGCTGTCTAATATGCGGAGTCTTACGGCGACCGGGCCACATCTGGGCGATCCATTTTTTCAAAATCCTACCCTCCGTAACTTTGAACCGCGAGTGGGTTTTGCCTGGGACCCGTTCGGCAATGAGAAGACCGCAATTCGCGGCGGCTTCGGTATATTTGATGTCCTCCCCCTTGCATACCAATACGGACTCACGGCCTTCAGTTCTGCACCGTTCACACAGCAAGGAAGTGCGACTTCTCTGTCCCAAGGAGACTTCCCGACGAAAGGATTTGCGCTTGTACAAGCCCTTAGTCTCCTGCGCGAGGGCTACGTCCAATACAACCCGAAGCGCAACTATCTGATGGAGTGGAACGTGAACATTCAGCGCGAACTCGCACCCAACCTGACGGCGACTCTTTCCTACGTAGGCTCGCGGGGCAAGCACATGTTATTCCGTGCCGATGATGCGAACATGGTGTTGCCTTCGGCTCTAACCCCTTCCGGATATTTGTGGCCGAATCCGGCAATGATTCCTCCTCCGTCGCAGATCAATCCAAAGTTTGGCCACATCGATTACACGGATTGGAATTCCAGTTCGTATTACGATTCTCTGCAGGCGCAAGTACGAAAAGAGATGACTCACGGATTTCAGCTTCAGGGTTCGTTTACCTGGAGTAAGAGCATTGATACGGGGTCCATGGGCGATGTCGGCGACCCCTTCAACAACTCTATTTCAAACCTGTTCTTTTTCGATCGGAGGCTGAGCCGCGCTGTGTCGGACTACGATGTTCCATACAATGCAATCATTAACGCGCTGTGGAATGCGCCCGTTGCCAAATCTCTGCACGGTCCAGCCGGATGGATAGCGAACGGCTGGCAATTAGGAGCGATCTTCAACATCCACGGCGGACTTCCATTTACGCCGCTCGATGGCGGGGATCCGCTCGGCACGCTCGATACGTCACCCTACGCATACCCCAGCAGGCTGGCGAGCCCGGGATGCCAGACGGCAGTTAATCCCGGTAATCCAATGCAGTACATCAAGCTCCAATGCTTTACCCCCCCGCAAGCTCCCAACATCGCTTTCTACAACGCCAATTGCACTGCCGCGGCCGCCTATCCCACTTGCCTTAACCTGCTAGGAAACGCCCGGCGTAACAGCCTGCGAGGCCCACGGCTGACCGACTTTGATTTTTCGGTGTTCAAGAATAACTACATCCCCAGCATCTCCGAAACGTTCAATATTCAGTTTCGCGCGGAATTGTTTAATGTCTTCAATCACCCGAACTTCCTGCCGCCGCTCGACAACAATACGCTCTTTGATCAGAGCGGAAACCCAGTCGGGGGAGCGGGTTTGATCGACGGAACTTCTACGACCTCTCGACAGGTTCAGTTCGCGCTGAAAGTAATATTTTGAGCATCTCGCGGTCGACCGTATTTCGGCGATATCGTGAATATTCTTAACTTGGGACTATGAAAATGATGATGAAGTTTGAAGAACGGTGGATCCTCTCACGGCTGCTCCGCCTGGGATGTTTTGTGCTGCTGGGTGCGGTTGTCTTATGCCAGGCGCAAGAGCGCACATTGGACGAGCTCAAGGCCGAGGTGCAGAAAAGAGCTGACCACAACGGCTACCCTTTCATCGGCATGAATGCCGATGACGTGCGTGAGGTTCTGACACACGTCAACAGTCTCGATCCGGATGAATGGGCGGGCGCATGGGTCGCCATTGGTGATCGTTACGCGGAAAAGGGACGCGCGGAAAAATCATCCAAGGCTGCGGATGATAATTTCATCAAGGCATGGCTCTACTACACCATGGGCCGCTGGCCCGTGCCTAACTCACCCGGGAAAGAAAAAGCCTACGAGAAGGCTCGCGAAGCCTACCTTGCTCACGGCAAGCTACTCACTCCCCCGCTGGAAGTAGTCAAGATCCCCTTCGAGGGCAAAGAGATCAAAGCTTATCTCCAGATGCCGAAGGGGGTTAAAGAAGCTCCGATCGTGGTTGGCATCGGAGGTTTGGATAGCCGGAAAGAAGACATGGCGGAACGCTTGAGGCCATTGCTTGCATATGGAATCGGCTATCTGGCGCTGGATCCTCCGGGCGGCGGCGAGTCACCCATCAAAGCCGCGCCGGGAGCGGAGCGCATGCTGGTTCGCGCCGTGGATTATATGTTCGAGCGGCCCGACGTTGACAAGAAGCGGGTCGTGATCTACGGCAGCAGTCTGGGAGGATATTGGTCTACGCTGCTGGCGGCCCTGGAGGGCGATCGTCTGTGCGCAGTCGTGTCTCAGTCCCCGCCGATCGATGAGACCTTTGCGCGAGCACGCACCATGGCTCTTGCCAAGAATCGGGAATATCTCTTCGGTTTCATTCAAGCTCAGCTATTCATGTATGAGGGAGCGACAAATCTAGAGACGCTGGCCGATGTGCGGGAACGCATGTCACTCAAGAAGCAAGGATTGCTGGATAAGCCCATGCCTCCAATGTTGGTGATTGGCGGCGTCCTCGACACACAGGTGCCGATCGCAGATGTGGATTTGCTCCTTCACAGCGGCCAGACGCCAAAAGAAGCGTGGATTAATCCCGAGGGTGGTCATATGGGCAGAGATCCAAAAGTCTGGTCCGATCCTATGATTTTTCAGCAGGTAACAATGCCGTGGATTGTTCGGATGGTCTCAGATAACCTGAACCTTCGAAACCTAACGGGAAATAAATTGAAGGAATTCTGACTGTCTGGATTTCTATCGTTTTAATTAAGGAGACGCTATGCTCGATTTGGTAAAACGCGCAGTCAAGAATCATTTTGCATTGATTATTTTTTGTGCTGCGTCGATCGTATCGGCTGCCGCCGCCGGCGGCTATCATCTTGTGAAAGAAATTCCCGTGAGCGGGGACGGTTCCTGGGACTACCTAACTATCGACCCAGATGCTCGCCGGCTTTATGTGTCCCATCAAACTCAGGTCGAGGTCATCGACCTCGATTCAGAGCAGCCAGTTGGCAAGGTCACTGATCTCAGCGGTGTACACGGCATCGCGATCGCTTCAAAATTGGGACGCGGCTTCATAACTAATGGCCAGTCTTCTACTGTCACAATCTTTGACCTGAAGACCCTGAAGCACTTGGGTGAAGTGCCGGCAGGAAAGAGCCCAGACGGCGTGCTTTATGACGCTACCTCAGGCCGGGTCTTCGCCTTTAATCATCACGGCAACAACGTGACTGTCTTCGGGGCAACGGATGGAAAGGTTGCCGGCACAATTGAACTTGGCGGCGAACCGGAGTTCCCGGTCAATGACGAAAAAGGAAGCGTATGGGTGAATACCGAGGACAAGAGCATACTAATTCGCATCGATGCGAAAACTCTGGAAGTAACCGGGCGCTGGCCAACCGCACCGTGTTCCGAACCCGCCAGTATGGCAATCGACCGAGAGCACAGGCGCTTATTTATCGGCTGCGGCAACCAGGTCATGGCGGTTGCGGATCCGGATAGTGGAAAGATTATTACGACGATGCCGATTGGCGTACACGTGGATGCAACCGCCTACGATCGGGAGACTGGCCAGGTTTTTAACGCAAACAACGGTTCCGTGACCATTCTTCATCAGGACTCCGCAGATCAATACGGCGCGGTTGAAACGGTGACGACAAAGCTTAAGGCGAATACTTTGGCGGTCGACCCGAAAACTCACAAGGTTTATCTTCCCAGTGCAATTGTGGAAGTTCCGAAGGCTACACCCGAGAATCCGCATCCCGCCGTTATTCGAACTCCGGGCACGTTTAAAATCCTCGTCCTCGGTAAGTAGCCGTCAACGTTTTCTACAAGGAGATTTGATCGAGTGAAGACTTTTTTTCTGGGGGGTGTGACAGCGACAGTCCTTCTTGTGGCTGGAATTGCCGTGTATTTTGTGGCGGGGATCGCTCCAGCGGCCACGTCTGCGGCTCCACTGCCATTTGAAGAGTTTCTCGCCAAATCCGCCTTGAGGGCTCGCATCAGCCGGGAGATGCCGAAGTCTGTTCCGATTTCCGTGGACGAACCTACTTATCAGGAAGGGGCCAGGATTTATCGCGACAACTGTGCAGTTTGCCACGGCCTTCCTGGCGCCCCGCCATCTGCGATCTCTTTGGGATTGTTTCCAGAGGCTCCAGCACTCTTCAAGGGAAAGGGCGTCACGGACGACGAACCGGGAGAAACCTATTGGAAAGTCGTCAACGGAATTCGACTGACTGGCATGCCAGGTTTCCGGAAAACTCTATCGGAACGGCAGGCGTGGGAGGTAACGCTCCTACTAGCGCACGCCGATGCGCTGCCAGCCTCGGTACAGTCTGCGCTAACGGCTCCCGCTGCTACTGCAAAGTAGGTTGTGTCATCGCAGCTCCTCTCCGTCCACGTTCTATTCCCGCTAACTCTGCATCGTAATTTCGCTCATCGCTGATCGAACGGCCTCGAAACGCACGTGCGGCGCGCCTCATTTCGTAATGCTGAAGCCGCCGTCGAATGAGTCGGACATGCTCCAGAACATAGACTTGACTTGTTGATAGGTTCGAATGCCCATCAGTCCTTTCTCGCGGCCGATACCGCTGTCCTTGAAGCCGCCGAATGGCGATGCGGTCGAGAACTGCTTGTACGTGTTGATCCACACCATGCCTGCATCCAAAGTGCGCGCCACCCGCCAGGCACGTTTGTAATCGGCCGTCCAGATACCGGAGGCCAAGCCGTAGGGAATGTCGTTCGCCTGCTGCATCAAGTCTTCCTCGTCGTCGAAAGGAAGGGCGCAAAGCACGGGCCCGAAGATCTCTTGTTGCGCGATGGCCGAGCGATTTGTGATGCCCGTAGCGATTGTCGGCAGGTAGAAAGCACCCTTCGCCAGATCCGGATCGGAGGGCCGCGAGCCCCCGATCAGAATCTCTGCTCCATCGCGGCGCGCTCCCTCGACCACACTTTCGACGAAGTCCCGTTGCGAGAAACTGGCTAACGGGCCAAGCTGCGAGCCGGGCGCATCCGGCTTTCCCACCCGAAGAACCCTCGCCCTCTCCAACACCATCTCGATGAACTCGTCGCGAATTTTGCGTTGCACAAAAAGCCGCGACCCTGCCGTACACGATTGCCCTGTTCCCTCAAATATCGCGACGGTCACGGCGTCTGCGGCGGTCTTGAGATTCGCATCCGCGAAAACGATATGCGGGGATTTTCCTCCGAGCTCCAATACGGTCGTAATCAGCTTTTTGCCCGCCAGTTCGGAGATGCGTCTTCCCACTGCCGTGCCGCCGGTGAAGGAAACCATTCGAATCAACGGGTGGGACACCAGCGCATCGCCGATCTTACTTCCTGCTCCCGGAATAACGTTGAGAACGCCCGGCGGAACGCCCGCGTCCAGACAAATGCGCCCCAACTCGAGCCCACAGGTCGGCGTATAGGACGCCGGCTTGAGAACAACTCCGTTGCCGGCAGCCAAGGCTGCTGCAATCTTGTTGCACGAAAGAGTAATTGGTGAGTTCCAGGGCGTGATGGCGGCAACGACTCCCCACGGTTCATACACTGTCATCGAAAGGTAGTTCCCGCGCGGAGGCGTAATTTCCGAACCAAGGGTCTCGATGGCTGCGGCACAGAAGCGGAAAGTCGCAGCTCCGTTGAAGACCTGGTTCTTGCACTCCTTCCAGACCTTTCCGTTTTCCAACATCTGGCAGCGCGCCAACAGGTCGGAGCGCTCAATCATCAGGTCGGCGATGTGATGCAATATTCTGGCGCGTTCGTGGGGCAACATGTGGCGCCACGACGGCTTGAATGCAGCTTCGTGTGCCGATCGCACGGCCTCTTCGAGATGTTCCTCCGTTGCCGCGCATATTCTGTAATTCGGCTCGCCGCTCGCTGGATTTATATGCGTGAAATGCGCAGGAGTGTCGCTGATCCACTTCCCTCCAATCAGGAAAGGAATTGTGCTCAGCTCTGTCGAAGTTAATGCCATGAAGTAGTTCTCCTCTGTGAGAGCGCCGATCCGCCGGAACGTTCCGGAGCGAAGACGAGCTTGCCGTGAACCTAACATGCATAGATCGCTCGAAGCCTTAATTGCCCCTTAATTAATATTTAAGTTCTCGTACGTAATTTTTGGCCCTTCTCAAAGCTGAATGGGAATTAATCTTCAATTCATTCTTGAATTTCTAGATCGCAGTAGCCTCATGTCCGTGACGCGCGTGGGGCAGGGCAATGGCGGCTCCAGTCGAAATTCGTAGAACATCGAACCAGCATTTCTGGCCGGGGAGTAATGAACAGGAACAAAATGGCAGGGCCTGGCGAATTGAATCTAGACCGCCGTACCTTCCTGAAAAGTGCCGCCGTCGCGGGTGCTTCGGGAATGGTATTGGACGCTGAGGAAAAGATACCGATGGAAGCTCATGGCCCGCAGCCGTGGTCTTTAAAAATGGTCGCACCGATCGAGCCGGCAATCGTATGTTCCGACCTCGACCGAATGCTCGACTTTTACACCGGAGTGCTTGGGCTGAAGAAGGTGTCAGACGCTGAGGCCACTCCGGAGATGAGCAAGGAGTTTAGAGCTGCGCCCGACGGCTTTCGGATTGTACGATTGCAAACACCCTACGGAGAAAGAATCAAACTCGTCCAGACCAAGATGCGCCCCGTGAAGAAACAGCCCCTCACCGAGTGGACTTTCGAGCGGCATGGTATTTCCTACATCACATTTGTTATCGCAGACATGAAAGAGATGGTCGCACGCTTGAACGAGTGCAAGGTGAGGCTGGTCCTCGACGAGCCCCTCGAAGTGCGAAAGGGATTTGTAGCCCTCTTCGTCCTTGACCCCGAGGAGAACTATGTCGAGTTCGTCGAGTATCAGGATATCGCCTCTTACCGTCCAGACCTCTTCAAATGGCGTCAGTTTTTCTAGCGGACGGCTAGGCTGTTCGTTCTGGAATCGGAGTGGCATCATCCGCGCGAAAGCGGACAACTTCCGGGTCGGCGTCAAAGTTGATTGGACGCCGAGTCATTGTGAGGGAAACCACCGCCCCTAGAATCAGCAAACTCCCGGCCAGGTAGAAGGCCTTGTCGAAGCTTCCTGTCTCTTTCACGATGTACCCCGTGATCATCGGAGCCAGCATCCCAAACGTAATGCCGCCGGTGATGAGAATGCCCAGCGCCGTGCCCACCATGTTGTGTTGCCATACAAGGTCGTTCGTCATGGCGATATTCAATGTGAGAGCACTGGAGATGCAGACCAGCGAGGCCGCAATCAACCCAAGCACTACATACTCGTTGGCGATCATGTTGACTAGAAAAACACAACTGGAACACAAGATGAAGATAACCAGAAGAGTTCGGCGTTTGCCCTGCTTCACCGCCTCGCGCGTCAACAGAGTGTCGCTCAGCTTTCCGATAAGGATCCCTAGAACGGCGGCAATCAAATAAGGGATGGAAGTGAACCAGCCTGCCTTCATCAAGTGCATATGACGGGACTGCACCAGGTAGGAAGGCAGCCAGGAAAGAAAGAGCACATTGCTGTAAGCGCAACATCCCTGAGTTAAAAGCAGGCCCCACATGGTCAGGCGACCCAGGAGCTTCGGCACATAGTTTCCCGCGGGGCCGGCAGGCGCTGAGGTATCCGTTTCGGCCAAAATATAGTCACGCTCTTGCGACGGCAGCCAAGGACAATCTGCAGGAGGGTGAAAGAAGGTCATCCACAGAAATACCCACGCCAAGCCAATGATCCCCGCCACGACAAATGAGATGCGCCAACCGTAGCGAAGAACAATCCATGCCGCAAGAGGGGCCGAAAGAGCCGGACCAGCGAAAGTTCCGGCGTTGAAAATGGCGGTCGCTAGCCCTCGCTCCCTGGAAGGAAACCATTGCCTCACAACTTTCCCTGCGGTCGGCAGAGACGCGGCTTCGCCCATACCTAAGAGCAACATGGCGGCGATCATGCTGCCAAATCCAACCGCTGCGCCCATGAGCATTGCCGAGATTGACCATAACGATACCGATATGCCGTTGACCTTGCGCGTTCCCATGCGGTCGGTCAGCCAGCCCCACGGAATTAAGCACACGGCATAAGTCCACATCAAAGATGAAAGAACCACGCCTACAGTTCCGGCATTCCAATGAAACTCTTTGGCGATTACTGGTGCAGCGATGGACACGCTGGTGCGATCCATATAATTTATGAAGAGATTGGAAAACAGGAAGGCCGCAATAAAAAGACGCTTGCCCTTCAACAACGATGCGATTCCTTCGGGCTTTGGTTCTGTGAACGTCGACGTAGTTCCTCTCCTTATTTGTTGGATCGGCCGGGCGCTGCGCACTATGAGCCTATTCCTCTCTTCCCCATCCGAAGGAAGGCAGCGGATGCGGAATGGGGGGGAGATCCCAACTGCCGGTCGAGATAGGACGTACCTCACGATCAATCCGGACATCGAGAACTGTAGGTCGCCGAGAGGCAATTGCAGCTTCCAACTGAGGCGCCAGATCGCCGGGTTTTTCGACGAGCAGGCCGGCGGCACCCATGGAACGCGCCATCATTGCGTAATCAGCGGAGAACAGTTTGCCGCTTCTGTCTTTAAAACTGGTAGCAAGTTCTCGGTCCTTGCCGAAGTATCCCATTTGTTGATCGCGTATGGAGCAGTAGCCAAGGTTGTTCCAGATAAGCCAGACCACTGGGATGTCATACTCAACGGCCGTGAGCACGGCACTCGAATTCATAGCGAAGCAACCATCGCCACAAACCGCGACCACCGGGCGGTCGGGAGCGGCCAGCTTTGCGCCCAGCGCACCAGCGACTCCGAATCCCATCGAAGCAAAACCCCAACTCTGCAGGAAGGTCTGGCGCGGCGAAGCGTCCCATTCCATCACCAGCCAGTTGTGATGTATGCCCACATCCGCGAGCACGATGCCATTTTCCGGCATAACCTTTCGCAATTCTGCGACCGCGCGCTCGGGGCGGATAGGCACGGCATCTGAAGTGCGCGGCGGCGCAGTCGCAGCATCCCATTGCTTGCGCCAGCCCGCGATTCTTTCAAGCCATGCGCTGTTTCGGCTCGGCGTGCCGGCAGGCTCCAGGCTTCGTAGTTGCCGCAGCACGAGCTTCGCGTCGCCGATAATCCCAATAGCCGGCTGGAAGTTTCGCCCAATCTCACTGGCATCGATATCGACGTGAATCAACTTTGTTGGGGGAATACTGTAAGTGAATCCGGGAAGCCATGCGCTGGTGGCGCGGTCATCGAAGCGCGTTCCAAGGGCTAGAACGACGTCTGCGTTTCGGCACGCCGCGTTGGCCATGTAAGAACCATTTCGTCCGGTTGACCCCAAGCTTAATAAGTTCCGCGCATCAATAACACCCTTGCCAAATGGGGTTGTTGCCACGGGAATGCGCATGCTTTCAGCGAACTCCAGCAACTCGCGCTCCGCTCCACTCAATTCCACGCCGTGGCCGGCAACAATCACGGGGCGCAGAGCCCTGTCGAGCATCCTTCTCGCGTCCTCGATAGTGGCGGAATCGCCGGCGGGGCGTGACCACTCGTCCACCGCCCAACCGGATTCCCGATCCATCGCTTCCTGTTCCACGGCTTCGACAAACACGTTCAGTGGTACGTCGAGATGCACTGGACCCGGGCGCCCATTCGTCATCAGGGAGAAAGCTTGCCGCAGCGCGAGCGGCAACATATCGGGTCGCGTAGGCTGGAAGCTCCTTTTGACATATGGCCGGAGTACGTTCACGAAATCGCCCTGGAAGTACTTGCCCGTCTCCTGGAACGGGCCTCGATTCCACTGGCCTGTGGGCACATTGCCTGTAATGTTCAGCATTGCGGAAGAGTCGGAAAAGGCGCCCGCAACGGCAACGAGCAGATTGGTAGATCCCGGGCCGCACGAGGTGTACGTGGCGACAGGCTTTTTGTTAACGCGAAAATATGCGTCCGCCATGAACGCGGCAACCGACTCATGGTGTACCGAAATCGTCTTGATCTGGTCTTGCCGGTCAAATAACCCGTCGAGAAGTCCAAGTATTCCGTGGCCGCAAAGGCCAAAGACGTAGGGCACGCGCTGCTGAATCAGAAAGTCCGCAATGCATGCGGCTCCTGTTGACGTTGCCCTTGCTCCGGCTACTTTCGTAAGTGTTGCGGACATTCAGGAGTACTCCTTCGGTGGACGAACGGTGTATTCCGGCTAGGTACACAGGATCGAGATAGCCTACTGTAACCAAGTGCGGAGAAGATGAAATCAAGATTAATTCCCGTTCAGGTGCTACGCCCTCGGCTGGGAAGGGGTTCCTTAACGGGCATCACGCCAATTGCGTCGCTAACCCGATAAGCGGGCATGCAGGCTGAAATACGCAGCCCGCCAACTTTTAAAAATCACCAAGGCCTGATCGGAAAACTTAACAATAATTAACTTCCGATTAAGGCTTCGCTACCGCACGACATGCTACCGTGACTCCGCGTTTCCCCCGAGGAGCTAGCAGCACTTAACACGGAGCTGATGATGAAGTGCAGAGCGATCCTTAGTATCCTGCTAGCTCTTCTATTCTTGGTGTCTCCACCGGCTTCCCTTCACGCAGCAAGTTCGGAGAAAGCTACAACAGTCATCCTTGCCGTCGACAATGAGCGAACGGAGGCTCAGGTACACGGAGATTTGGAAACCTTGGGCCGCGTTTTAGGGGACGACCTCACCTACGTTCACGCCTCAGGATTGGTGCAAAGCAAAGCGGAGTTTCTGGCAGATCTCAAGTCTGGCAAGCGGACGTATACATCGATTAAGACTTCCGGTGCCAACGTGCGCGTGCTAAAAAACAGCGCGGTCGTTACTGCCCGAAGCGAAATTCACGTAATGCATGAGGGCAAAGACAATGCCCTATCCATGCAAGTCATTGAAGTCTACGCGTTACGAAAAGCGCATTGGCAGCTCATTGCGTACCAATCGACCCGCGTGACGCCTTGAGGCCTCAGGAAGAGGCCCGCTTGCCGCAAACTGGCACAACGCAATTTGGAGGGATCGGAATAATGAAGTGTGTTCGCCGGCTGATTGTCGTCCTGATCGTTGCTCTATCACATTTCGTTGTTGCGCAGCAGTTCGACATTAAACCAGTCACCGATGGTGTATACGCCGCAATTGCGAAGACCACCTTTCGAACAAACTGCAATGCTGCGATTTTCATTCTTAGCCGCGAAGTGGTTGTGGTCGACGCCGAGTCGAAGCCATCGGCGGCCCGGGAAGTAATCGCGCAGATCAAGCGCCTGACCGATAAACCCGTAACCCATTTGGTGATTACGCATCTGCACGGCGATCATTTTCAAGGGGCAGGGGCGTATCTAGAGGCTTGGCCGGGGGTCCAGATCATCTCGACGCGAGCAACCCGCGAGGGAATCGAGAACCGCAGTGTCACGCGGATGCAGCGGGAACTCGTCACTGTTCCGGTTGCGATCGAAAAATTGAATACCGACCTGGAAAAGTCGGGCAGTGAGGCCGAAAAAGCCCCAATCCGGCAGCAGTTGCAGGAGGCGCAAGCTTACCTCGCCGAGTTGAAACAGATGAAGATCGTCCTTCCCAATGTAACCTTCGACCGGCGCTTAACCATTCACAGCGATAATGACGAACTGCAGGTCCTGTTCGTGGGAAAGGGTCACTCTGACGGAGATGTCTTTGTTTATGACCCGAAGAGAAAAGTAATTGCGACCGGGGACTCGCTAACCGGCTGGGTGCCCACCCTGGGTGACGCTTCCATCTACGACTGGATGCAACAACTCAAAACGATCGAAGATCTGGATTTCAAGTACGTTATCGGCGGACACGGAAACGTCGTGACCGGCAAAGAAACATTTGATCTCTGGAGAAAATATTTTGCGGATTTATTGGACGAAACATCCAAAGCCGTTGGCAAGGGTGCCAGCCTCGACGAAACCAAGACACAGATCATCCCGGTTCTTCTGCAGAAGTACGGAACTCAATTCCCCCCCGACTTTCCCCGGACGGTGATAGCCAACGTGGAAACCGCCTATCGCGTGTTGACCACTCAGACAAAGTAGTTGGCTCCTGGTTGCCAAATCTGCTATAGAGAATTGCGCTGAGGCACGTCGATGGAGTTCATTGGCCATTTTCGCAGGCTCACCCCGGTTCAGCGGAATACGTTTATTGCATGCTTTCTGGGCTGGTCGCTGGACGCGTTCGATTTCTTCATCCTGACCTTCTGTGTCAGCGCCATTGCTTCGCAATTCCAGGCCAAAGTCTCCGCTGTAACGGAAGCAATCTTCTTCACGCTGGCTTTTCGTCCGGTGGGCGCATTCCTATTTGGTATCATGGCGGACCGCTGGGGGAGGCGTCCGACGCTGATGATCGATATCATCGCGTACTCGGTGTTTGAACTATCATCCGCCTTCGCCCCTTCCCTGAAGATTTTTCTGATTACACGCGCGCTATTTGGAATTGCGATGGGTGGCGAGTGGGGCGTGGGCGCGGCCCTAGCATTCGAAACGCTTCCCACAGAGGGGCGCGGTTTTTTTTCCGGAGTATTACAGGAAGGCTATGCGGTCGGCTACTTGGTGGCGGCTCTGATCTATGGGACGCTGTTTACCTTTGTGGGTTGGCGCGGAATGTTTGTGATCGGCGCCCTTCCGGCATTTCTAGTGATTTACATTCGCACCAAGGTTCCAGAGTCGCCGTCCTGGTCGTACGCCCATATTTCGAGAAAAACGGAAAGCCGCCCGAGACAAGACATCCTCAAGTACCTGGGCACCTTCGCTTTCCTTGTTGTGCTGATGTTCGCTTTTACCTCCTTTAGCCACGGCAGCCAGGACATGTATCCCACGTTTCTCACGAAGGATCACAAATTTACTCCTCAAACCGTCGGTTTCATCGCCATCGTCGCTAACATTGGCGCACTGTTTGGCGGAATACTCTTCGGCACATGGTCGGAAAAGCTCGGGCGCCGCAAGGCCATCGTGATTGCCGCGCTGCTTGCAATTCCGGTGATTCCGTTGTGGGCATACTCGCACAGCGTACCTATGCTGGCGTTCGGCGGATTTCTGATGCAGTTCATGGTGCAAGGTGCGTGGGGAGTAGTCCCGGCACACTTGAATGAACTTTCACCCTCCTCCGTGAGGGGAACGTTCCCGGGCCTCGCCTACCAATTGGGAAATCTCCTATCCTCCCGCAACGGCGTTTTACAAGCCAAGCTTGCCGAACAACGATACGGCGGCTTATTCGGGCCGGCGCTGGCCTGGACGCTTTCGATCATCGTGCTGTTGCTGGCCATTGTCGCTGGATGCGGGCGCGAACGGCGCGGAGTAGATTTGTCAAACACAACTTAGCCGAACCTTACGCGAGAAGAGGGCTTTCCCCCGGGAAGAGCAGGGTTCACTAGCTTTCTTCTAATGCCCGCGCGCGCTTCTATTCGGCTGCGACTGCTCGAGATGATGTCTGAGGATGGCAAGGGACCGGTAGAGCGCATGCACCAATTTTCCATACGGCACTGTGATGAAAAGGGCGGCGACCAGGGCGAGATGAAGAGTCAGGATGATTCCCATCGCAGATGACTCTCGGAAAAGCAACGTTAACATGCCGCTCAGCGCCGTCAAGCCCAGGATAATCAGAAAAAGATAATCCAGCCCAAGGCTCTGAGAATGTGCCGGCTCCCGGTCGCTCGTGGTCTTGATGACTACCAGTCCAGCGACGCCGATGACGATGGCTATCCCTCCAAAACCTCCAAACAACACGGGAGCGCTGGTCAACGGATAAGGTGGCAGCCTGTGCAAGATATCCTGATAAATCGCGGCTAAAGTTGTGGAAACAGCAGCAGACAGGAAACCGTAGTACACGAGCGAGTGATAAAAACGGCGTGCCTGCGACGCCTGCGCATTCGGATAGTTGCAGCCCCGCCCACCGCCCCGAAGCCACTTCAAGTTGAGAATGTCACCCGCCGTTTGGGCTAGAACACGAAAGCCCACCGGGCATGGCAACTCGCCTTGGGTGTCCTTCCAAAAGCGTATTCCTCCTATCACCCAAACCGCGCCTCCGTATACTGTCAAAGCCAGCGCGGGAAGCAACATCACCAGGAAAGGCACGACCGCGTAGAAAGCGCCCGGACCATGATGCACTGCAAAGAGTTTTGCTGGGACAAGCAGAGTTAACGCCAAGGCAAGAATTACACCTATTGATAAACCAGCGAGAATCATGCCCTTGCGGATATCCCGGAAGGAGCCAGCCAGGAGCGAGGGCCAGCTCCAAGCTTTGTAACTCTCCAGCCTCACCTCCGACAGGATTTGCGGAATGTTCACAGCAAACTCATGGGGTGGAGAATACATGCATGCGTAATAACAGGCACGGCAGTCGTGGCAAAGGTTCGCGAGGAGGAAAACGTCGCCCTTCTCGAATTCCCGCCTTATCTCAATAGCCGGGAAGACCGGGCAGTATCCTTCGCAATAGCGGCACGCGTTGCAAATCGTCAGTTGTCGACTGGCTTCTCCGACAAGATCATCGTCCGGCATGACTGGCTGCTTCCTTTCCCGCCAGCCGCCCGAAAACGGAGCCGATCGTGAGCCCAAAACCAGCAAGGTAACCCTTGGTGAGGATGTTTCCAGACATGATCTCGCCAGCGGCATACACATTGGAAAATGGTCGTCCGCCGCTTTGAATTACCCTTGCATTGCTGTCCACCTCAACTCCCATGTAGGTGAAAGTAATTCCCGGCCGTAGTGGAAGCCCATAGAACGGCGCCCGGTCAATAGGGAGCGCCCAATTGCTCTTGGGCGGGGTGAGGCCGCGCGTTTTGACGCCATCCAAGCGCTCGAGTGTAGATTCGAGGTTTCCCGCCGTTGCCCGATTAAAGTTTTGAATGGTCTCGAGGAACGGGGCAGCCTCAAGTTTAAGCAGGCCCGCCAGATCCTCCAGTGAGTCTGCTTGATAGGGTTTGTATACAGGCGGAAGAAAGCATCGAATCGTCTTTGCATCGACAATGCTGTAAGCGATTTGCTCAGGCTGCTCGGCGATAAGCCGCCCCCATATGGCATAACGCTTGGGCCAGATGTCTTCTCCCTCGTCGTAGAAGCGCTGTCCAAATCGATTGACAACGACTCCGAATGGAATCGAGTCGAGACGGGTAACAATCCCTCCATCAAATTTTGGAGCTCTGCCATCCACTGCGATGGCGTGGAAAGCTTTGGGGTCGCCAATCTGCTTCGCATCCTTCGTGATGAGATTGGCAAGCATTGTGCCGTCGTTGTAGGGAGTGCCACGTACCAGGAAGTTATCAGCCGCGTCCCCCCAATAACGCTTGAGCCATTCGATGTTCGCCTCAAAGCCGCCGGCGGCCACCACCACGGCCCGCCCTCGGATTGCCTCGTGGTCATCGCCAATCTTGAGCGTAACGGCACGAAATTCTCCGTCTTCGATCAACAGGTCGACCACATCGGCGTCGTAGCGGACTGCTATGCCCATGCGCGCGAGTGCATCGTAATAGGCGTTGACCAACGATTTTCCTCCCCCCAGAAACCAACGGTTAGTTCGGCCCAGGTGGAGCGTGCCTGCTAGCGGCGGTTGCCACAAGATACCGTGCTCGGACATCCATTGCGGCAGAGACTGCGATTGCTGAATGGCGAATTTAGCGAGATCCAGATTGGCAGGTCCGCCAGTGACACCGATGAGGTCGTCTAGGAATTCCTCGACTCTGTATTCCTGGGAGCGATCGCCGTTACCTACGCTCGCACAGCGAATGTTTCTGGTGTGCCGCGTGTTCCCGCCGCGCATATGTGCGGGAGCCCGCTCCAGCAGCAGAACGCTTGGCGTCAGCTTCCGCGCTGCGAGGGCTGCGCATAGCGCCGCGTTTCCACCTCCCACTACGATGACGTCAAATTGGGTAGGGGAATTAGCCACAAGCGTCAGCGAAGAGTCTTGAGTCGTAGAACGCGTCCCCACCTATCGCAGCGTGATGCAGAATGTTCATAGCGTAATCAGAACAGGAATTTCAGAGCGAACTGGACTTGTCTATTGGAAGTTGCCGTCTGATTAATCGCCCCAGCGTTGCCGGTGAGCGATCCGTCCTGAGCATACAACTGGCTGTTGGAGAGCGGAGGTAGAAAGTTGGAATGGTTAAAGAGATTGAAAAGTTCCGCGCGGAACTGAACGGTCAATCTCTCCATCACTTTCGTATCTTTGATTACAGAAAAATCGAAGTTGTTAAGGCGCAGCCCGAAGATCAAATTGCGGCTGGCATTGCCCAGGGCGTTTGAGCAGGTCCCTGGCGCGACCACGCCACCCGGAGCGAATGGTACGCACTCGGCCGCGATGGCAGGCGTCGCGGCTGGAAGAGTGAAACAGTTTAGTTTGATGTAATCATTCACGCTGCCGGAGTTGACGAGCGAACTGCACCCCGAACCGAATAGACGGTCCGGATAGGCATACGAGTGACTGCCGTATGCTCCCGTAGGATTGCCACCGATGAGTGGAGTAAATGGCAATCCACTTCTGATCTGGTAGATGCCCGCGAGTTGCCATCCGCGGGCCGCCCAGGCAGCGGGGCCGGAGATTGCCTTCGGCCCAGGAATCTGCCAGATGTAATTCACGGTCAGGTTTTGAGGAACGTTGTAATCCGACGGACCGCGCCGAGTCTTCGGGAGAAAATAGAAGGGGTTTGAAATCGCATTATTGTACTGATCGCTGTAGCCAGTACCCGATCCCTGATCGATGGATCGTTCCCATGTGCAACTGGCTCCAACCGAAACGCCATGCCTCAACCTGTGTTCAATGTGCGCTTCGAGAGCGTTGAAGGTTGAGCTGTTAACCCATGCCAAGCCGTCGATGCGACCCAAAAGAGGGCTGACCGGGCAATAGGTGGGATTGGCTGGGCAACTGCCGCCCCCCGGCGCCGGCCAAACGTATGGCGGCCCAGCGGATGACAATGGAAGTACGTTATTCATATCGTCCGCGCGAAATGGCTCATGTACTCCGTGTGAGCCAACATAAGCGAGCATTGCCGTGAGGTTCGAAGTAAGCTGGCGTTCCAGACTCAAATTCCACTGCATCACATAATCGCGTTTCGGATGCGGATCAATGTAAGGGACTCGAACGCCCAGGGCGCTATTGATTTGCGAGGCGAGGAGGCTGAACGCCTGGTTTGGGAACGAACCGAACGGCAAATTATTAACCGTCCCGCTTGAAGAGAATGGATAGGCGCTGGT
>Ga0308309_10000514_pt1 | contig 24869 bp, 22 predicted proteins | sample HubBroMetageWFT5_FD_192491 | JGI IMG/M metagenome (GOLD analysis project Ga0308309, IMG submission 192491) | Warmed and freeze-thawed soil microbial communities from the Hubbard Brook experimental Forest, New Hampshire - Hubbard Brook CCASE Soil... | ecosystem: Environmental > Terrestrial >...
CACCTCCTCAAGGGCTTTGCCCAGCCGGTCGATTTGTACGCATTATCCGACCATCGCCGAACCCGCTCCCATCGCCGGCGCGGGCCGTGACGACGTCACGAACGATCGTGGATCGTGGCGTCGAGGTTCCAGGCACCGGGACCCGCGAACACCAGGTAGAAGAAGACGGCGCAGAACAGGATCGCGGCATCGCCCAGGTCGAGCGCCCAGTAGGCGATCGCCGCCTCGGCGGCCGCGACCAGGGCGGCGACGCGCGTGTGCAGGCCGAGCGCGATCAGCACTCCCGCTACCATCTCGACGAGGCCGGTCGCCACCCGCAGCATCTCGGGCAGGCCAAGCTCGCGAAAGTGCAGAAGCTTTATCAGCCCGTGATCGAGGAAGAGCAGCGCGGTTACGATTCTCAGGATCGCGAGCCCCAGCGGTGCCCAGAGGTCGAGCGCGGGAACGGAGACCCTGCGCGTGGTGTCGGACATACGATTCTCCTTCAATCGAAGGGCTACGCTCCCTTTGCGCATGGCCGACGGCCCGATCATCCGGCACCGCGCTAACGAAGCGTTGCCTGCCCGTTCATACTGCCATGGTGCTGCTGCCGGCATTGCTGCAGGTCATTCAGCAGGCCATCAAACGCGAGGCATCGCCGGGGCTCGCCCTGCCCGCGCGTGACGTCAGCCACCGCTTGCATCAACTGGTCGTGGTTGACGCCGCCTCGCGTGTGTATGGTACACATGATGAAGAACGCCGACCCGATTCGCGCGCTGACCAAGGCGACAGCAAGGCGCGAGAGCACTTCGTGCGATTAGAACACGCCTCCCCACGCAGCGGGGCGGTGGCCCGGACGCCCCGATGAACCCGTTCTGGAGCCAGATCACGCGCGAGCTTTCGCCCTATGTGCCGGGCGAGCAGCCGCGTATCGCCAATCTGGTGAAACTCAACACCAACGAAAGCCCCTTCGGCCCTTCGCCGCTCGCGCTGGAAGCGATGCGAGCCGCCGCGGCCGACACCCTTCGGCTCTATCCCGATCCCGCGGCGACGGAGCTGCGCGAGGCGCTTGCCGCCCATCACGGCGTGAAGCCCGAACAGGTGTTCGTCGGCAATGGTTCGGACGAAGTGCTCGCGCATGCTTTCGTCGCGCTCTTGAAGCAGCCGAAGCCGCTGCTGTTTCCGGACGTCACCTACAGCTTCTTTCCCGTGTGGGCGCAATTGTTCGGCCTCGCCTGCGAGACCGTGCCGCTCGACGGCGCAATGCGCGTGCGGGTCGAGGATTATCGGCGCGAGGCGGGGTCGATCGTGATCGCCAATCCCAACGCGCCAACCGGCATTGCGCTGCCGCGCGCGGAGATCGCCCAACTGCTTGAAGATCATCCCGACATTCCGGTGCTGATCGACGAGGCCTATGTCGATTTCGGCGGCGAGAGCGCGGTTCCGCTGATCGCCCATCATCCGAACCTGCTGGTCGTGCAGACGATGTCGAAGTCGCGCGCCCTGGCCGGCTTGCGCGTCGGCTATGCGCTCGGCGACACGGGGCTGATCGAGGCGCTGCGCCGCGTAAAAGACAGCTTCAATTCCTACCCGCTCGGCCGCGTCGCCGAGGCGGGCGCCACGGCTTCGCTGCGCGACGAAGCCTACTTCCGCGAGAGCTGCGCCAGGGTCGTCGCAGCGCGCGAAGCGATGACGCGGGAGTTGGTCAGGCTCGGCTTGGTCGTTCTGCCTTCGAGCGCGAATTTCGTCTTCGCCAGGCATCCGGCGCGGGGCGGGTCGGAATTCGCCGCGGCGCTGCGCGAACATGCGGTGCTGGTGCGGCATTCCAACAAGCCGCGCACGGCGCCCTATCTGCGCATCACCGTCGGGACGGAAGACGACACCCGACGGCTAATCGCAGCCACGGTGGATATCCTGGGGGATGAATAGAGGCTCGCTGGTCTCGCGGTGGCCCTAGGGGCCGCAAGGGTCATCGGTCGCATACACCGCGGGTTGGCGCAGCTGCATGTCTCTACCTCAACGCAGGGCGTCGGCGGCGGTCGGGTCTTCCAATCCGGCGGCGATGCGGAGGAAGGTCGTGCCGCGCCGCTGATGCTCCTGTTTGCGGAACATGAAGCCCGCCAATGAGCGTTCGACCTGTCCCGGTGCAATGCGCGTGGACTCATCCAAGGCGGCCCGCGCCTTGGCGATCTCGCCCAGCCCGACATAGTTCACGGCCAGATGGGCGTACAGCGTCGCGAGGCCGGGCGCCTCGCGGATGCCGAGTGTCGCGTAGTTGACGCCATCGGCGTAGCGACGCGCACAGCCGCTCGCCATCGCAAGGTTCAACAGCACGGTCGGCCTTTGCGGATCGCGCGGGCTGAGGCGGAGCGCTTCCAGAAGATGTTCGATGGCACTTTCCGGCTCTCCCGATACGATCTCGATAAAGGAAAGAGCCGTCAGCGCCACCATCGAGTGGGGGTTGAGCTCGTAGCTCCGCTGAGCGCAGGCCAGGGCCTCGTCGATGCGATCGCGGTCGGCGGAGAAAGCCAGGAGGAGTCCCTTCATGCTGTGAGCGGAGCTGAACGAGCGATCGATCTCGATCGCCAGGTCGGCTGCTCTCATGCCGTCGCGCCAAGCCGCTGCGCGGTCGACGGCTGTCGCGAAGGCGAGGTGCTGCCACTGGGCGAAGGCCAGCGCCCAAAGCGCCGTCGTGCTTCTTGGATCGATGGCCAGCGCGGCCGCGGCATCGGCGACGGCGGCATCGCGCAGCCCGCTGTCCGACTTGAACCAGGCGTCCCAGGCCTTGGCGCTGGCCCGGACGGCGATCTCGTAGGCGTTGAGATCTTCCGGGCGGCGGCGATGGATCTTTTCCGCGTCGCCAAAGAGGATGTGCGGGGCGATCGCGCGGACGATGCTGCGCGTCAGCTCCTCCTGGACCGCAAAGATATCCTTGAGGACCCGGTCATAGCGTTCGGCCCAGATATGGCTGCCGCTCAGCGCGTCGATCAGCTGGCCGGTGACCCGGACGCGATCGGCAGCCTTGCGGATGCTGCCTTCCAGCACGTAGCGGACACCGAGCTCGGTCGCGACGAGCCGCACATCGACGGAACGTCCCTTGTAGGTGAAGGTGCTGTTGCGGGCGATCACGAAGATCTCGTGGAACCTCGACATCTCGGTGATGATGTCCTCGGTGATGCCATCGGTGAAATACTCCTGCTCGGGATCGGCCGACATGTTGGTGAAAGGCAGGATGGCGATGGAGGGTTTGTCCGGCAACGCCGGCGGTGCGGTGAGAGCCGCCGCGACCGAAGGCGAAGTGCCTTTGCCCGACCAGTCGGCCGCCGACCACTCGACGCGGAAGGCGCGTACCGGCCGTTCGATGTTCTTCAGCACAAGGCCGCCGAGATCCTCGAAGCTCGCCTTTATCCGGCCCGCCACTGCGTCCCGCATGTTCCCCGAAATCACGACGCCACCTGCGGGCGCCGCCCCCTCAAGCCGGACCGCGATATTCACGCCATCGCCGTACAGCTCGTTGTCGTCGACAATGAAGTCCCCGAAGTCCAGGCCGATGCGGAATACGATGGCGGTATCCGCCGGCTGACCGCGATTGGCGTCGAGCATCGCCTGCTGGATCTCGATAGCGGCACTCAGCGCCTCGACCGCACTGGGGAATTCGATCATTGCCCCGTCGCCGGTCAGCTTGATCAGCCGGCCCCTGCGGCGCCTGACGATGGGCTCGATCCGCTCCGAACGATGCGCCTTCAGGCGAAAATGCGTGCCGCTTTCATCCGCGCTCATCAGGCGCACGTAGCCCACGACGTCGATCACCATGATCGCCGTCAGTCGCCGTATCACTTGCTCTGTGCTCACGGTGCTTCCCGGGGGCCGACTGGATGAAGCGCGAGACTATCGCTCAGCGACGTGCTCACCAGCGGTTTAATGATTTTGAACCTGCACCACAATCCGCTTGTGCGGGTACACTGAACCCGATGCGGGCGGCCGGCCAGTCGACACCGCGGCGACGAGGCGGGTCATCGGAATGCCACAGGGATAAATGCCGTCTGCCGGAACTGGGCGCCAGTTCCGACCCGTTGTTCAGTAAACCCGCTCCTTGGGCGGGATCGAAGCCACCTCGTTCGACAGCGGCTGCAGGTGAACGGGCCGGTAGGCAAGGCGCGTGCGGCCATCCTCGTCGAGCCAGCAGAGCGTGTGTCGCAGCCAGTGCTCGTCGTCGCGCTTGGGAAAGTCCTCGCGCGCATGGGCGCCGCGGCTTTCGGTACGGCCGATCGCTGACTGCAGGCTGACGCTCGCCTGGGCCAGCATGTTGTCGAGCTCGAGCGCTTCGACGAGATCGCTGTTGAAGACCATGCTGCGATCCTTGAGCCCGAGATCGTCGCGGATCGACCGCCGCGTCGCTTCGAGCCGGGCCTCGCCCTCAGCCAGCAGCGGCCCGTCGCGGAACACGGCGCAATGGCGCTGCATGGTGCGCTGCATGTCGAGCCGGATCGCCCCCGCGGCCGTCGCGCCCTTCGCCCATCGGATGCGATCCAGCCGCGCGATCGCGCGCTCGACGGCGTGCCGGGGCGTGCTGGCGTGGCGGTCGTCCGGCCGTACGGTCTCGACCACCCGCCGAGCCGCAGCGCGGCCGAACACGACGATGTCGAGCAGCGAGTTGGAGCCCAGCCGATTGGCGCCATGGACCGAGACGCAGGCCGCCTCGCCGATCACCATCAGCCCGTGCACCATGGCTTCCGGATCGCCGTCCTTCACGGTGCGCGCCTCGCCGTGCAGGTTGCCCGGCACGCCGCCCATGTTGTAATGCACGGTCGGAACCACCGGGATTGGCTCGCGGGTGACATCGACGCCGGCGAAGATGCGTGCCGTGTCGCTGATTCCGGGCAGTCGTTGGTGCAGAACCTCCGCCGGCAGGTGCTCGAGGTGGAGCATGATGTGGTCTTTCAGGGGACCATAGCCGCGGCCCCGGTTGATCTCGATGGTCATGGCGCGGCAGACGACGTCGCGACCGGCGAGGTCCTTGGCGGTGGGCGCATAGCGCTCCATGAAGCGCTCGCCATTGGCGTTGGTGAGATAGCCGCCTTCGCCACGCGCCCCTTCGGTGATCAGGCAGCCCGAACCGTAGATGCCGGTGGGGTGGAACTGAGTGAATTCCATGTCCTCGAGCGGCAGGCCGGCGCGCAGTGCCATGGCATTGCCGTCGCCGGTGCAGGTGTGGGCGGCGGTGCAGGAAAAATAGACGCGGCCGTAGCCGCCGGTGGCCAGCACGGTGCGATGCGCGCGCAGGCAGTGCAGCGTGCCGTCCTCCAGGTTCCACGCCAGCAGGCCGCGGCAAGTGCCGTCCTCGCCCATCAGGAGATCAAGTGCGAGGAACTCGACGAGGAAGGTCGTGCTGTGACTGAGGCACTGCTGGTAGAGCGTGTGCAGGATCGCATGGCCCGTCCGATCGGCAGCGGCGCAGGCGCGCTGCGCCATCTGCTTGCCGTACTGCAGCGTCTGGCCGCCGAACGGCCGCTGGTAGATCCGCCCGTCGGCGGTGCGCGAGAAGGGCACGCCCAGATGCTCGAGCTCCAGCACCGCGGGCACCGCCTCTCGGCACATGAACTCGATGGCGTCCTGGTCGCCCAGCCAGTCGGAGCCCTTGACCGTGTCGTACATATGATAGCGCCAGTCGTCGCCGTCGCCCATGTTGCCCAGCGCCGCCGACATGCCGCCCTGCGCCGCCACGGTGTGGCTGCGCGTCGGAAAGACCTTGGTGACGCACGCGGTCCGCAGCCCCGACGACGCCATGCCAAGCGCGGCGCGCAGGCCGGCGCCGCCCGCGCCCACGATCACCACGTCGTACTCGTGCTCGATGATTTCGTAGGCTTGGGTCATGATCTGCGCGGATCGTCGGCGGGATCGGCGAGCATAAATGAAGGCGCGCCCAGGGTACAGATTTGAGCCTGACAAGTGTCAATTCCAACACCGCTTGTGATAACAAGACCTCCTTAGCACAGAGGAGTCTCCCGGTGACGATCATCGATTCGCAGGTCCATGCCTATGAGGCGAACACGCCGAAGCGGCCCTGGCACAGCGTGCCGAACTGGCCCGATCACGTCACGGGTGACGAGATGGTCGCGGCGATGAACAAGGTCGGCGTCGACGGCGCGATATTCATCTCGGCGTTTTCCATGTACAGCTACGATGCCAGCTATGCGGTGGACGTGCAACGGGCGCACCCCGGCCGCCTCGCCATCGTCAAGCCGGTCGACCCGGACGATCCGGCGGTGGCCGATGTCGTTGCCGACTGGAAGAAGACGCCGGGCACCGTCGGTATCCGCATCATGATGACCAAGGAGGCGGCCCGCCAGCCGACCGATCCGGGCCTCGACCGCATCTTGCGCGCGGCGGTGCGCCACGACTTTCCGGTCAACATGCTGTGCTGGGGCAACCTCGACGCCGGCATGGCCATCATCGACCGCCATCCCGAGACGCGCTTCATCATCGATCATCTGGCCATCCTGCAGCCGCGCGTCCCGCCCGCGCCGCCGCAGCCATGGGCCGACCTGCCAAAGGTGCTGGAACTCGCCAAGCGGCCGAACGCGGTGATCAAGGTCAGCGGCGCCTGCACGTTGTCCCGCGAGCCCTATCCTTTCCCGGACATCTGGGACCCGCTTGCCCGCGTGTTCGATGCCTGGGGTTTCGATCGCTGCCTGTGGGGCACCGACTGGACGCGCGCGTTCGCCGTCGTCAACTACGAGCAGGCCGTCAAGCCCTTCCTCGAGACGCACCGCCTGACCGACGCCGAGCGCGCCATGCTGATGGGCGGCGCTTGCGCCAAGGCTTACGGCTGGTCGCCGAACAAGGGCTAGGCCGTGAACTCATAAACGGCGGCGCTTGCAGTTCAGCCCGGAGTCGAAATCGCCTGCAAGACGTCCCTGAAAACGCCGGACTGCACTTGAAACGCTTGCGGACTGTAGTCCTGGTAGTATCCGGCGGTCACCACGACAACGAGATCAAACTCCGGGACGATGCGAATCGACTGGCCGCCTCGACCGAGCCCGGCCGGCCAGTGGACCTCGCGCCCATTGAACGGAGAGCGGCCAAGCCACCAGAGATATCCGTAGGAATAGTTGCTCGAGGCCTCCGTCCGCGGTGTCGTCGAGGCGTCGATCCACGCCTTCGAAACGACCTGGCGGTCGTTCCAGCGGCCACCCGCAAGGACAAGCTGGCCGATTTTTGCCATATCGCGTGGTCGCAGGCGCAATCCGCCGCCGGCATCGCTGTCGCCCCTGACCCTGCTCCACTCGAAGCCGGTGATCCCCAGGGGCTCGAACAACACCGCGCGCGCGAATTCGTCGAGGGGACGTCCGGTGGCCGTGCGGACGATGGCCGACAGAAGCGTGAGCGCGCCGGTGTTGTAGAAGAACTCTTGTCCTGGCGGGGCCGTCACCGGAAGACTGAGGACGTAACGACACGGGTCTGGCGCCCTATGCATGCGCTCCTCGTCGTTGTCGCCCTCGTTGTCGGGGACCGCCTCCACCCACTTCAGGCCCGTCGTCATGGTGAGCGCGTGCGCCAGCCGGAGGCGGTCCTTCTCCGGGGAACGCAGGTCCGACAGCTCGGGGAAGAAGCTGAAGATCGGTTCGTCGACGCTGCGTATCAGCCCGCGATCGATCGCGATCCCGAGGGCGAGCGACGCGACGCTCTTCGACACCGACTTTATGTTATGCAGTGTATCGGCATCAAAGGTGACGCTTTCCACCCGGCGGCCGTTGATCTCGTCGGAACCCTTGAAGTACCGCTCGAACACCAGCTTGCCACGACGTGCGACCAGGACTGCGTGCACATTGGCGCTAGAAGCCACGAGCCGATCAGCCATCCTGCACAGTGCGCCGCGGTCGATGAGCTTGTCGTCTTTGGCGGCGGCGACGGGCCAGCCATCGTCCCGCGCGACCGGAACACCGCAGCCGTCGGGCGGGTCCGCGTACACCGGCAATGCAGGGAGCGGTGCCAGCGCAGCTCCCCCGAGAAGTGAATTGAACCGGCGCCGCCTCATTCGATCCTCCCGGTCACACCTTTTGCGGCCGCGCCCGGCAGCACGATCTCCGTGATGATGGCATCGTTGATACGCTTCTGTTCAGCGCCGGGCTTACCGTAGTTGCCGCAGTTCTGCGCCACGACGAGGTCGAGCGCAGGAAAGACGTACAGGCGCTGGCCACCCCAGCCGATGCCTCCGACCCAGCGTTCCAGACGCTGTGATGGAGCGGTGGCAGAAGCGCCGAGATACCAGTGATAGCCGTAGCGACCGCCATCCTCGATCGCGACCGCAGGGATCAGTGAGCGCTTTAACCAGTCGCGCGGCAAGATTGGGTCGCCGTTCCACAGTCCGCCGGCACGCACGAGCTCACCGATCTTCAGGAGGTCGCGCGGCAGCAGGCGCAGTCCCGACGCTGCGCGATATTCGCCATCCTTGCCTCTCGCCCAGTCGACGGGGCCGAAAGCCATTGGATCGAACAGGACACGACGGCAATAAGCCAGCAACGGCTCGCCGGTGCCCTTGGCGATCAGGCGCCCGAGCAGCGCGGTGGCGCCGCCACAATAGGTCCATCTCGCGCCCGGGTCGCCGACCATCGGCCGCTCCAGGATGAAGCGGTAACGGTCGGGGGCTGCCTCCATCGCAGTCTCGGCGTTGCGCAGGTCGCCGTAGGGGATCGCAAGTTCGTCCCAGTCGAGCCCGAGCGTCATGCTGAGCGCGTGATGGATGGTCAGACGATCGCGGCCGGGTTGGCTGGCAAGGTCGGAATACTCCGGAAACTGCTCATACAGCTTCGCTTCTGGCGGCGGGACCTTGCCGGCCGCGAGCGCAATGCCATAGGCAAGACCGACCACGCTCTTGGACACCGAACGCAGGTCGTGCGGTACGTCCGGGCCGAAGACGACACTGCGGAGCAACCCCCGGCCTACTGCCTCGTCATCGCCCTGCCCATAGTGCTCGAAGACGAGGTTGCCGCGCTGGCTGACCAGAAGCGCGTGCAGTCCACTGACCCAGCCGTCCTGCTGAGCTTGCGCAAGGTGCTGACCGATAAACTCCGTTGACGGCGCCGCAAACGCGCGCGGTGTCGCGATCAGGCCGGCCCCAAGCCCGGCCAGGACGTGCCGGCGATTGAGGCCGGCCGACAGGATTGGCGTCAAAGGTTTACGCACTTCGCTCTCCTCTCTGGTGGATGCGGGCGACATCGAACTTCGGTGCTTTATATAACAAGGTACCATGTTATGCAAGGTACCTGTTGTAGCATGGTTGCCGTGATCCTTCTTCCAACGCAACGTCGTGCTGAGCTTCCAGGAGGATCATCGAGTTGGTTCTCTTGCCTGTAACAAATGCACGATATCCGCGTTGGTGTTGCGTTTGACGTGCTCAACATCGTGAGCGGTGTCTTCAGCAGGGACGCCTCGGTGTTTGTCTTCTCACGGGTTTGCCTCATGCACGCGCGTTGAGGCCGAGATATTTCCTCACCTGTATTCGAACCCATTGAAGGGTCTCCAGTCATCGACACGGGAGGGTAAGCCATGAAGATCGTCGTCATCGGCGGCACCGGCCTGATCGGCTCGAAGACCGTCGCCATTCTGTGCAAGGGCGGCCACGAGGTCGTCGCCGCCTCGCCCAATAGCGGCGTCAACACCATCACCGGCGAGGGCCTCAAGGCGGCCGTGGCCGGCGCGCAGGTGGTGGTCGACCTCGCCAATTCGCCCTCATTTGAAGACAAGGCGGTGCTGGAATTCTTCCAGACCTCCGGCCGCAACCTTCTCGCGGCGGAGGCCGCAGCCGGCGTCCGGCACCATGTCGCCCTATCCATCGTCGGAACCGACCGCTCCGACAATGGCTATTTCCGCGCCAAGGTCGCCCAGGAGAAACTGGTCGAGACCTCCGGTGTCCCCTACACCATCATCCGCTCGACCCAGTTCCTGGACTTCCTCGGCGCCATCGCCGCTTCAAGTGCGGATGGAAACACCGTCAGGCTTTCGCCCGGCCTGTTTCAGCCCATCGCGGCGGACGACGTTGCCGCCATCGTTGCCGATGTGGCGCTCGCGGCGCCGCGAAACGGCATCGTCGAGATCGCCGGCCCGGAACGAGCGCCGTTCAACGAAATCGTCGCCCGCTATCTGAAGGCGATCGGCGACCCGCGTCAGGTCGTGCGCGACCGCGAGGCCCGATACTTCGGCGGCCGGGTCGAGGAGCGCTCGCTCGTGCCGTTGGGCGATGCGCGCCTCGGCCGCATCGGTTTCGACGAATGGCTTCGCCGCTCACGGGCAGCAGCCTGATTCGCATCCGCCAGCCGGGCAATCCGCAGGCGAACGACGGATCGGTGACGGCTTAGAAGGCCCCACCGAGCTCCTCGCGGAGATATTGCGTCGCGGGAAGAGAGGCAAGTAGACTGGCCACGGTCAGTATCGAGGAAACTGGCCGTTCGACCGGCGTCGGATGGGCATACTGGCTGGCGCTCGGGGGCAGTAGCCTCGCCGTTTCGACCAGGGGTGAAGCGGCGACTCCTACGCCGCGGGCCAATCCTTTCCGTGAAGGGACCCGCCATGACCGAGCAAAGCGACGAGACGACTGGCCAGGGAAACGAGCCGACCTCGACTCGCAGCGCCGATCCGGCGCCAACACCGCAGACGCCTCCCGATTCCGGGATGGCCGTCTCACCAGAGAAGCAGAAGGCCACGGGGCGGAAACAAATGCTGCTTGGAGCAGCAGGCGCTGTGGTCCTGGCAGCCGTTCTCGCGGTTGGCATTCCGTGGATCCTGGAGGCTCTCAACACCGTTTCGACCGATGACGCGTACGTGAACGGTCATGTCACCTTCGTTGCCGCGCGCGTCCGCGGTCAGGTGGCGCGTGTCCTCGTGGACGACAATAACCGCGTGCGCCGGGGAGACCTTCTTGTCGAACTGGACAAGGAGCCGTATCAGACCGCAGTCGCAGTCAAAAGGGCGGCCGTCGACACAGCAAAGGCAGACCTGCAAGCCGCGATCGCCACGGTGCACGGCATTGAAGCGGAGGCGAGAAGCCGGCACTGGAACTTGCAGCACGCCATGGAGGACGTCGCCAACAAGATCGCCGAACTGCGCGCCCGGGTTGCCGGCGTCGACAAGAGCAAGGCGGCGCTGACATTGGCCGAGCTCGAATTCGAGCGGGCAAGGCAGCTGGTGGCGACAGACAATATTCCTCGGTCGGAGTTCGATCACCGGCAAGCGACCCTGGTGACAGCGCGCGCAGAGCTGGTTCAGGCCCTGGCCGACGTGAATCAGACTCGTGTCTCCCTGGGGTTGAAGACCCTTCCTCTGGAGAGCAAAGAACTTGGCCAAGTGCCGCCCGATCTCGATCAGACCTTCTCGGTTGTCCGGGAGGCGCAGGCGGCGCTGATCCAGAGTGCAGCTCAGTTGGGAGTTCTCGAGTCGTACAATCAGACGCCGAAGGGGATGCTCGAGCAGTTCGAGAAATCTGGTTCAGGCGACATCGACCGCACGTTCGCCCGGCTGGCGGCGGAAGCGCCCGCCGTCAAGCAGGCCGAGGCCAAGCTCGAGGCCGCCAAGCGCGATCTCGCCCAGGCCGCGCTGGATCTTCGCTACTGCGACGTCGTCGCGGAGATCGATGGTGTCGTCACGCGCCGAAACGTCAACCCGGGCAACAATGTCCAGGTCGGGCAGGCTCTCATGGCGATCCGCTCGCTCGACGAGATCTGGGTCGACGCCAATTTCAAGGAGACGCAGCTGCGCGACTTGCGTATCGGCCAACCAGTCGATCTCAATGTCGACATGTACGGCAGCAGACACACATTCAAGGGTCGCATTGCCGGCTTCACCATGGGGACAGGATCGACACTGGCGCTGCTGCCGGCACAGAATGCCACGGGCAACTTCATCAAGGTCGTGCAGCGGCTGCCGGTTCGGATCGAACTCGTGGGGTACGATGCGGAGAAGAACCCGTTGTTCATCGGTACTTCGGTCGTCCCGGAAGTCCATATCAACGAGCCGGCGACCGGACCGGATGCCGGTAAGTACCTCCAAGCCGACATGTCACGATCGCCGCTCACCGGTTCGGCCGCGGGCGCGCCCGGCGCCCGGAAATGACAGTCCTTGCGGCATCGAGACCCCATGGCGCCGCGAATCCCTGGGTGGTGGCCGCGATCGTGGTGGTGCCCACCTTCATGGAGGTGCTCGATACCACCATAGCGGTCGTGGCGCTGCGCTATATCGCCGGCGGCCTGTCGGCGACGGTCGACGACGGTGAATGGGTTCTCACCAGCTACCTTGCCGCCAACGCCATCGTCCTGCCGATAACCGGCTGGTTGTCGGCACACCTCGGTCGCCGCACCTATTTCCTGCTGTCGATCGGCGTCTTCACCGTCGCCTCGGGGCTGTGTGGGATGGCCACCAGCCTCAACCAGCTGATCTTTTTCCGCGTGATCCAAGGCCTGGCCGGAGGCGGCCTTCAGCCTTCCAGCCAGGGCGTGCTGCTCGATGCCTTTCCACGCGAAAAGCAGGGCATGGCGATGACGCTGTTCGGCTTGGCGGCCCTGTTGGCGCCCGTCGTCGGCCCGACCCTCGGCGGCTGGATCACGGACCAGTATTCCTGGCGTTGGGTGTTCCTGATCAATGTCCCGGTTGGCCTGCTGGCCCTTACTGCCTGCTATATTAAACTTCAGGATCCGGACTATCTCGTCACGGCGCGTATGGAGTTGCGCAAGCGACCGTTCAGCTTCGACTCGGTTGGCCTGTCGCTGCTGGTGATCGTCATGGTTTGCTGGGAGGTGATGCTCAGCAAGGGACAGGAATGGGACTGGCTGGGCGATCCCTTCTGGCGCGTGCAGACGCTGGTGATTCTCTTCGGCGCGGGGCTGATCGGCTTGATGTTTTGGGAACTGCGCCATCGCAGTCCCGTGGTCAATTTCCGCCCCTTGCGGGAACGCAACTTCGCCACCTGCTGCATCATCATCTTCTTTGCTTATGCCGTGCTGTATGGTGCAAGCACGTCGTTGCCCGGCTTGCTCCAGTCCCTGTTCGGATACGATGCCCTGAGCGCCGGATTGGTCATGTCGCCGGCCGGGCTGTTTGCTCTCCTGGCGATGCCCGCCATAGGCCTCCTGCTTGGCCGCGGGACTGATGCCCGCTGGTTGCTTGCGGCCGGCCTGCTGGTGATGGCGGTCGGAAACTATTGGATGTCGCAGATGAACCTCGACATCAGCCCTGGCCAAGTCGTCTGGCCTCGCGTGCTGATCGTTCTTGGTCTGTCGATATGCTTCGCGCCGGCGAACGTGGCGGCCTACCTCTACACGCCGTTGGAATTGCGGGGAGCAGCCGTCGGCTTGCTGAGCCTGCTGCGCAACGAGGGAGGCAGCGTCGGCACGTCGATGGCGCAGACGCTGCAGGAGCGCCGCGATCAATTCCATACGATGCGGCTCGGGGAGTATCTCGATCCCTTCAACCCGGCCGTAAGTTCCTTCGTCGAGCAAGCCCAGGCCCAATTGAATATGGGCGACCCGGCTGCCCTGCAGCAGCTGGCCTGGCAGGCGCTCGAGACTCTACGCCAGCAGCAGGCCTCCGCCCTGGCCTATTTCGACTGCTTCTGGATTTTCGCCATGGTGACGCTCGTGCTCGTGCTCGTGGTGCCGCTGATGAAACGCTCCGTCGCCGAGAAAGGCGCTCACGTCGCCAGTGAATGAGGCTTGGCGCAGCGGACGCGCGCAAGCGTACACAAATCATGACGCGCCCGTCCGTTGGCCTCGGAAGCTCCTCTTGACCTCTTGCGCACTCAAGGTAGCATCGCCCAGCGTCGTAATGCTGTAGTCGCCGCTCGAACCAGTGCCGGTGGGCACCGGCGCACATGACGACCCGAACGCGTTGTGACGACCTCCACGCCCAAGCGCAGGATGTTCAATACGGGAGAGAGACTCATGCCAGCGAATGACCTGAAGCCAGGGCTCAAATCGGAGATCGTGACGACAGTCGATGACAAGCTGGTGGTCAGGCACATGGGGGGCGACGGCGTACTGTCCACTCCCTCAATGATCGGTTTGATGGAGCGTGCCGGCATCCAGGCCGTCCAGCCGCATCTCCCCGAAGGGCACACCACCGTAGGCTTCGAGGTGCACGTCAAGCATTTCGGCGCCACGCCGAAAGGCAAGACGGTGACCGTCCGCGCCGAACTGCTCGAGGTGGATGGTCGCAAACTCCGCTTCAAGGTCGAGGCGCACGACGAGGACAAGAAGGTTGGCGAAGGCACTCATCGCCGCGCCATCGTAGCCATTCAACGCAAGGAGTAGCCCTACCCTTCGGGGCCGCCTGGACTATGATGGGCTCGACCGACCTGTGGTGAGGACAATGACCGACCGACGCAATATCGATCCCCGGGAATGGGAGCTGCGCTGCGACCTCGCGGCGGCGTACCGCCTGTTCGCCCGGTTCGGCATGGACGACCTGATCTTCACCCACCTGTCGGTGCGCCTGCCCGGCGAGGATCACCGCTTCCTGCTCAACCCGTTCGGTTACCTGTTCGACGAGATCACGGCGTCGAGCCTGATCGCCGTCGATCCCGAAGGCCACGCCATCGAGAAGCTCGAGGACGCCAAGATCAATAATGCCGGCTTCACCATCCATTCGGCCGTGCACATGGCGCGCGACGATGCGCAGTGCGTCATGCACAGCCACACCACGGCCGGCATGGCGGTGGCGGCGCAGGAGCAGGGCCTGCTGCCCCTGAACCAGATGTCGATGCAGTTCTTCGGCCGCACCAGCTACCACGACTACGAGGGCATCGCGCTCGACCTCGACGAGCGCGACCGGCTGGTGCGCGACCTCGGCGACAACAACGCCATGATCCTGCGCCATCACGGCCTGCTGACCACGGGCCGCACCGTCGGCGACGCCTTCTACGAGATGTACTATCTCGAGCAGGCCTGCCGCCTGCAGGTCGCCGCCACGCAGGGCGGCCAGAAGGTGGTGGTGCCGCCGGACTCGGTGGCCGAGCACGCCGCCCGGCAGTTCGAGAGCTTCGAAAGCAAGGGCCAGCGCCCGTGGATGGCGCTCAAGCGCCGGCTCGACCGCGAAAGCCCCGATTACGCGACTTGATGCCGGGCGCCTTGATGCTGGGAGCGCCGACCTCCCGGCGTGAGGGTCTGGAGCGAGATCACCACAGCTGCTTGCTGGCGATGGCCGCACCCTGCGCCAGCGTTTCGAGCTTGGCCCAGGCGATCTGCGGATGCACGCGGCCGCCCAGGCCGCAGTCGGTCGAGGCGATGACCCGTTCGCGGCCGACCAGCCCGGCGAAGCGGCCGATGCGCTCGGCCACCAACTCGGGATGCTCGACCACGTTGGTGGCATGACTCACCACACCGGGGAGGATGAGCTTGTCGTCGGGCAGCTTGGTATCGCGCCACACGCTCCATTCATGCTCGTGGCGCACGTTGCCGGCCTCGAAGGAGTAGGCGCCGGCATCGATCTTGAGCATGACGTCGACGATGTCGCGCATGGCAATGTCGGTGGTGTGCGGCCCGTGCCAGCTTCCCCAGCAGAGGTGGAAGCGGATGCGATCCTTCGGCAGGCCGCGCAGCGCATGGTTCAGCGCCTCGATCCGGGGCATGGTGAACTTGCGATATTCCTCCGCCGTCGGCTCGGGGTTGATCTGGTCGAAATTCTCGGCGATCGCCGGATCGTCGATCTGCAGGATGAGGCCGGCCTCGACGATCGCCTTGTATTCCTCGCGCATCGCGTCGGCGCAGGCGAAGACGAATTCCTCGTCGCTCTTGTAGTGGTCGTTGCCGATACGCGAGGCGCTGCCCGGGCCGATCGAGGTCATGAAACCCTCGGCGACGCCATGGGCGGCGAGTGCGGCCTTGAAGTTGGCGATGTCGGCGGCGATGGCTGAATGACCGGTATAGCTGAGCGGCGCCACACAGACCGGCCAGTCGGTGGCGCGCGGCCCCGTCGAAACACCTGAATCGCGATCGCCGTAGGCTTCGGCGAAGCGCAGGCGGTCGCGCCGGTCGCTGAAGCTCGACAGGACGACATTGCCGGGACTAGATCGCCGGACCGGGAAATCGTACAGGCCGAGCCCGGCCACCTTGAGGCCGCCCAGGCGCGTGAAGGAGTAGCTCCACCAGGCGCGGTAGTTGACCTTCGCGCCCATCGACTTGCCGTACTCGCCGTCACCCGGCACGGCGATGCCGGCGGCCACCTGGCGGCGCACGACGTCGCCCACCGCGGCGGCGAGCGTTTTCTGGAACGCCGCCTCGTCGACCTTGCCGGCCTCGCGCTGATGGTTGGCTTCAATGAGAGCGTCGGGCCGCGGCAGGCTGCCGGCATGGCTGGTGAGAATGCGATCGCTGCTCTTTCTCATGTCAGCGCCCCTTGAACTTGGCGGGCTTGCGTTTCTCGGTGAAGGCCTTGGCAGCCTCGTGGAAATCCTCGGTGAGGTAGAGACGCTCCGGCGCCGTCTGAAACATCACCTCGCGGCTCAGCTGATCCATGTACCCGCGCCGCATGCGCACGGTGGAGCGCACGCTGAGCGGCGGATTCTTGATCACCTGTTCCGCGAGGTCGCGCGCCACCTCGAGATATTTGCCCTTGGGCGCCACGCGATTGATCAGGTTGGCCTTATAGGCTTCCTCGGCGGTGAAGAAGCGGCCGGTGAGGGCGGCTTCCATGGTGAAGGCACCGCCGCCGCGATAGTGCATGAGCGCCCAGTATTTGCCCGCGCCCAGGCCGCGCGAGGTTTCGGTGATCTGGAACTGCGTGCCCTCCTCGGCGACGATCAGGTCGCATTCCAGCACTATGCCGACCGAGAGCCCCAGCACGTAGCCGTGCGCGGCCGCGATCACCGGCTTCCAGTTGACCGCCTTGGTCAAAAGATCGGCGGAATGCGTGCCCCTGCCCTGCGGCCCGCCGAGCTTCAAAAATTCCTCGCGGCTGCGCAGCTGACGCTGCTGGACGTCGGCGCCGCTCGAAAAGGCGCGGCCGTTGCCGCATAGGATGGCGATCTGCGCCTCGTCGTCGGTGTCGAAGCGATGCAGCGCGTCGCCCAACACACCGACCAGCTCATCGCTGAAGGCGTTGAGCTTCTCCGGCCGGTTGAGCGTCAGCGTGACGACCTGGCCGTCCCGCTCATAGGTTACCAGCGCCATGGTTTCCCCCTTTGCAGTCGATTCGTTGATCGCGTGATGGCATGCTAGCCGACAAAACAGGGAGGGAACCATGCCTGGCAACCGCATGGCGGCAACGGCGTTGCTGGCAGTGGTGGTGCTCGCGGGGCCGGCCGCGGCACAGAAGAAGTATGATCCGGGCGCCAGCGACAGCGAAATCAAGCTCGGCCAGACCATGCCCTATAGCGGGCCGCTGTCCGGCTTCATCACCCTGGCCAAGGCCGAGATCGCCTATTTCCAGATGATCAATGACCGGGGCGGCGTGAATGGCCGCAAGATCACCATGATCTCGCTCGACGACGGTTTCAGCCCGCCCAAGACGGTCGAGCAGACGCGCCGCCTCGTCGAGCAGGACCAGGTGCTCGCCATCTCCGGCTCGCTCGGCACGGCGACCAACGCGTCGGTGCAGAAGTACCTCAACACCAAGAAGGTGCCGCAGCTCTTCCTGGCGACCGGCGCCAGCCGCTGGAACGATCCGGAAAACTTCCCCTACACCATGACGCTGACGCCGATCTACCAGGCGGAGGCCCGCATCTACGCCGCTTACATGCTGAAGGAGGTGAAGGATCCCAAGGTCGCGGTGCTCTACCAGAACGACGATTTCGGCAAGGATTTCCTGAAGGGCTTCCGCGATCGGCTGGGGACCGCGGCGGCGTCGGTCATGGCCCGCGAAGTGAGCTACGAGGTCACCGACGCCACCGTCGATTCGCAGATCATCGACCTCGCCTCGACCAAGGCCAATGTCTTCCTCAATATCACGACGCCGAAATTCGCCGTCCAGGCGATCCGCAAGGCCCACGAGCTCGGCTGGAAGCCGCTGCAGTTCATCGACAATCCAGCCGCGTCGATCGGCATCGTCATGCGGCCGGCCGGCATCGAGGCGGCCAAGGGCATCGTCTCGGCGGCCTTCGTGAAGGACCCGACCGATCCGCAATACCAGGACGACCCTGAGTTCCAGACCTGGGTCGCGTGGATGAAGAAGTATTATCCGGCCGGCAGCCTGGAAGATCCGCAGAACGTGGTGGGCTATGTCCAGGCCCAGGCGATGGTGCAGGTCCTTAAGCAGTGCGGCGACAACCTCACGCGCGAGAACGTCATGCGTCAGGCCGCCAACCTCAAGGACTTCCATCCCGCCATGTTACTCAAGGGCATCAACATGAACACCAGCCCGACCGACTACCAGCCGATGGAGGAAATGTTGCTGCAGCGCTTCAACGGCGAGCGCTTCGAGGTGTTCGGCGCGCTGCTGAGCGCCCGTCAGGATTGAATGAACCGCGACAGGAGTTATCGCAAATGGCCAAGCGCAAGAGCATCAACTATCCCGGCTTCAAGCATCAGAACCCGATCCCCAACGCCAGCCGCATCGGTAACATCGTGATGTCGAGCGTGATCGGCGGACGCGATCCGCAGACTGGCGCCACACCGCCAGATCTGGCCGGCCAGGTCGTCAACGTCTTCAAGCAGATCAGGCTCTGCGTCGAAGCCGCTGGCGGCACACCCGACGACATCATCAAGATCGAGTTCTGGATGAAGCAGCCCTCGACCGGACGCGCGGCGCTGAACGAGGAATGGGTGAAGTTGTTCCCCGACGAAGCCGCGCGGCCGGCACGCCACACGCAGCAGCTCGGGGCGGACAGCCCGCAGCACGTGTCTTGCGCCTTCACAGCAGTGATCGGCGGCTGACAATATCATGCTCCTCTCCCCCTTGGGGGAGAGGCTGGGCGAGGGGGTGTTGCAGGAGGTAGCCTTCGCGTTGACCCCCTCACCTAACCTCTCCCCCCAAGGGGGAGAGGAACATGAATATGATGCGGGCCTGGAGGCCCGCGGTCCGGCAAGACTAGCGCCCGGGAATCCTGAGATCGGTGACGGCCGCGCCGACAAAGATCTGCGGCTGCGAGGGTGGCCTGACGCCCATGCGCCGCTCGAGACTCTCGACGCACGAACGCGTCGCCGCGGCCAACTCGCGCCAGGTCGCGGCGCCGTCGAACTGCTGCAGCAGGCACTGGTCATAATAGGTGTACTGATCGCCGGCGCCGCAGCCGAAGCTCGCGCGCGACGCCGCCGCGGCGGTGAGCACGACGCGGTTGGGCTGGCGCATCGCCGGGGTGAGGAAGACGCCGCTATGGCAGGCCGACACGATCACGACGGTGGGCCGCCGGCCGCACCCGGCATCGAGGGCGCTGCCCAAGTTGGACGGTTGGACCGTGCCTTTGGCGGCACGCAGGACGACGCCGCTCTCGTCGCCGTGACTGGTAATGAAGACCAGGCACGCCTCGCCGCCGCCGCTGCGCAGCGCGCTCGACACATTGGCGGCAGTGGCGACCTCGAGCGACGGACTGCCGACCGGGTCGGACGTCAGGGCCCTGATGTTGCGCACGCCGCGTCCGGCGAGCTTGTCACGCATGGCCTCGACGCCGTTGTCGAAGGCCGGGCTGTTGTTTTCGCCGGCAATCAGGACTGCCCGCCAGCGATCGGCCGGCACCGTGTCACCGGCCGACGCGACCTCGGTTTCCGGCACGGCCGCGACGGGCGGCGGTGCGCCGGCTGAATCGGTCGTGCAGGAAGTGGCAAGGAGGAGAGCGGCGGCGAGAAGGGCCCTAACGCGTACCAACATGCCCTTCTGCTCCATTGCTCACTGCGGCTTGGCTCCCACGGCACGCAACGCCATGTCGGCGTAGAGCCTGGCCATCTGCTCCTCGCCGAGTTCGCCGCCGGGACCGTACCACATCGAGACATGGGTGCACTGGTCGAGCAATGCCATGGCCATCGCCTTTAGATCGCGACGACCGTCGATCTGCGGCGGATCGAAGAGCCCGCGTTCAACGCCCTCGGCCAAAATGCCCACCAGAATGTCGCGGATGGCGCGACGGCTGCGGCGGATGTCGGCGACGCGATCGGCGCCGAGCCAGCCGATCTCACGGTTGGCGACCAGCGCCTCGACCCTGAGCCGGCAATGGCGCACGACGTAGACGCGCACGAAGGCCGCCAGCTTGGCGCGCGGATCGTCGCCCGCCCCGGCCACGGCCTGCTGGCAAATCCGCTCGAGCTCGGCCTGGGTCGAAGCGATGATGTCGTGCAGCAGCTCGTCCTTCGACTTGAAATGGTTGTAGAGCGCGCCCTGCGTCAGGCCGCAGGCCTTCATGATGTCGCGCACCGTCACCACCGGGTAGCCGCGCTCTGCGAACTGAGCGAAGGCCGCTGCCCGGATCGCTTCGACCGGCGGGCGTTGCTCGCGCTCGGCCGCGATCGCCGCCGGGGCCACAATCCGTACCGGCTTGCGCTTGGCGGTCATCGCGCACCTCCTGCCATGCCGTCGACGATCTTCCAGGCGAGCTCGGCGGCCGGCCGCACGAGCTTGCCCGATTCGGCGGCGCGGACATTGGCCGCCGTGCCGTCGAGCGCGCGGGCATAGACGCCCTGGCGGATGCACGACACGCGAAAGAGATTGTAGGCCATGTAAAATTCCCAGAGCGCCGGATCGGGCCGGGCGCGTTTCGACAATTCGCAATAGTAGGCAACCATCTCCTGCTCGGTGGGCAGGCCGAACGCTGCAAGATCGTGACCCTCCAGGCCGCCCCAATCCTTCGGGGTGCGCCACAGCATGCAGAGGTAGGAGAGCTCGGCCAGCGGATCGCCCAAGGTGGAGATCTCCCAGTCGATGATGCCCAGCACCGTGGGTTCGCTCGGGTGGAAGATCATGTTGTCGAGCCGATAGTCGCCGTGCACCAGCACCGTCTCGTCGTTTGCCGGCAGATGGGCGGGCAGCCAGTCGAGCAGCCGGTCCATCGAGTCGATCTTCTCGGTCTCCGACGCCTTGTACTGCTTGCCCCAGCGCGAGATCTGGCGCGCCACGTAGCTGCCGGGACGACCGAAGTCCGCGAGGCCGAGCGCTGCGTAATCGACAGCGTGCAAGCGGGCCAGGGTCTCGAACTTGGCGCGATGGATCGCCAGCCGGCCCTCCTGGGCGACCTCCGGCAGCAGCGGGTCCCACAGCACGCGGCCGTCGCAATACTCCATGATGTAGAAGGCGGTGCCGACCACGCTGTCGTCCTCGCACAAAGCGTAGGCCCTGGGCGTCGGCACGTTGGTCTTGTTGAGCGCCGAGATCACCCTGAATTCCCGGTCGACGGCATGAGCCGACGGCAACAGCTTGCCGGGCGGCTTGCGACGCAAGACGTAGCGGCGTCCCGCCCCGTCGGTCAGGCGGTAGGTCGGATTGGACTGCCCTCCCTTGAACTGCTCGGCGCGCACCGGCGGCACGAAGCCCGCCACCCGCCCCGACATGAAGCGTTCAAGCGACCGCTCGTCGAAACGGTGCTTCTCCTGCACCTCCATCGTGCCGATATAGTCCGCCCCTCGTCGCGCCAACCGAAGCCCCTGAATGATCGTTCACTTTGGCCGGGAGTTTGCTCGTCCGTCGGGGCCCATGCAATAAGGACCAACGGGGAGTTCGCGTGACAGCCGTGCACTGGGCCTAGCCGGCGGCCGTTTGGGCCCTGTTGCCGGGGACCAGCTGATCGGCCTGCTGGCCGGCCTTTTGGGGTCGGCGGCGGGATCGTCGCGGTCCCCGCCCTCCTGGATGTCTTTGCGATGATGGGCCTCGGCGAGGCCAATGCCGTCGTGCTCGCGGTCGGCACGGCGCGGGCGAGCATTCTCGTGGCGTCCCTGACGGCCGCCTTGGCGCACTGGCGCGCCGGGACGATCGACGGGAGTGCTGTCGCTCTTCTCCTTCCCGATCAAACGGACAACACGGCGGGGCGGACCGTCGATGCGCTGGGCGATGTCGCGTTGTTTTGCGGTGCAGCGCTGTGGTTGCTTGCGCTCTTTGTCGCGCCCATCGCCGCGCGATGGTCGGCGCGCGCGGTCTCGGTGTTACGCCGACTGTTCGCGCTTTGCCTCGCCGCGATCGCGCTGCGCTTGTTGCTGCGGAACGGAATTGGCGCTTGGGTAAAGCGGCGGAATTGTGTTTATCTAGTTCTTGTGCCGGTCCGTGGGTTCGGGCCCAACATGACATCGAAGACTGCCCGTTCCGGGAGGCGTCGTTGAATCGATTCCTGAGCAAGGACTTCCTGTCCGGGGTGATGTTCATCGCCTTCGGGCTGACGGCTCTCTATTTCGGCAACCATTTGGCGCTCGGGACACCCGTGCGCATGGGCCCGGGCTACGTACCCCACAAGCTCGCCTGCATCATGCTGATCCTGGGCGCCATCATCAGCCTGGTCCCGCTTTATGGCACGGCCACACGCCGCGAGAAGGAAGCGGTCTGGATTCCGGTCGGGGTGGCGGCAATCCTGTTCATTCCGGCGGCCCATTATGTCGTGCCCCTGTTCGACGCGCCGACCTGGCTGGCCGCCGTGGCCGGCGACTGGTTCCAGCTGCTGGCGACGGCAGAACTGCTGTCGATTCTTCTTTTGGGTGCTCTGCTGCCGATCTTCAGCACCGCGCGCGCCGCCCCGGGCGCGCTCGAAGCGGTCGAGCCGCCGAAATGGAAGCCGATCACCATGGTGACGATCGGCATCGTCCTGTTCGCCCTGCTGCTCGAGCGCACCGGCATGTTTCCGGCGCTGGTGGCGCTGGTGCTGGTCGCCTCGCTGGGCGGCGAGGAATTCAAGACGGTGGAGGTGATCGGCAACATCGTCGTGCTGACGATCCTGTCCATCGTCGTCTTCAAGATCGGGCTCGGGATGAACATCGCCGTCATCGAGGGAATTTGGTGAGATGGACCTCCTGAACAACCTCTTTCTCGGCCTCACCGTCGCCGTCAGCCTGCAGAACCTGCTCTATGCCTTTATCGGCTGCATGGTCGGCACGCTGATCGGCGTGCTGCCCGGCATCGGCCCCGTGGCAACCATCGCCATGCTGCTGCCGATCACCTTCCACCTGCCACCGACCGCGTCCCTCATCATGTTGGCCGGCATCTACTACGGCGCGCAGTACGGCGGCTCGACGACGTCGATCCTGGTCAACCTGCCGGGCGAGGCGTCTTCGGTAGTCACCTGCATCGACGGCTACCAGATGGCCCGCAAGGGCCGCGCCGGCGCGGCACTATCGATTTCGGCGTTGGGCTCGTTCTTTGCCGGCACCGTCGGCACGCTCATCATCGTGTTGTTCGCCGAGCCGCTGACGCGCATGGCGCAGAAATTCGGACCGGCGGACTATTGCTCGCTGATGGCTCTGGGTCTGGTGGCGGCCGTGGTACTGGCGAACGGTTCGGTGGCCAAGGCGATCGCCATGGTGTTCCTCGGCCTGCTGTTCGGCCTGGTCGGCACCGACGTCAACACCGGCGCGCAGCGCTTCACCTTCGACATCCCCGAGCTCAGCGACGGCATCGACTTCGCGCCGATCGCGATGGGGCTGTTCGGCATCGCCGAGATCGTGGTCAACCTCGAACGACGAATGGAACGAACCGGGGCGATCAAGGTGGGATCTCTCTGGCCTACCCGCGAGGAGATCCGGCGCTCGATCCCGGCGGTCATTCGTGGCACCGCGCTGGGCGCCGTTCTCGGGGTGCTGCCGGGCGGCGGGCCCACGCTCGGCGCCTTCTCGGCCTACACCCTCGAAAAGAAGGTTTCCAAGCATCCCGAGGAATTCGGCAAGGGCGCGGTCGAGGGGGTGGCTGCGCCGGAGTCGGCGAACAACGCCGCGGCGCAAACCTCGTTCATTCCCATGTTGACCCTCGGCATCCCGTCGAACGCGGTGATGGCGCTGATGGTGGGCGCCATGATCATCCAGGGCATCCAGCCCGGGCCTGAGGTCATGACCAAGAAGCCGGACCTGTTCTGGGGCATGATCGTCTCGATGTGGGTCGGCAACCTGATGCTGGTCATCATCAACCTGCCGATGATCGGCATGTGGGTGAAGCTGCTCACGCTGCCCTATCGCTTCCTTGCCCCGGCCATCCTGCTGTTCTGCGCGATCGGCGCCTACAGCCTGCAGAACAGCACCTTCCATGTCCTGCAGGTCGCGATGTTCGGTGTGCTGGGCTACATCTTCGTGCGGCTGGGCTGCGAGGGCGCACCGTTCCTGCTGGGTCTGGTGCTGGGCCCGCAGATGGAGGAATATTTCCGGCGCGCCATGCTTTTGTCACGCGGCGATCCGATGGTGTTCCTGCAACGGCCGATCAGCCTCGGCCTCCTGATCACCACGGCGTTGCTGCTGATCCTGATGGCCTTGCCCAGCATCAAGAAGGCGCGCGAGGAAGCGTTCCAGGAAGAAGAGAGCTGACATAAGAAGGAGTCCTTCGATGTCCGACCTGCCCAAGCGCGTGCTGATCGACGAGGAAGGCCCTCGCGAAGGCTTCCAGTCCGAGAAGAAGATGATCCCGGTGGCCGACAAGGTGCGCCTCATCGAGGCGCTGGCAGACACCGGGCTGGGACGCATCGCCTGCGTCTCCTACGTCAACCCCAAGCGCGTGCCGACCATGGCCGACGCCGAGGAAGTGGCCGCCAGCATCCGGCGCAAGCCCGGCATCCAGTACAGCGCCCTGTGGCTCAACCAGCAGGGCCTCGAGCGTGCGTTACGCGGTCCCCTGCATGTCGACGGCGGCGTACGCATCACCGCGTCGGACACCTTTTCGCGCAAGAACATCGGCAAGTCGGTGCCCGATGCGCTGGTCGAGCAGCGCATGTCGCTAAAAACCTTCAAGGACCGCGGCATGCCCGTCGAATGGGGCGTCGTGCTGGGCGCCTTCGGTTGCAACTACGAGGGCGAGCTTTC
>Ga0308309_10000518_pt1 | contig 24703 bp, 19 predicted proteins | sample HubBroMetageWFT5_FD_192491 | JGI IMG/M metagenome (GOLD analysis project Ga0308309, IMG submission 192491) | Warmed and freeze-thawed soil microbial communities from the Hubbard Brook experimental Forest, New Hampshire - Hubbard Brook CCASE Soil... | ecosystem: Environmental > Terrestrial >...
GACGCCATGCTTGGCTTCGCGCGAAACCGCCGGGTTGCTGAAAAAATTGCGCAGCTCCGCGGATTCCTGATATGCAGTGCCGATGTCCGCGAGTTGCTTGAGAACGGGTTCGGCCGCGCCTTGCTGCAAGGCGATATCCGCAAGCGCGTTGGCGTATTGGTGGCTGGCGGATTTCAATTCAGCCTCCCTTGCAGCGTCTGAACGAAGCTGTTGAACAAGGATTCCTGCGTGGCGGGGTTCATTTGCTGGGCCACGAGAGCTTCGGCGCGATCCACGGCGGAATTGGCGCCGATGACTCTTAGTTCGTTGAGAGCAGCGCGTTCCGCGGCTTGAATTTCTTCGCGCGCCGCGGCGGCAACCTTTTCGGCGTCGGTCACAGTGGCTTTACGAAGGCGCTCCGCTTCGGCAGCGGCATCGCGAGCCGCAACGACGCGAAATTCGGCAATTTCTCTTTCAAGATGGGCCAACTTCCCGACCGCTTCATTGAGCTTGCGGTCCGCTTCAGCCTTGGCGGCGGTGGCGGAACTGATAGCGGAGCTGATGGTTTCGGCGTTGCTGCGGAACACCGGAGGCAATGCCTTGCCGAAGAGCCACACGAGAATGATGGCAATGATAACGAAGTGGATCCACTTGAAGGTTACGCCGACGGGTTCTTCCGCAGCGTTGGCGCTTTCTTGCGCGGCACGCGTGGTAATCGCGATGAGAAGAAAAAGCGCGGGCACCGATGCCAGACGGATAAATGTGCGGAGGCGGGTCATCGTGCGCCTCTGGACGGGCTACCCGAGGGGCTGCTGGGAGACGAAGGGGCCCGCAGTACACGCTGTGCGATTTCCCCGGCGATCTGGGCGACGGCGGCTTCGAGATCCTTTTTCGCGGTGGCGGCCTCAGCGGCGATGCGCTCTTTGGCGGTGACAACTTCCGAGGCGGACTTCGCTCGTGCTTGTTTGAGGAGAGCGGCACGCTCGTCGAGGATCTTCTTGCGCTCCACTTCCTGCTCGGCATAAACCTTGGCGTGTGCTTGTCTCAAAGCCTCTTGGTATTGCTTGATCTTTTCAGCGGCGGCGGCTTGCGCGGCTTCGGCGGCCTTTTTGGCCCCGATAGTGCGCGCTTCCCGTTCGGCCATGACTTTGAGTAGGGGCTTAAAGAAAAGAAAGCGAAGGATAAAATAGAAAATGAGGACGATCAAGGCTACAGGCACAGCCCTGAGGAACAGTTCGCCTATTTGGTGAACCAATTCTGACATTTGAATGTGTCGCCTAAAATTTCAGGAGAGCAGCCACGCCTATCCTCGACCCGGGTGGAGGATACAGTGGGCTAAATGCTGCCTCGCAGAATATTTAGTTATAACATTCGGTGAGAGGGGCCGTCAACGAAACGGGATGCGCTTGAAGGGTCATTTTTCGACAATGTGCGGCTTAGAATCGCGGACTATTTGTCGGTGGGAAGCTTTTTGGCCGTCGCAGGTGGAATCGGCCGGTAGGGACAGAATTGGTAAATGGACTCATTGAAATTCTTTCAGGCGCTTTCGGACTCATCGCCCGTGCCGCGGGCATTTGGTTTGTCGTTTGGGCAATAAGAAGTAAAGGAGGCTTCGACTACAAACTGGACGGGTTAAGCCACAGCGTCCGCTGGTCTACAGTGCTCATCGCTTTTTCTCTCGTGTTTGTGTTCTCTCGGCTCGCGATGTCTGGACCCCGCCTTATCGCCCTATGTATCGGAATGGCATTCTTAGCATGGCCAAATCTTGCTTATCACCTATCAAGACAGACTTCGCGTCCCCGGCCTCAGGATGGCAGAAGTACCTGAAGCCTCTCGAGTTGCTCGGCCAAACGCTTTCTCCAACGCTACCGTCCTGAATTTGGGACGGCGATATTGATGTCGATCCGCATGCACGGGTCAGGGGAGGAACTGGCCGTGTTCGCGTACCAACGGGTGCGGACGCTAAAGCGGCCTACCGTGCGTATTGGTGGTCTCGGAATGGAATTCACGCTACGAGCGGCGGTCGATCTGCACTCGTCGCGGCGGAGTGCTCTTGGCTGAGAAAATCAGCGACAATCCACGCCGCGCCGGTTATCGCCAAGTTCTGCGCATTGCCGACCCAATTAAACATTTTATGCGGATCGGCGAAGGGCGTGGGCAGCCATACCAGCAGCCCGAAGCCGACGAGCATTGCTGTTAGTAAGCGAGACGCTAGAAGGGCCGTCCGTCCGGAAAGTAGAGCGATGGCCGCGAGCGCAAACGCAATCGTGGTCATTATCGCCCAGAACATTTGCCCGGGAGGAATCCATTTGGGAACGAACGACGCCGTTCCCGAAAGATAAAGCAGTTGTTCGGCGGTGAAGGAAACAACACAAACTCCGAAAAATAGGTATCCGAGCCGAGCAGCCGTTGCCCGTCGTTCCGAATTGCGCGGACTCAGCGACCCGTAAACGATCATTGCTCCCGAGACGATAGAAACTTGCTCGAAAAAATTGCCCCAGCGGTCAAAAACGCGCGGTTCCGCAACAATGCGCGGCACCCAAAGCAACGCAAAGATAAGATAGAGGGAGCCTAGCGCGACGGCTCCGGCTCGCGCCGTTCTAGGCCATTGAATGGCCACGCCCCCAAAGATTTCGATCGCAGCCGCAAGGTAGACGAGAATCTCGCGGTGAGGAACGTCACCAAGCGCCTGGATCTGTTGCCAGGTGTTAAAGTCACGCCAGACCAAAGTGATGATGCCAAAAGCGACAGCGGCTAAACCATATACGTAACGCCCGAGATAAATTCTCGCCATCTGCATCGTAAGTGCGGGTCATCTTCGGCCAGGCGGCGGAGCAACACAATAACCACTCGCGGGTCTATTCCTATAGCCACTCTCAAAGGGGCTTCCAGGGTCGACTCCCATGGTCTTGGTGGCGAGCGGCCCATTTTTACTTCGTTTTTCTCTGCTGTAACATCACACGCGTGAAGCCTTTCGAATTGCTGGGCCAGGCAGTGGCTCCAAATGGGGCCGTCCTGAAGTTGGTTCGTCGCGGCGACGAGTACGTCATCCTCGCCGACGGCGCGGTGCTTATGTCGAGCCGCACGCACGGGTCAGAGGAAGCGCTGGCCAGCTTCGCCTGTCAACGCGCGCGCGCCCTGAAGAAGCCTAGCGTGCTCATTGGCGGTCTCGGGATGGGGTTCACGCTACGCGCAACGCTTGATCTGCTCCCACCGGATGCGACGGTCATTGTCGCTGAGTTGCTGCCAGCAGTGGTGGAGTGGAACCGTGGCCCGCTCGGACCGTTGGCGGGGCATCCCGTGGAGGATAAGCGCGTGCGGGTCGAGACGGGGGACGTCAGCATCACTCTGAAGTCGGGTCACAGCCAATTCGACGCCGTGCTGCTCGACGTGGACAACGGCCCTGCTGCATTCACCGCCCCAAACAACGCCCGACTCTACGACGACCGCGGAATAGCCGTCGCCCGTGCGGCTCTCAAGAGGGACGGTGTGCTGGCGATCTGGGCGGCTCGAGAGGATCGAAAATTCGAGCAGCTCTTGCGCGATGGCGGATTCGACGTGCAGGTGCAGCGCGTCCGTGGCCGCCTGAAAAAGGGCGGTCCACGCCACATTATTTTTCTAGCTCACAAATCGTAACGTTGGAACTTTGCGCGACGATTACCCACGTCCTATCCGGGCACAAACTCATTGTCGCGTCTCGGCGGTTCGTCAAGCGGCCAGCCGAATGCTCTTAGTGCATCACGGGCCAACTGCCCGATTTCTCGCCACTCGGGTGATTTGCTTACTGCGTTGGGGTCAAAAAAAACACTCAACTTCGAAAAGTGTTGGTCGATAGAGTCGAGGCGGACACTTGCTCGCCAGTCAACTCAGCTCGAATTACCCACAATTGCCATTCGGAAACTGTTGAAATCCAGGGCAAGCTCGTCCGGTGAGTGAACGAAGTCTGGAAACTTTGTGAGCTGAATCTCTGCCGGGCAAGCGAGGAGCTGTAAAGATTCCTTCATCCGCTCAAAGAGCCCTTGCCGATTCACTTTTTGCATGGTTGTGAGCCTACCACGCTCGAAACGCGTTTCGAGGGTGGTAATCCAGAAGCGACTGGCCGACTAGCTTGTTATGGGACCCGAATGACAATTGGAGGATTTCGCGTTGTCGTGCGATAAGCTGGGACCTTCAAGAAGGGGTGGAAGGAATCCTTGCAACGCTCGGGAACATGGTTATGAAAAAAAGCTGGAAGACGAAGCTGATCCACACGGATACGACGATCCCGCAGGGATACGTGTCGTTGAATACGCCAGTGTATCGCGGGTCGACGACGGTGTTTCCTTCGGCGGGGGCGGTGCGCGATACGTGGGACCAGCATCGCGTGGGCTACACCTACGGATTGTACGGAACGCCGACGGTGCTGGATCTGGCGGCGCGCGTGGGAGAACTGGAAGGCGCAAAGCACACCATTATCACGCCGGGAGGGCAGGCAGCGATCTCCCTGGTCAATTTTGCGCTGCTGCAGGCGGGCGATCATATTCTGGTGCCTGCCAGCGTGTACTACCCGAATCGAAAACTGACTACGCAACTACTTTCGAAATTCGGTGTGACCAGCACGTTCTACGACCCGCTGATCGGCGGAGACATCGGCAAACTTGTTCGAGAGAAGACGCGGCTGGTGTGGTGCGAAAGCCCGGGTTCACTGACGATGGAGGTGCAGGATTTGCCCGCCATTGTGGACGCGGCTCATGCGCAAGACGTACGCGTGGTGCTGGATAACACGTGGTCCGCGGGCGTGCTGCTGGATGCTTTTGCGCTTGGCGTTGATGTGACGCTGCAGGCGCTTACGAAATATATCGGCGGCCACAGCGATCTGCTGCTGGGATCGGTGAGCGTGCGCGACGATGGGCTGCACCTGAAATTAGGTGCCGCACAGCAAATGATCGGCTGTGCCGTTTCACCGGATGATTGCAGCCTGGCGTTGCGTGGACTGAAAACGCTTGGCGTGCGGCTGGAAGCAATCGAGAAATCAGCGCTGGCGATTGCGAAATGGCTTGGGGACCGGCCGGAGGTGGAGAAAGTGTTGCACCCGGCGTTCAAATCCTGCCCCGGGCACGAGTTCTGGAAGCGGGATTTTCTGGGATCGTCGGGAGTGTTTTCAATTGTGTTCAAGCCCGGGCCTTCGCGGGCGCAGGTGTTTGCGTTTGTGGACGCATTGAAGCTGTTCAAGATTGGGTACAGCTGGGCGGGAGTGACGAGCCTGGCGGTGGCGTACGACATCGGGAAGTTGCCGCAGCGACCGGCGTATGAACACAGGATTGTGCGATTCAGTATTGGACTGGAAGCAACGGAAGATTTAATTTCCGATTTGGAGCAAGGGTTGGGGAAATTGGTGGGGTAAGTGACCAGAGAAACCCGCACCCTTAAAAGCAAAGGGTGCGGCACCCGGCCGGAAGAAGAGAACCCAAGAGGGTTACATTCTCGCGTTTTCTTGGGCGATGTCGTAGACGAAGCGGACGGTCATGGGTTTGTTGCCCTTGCTGTCAGTGCTGTGGATGGTCTCCCACAACTGCAGGCCGTCAGGAGAAAGCTCGTAGGTGCGGCTGACCTTGCCCTTCTTCGGACCCACCTCATCGGTGACCAGTTTGTTGTCATCCCAACGCGCGGCGATTTCCTGGTAGCTGGTGCCAGTATCTTTCGGCTTATCGAGTTTGCGGCCGTCGGTGAAGAGCGCACGCTTGCGGTCCTGATCGCCAGTGATGTCGATCTCTGGATCTTTGTCCATGTGCTGAGAAACGCTCAGCCGCTGATCGGGAGTGAAGAGGTCCTGAAGAGCCGCACGATCGGCGTCGCTCTCGCCACCTTGCGGCCGGTGCGGGCCGCCACCCATTCCGCCACCGCCCATTCCGCCGCCGGGCCAGCCACCGATTCCGACTCGGGAGCCACCGCTGTTTCCGCCATTTTGGCCGCTGTTACTGTGGGCCTGCTGCAGCTTCTGACGAGGGTCGTCGCTTTCGTCGCGGTTCAGCTTCCAGGCGCCCATCATGTTTTTCCGCGGCGTAACTTGAACCGGCTTTGGGGGAGGCGCCGCATTATAGCCGGGAGGCGGTTCGGTGGGAGCGATGGGTCCCGGAGGAGCTTGAGCCAAGCCAACGCCGGCCAAAAAGAGGCCCGAAAAGAGGACCGTCGCGCCAAGTTGGAGTGTTTTACCTGTAATGCTCATCGTGCGCACCTTCCTGCTCCGCCCACCTGCTCCGGTCACCCTGTTCACTCAGAAGATAGCCTTCCCTTAGGCAAATTCCCACCGAGAAAGCGAATGGTTCCCGGCAGCCGGGAGCAGTTTACCGTGCTCAATGAGATTCGAGAAGGGAGGGAAAAGGCTGCTTTGGGCCAAGCGAATGAATCGAGAACCAAAATGGAACGGGCGACATCGTTCCTGCACTTCATGCGGGGCTTCATGGGACTAGCAAGCTATGAAGGTCACGAGCGCGGTCGAGCAGCGCCAATGTACCCAATTCGCGAAACTTCTTGGCGCGTTGGCGGTAATCCGAGGAAGACTTCGGCAGAATGGCCACGAAGGGAACACGGGCAGCTTTGGCCGCCAGGGCATCGTCAATGTTGTCACCGAGATAGAGCGCGGTGCGGGGGTCGCGCCCACCCAGGATCATGCGCAAGCCCTCTGGGTGCGGCTTTTTCCTGGCGTCGTCCATGGTGATGATGGTGCGGAAAGCCGCGGCGGTGGGCCAGGTGTCAAAGGTGTAGGAAAACTCCTGGCGGGTACGTCCGGTAAAGAGATTCAATTCCCTGCCGGCGGCCCACTTGTGGATGAGCGCGGGTGGAACAACAAACTTTTCCTTGGCCACGTTGCCGAGTTTGCCATTCTTGCCCCAGTAGAAAGGCTGGAAAGCAGCACGAGCTTGTTCGTAGGTGGTGGGTACTCCGAGCGCAGTCGCCCACTCGGCGACCATTTGCCAGTCGTCGTTGTTGCCCGGCTTGCGCTTCCATTCAAATAGCTGCGCCCAGGTCACCTTTTTACCGGTCAGGCGCTGAACAGTCTGGAGCCCGGAGCGCCAGTAGGACTCGCGAACGTCAATGAGCACACCGTCCACGTCGAAGATCAGAATTTGTGGATTGAGTTTGCGTATGGATTTGTTGGCAGTGGTCTTGAGTTTCGTCAAGCGTTTCGGTCCCTTCGAAGCGGGCAGATGTAGTGAAGAAACAGTTTACCTGCTTACGTGCGGTGAGCAAAAAGTGTGGGAGCTTCAGCGAGGTTGTGTAGCGGCCGCCTTCTGAGGCGGGCGCCTTTGGATCGGGGCGTCGCAGCACCAACCAGTCGCGTTCAGGGGATTACCTGCGCCGCGGATGCCTTTGCGCCGGACTGCGTGAATTCGAAGTGGATGAGCCACTCGCTGGGAACGCTGTGCTGATCGACCTCTGGCGCGGAGAAAACCCATTTGCGCGCGGCATTTTCCGAGAGGACCGCAAAATACTTGCTGGAGGCAGGACTGTCTAGCTCAGCCTTGGTAACGCTGCCAGCGGCGTCGACATGCGCGCGAACAGCAATACGCACGGTGCCGTGGATAGTAGAAAGGGCTTTCGCGGAGGCTTGCGGCAGAACCTGATCCAGAATATCGCCTTTGCCCAACGGGGAGCGCGCGGGCTTGGTTTCCAGACTGGGCGAACGCTCTTCGGAGCGAAGGATCGCTGGTGCCGAGGAGGGTGCGGCAGCCGGCGTTGACTCTGACGGCTGCGATTTCTCCGGGGTAATTTGAGATGTGAGCTGAGATGTGACTTGAGATTTCTCCGGCGCGGATTTGGGTGCAGGTTGTGCAATCGGGCGTTCCGAAGCGGCTTCCGGCTTGGGCGAAACTTGCGCGGCATCCGAGTTTTGCACTACCGGCGCTACCGGCGGCGCAGCAGAAACCTCCGTGTTCGAAGAAACATCGCGGTGACGCAGGATTTTAGGAAGCGCGTAGATCGCGACAAGAATCAGAACACCGGCGAGCAACGGAACCACGTAGTTCGGCAGGGCGATGCCCTGTGGCGGGCGTTGCGCTTGTGACCTGGGAGTCAGATCGACCCTTGGCGTTTGTAATTTTGCCGCGGGAATCGGTGGCTCGGTCGAAAGCGGCACGCTTAACGGCGTGACGGCTGGCGCAGCTAACGATGGTAAAACAGCGGCCGACGCAGCGGAGGCTGCCGAAGCCAAGACGGGCGAAGTACCTGTAGAAGCGGCAGGAGCTGACGCAGTGCTGGCAGCCACAACCGCAGCCATGGGATTTAAGCGCGCCGAAATCTCCGGGATCTTCGAGCGCCCGTCCGGATCGCACACATAAGCGCGGCGTGCAATATCGAGAAAGGGCTGCGGCAGAGTATCGGGAACTTCAGGATCCGCCTGCCCAGCGGAGATTACCGCCGGAGGCTGTTGCGTGAGAATTTCAACCAGGCTAGCGCCGACCGACCACACGTCCGCGGCAGCGGCCGCTGAAGTGTTCGCGAATTCCGGGGCATCGTAGCCGTCCAGCTCGCGATAGGCGATGCGGGACTGGCCGATAGGAACAATGGCATCGCTGGAAATTTTCAGCTGGTCGCCAGCAGCCATGATGTTGGTCGGGCTGATGTGTCCATGGATCACGGAATTGGTGTGTAGGTAGCGAAGTGCCGCGAGCAAGGAAGGAAGAATGTCCTGGGCTTCTTCCTGGGTAAGGGAACGCTGCGGAAGGACCTGCGAGAGATCTTCGTCGGCGAATTCAATAACCACGTAGAGAAGATCCATCTGAGCCAGGCGCGTTCGCCCGGAATCCAGCACCTGCAAAAGATTGGGATGGCGAAGTGAGGTGGCCAGCAGCCAGCGATCCAATTGTTTTTCGGGCTCGGGGAAATCGGTGGAGATAAATTTGATGGCCGCTTTGCGAGCGTCAGGACCGTACTGGGTGAGATATACGGCGCTATGACCGGTAAGCGCCAGAAATTCTTTCAGTTCGTAGACCTGGCCAACGATTTGGCCTTCGAGACTTTTCCAGACATCACTCATGTTGCACCCCCGGAAGCAGATGGCGTTGGGCGCCTGACGGGACACGTCAGCGAACTGGCGTTCCGAGCAGGAGGACCTAGGCGACTGTGGCGGGCTGGGGGCAGGCCAAGAAGATCGCAGGCGCCTTGGGGCCGGGCGCTGAACAAATAGAGTGTGCCACGAAATGAAGGGGAATCGTTAGATGGGTGTTGATTCTTAGGAACGCTGGACCTAAGGACAGAGGGGTGGGACGGTCGTCCCGCACACGGACAAGTGGTGCTGGGTGCTGCAGCGTAACGCGGCGGCCCTTCGAAGGATAAACAAGCCGCCGCACTCTGAAGGGCATGGCACGTCGAGAAGGGCCTTGTTACACTGGCGGCGCTGCGCTGCACCGAGGCGGAGAAACCCAGGACCCACACGCAACTGCGCGCGAGTGGGGGCGCCCGGCGCGGCGCGAAAAGGAAGAGCGGATGGCCCCTTTTGCAGGCGTAGATTTTATTGATTTTGATTCGCAACTGAACGACGAAGAAAAACTGGTACGGCAGACCGCGCGACAATTCGTCGACAACGAAATCGTTCCCATCATCGAAAAACACAGCCGGGAAGGAACTTTTCCGATGCACCTGGTGCCGCAACTTGGCGAACTGGGATTTTTTGGCGCGAACCTGCACGGATATGGTTGCGCGGGAATGGGCAATGTCGCGTACGGACTGATGACGCAAGAATTGGAACGCGGCGATTCCGGATTGCGAAGTTTTGTTTCGGTCCAGAGCGCGCTGGTGATGTATCCGATCTACACGTTTGGTTCCGACGCGCAGAAGGAAAAATGGCTGCCGCGGCTGCAACAAGGGAAGGCGATCGGTTGCTTTGGGCTGACCGAGCCGCAGTTCGGATCGAACCCGGGCGGGATGCTGGCGCGCGCGGTGAAGAAGGGCAATGACTACGTATTGAATGGCGAGAAGATGTGGATCACCAGCGGGTCGTTGGCGGATGTAGCGGTGGTCTGGGCCAAAGGCGAGGACGGCAAGATCCGCGGATTTCTGGTGGAGAAAGGCACGCCGGGATTCAAAACGTGGGATGTGCATGGGAAATGGTCGCTGCGCGCTTCGGTGACCTCCGGGCTAACCTTTACAGATTGCGAAATTCCCGAGGAAAATTTGCTGCCGGGAGTTACCGGGCTGCGCGGTCCGCTGAGCTGCTTGAATCAAGCGCGCTACGGCATCGGCTGGGGCGCGATTGGGGCGGCGATGGCTTGTTACGATACCGCGCTGCAATACGCGAAAACGCGCAAGCAGTTCGAAGGCAAGCCGATCGCTTCGCATCAATTGGTGCAGGAAAAGCTGGCGTGGATGATCACGGAAATCACCAAGGCGCAATTGCTGGCGCTGCATGTGGGCCGCTCGAAGGATAGGGGCAAGGCCGATGCCGCGCACATTTCCATGTTGAAGATGAATAATGTGCGCATCGCGCTGGAGACGGCGCGAATGGCGCGAGACATCCTGGGTGCCAACGGGATTGTGGACGATTACTGCATCATGCGGCACATGAACAATCTGGAGAGCGTGTACACCTACGAAGGCACCAACGACATTCACAAGCTGATCATCGGGGAGAAGATTACGGGCATTTCTGCATTTATGTGAGGAATATGAAAATACCGGCACGAGTGAGATTTGTTGGTTGCGCAGCGTTGTTGCTGAATATGTTTGTTGGAGGCGTGGCACCGGTTGCCGCGCAAAGTGCGCAAGCGCCACCGGCTCCCGCGAAGGCTCCGATCCGCGCCATCACCGCGTTCATCAATCTGGAGCGCGGCCGCTATCAAATTCAGATGGCGGAGACCATAAAATTCCTGAAGTACGCGGAGACAAAATTTGAATCGCGCGGTTATACGGTGCAGACGTTACGTATCGCGACGCAACCGTTCCCGGAATACACGCAGGGAATGTCTCACGACGAAACGATCCAGTTCTTCAAGAGCCTGGACGCGGTGGCCGAACACGAAAAAGTGGTCATCTCCATCGGCCCGGCCTACGTGGCGGAAGGTGATGGAGACGCGCAGGCGCAACTACTGGTCGACATTCTGAAAAATACCAAATCGCTGTTCGGGTCCATGATGGTGACTTCGGGGGATAACGTAAATTGGCCGGCGGTGAATGCGGCGGCACGGGTAATCAAATCACTCTCGGATACAGAACACAGCGAGGGAGATTTTCATTTCGCGGCACTGGCAAGCGTCCCGCCTTATTCGCCCTTTTTTCCCGCTGCGTATCACACCGGCAGCGGGCGGCAATTCACCATCGGGTTGCAGTCGGCGGGCATCGTAAAGGCGGCTTTCGAAAATGCTCCGGACGTTCCCACCGCCAGGCGGCGGTTGATCGATCTGTTGTATCCGCAGGCGTTCGATGCGGAAGCGGTCGCGTCCAGCATCGATCAGGAACAAGGATGGATTTATCTGGGGCAGGACCTCTCGCCTGCGCCGTCGAAGGATGCGTCGATCGGAGACGCCATCGAAGCGCTTTCGAAACAGCCGTTCGGAACGAGCGGAACGATGACCGTCGCTGGAACGATTACCTCGGTGCTGAAGCAAGACATTGCCGCGCGGAAGATTGGCTACTCGGGATTGATGCTGCCGATCGCGGAGGATCCCCGGCTCGCGGACCGCTGGAACAATGGCTATGTATCGATCGACGCGCTATTGAGCTATTCGGCGGTGTGCGGAACGGGTTTGGATACCGTGCCGCTGCCGGGTGATACCAGCGTGGAAGAGATTGCTCGGATCGTTGGAGATGTTGCGACGCTGGCGGCGAAGTGGAACAAGCCGTTGTCCGCGAGGCTTCTGGTGATCGCGGGGAAACATGCGGGTGAGCGAACGGAGTTTCAGAATCCAAACCTTATTGATGTGGTGCTGCAGCCGGTGAAGAAGTAGGACGAGAGCCTTTCTTCAGGCGCTAAAGTCCATTTATTGACACATTCTTCGCGGAGGCTGAAGCTCTCGCCTCCTAAAGAAAAAACAAAGAAGACCCGAGAGCACAGCCCTCTGTCGGGTAAACAGGAATCGCTGTGCCACAAACTTGGGCGCTAAAGCGGAACTTGGCGATTTGAGTTCATTGGTGCCGCCTTCCTATCGACTGTGAGCGGAGCTTGACCTAAGATTAGCCACCGCGGAGGCATCCCAATGGAAGAGCAACTTAGCCTGGAGTTCTTGCGCGTGGTCGAAAACGCCGCCATCGCCGCGGCGCGCACGATGGGATTTGGGGACCGCCATAAAGCGGACGAAGTGGCCGTGGAAGCAATGCGCAAGACTATGGACCAGGTGGAGATGGACGGCACCATCGTCATCGGCGAGGGCGAACGAGACGAAGCGCCGATGCTGTATATCGGCGAGAAAGTTGGCCTGGCAACGCACGCACCCAAGGCGCTGTTCCCTTCCGTGGATATCGCGGTCGATCCGCTGGAAGGCACCAATCTTTGTGCTACCGGCGCGCCGAATTCAATCGCCGTGCTGGCCGCAAGCGATAAGGGCGGCCTGTTGCACGCGCCCGATCTGTACATGGAAAAAATCGTGGTAGGCCCCTCGTGCAAGGGAGCAGTGGATCTGGATGCGCCGGTGGCCGACAACTTGAAGTCGGTGGCGAGACGCCTGGATCGCACAGTGGAAGAACTTGTTGTGATCGTATTGGACCGGCCGCGACACGAGAAATTGATCGGAGATATTCGGGCTGCGGGTGCGCGCATCCGGCTGATCGGAGATGGCGACTTATCCGCAGGCATCTCCGCCGCCGTCATCGGAACCGGCGTGCACATGGTGATGGGTATCGGCGGAGCGCCCGAAGGCGTAATCACCGCGGCCGCGTTGCGCTGCTTGAACGGGCAAATTCTTGCGCGGCTGGTGGTGAGCAAGCCCGAACACCACGAGCGTTTGGCGAAAATGGGCGTAAAAGACCCAAACCGGATTTATGACACGGAGGATCTGGCGCCTGGCAAGAAGATGATTTTTGCGTGTACCGGAGTAACCGACGGAAACCTCTTAAAGGGCGTGCGATTTTTTGGCGAAGGCGTGCGGACTTCGTCGATGATTCTGACACTGGATGAACGGCAGGTGCGGTTTATTGAGTCGGTGCATTTGCAGAAGCGGCCCGACATTAAGGTGCGGTTTAATTAGCGGGTCGCACCTCCGTGTAGCGGCCGCCTTCTGAGGCGGGCGCCTTTTTCTCACAACCTCACATCTCGTGGCACGCTGGAGAAAACCCGCACCTTAAAAACCGGAGGGTGCGACATCCCCGTCCGAATAAGAGAAACCCAAGAGGACGGGCAAGCCCTGCCGCTGCGGTGGCGTAGAGCGTGCCGAATCCGGCACGAATCGTAATTCCCACCATGGAACAGTTGCTCTGAATCTGTACGTGCGGACAGTAGTGTCCTGCGCACAATCTCTCTACTCTCCCGAAACCAGTCCTGCCCCAGGTTGCACACAGGTCGATAACGGCAGTTGGAATGCCTGACCGGGTGTGACCGGGATAGAAGTCACGGCAAGCCGATAAGAGGGAACACCCGTGAACCGCGTAAGCTTCGCACTTCTTTGCACTCTCGTTCTTCTGATCAGCGGCTGCGCAACGGCGCTAACCGGCGGCCCCGGCCCCAGTGGGGGCGGGACCGGACCCTTCGCGCTGACGGTAACGCCTGCAACAGCTTCCATACCCGGAATGATTACGCAACAGTTCGCCGCAACGGCGAGCGATGGGTCAAGTCCAGCTGTGAACTGGGCGGTGAACGGTGTGGCCGGTGGAAACGCGGCGACCGGAACCATTGATGCAACGGGTTTATACACGACTCCGGAATTTCCTCCCAGTCCAAACGCGATTACGATCAACGCGGTAGAGACCACCGACGCGACCAAGACCGGTGCGAGCAAAGTAACGCTGATGAATCCGGTTCCGCAGGTGACCTCCGCCGCTCCAACTTCGATTCCGGTGGGCGCGTTCACGCTGGTGGTGACTGGCGCGCATTTCGCGCAAGGCGCCACGATTTACTTCGGCACGGTAGCCCTGACTACCACGCGAGTTTCTTCGACGCAACTGACCGCCACGGGCACGGCGACCCAAGGTGAAGTTGGAAACATCTCCATCACGGTGCAAAACCCGAATCCGGGTTCGGCTACGTCCGGTCAGGTGATGGCACAAGTGATCGGCAGCGGAATCGTTGTGACGGTTACGCCTAACGTTGCGAGTGTGCGCACCGGCGGAGTGCAACAGTTTACGGCGGCGGTGACGGGCAGCACCAACACCGGCGTGACATGGGCGGTGAATGGAGTCGCAGGCGGCAACGCGACCCTGGGAACGATTATTGGGAACGGCAACTATAACGCGCCGTCCACCCTGCCATTGAACAGCGCGATTAACGTGACGGCAACGAGCATTGCCGACACCACAAGTTCCGGCACAGCGGCAGTGACGTTGCAGAATCCGATGCCCACCATCGTTTCAGTCACACCACCGGCACTGACCCTTGGAGCGTTTACGCTCGACGTGATCGGAACGAATTTCGTAAGCGGCGCGGTGGTGAATTTCGGGGGCACGGCACTGGCAACGACATTTGTGTCGCCCACACAATTGACGGCCAGTGGAACGGCGACAGCGGCACAAGCCGGCAACGTTCCGGTTACCGTCACGAATCCAAATCCCGGCTCCGCGGTTTCGAACGCCGTGACGGTTGTGCTAAGCGCCCCCAACGCCAACATCAAAGTGACCATTTCGCCGACCAGCGCAAACCTGGTAACCGGCGCGTCGCAACAATTCACTGCAACGGTGACCGGCACGACAAACACGGCCATCACGTGGTCTGTAGCCGGAGAAATTAACGGCAACACGCAAGTGGGAACGATCGACACCACTGGACTATTCATCGCTCCTTTGAACATTCCTCAGCCGAACAGCGAGTTGGTGACGGCCACGAGCGTCGCAGACCCAACGAAATCGGCGGGCGCGACGGTGACGTTCCTGAACCCGCCTCCAGTGCTCACATCGATCAGCCCGGCGAGTATCGCTCCGGGAGGCTTCGAGATCACGCTGAACGGGACTGGATTTGTGAATACGTCCACCGCAACGTTTGGCGGAGTGCCACTGACGGTGGTTTACGGCTCGCCCAACAGCCTGGTGGGAATCGGAACGGCATCCGCAGCACAGGCAGGCAACGTGCCGGTGATTGTAACGAATCCTGCTCCGGGTGGGGGTGTGTCGGGGGCGGTCAACGTTCTGGTAACTACTGCTGGAACGCCGATTACTCCTTCCGCTGCAGTGCGCTTCCTGGAACAGTCGACATTTGGTCCCTCTCCAGAATCGGTGAACCAGATCCAACAACTGGGTTACGACCTGTACCTGCAAAACGAGCTGACGGCAACGACGACACCGTATCCCGATCCAATTCCGAACTCGTCGGTATACGACGTGCAAACACGTTTCTTCATCAACTCCTTCGCCGGAGGCGACCAACTTCGGCAGCGCTCCGCACTGGCGCTGAACGAGTTATGGGTAGTGGCGGGAGATAAGGTAAGCGACCCACTGGGCTACACGAATTACCTGCGCACGCTCGATAAGGATGCGCTTGGAAATTATCTCACCATCATGACGGACGTGACGCTGACGCCGGCCATGGGCAATTACCTGGACATGGTGAACAACGACGCACCCGCGCCCGGACAACACGCCAACGAAAACTATGCGCGTGAGATCATGCAGCTCTTCACACTGGGCCTCAATCAATTGAATCCCGACGGAACCCCGGTTCTGGATGGCACCGGAACGCCCATACCTACGTATACGCAGGATGACGTGATGGCGCTCGGACGGGCATTTACCGGTTGGACGTTCCCCGTGACCCCAGGAATGACATCGCAGAAACACAACCCCGAGTACTACGGCGGGCCGATGGTGGCGGTGGAATCCAATCACGATATGGGAGCGAAGACGTTCCTGGGGCAAACCATTCCCGCCGGGCAAACAGCTGAGGCGGATCTGAGCTCGGTGCTGAATATCATCTTCAATCACCCCAACGTGGGGCCGTTCGTTGCACAACAGTTCATCCTTCGATTGACGACCAGCAACCCGAGCCCCGCATACGTTCAACGCGTGGCGCAGGCATTCAACACCGGAAGCTTTAGCAGCCCAACCGGCAAAACCTATGGCGCAGGAACTCGCGGAGACATGCAAGCGTTGCTGGCCGCAGTCCTGCTCGATCCAGAGGCGCGCCGCGGCGACGATCCGACAACGTCTGTGGCGACCGACGGAAAATTGCGCGAGCCAATCGTCATGGAAGTCAGCCTGGTGCGGGCGTTCCACGCGCAGACGGACGGCGGAGGGTTGTCCAACGAGGGCAACAACATGGGGCAGAACGTGTTCTACCCCGCCACGGTATTCAACTTCTTCCCACCGGTGTCGCCGATCCCGAACACAACCCTGAACGGGCCCGAGTTCGCGATATTCAACACGGCGACGAGCCTTTCGCGGGTGAATTTCATCGACGACGTGGTGTACGGCGCGGTGGGTTCGAACACGCACTTCAACTTCGCGCCGGTGATCAATGCCGGCACGCAAGACGCGATGTTGAGTTGGCTAGGCACCTTGTTCTTGCACGGACCTGTGCCGGACACGATGAAGACCACCATCGAGACAGCATTGACTTCAGTGAATCCGTCGGACACGACGGGACAGGCAAAGGGAGCAATTTATCTGGTCACGTCGTCTTCGATGTACCAGGTCCAGCACTAAGAGGAGAACGAGATGACGCACCACACACGAAGAGACTTCATGAGATTGGCCTGCTGCTCCGCTGCAGGAGCGTCATTGGTGGGAGGGCTGAGTAAATTCGGGCTGGTCAGCGCGCTGGCACAGGGCGGAACGGACTACAAGGCTCTTGTGTGCATCTTCATGTTCGGCGGTAACGACGGCAACAACATGGTTGTGCCAATCGATACCCGCTACGCCGCTTACCAGACCTCACGCTCGAATCTTGCCTTGCCCCAAGGACAATTACTGCCGTTGCAATCCGGCAATCAATCGATTTACGGTCTTCACCCCAACATGCCGGAGCTGCAAAGCACTTTTAACAATCAGAAGAATCTGGCGATCCTGGCGAACGTAGGGACGCTGGTGCAGCCCACCACCCAGCAGGCATACCAGGCATATACGAACCTTCCGGAAAATTTGTACTCGCACTCCGACCAGCAGGATCAGTGGCAGAGCGCACAACTCGCGGGAACCCCCACTGCCGGATGGGCTGGAAAAATAGCGGACAGCGTGCAGAGCTCGTTTAACGGCGCCGCACAATTTCCGCCGATCCTTTCGATCAGCGGAAATCCTGTTTTTTGCACGGGGGTGACGGAACAACCTTTTACGATGAACCCCGGGCAGACTCCAGGATTGCAGGGCTTCGGCAACGATGCGGCCTCCGATGCGCGGTTCCTGGCAGTACAGCAACTACTGACCTTTGACAGCGGATTTTCCATGGTGCAATCGGCAAATTCGGTGACCGGGCAAGCGGTGCAGTATGCCGTGGTTCTCGCGGATGCGCTGAAGAATGTGCCGGCGCTGCAGACAAAGTTCCCGAACACCTATCTCTCGCAGCAGTTGCAGCAGGTAGCGCAGGTGATTGCGGCGCGCAGCGCACTCGGCATGGGCCGGCAGATTTTCTTCTGTTCGTACGGCGGGTTCGACACGCACAGCGACCAGTTGGTTCAGCAAGTGGAGTTGATGACGCAACTGAGCCAGGGCATGTCCGCCTTCTACCAGGCGACGCAGGAACTCGGCGTGGCCAATCAGGTGACCACCTTCACGCTTTCCGAATTCTCACGAACGTTGCAGCCCGGCACAAACGGCGGAACGGACCATGCGTGGGGAAATCACCAACTGGTTCTTGGCGGAGCGGTGAAGGGGAACACTCTTTACGGAAATTTCCCAACGCTCGCGCTCGGCGGTCCGGACGATGCCGGCAACAACGGCCGTTGGATTCCGACAACCGCGCTGGATCAATACGCAGCGACGATGGCTTCGTGGTTTGGAGTCAGCAATGCGAACTTGCCCACAATCTTTCCGAATCTGGCGAATTTCCCGACCAACAACCTGGGATTCATGGGCTGAGCAATTCCCAGATGAATTCGTGAGAGGCCGAGAGCACGCACAAGGAAAGAGGCTCACCGGAAACGGCGAGCCTCTTTCTTTTTTAGGCGGCAGCTCAGAACGCGAAAGAGCTATTTGTTTTCGTTGGTGATCGCCAGGAACACCCGATCGTCCACGGCAACGGTCGGCGTGAATACGGTGGCGCTGTTTCCGTTGGCCAAAGCAATTTGCTTGGCGAGACCACTGAGCGCGGGACCAGCCGGTCTGGAATTGTTTTGCTGGCCGTCGCCCGGTTCGAGAGAGATGCGGGTAGTTTTGGGCGTGCAACTAGCGACCCCGGTGCAGGTATCGCGCACGAAGACCTGGCGCAGACCGCTGTTGGCCGCGTTATTCGCAACAGCCGCTGCATTCGCACCGGCCGTGCGCTGCGCAGCTTGCGTTTCAGGTGAAGGAGTAATCGCCACGAACGCCACAAACCTGCCGCTAGAACTTACGGAGGGAAGAATGCTTTCCGTTCCGGCGAGCGCTCCCTGACTATCGGTAGAAACCAAAGTTGTGGCGGCCTTGCAGGTTGTCGCCGCACCCATGCAGCTGTCATACATAAATACTTGCCGCCCCGTGGGAGTTCCCGTAACCAGGTTCGTTGACGCTGAACTGTACGCGATGTAACGGCCGTCCGGACTCATCGACGGGGTGTGGCTGTCCGCGTTGCCGGGATTGTTTTCGGCGGACGCGGAAGCGAGTTTGGTTTCGGGGGCGCATTCCTTTGCCGCACCCACACAAGTATCGCGAACGAAGACTTGCGAGATGCCATTCTGTTGCGCGGTGTATGCAACGTAACGCCCGTCCTGACTGATTGCCGGCGTTTCCTCGGCGACGGATGCCGTCGCTGAGTTGGAACCGGAACCAGTGATCGTAAACGTTTGGTTCTGACTCGCCGGATTGGGGCCGCCGCCGACCAATGGCTGGCAATAGGGCTGAACGCAAACGCCGCTGGACGGATTGATGACCGTAACGGTCGCAGTCCCTGCCGTTGCCAGGTAGGCACCTGGAAGTGTCGCTACCAGTTGCGTGGCGGAGTAACTGGTGATGGTTAGAGCTGTGGCCTGCCCATTCGGACTGCTTGGGCTGGCGAACGCAAGCGTGGTGCCTCCGTTATTGGAAGCCGGAAGAAAATTGGAACCCATAACCGTGAGCGTCACGTTGCTTGAACAAGAAGTGCCGCAGGCGGGGGCGGTGTTGGGAGAAATCGAGGTTAGCTGCGGAACCGGGTTTGGGGCACCGTAGATGAGAAATGCCAGAGCGTTCGAGAGACCGTTCATGCCGGTGCCGGATTGTGGGGCATAGGTGTTGACGTATGCGGTTCCGGGCTTGGCTAGGTAAGCTTTGGGAACGACAGCAGTAATCGTGATGGTGTCAATCTGGGTGCTAACAAGCTTCACGCCGTTCCACTCCACAACTGAGCCTGTCGGAAGAGGGTTGAGCGTTGACGCTATAACGGTAATCGTCAAATCGCTGGTGGGCGCTGCAGCAACCCCCGACGGCGAAAGGTTCGTGATCGTTGCGCCGGTGCTGGTCTGAATGGAATTGTTGTAATCGTTACAGCCGGCCAATACGCAGACCGAGCAAACCATGACAGTCAGTGCTGTCCAAAAACCCCTCATCGAAACTCCTTCGTATCCGCACGATTGGTTGGCGCCGCACTCCCTCCCATGAGGGGGGAGATCACGAGACGCACCCTGATTGGGTTGAGATGCAAAACCGACGCGGCGCGTTGACTAGCGCCAGGCAGGCCGAAGCCTCCTTTGCGAGGACGCAAACCCAATCCCACCATTATGGCGCAGCCGGGGGATTCGGGAAAGCCAGTAGCTCGGGCATGGACTGGGCAAAGCGCTAATTCTGCGAGACGCGGAGTAAGGCGGCTTCGAGAAACTCCCGCGTGCGAGAGGCGTTGCGATCCCAATTGCAGTTCTGTTGAATAAATCGAGACGCATCCCGCCCCAGGCTCTGGCGTAAATCGTTATCGTTAGCCAGACGTCGAATCACCGTTGCCAATTCATCAGCGGACTTGGGATCACGAAGCAGGAAGCCGGTTTCCGCGTCGCGAACAAGTTCACTGGCCCCCGCGCGGACGCTGGCAATGACCGGTAAACCACAAGCCATGGCTTCCACTATCGGCAGGTTGAAGGCATCTTCCAGCGAAGGCCCAGCGTACAAATCGGCCGCGGCATAAAACGAAAGCACATCATGGGACAAAGGCAGAAAACGTACACGGCCTTCGAGATTCAATTGCCTCACGAGCGGCTGGTAGACCGACGGATCATCGCTGCCGACAACGAAAACCTTAAGGGGAAGGTCCGAAAGTCTGCTGCAGGCGTTCAACAGCGTATCCAGCCCTTTTTTCTTCCAGTCATTCCCGATAAGCAGGCAAACAAAATCGCTTTCTTCCAGGTGATATGAATGCCGCACTGCACTCCGGCGGGCTTCACGAGCGGCCGGCGTGAAGCGAATGGTGTCAACGGCGTTTGGAATGACGGCCACGTCCGAGCGCTGAAAATAGGTTTGCAACTGATTGGCGACGAGCTGCGACACGGCAATAAGCTTCACCCGTGAATTCGGATAGATCTTTGTCTCCAGCGCCATAATGAGCCGGTAATACAGGCGGCGATGAAGAATCAGCGGCCAGCTTCGCAAAGGAACGTGGAGAAGTTTCAGTTCGGCGCGAACTCTTTTGTAAAACTCGTGAAACACGATGTGAACCACGATTACGTCAGCGTCGGCGCAATTTATGCCGGGAGAATAAGTGATGTCGGCCTCAAATTTTCCGGAGCGCGCGTCTGACCGGCGGCGAAAACGATTTGCGAAAAACCACCACAGATATTGAAGGAGATGCGGCCCGGGCAAACGTGACACCCGGTGCCAGACGATCGATCCCGGGGAATTTTCCGGCGAGGAATCGTCGCGCTCCAAATCCTTCACGTCCTCTACGCGTTGAGAATAAATGTGGATCTGCCAGTTACTCTGTTTTGCAAAACGCTCGATCTGCTCAACGATGCAGAGTTCCGTGCCGTGGCGGCGGTCCAGAAAAGGAGAGACGACTGCCAGGCGCAACTCAGGCCTGCCTGAAACCCTGAGCATGGCGGACAGCCGCTCGCGAAGCCTGCCCGATCACGGGCAAGGACTGCATGCGGAAGAGGATGCCCAGTGAAAACCAGAGAAGCGCATTGAGGATAAAATCCTGGAAGGACTGGAAGCCGCCCCACAAATACGGGAAGAAGAACAAAAAGGCGTACCAGAATATAACGAACCCCAGGGGAAACCACGGAGTGCCCTTCAGCTTCAGAGCCGCGAACCAAGCGCTGATGACGATTGCGCACGCCGAAATCAGGTACAGAATCAAACCGACGATACCGAGTTCCAGAACCAAAGCACCGAATCCGCTCTCCACGCCGATGCCTAAGGACGGAACGTGTAGAATCCGGCTGATGTACTGTAGGCCCAGCGAAGCAGTGCCAATCCCATAGCCGTAGGGCCAATCAGGATATTGGAAGGCGTATCCGAGCTGTTGAAGTGGGTACGTTTGCGTGCGATGCACCAATTCGCTGGTGGTGCTGCTGGGATCAAGGGTCTCCCAGTAGAAAGCAACCCGGTCCTTGATGGCGTCCGGATAAAACATCAGAGTCAGTAAGACCGCGGCGATGCCGGCGAGCGCCGCCCTCTGAAAGCCGCGAAGTACTCGAGTCAGCTGGCCCTTCTGCCAGGGACAGCCCCAGATAAAGGCGGGTATGCAAACGAGGGCACTGCAGCCGGCCCAGAGGAGCGTGCCGCGCGACGCGCAAAGAGCGATCGCCACGGTGGTCGTCGCGAGCGCTAGAAGAGCAAGCAAACGATGAGATTTGCTGCGCAGGAGTAGATAGGCGCCATAGCCAAAAGCGAAGAGGAAAGCGGGAACGAGGAAGAAAGCAAAACGCCCGGCACTGACAAAAACGGACGTGGGACGATAAACAATGACGCCCGAAATAGGAGCGACACGATAGTTCGTGCTCAGTTCCCGAATATCTTCCTGCAAAACAGCCGGATTGAGAAAGGTGTGGCCGAGGATGGCTTGGACAATTCCCAGACCGGTGACGATTACCGTCAACAGCAGGAGAAAGGGATAAAAACGCCGGAGATCCCGCTCGGACTCGATAATGCCATATCCGACGAAGAACAGCGGAATGTAATAGAAGTACAACTTAAGTCCGAGTATGCCAAAGAAAAAACTCGTGGAAGAGGGGTTGAAGACCTGAATTACTCCAAACCACACGAACAGGAGAAGGGGAATCAGGAAAGGCGGACGGAAGATCTGGACTTGTTTCCGGCGATAGGCGATGAAGAATGACAAGTAGACGATGGCGACCAGAAAGTCCTTGCCAAAGTAAATCGCCATATTGTTGCCAAGATACTTGCGCGCGAGGTCCTCGAAGAAAAGCCAGCCAAAGAATATAAATGTTCCGGCGCGCCAGTTGTTGAGCATCGTCAGCATGGCAGCGCCCACGACCACGGCCAACGCAATGTATGTCAGTCCGATGGTATCGCCCGCGATTACGTATTGCGCAAGCTCGTAAGCCATCAGAAAAATCACGGCAACCACGCCCAAAACTATGAACGGGTTTTTCTGGGACGGTCCTGGCAGGGATCCGGCAAGGAGCCTCACGAGGCAACCTCAAGGACGAGGACCTGGTTATCAACAACAAGAACTTGCTGCCCAACAAATCCGTGCAGCCCGCTATTCGTGGTCCTGTGGAGCATTACCTTCCCATTTTGGCGGAGACGCGCCGGTAGGCGGCAGCATGCGCTTCTATCATACGTCGCAAAGGGAAAAAATCGAGCACCCGCCGGCGGGCGGCGGCTGCCAGATCGGCAGCCTCGCCCGGGTTCTCCAAAAGGTGCCCGATTTGTGAGGCCAGACCAGCGGCATCGCCGATCGGGAAAAGCCGGCCCGTTTCCGCGAGCACTTCCGAAAATGCGCCGAGCTTCGAAGCCACGATGGGAATTCCGCGCAGCATGTTTTCCGCCACCACCAAGCCAAATACTTCTCCCGCGAGCGAAGGAACGACGATGATGTTCGCTTTTGCAAAGTATTTCTCGATTTCCTGCGCGGACAAGGAGCCAAGAAATTTTACCTGGGAAGTTAGCGCAGTAGTTTGCGCCTGCCCCTCAAGTGCGGCGCGCTCCGGGCCATCACCGATGATGACGAGCTCAAATGGGTGCCCCTGATCGGAAAGCATTCTAGCGGCTCGCAAGAGTACGCTGACTCCTTTGGTGCTGACCAGCCTGCCGACGAAGAGGAGCACCGGAGTTTGCTGCGAGGACGCGAAGGATACCAGCGCGCTGCCGGTGTCGACTCCGTGAGGGATTACTTCGGTCCTCGGCAAATCGAGGAGCGAACCGAGCCACGCCGTGGGAGCGATGTTGAGAGCCACACGGCTGCACAGAAATCGCCGGACGAACGTCAATAGCCACAATTTGAAGGAGCGAATGGGGTGCGGAATCTGACTGCATCGCACGCACTTCGAGTGGCGGCCTGCCATAAAGTGGCCGGGACACGGAACGTTCTGAGGTTCCTGAAAAAGTTGGCCTGTTGGGCAGACGGCCTGAAACGCGTGATGCTCTATCACAACCGGCTTGCCGATAATCAGCCCCCAGGCGATGGGCGCGAGAGAGGCGCCCGCGATGTGAACCACATCCGCCCAGCGAATCCATTGCCGAAGTTGTTTCGTCGTTGGTTGGCGAACGACTCTGAACGGTAGTTCTTCATCCTTGAAGGAATTGGCGGGCGTGAGCGTGAGTACGATGAGATCGAATGTCTTCGAAGGCTCTGCGGCGGAAAGCTCTGCAAGACCGCGGGCCAGCGAGAGCACGATGCTTTCCACTCCCCCGACACTGGGCGGAAAGAAATGTGAGTAGAGCAGAAGTTTCATCAGGAAAATTTCATCAAGAAAGTCGTTGCGAAGCGGGCAAGGAGGAATCACCTTTGCGGTCACGCGCCGGTCTGACACGGGACACTCCGAGAGCAACAGCTTCCACGGTGCGTGCGATATTCTCCCTGGGCGACCACGTTTCCATGTGGCGACGCGCGGCTTCGCCAAGGTGAGCAAGGCGAGTTCGATCGTTCAGGGTATCGTGAAGGATTCGAGCCAGCGCAGAAACGTCGCCGCACGGATAAACGAGCTTCGGATCGACCGGCGCGATCAGATCGCGAACCGCCCCAACTTGACTGCTCGCGGCAACTGGGCAGCCGCACACATAGGCTTCATTGACTACCACGCCGAACGGTTCAAAGGAGGACGGAAAAACGAGAAGGTCCGAAGCGGTGTACAACGCTGGAAGTTGGGTCTGATTGACGAAGCCCAGAAAGCGGACTCGTGATGCGATACCGAGCTGCTGCGCTTCGGATTCGAGTTGTGGACGTAATGGACCTTCGCCGGCAAAGATGAGCACGGAATCGGTAACCTCGGCTGTGGCGAATGCTCGTAGCAGGTCAAACGGCCGCTTCCAAGGTTGCAGCTTGGCGCAAAAAAGCACCACAGGTTGATGCGGTGCGACACCCCACGAGGTCCGGACCGCCGAACGATCGACC
>Ga0308309_10000520_pt1 | contig 24682 bp, 23 predicted proteins | sample HubBroMetageWFT5_FD_192491 | JGI IMG/M metagenome (GOLD analysis project Ga0308309, IMG submission 192491) | Warmed and freeze-thawed soil microbial communities from the Hubbard Brook experimental Forest, New Hampshire - Hubbard Brook CCASE Soil... | ecosystem: Environmental > Terrestrial >...
AAGTGCGCGCAGTCTAGCCTAGTACACGCGAGATGCCGGGTTTGCCAGCAGGTAGGATGGATGGTTGAGACCGGTGGGCGCGTAGAATTCCTCGTGAGTGAAATGAAACCCCAGTTTTTCGATCAATCGCCGTGAAGCATCGTTTGCGGGATGATGTCCGGCGAAGAGGGCTTTAACACCCAGAGTTTCGAAGGCGAACTGGATAACCGCGCGCCCGGCCTCTTGAGCCAAACCCTGGCCCCAGTTCTCGGGCCGCAAATGGACACCCATCTCGAAAACGCGTTCATCGAGTTTGTGCGGCCGCAATCCAGCGCATCCGGCAAACTGGTCATTCGAAAGCAGAAAAATGGGCCAGTATTGAACCTCGTTGACGACCATGCATTCGATTTCTCGTTTGAGCCGCGCGCCTACCTCTTCCGGTGGGAAAGGGCCGCCGATCAGAGAAGACACCCTCGGATTGGCCCACAGATTCGTGGCGAGCGGCAGGTCGTCTTCCCGCCAATGGCCGAAGCCCAGGCGATCGGTGGTCATGAAGTAATCGCGAGACCTGCTCACCTTAGCGTCCGCTCCGAAGCAAGATTTGCCCGCGGGAAACTGAGAACGATAGGATTATGACAAACCCTGCTCGCCGTCTACGATGCGGGTAGTGTCTCGGTTCCTTCAAACTGAGACACTAACACGACGCCGCTCGGCTTGCCTGTTTTCAGGGCTACTGCTACACTGTCGCGGCAAGAGCTACTGCTGCTCCTGCCATACTTCCTGTAAAAGGTTTATCCATGTCAGGACATTCAAAATGGGCAACAATCAAACATAAAAAGGCCGCGACCGACGCTCGCCGCGGCAAAGTTTTCACCAAGCTGATACGCGAATTGACCATTGCCGCGCGCACCGGCGGAACGGACCCAGATACCAATCCACGCTTGCGCACCGCTATTCTTACCGCCAAGGGCGAGAACATGCCCAACGACAATATCGAGCGCGCGATTCAGCGCGGCGCCGGCAATTTGGAAGGCGAGACGCTGGATGAAGTAACCTTCGAAGGCTACGGCCCGGGCGGGGTTGGCCTACTGGTGCAGGTGGTGACCAGCAACCGAAACCGCATCGTCAGCGAGATTCGCCACATGCTCTCGAAAAACGGCGGCAACATGGCGGAAACCGGAGCGGTGGGTTGGATGTTTGAACGCAAGGGCGACATCCTGGTGCCCAAAGAGGCTGCTGACGAAGAGAAAATGATGGGCATCGTGCTGGACGCGGGCGCTGAGGATTTGCGAGACGATGGCGCGGCTTGGGAGGTCACTACTCCACCGGAAGCCATGGAGAAAGTTCGCGAGGCTCTGATTGCTGCGGGAATAACCCCTTCTTCGGCAGAAGTTGGCTTCATACCGAAAAATTACGTGAAGCTTACCGGCGCACAAGCACAACAGATGGTTCGCATGATGGAAACGCTCGAAGATCACGACGACGTGCAGCATGTTTACGCGAATTTCGATATCGATGAAAAGGAAATCCAGGCTGCGGTAGCCGGATAGTTCTCTTCGGGTCGCGTAGTGCGAAAAAACACTAGCCTTCATTTTAGGCCCGCACGTACACTTGTGCGGGTCGCAATGCCATCCACTCCTATTCCGAAAGTGAAACCAACCTCGCGCGGGCTGCGCGTGCTGGGGGTGGACCCGGCACTGGCGGGAGCTACCGGATACGGCGTGATCGAGTTCGTTGGCCCCACGCCTCATCTGGTGCGCTTCGGTGCGTTCAAACTTCCCGCGCGCGCAACCCTGGCCGCACGCCTTTACGAAATTCACTCGCTGATCTCTCAACTGGTTGCGGAATTCACGCCCGACGCCGTGGCGGTCGAGTCCGTGTTCACCGCGCTGAACATCAAGACCGCGCTAAAACTGGCGGAAGTACGCGGGGTGGTGCTGCTAGCCGCGGCACAAGCTTCGATCCCAGCACACAGCTATTCCCCGCGCGAAGTGAAATGCAGCGTGGCGGGCTACGGAGCGGCTTCGAAGCAGCAGATGCAGCAGATGGTGACGTCCGCACTGGGCCTGAAAGAAATTCCAGAGCCGGCGGACGCCGCCGACGCGCTCGCCGTGGCGCTATGCCACGCCTATTTTGAAAGTGCACAGGAGCGCATGAATGTCGCGACGGCTGCGACGTCCGGCAGCTTGATGCCGCGGAACATCGTTCGGAGCGCGCAAACCCGCGCGCGTAACCGGCCGCGCGTGGCCCACGTCTTTCAAGCGTGATGGAAGAGCTTGAAACGATTCGCGGTTTGAACGCTAGCGGGCCATGCAGCGTCCCCAAAGTTCTCCTGGCTGTGCTGGCCTTTGCACTCGGGTTCCTGGTTCCTACCTTCGCGCGGAACGCGACGGGCAGAGGCCCGTCAGCGCCCAACAGCCCAACAATCACGTACCGAAAAATCTTTAAATCCAGCTATCCCGAGTTCGTGGAAATCAAGCTGAACGAGAGTGGCCACGGAACATTCGACATCCGCCAACTGGACGAGGAAGGCAATCCACAGCCGTTTGAAGTTAGCTTTCCGTTGGCGGAGAAAATCTTCGCCCTGGCCGCGAAACTCCACAATTTTCAAGGTGTGGACTTGGACGTTCACAGGCGCATTGCGAACCTGGGTGAAAAAACTCTTCGATACGAAAAGGGAAGCGAGAGTCACGAGGCGAAGTTCAACTACACGCTGGACGACTCCGCCAGTCAGTTGATGGCGATCTTTGAGGGGTTGGCCCGGCAAACCACGGATCTTTCGGATCTAGAACGCACCATGCGTTACGACCGGCTGGGCGTGAATGACGTTTTGCAGCAGATCGAACAGGACTACAACAACAAGCTGTTCCCGGAACCCGAGCGGCTGCTCCCGGCGCTCGACCAGCTTGCCGGTGACAGCAAATTCATCGACATCGCTCGCCAGCGCGCCCGTGCTCTCGCCAGCCGCATTCGGTCAGCGCACTAGCAAAATGTAATTTTTTCGTAACTTTTCGTTGGAAAGCGCTTATTTTCGATTCGCCGCAGGCTAGGGTGGAAATCTGTGCCTCAGGTCAGGTTGACACTTTTTACAATTTGCCGCTATGCTTGAACCATCCTGTGTGGGATACCCTGCATCTGAATTAATCAAGCCAATGAGACCAAAAAAACTGTTTGCGATCGGCTCTACCGCGTTAGTTGCTTTTCTTTCCTTCACCTCCTTCACCGCGCCGCAAGCTTCGGCACAAGCCAGCGAGGTGCAGCCGCGCATCACGCAGGCGGTAGACGAAGGCAAACTAACTGTGTTGCAAGGCAACACGTATCCGCTTGCCCGCGCTGAATTCGACCGCGGCCTCGCGCCCGCGAGCCAGGTGATGGAAACGATGATGCTGGCGCTCAAGCGCAGCCCAGCGCAGGAAGCTGCGCTCGACAAATTAATGGCCGAGCAACTGGATAAATCCTCGCCTAATTTTCACAAGTGGCTGACGCCGGTGGAATTCGGGCAGCAATTCGGCCCATCCGATCAGGACATTCAAGTTGTGACGGCGTGGCTCGAGTCCCATGGGTTCGGGTCTGTCGCAGTATCAAACGGCCGCACGGTGATCGAATTCGAGGGCAACGTGGGACAGGTGCAAGCGGCCTTTCACACCGTGATCCACAATTATTTTGTGGAGGGCAAAGAGCACTATGCAAACTCGAGCGATCCGGCAATTCCCGCTGCTCTGACGCCGGTTGTGGCCGGTGTGTTTCCATTGCATAACTTTCACAAGAAGCCGATGTATGTGGTGGCGCATCCCAGAAAATCCACGAATGCCGGCTCGGCAAATCCGCTTTACACGTTTGCCGGCGGCTGTGACCAAAACGGTGAGTGCTATGGTTTAGGTCCGACCGATTTTGCGACGATCTATGACGTTACGCCGCTTTGGAACGCCGGTATCGACGGCACCGGACAAAACATTGCGATAATCGGCCAGAGCGATGTGGACATGAAGGACATCAGCACGTTCCGAAGCGTCTTCGGTTTGCCGGCAAACGCCCCGAACAAAATTGTGGCTGTCCCCCCCGGGACCGATCCGGGCATCGTAGCCGGAGACGAGACAGAATCCGACCTAGATCTGGAATGGGCAGGAGGTGTAGCGAAGGGAGCTAAACTTCAATTTGTAGTTTCGCCAAGCGTGGACTTATCGGCCCAATATGCGGTCGATCACATGCCGCTCGTTGCTCCGGTTTTGAGCGAAAGCTACGGTCTCTGCGAACTTTTTATGGGTACGATCGAGAACATAAACACTAACGCTCTATGGCAACAGGCTGCTACAGAAGGCATAACCGTGGTCGTAGCTACAGGCGATGAAGGTTCGGCCTCTTGCGATGTCACTAAAAATACGGTTCCCTTCCCGGCGCAGAACGGTTTGCAAGTGAGCGGACTTGCCTCGACGCCTTACAACGTGGCCGTAGGCGGAACTGATTTTAACGACCTTACAAATCCCACAACCTATTGGAACAACTCGAATAATTCGACTACTCTGGCCTCTGCGAAGTCCTATATTCCTGAAACAACCTGGAATAGCACCTGCACAAACATCGAACTCGGCTCCGATCTGGAAGCGAACTGTAACTCACAATCGGGGACGTTTGATTTTTCGGTAGAGTGGACGGTGGCCGGTAGCGGCGGCGTGAGCAGTTGTACGGTCTCAAATGGGGAGACTCCGTCCAGTTGCTCGGGCGGCTATACGAAACCTTCCTGGCAGGTGGCGACGGGAGTGCCGAATGACCGCAAACGCGATATTCCCGACATCTCACTATTCGCGGGCAACGGCTTCAACGGAAACTTCTTTATGGTATGCGCGGCGGATCAGACAAAAGGCGAATACTGCACAGCGAGTGATCCCAATAACTCTTTTTTCCCGCTCGGCGGCACATCGGGATCGACTCCTGCCTTCGCCGCCATCATGGCCATGGTGAATCAGAAGACCGGATCCACTCAGGGTAACGCGAATACCGTTCTGTATCCGATGTATGCATCGCAACCTAGCGCCTTCCACGACGTGGTTTTGGGGACCATCGCGGTTCTTTGCGGCTCCGGTTCTCCAAACTGCGACAAAACGAACTCTTCGGATACTTACGGAATCCTCACCGGCTATAACGCGGGCGCCGGATACGATTTGGCTACGGGCCTGGGTTCTGTGGATGCGGCTAATCTGGTAAATAATTGGACTGGCAACTCTACTGCGCCGAACTTCAATGTTGCGTTTAATCCCGCCGCGATCACCATAGCCAGTCCCGGACAGAGTGGGTCCGCGACGCTTACAGTGAGCGCAACGAACGGTTTCAATGGCACTGTGAGCTTCTCCTGTACGAATTTGTCGAATGACTTCGGTTGCAGCTTCAGCCAGCCGTCTGTGACGGGCAGCGGCACGACCATGGTCACTATTACAACGAAAGCCGCTAGCGCGGTGCCTCCGATTCGCCGCCCGGCCGGCCTCGACGCGGCGGCGAAAACCTTCGAGCTTTTCTTCTTCTCGACCGGGATGATGTGGATGGCTGCCCAGATCAAGCGACGCCGATGGAGCGCAGTGGCCGCCGCCTTTGCGTTTTGTTGCCTCCTGGGGGTTGCAGCGTGTGGCGGAGGCGGTGGCACGAATCCGAGTGGTGGAACGCAGCCGGTTCAGAATCAGTCCGTCACCGTCAGCGCTTCAGATGGAACGACCAACCACACCGCTAATCTGAGCGTGACGGTCAACTAAACTCGAAACTAGCAATCCGCGGTTCTAGCCGATGATGAGGCCGGCATAGCCGACTACTTCGTCGCGGTCGCCGGTGATGTCCCCTGAAGTTGCGTAGCGAACGAGCTTGGCTTCCTTCGCTCCTAGATCGCGCATGGCAACCAGCGTTGCAACCGTAGCGGCGTAGCCGCACATGGTGATGTCCTCCGACCTGACCGTATCGTAGAGGCCGCGCGGGTCGAGCGTGAGAATCCGATCAATTGCTTTCTGATCCTTTGCGCGCGTGATGGCATCGCTTTCGTAATGATTCATATCCGTGCTCGCAATTAGAAGGACAGGCTCGCTTTCCGCCGCGATCACCTTTCCCACCGCGTGCCCTAGTATTTCGAGATCCTGATAGCGCTGCGTCGCAAGCACCATGGGAACGAATCGCAGGTTTACGACAAGCCTTTGGAGAAATGGAATCTGCACTTCGAGCGAATGCTCGCGCTGGTGCGCCACAGCGTCTTCCCGCAAGAGAGGGCACGCTTGCTTAAGTCCCGCTGCGAGTTTCGGGTCTATCTGCGCATCGCCAAACGGAGTTCGCCAGCTGCCCTCGGAAACAATCGCCATGGCTTCTCCGCCAGGGAAATGGCGCGGGCCGAGCAAGAGGCAGCGAGAAGGAATTTCAACCGCGGAGTAGACCGCTCCGGCGACGTGGCCGGAGTACTTATATCCCGCATGCGGCACCACACATCCGCGGATGGAAACTTTTTTGTTCGCGCCCGACGTGTATTGCGCGACTTCCAGCGCGAGTTCCTTTTCGTCGGAAGGATAAAAGCGGCCGGAAACAGCAGGGGGGCGAATCATGGAGTCAATCAACGCTAGGAACTACCGCGCTGTAGAAGTAGTTCTGTAACAACGTTCAAATGGCTTTCGAAGGCTTCCCTTTAATATCGAGCGCTTCGGAGCCGCCGGACATCCACAGGATTTTAATGCGATCGCCGCTTTGATAGCCGCCTTTGTCCAAGACTTGACTCATTTTCTTCTGCGCTTTATCCGCGTAAGTGAAGGTATGAATGTTCATCTGATTGGCTTGTTCGCGCACCAGCAGCGTGTGATTGTCCGCATGGATCACTTCCGCCTTCAGCCATACGGGTTTCTGCTTCTTCTGCTTTACGACTATGGGCGCGCTGTTGCTCATCTGCGCGCGAAGCGCGGTGCCGCCCGCTGGCGACAAGCCGGCGATGGTGGCCAGAATCAGCACAGCGAGAAATCTAGAGTTCTTCATCAAATGAAATCTTCAAGGACTTCAGAAATTTAATATCCTGCGGAGTAATTTCCACGCGCGGCGCGACAGTTTCTTCTTCCAGGGTTTCGTCATCCACGCGGATGTGCAGCGACTCCAGGAAGCGGCGATCGAGCGAAGTGAGTTTGGCGTCCTGCTCCGATCGGCGCGCCAGCCCAATGGTAGCGTCCAACTTCAGCACAATATCGAAACCTGCAGAGCGCACGCTGGAAATAGCTTCCGCGATGCGATCGGAATCCGACACGCTATCGTTGATGGCGTGTCCCAAATCTCGCAGCAACTGCTTCATGCGATCGTCAAGTTGCAAGGGCGCCTCCTATAAATAGCCCTTCCTACACCAATTCTAGGTCTGCCGCAATGCGGAAACAAGGCCCAGGTACAGCCGAAGAACCGCGAATGTTACCTGTACCCCGCTTCAGGTTAGATGCTGCGAGAAGGTCTTCGGGCACGTACTCTCTAACAACACGGCAGCCGAACCGCAGCAAGCTGCCGCAATCTATACTAGAATCGCATTATGGCAACTGGCTTGATCCTGGCGCTGTGGAACTCCTCCAAAGTAACCGGACGCGTTGTGTGGCGCGCCGCGCGCCAATTTTTTCACGAAGCCACCGGAGCCCTATTCGCTACGTTTGCCTTGTACGGAGCGGTAGCGGCGTGGCGACAATGGCATAGCCGCGTGGCCGCTTGGCTACTCGGATTTGCCGTTGTGTACGCGGTGACCATGGCAGGCTTCGCTTTCACCTCATTCCGTCGAGCACGTCGAGTTCGCTGAGTTTCCCCATGCCCGAAGACATTAAAAAACGCCCGGACCGCTCGGAACGAAAACTCGCCTCTAGTTCCGGCCTGCCCATGGAAACTGTCATCACGCAGGACCACCTGCGGGATTGGAGCGCTGAGCGCGACCTCGCCTACCCCGGCGAATTTCCATTTACGCGCGGCGTTTATCCCACCATGTACCGCGGCCGCTTGTGGACCACCAGGCAATACGCCGGCTTTGGCAGCGCCGTCGAATCCAATCTGCGCTACCGTTACTTGCTTTCGCAAGGGCAGGAGGGCCTGTCGGTCGCATTCGATTTGCCCACGCAGATCGGGATGGATTCCGACCACCCTCTGGCGCAGGGGGAAATCGGCAAGGTGGGTGTAGCGATCGACTCGCTGGAAGATATGCAAACGCTCTTCGACTCCATTCCACTCGAACGCGTTTCTACTTCGATGACGATTAATTCCACCGCCGCAATCTTGCTCGCGTTGTACGTGGCGGTGGCCAAACAGCAGGGTGCAAACTTGAAACGCCTTGCCGGCACAGTGCAAAACGATATTTTAAAGGAATATATTGCGCGCGGGACTTACATTTATCCGCTACGTCCCGCCATGCGCATGGTCACCGATGTTTTCGCCTGGTGCCGGCAGGAAATACCCAACTGGAATCCAATCTCCATTTCTGGTTATCACATTCGCGAAGCCGGCTCGACCGATGTGCAGGAAGTTGCGTTCACTCTCGCCAACGGCATCGCATACGTGGATGCCGCCATCGCGGCGGGGCTGGTGGTGGATGACTTTGCTCCGCAGCTTTCTTTTTTCTTCAACTCTCACAACGAACTGCTGATGCAGGTCGCGAAATTCCGCGCAGCGCGCCGTCTGTGGGCGCGAACCATGAGCGCACGCTTCGGCGCAAGCGATCCTCGCTCAATGATGCTTCGCTTCCACGCGCAAACCGCGGGCTCGTCGCTTACGGCACAGCAGCCGGAAAACAATATCGTGCGCGTCGCGCTCCAATGTCTTGCGGCCGTGCTGGGTGGCTGCCAGTCGCTGCACGCGAATGCGCTGGACGAAGCTCTCGCGCTCCCCACCGAGCAAGCGGCGCTGCTCGCTCTGCGCACGCAACAGATCATCGCCCACGAATCCGGCGTGGTGAATACCATCGATCCCGTGGCCGGGTCCTTTGCCATCGAGAAATTGACCGACGAAATCGAGTCGGCAGCTCAGGATTACATTTCAAAAATCGACGCGATGGGCGGAATGCTGCGCGCCGTTGAGACCGGCTACGTGCAGTCGGAAATCCAGAAAGCGGCCTACGAATATCAGCGAGCTGTCGATACCGGGGAGCAGGTGGTGGTAGGCGTGAATCGTTATCAGGCGGAGGAAGAGCGTTCTATTCCCACCATGCAGGTTGACGCGGAAATTGAGCGCACGCAGGTGGCCCGGCTCAAAGCTTTGCGCGCGCGTCGCGATGCAGCGAAAGCAGAAGCTGCGCTGGTCGAAGTGGAGCGTCGGGCTCGCAGCAGTGAAAATTTGATGCCCGCTATCTTGCTGGCCGTCGAAGCGTTTGTCACCGTCGGCGAGATTTCCGACGCATTGCGCCGCGCCTTCGGGGAATACCACGAATCGGTAGTAATTTAGTTCTCAAAAGCGGCGGGAAGCGATCGCTGGAAGCAAGGAGCGCCGTTGAAACTGATTCTGGCATCGGCTTCTCCACGCCGCGCGGAAATCCTGCGCAATGCCGGAATTCCATTCGAGATCCGAGCGACGGACGTGGATGAATCCCGCCTCACTGACGAAACCCCCGCTCAGTATGTTGGCCGATTGGCATTGGCGAAGGCGGTTTCGGCCGCAGACAGAAATCCCGAACTAGGGGACCATACCCTGGTACTCGGCGCTGATACGGTCGTGGTGGTTGACACAGATATTCTCGGCAAACCGGTTTCGCCAGAGGACGCACGAAGAATGCTCGCGCGTCTCAGTGGACGCTCTCACGAGGTCCACACCGGGGTTGCGCTATTGCAAATATCCGGGAAGCAACCGCGCGTGGTGGAGGAGGTTACCCGAGTGCATTTCACGCAACTGACCGATCGGGAAATTGAAGACTACATTGCAATCGGTGAGCCTTTCGACAAAGCGGGCGCATATGCAATTCAGGGCATGGCAGGGCGTTACGTGACACGCATCGAAGGCTGCTATTTTAACGTGATGGGATTGCCACTCGCCAGAGTATGGACTTTGCTGCGCGAATTCGGATTAGGTAATTCGGCTGAAGACCGGAAGGATACAAAATAAAACGGCGGCCGCCGTCAGAAGGTCATCGCAAACCGTGTTACTTTTTATCCTCGCCCAGCGGAGGCGGCGCCGTTGTAGCAGCCGGCGGATTTGCCGGGGGCGAAGGAGGTGGCGGAGTTTGCGTATTGGCATGCATACCTTCTCGAAAATTGCGGATGCCTTCGCCGAGCCCGCGCATTACTTCAGGAATTTTCTTTCCTCCAAATAGGAGGACGATGATCGCCAGAACGATTAACCAATGTATTGGGCTAAATTCTCCCATGTTTACCTGCCTTCCCGGCTTGCCAGATCAGCGAAAACCGCTCCGCGAGCCCGGGCTTCAACCTAAAGTATAACACGCTCATCCCCCACCCGGCGCGTCAAGTGTTCGCGATCAAGATACTCGAGCAGAGGAATTGCGTATTTTCGCGAGACACCTGTAAGTTCTTTAAACGCGCTAATGGGAAGCCGCACTCCTCGCTCTTTGCGGTACTTGGCGAGCGTTTCGCGCAGGTTTTCTACAGCCATTTGATGAAAGACCAGGTCATCTGCAACTTTCACCAGCACTTTTTCGCGCAGCAAAATCTGTAAGATCTTTTGCGCGCGGCGCGATTCCACCGGCAACTTGGCTAGTACCGCGCCGAAACTTGGAACGGCAAGGCCGGCGTTGGCGAATTCGCGCTCGATCAGTTCTTTGGCGCGCGTCTCCTCGGGGGACAATACGATTTCACGTCCGGCTCGCTGGACGAGGTCTCCTGAAACGAAGATTGTGCGGGAACTCAGCAGGTCGTCTAACGCGGCCTGAAACGTCTCGGGACGAGGATTTCCTGCCCGGCTTCGCAGTTCTTGCTTCGGGATTCCGGGCCGGAGAGGGTCCGCGGCGTGGAAATCATCGATGGCCTTGCGTATCTTAGCGACGCAATCGGTAAACGCATGGGTGGATACTATCCCGAAATCTGACGCATTCGTGTCCCCCACGATTTGAACGCGTTTCGATGAGCTAAGCGTTCCTGCGATGCCACGGATTTCTGCTGTCGTCCATCCGGTGCGCGAAAGGATTTCGGGAACGGTTAATCCTCGCGGGGATGCTTCCGTCAGTGCGAAGAGCGTTTCTTCCTTGTTGCCTCGTTCGAGAAGACCAAGCATAGCTTCGACGGTGCCGACTTTGCGACGGTGCTTGGCGGGGCGCGTGTCGAGAACCGTGCCGCCCCCAATCGTCACGACCGGCGAAAGCTGCCGCAGAATAAACCGGTCGCCAGGCAGGACCAGAATTGGTGCGTTCAGCCGCAACTGCGCGAATCCACTTTCTCTCGGAGACAGTTTCGCGCTTCCATTCAAGAGAACTATTTCGGCAATCGATTCGGCCGTGCCCTGATGCAGGTGCATTTGCACCCGATTCTTCAGCGGTCGGGCGGAAGGTAGGAGCGTTACGCTCGCGTCGAATCGCGCAGTCGGCTCGAAAATGTCGGGCGTTGCTAGAACCATTCCTCGGCTAATTTCGCCTTGGTCAATTCCGGCAAGGTTTGCCGCTGTGCGCTGGCCGGCCACCGCCCGGTCGATTTGTCTTCCTCCCGAATGCAGGCCGCGCACTCGGGCTCGCTTGCGGGTGGGATAAAGCTGCACTTCGTCTTCCATGTTCACAGCTCCGGCAACGAGAGTGCCGGTGACCACCGTGCCAAAACCTTTCATGGCGAAAGCGCGATCGATCGGAAGGCGAAAATGCTGTTTTTCATCTCGCCGGGACACAGTTTGGGCTACCCGAAACAGCTCCTGTTTCAGGTCTTCCATTCCCGTTCCATTGCGTGCGCTCACGGCAACCCGGGGCGCGCTCTCCAGAAACGATCCGCGCACGAATTCCTCAGTCTCCAGGCGCACCGTATCCAGCACTTCTGCGCTGACCTTATCAGACTTTGTTATTGTAATAATCCCGCGCGAGATACCCAGCAGGCGGCAGATATCGAAATGTTCGCGCGTTTGTGGCTTGATCGATTCGTCGGCGGCGATGACGAAGAGAACCAAATCGATCCCGCCCACACCAGCCAGCATGTTGCGAACGAACCGTTCGTGGCCCGGAACATCCACAAATCCAAATGTCACTCCCTGGAGGTCGAGAAACGCGAATCCCAGATCGATGGTAATACCGCGGCGCTTTTCTTCTTCCAGCCGATCGGGATTAGTACCGGTGAGGGCTTCAACCAGAGCGGATTTGCCGTGGTCGATATGGCCGGCGGTACCTACGATTACATGCTTGATTTCTTCCATAGAGAGATCGCGCTTCGCACACCGATGCTAGCGAAGCGCAACGCGATTGGTCAAATGTCGGGCGTGAGAATCCGGCGCAGCATAGATTTATCGGGAGCGAGGCGAGACGGAAGCGATCTGGTCCGCGATGGCTAAGGCTGCGGCGCGCGGATTTTCGGCAGCGGTGATAGGGCGACCGACTACCAGATAATCCGCGCCAGCCAGAATGGCTTCCGCCGGCGTGCCTATGCGCGACTGGTCATTTGCGGCCTCGCTCCGGGGACGCACTCCGGGGACGAGAATTATGAATTTTGGGCCAGACGCCCGCCGAATCGCGCGTGCTTCGTATGTGGAACAAACCACGCCATCGAGACCAGCTGCTTTCGCCAGTTGCGCAAGAGCCACCGCCCGCGCTTCTATCGAGCCGGACATCCCAATCTCGTGCAGCGTTGCCTGGTCAAAACTTGTCAGAACTGTGACGCCCAGCAGCTTCGCGCGGTCTTTCTTGTCGCCTGCGGCTTCGCGAGCAGCCCGCATCGTGGCGCTTCCGCTCGATGCATGCAGGGTCAGCAGACGCACCCCGGGGAGTTTGACCGCGGCACCGACAGCTTTCGCCACCGTGTTTGGGATGTCATGGAATTTCAGATCGAGGAAAATCTTGGCGCCGGCGTCCGCGAGCTTTTCAACTGCTCGCGGACCCTCCGCGGTGAAGAGTTGACTGCCTACCTTGAAGAGTCCGACCGTCCCTCGGAGTTTTCTAACCAAAGCGTTGGCAGCCTGGAGACGGTCGACATCCAGGGCAACGATCAGTCGTTGTGATGCGTCTGTTCCCAGTGTGTAGGCACCGTGAGAAGTTCTAGCCGGACTTTGGCGAGCCCGCGCTGGTCAAATCCTAACCTACGAGCCACCTCGTAGGAAACATCCAATTCACGTCCTTCGACGTAGGGTCCGCGATCGTTGATGCGGACAATTTGGCTGCGGTGGTTCCGCGGGTTCACTACCCGCACGATGGATCCTAGAGGCAGCGTGGGGTGCGCGGCTGTTTCGCCGTACATATCGTATTTCTCGCCAGTGGCGGTCGGCAGGCCGTCAAAATCCTCGCCGTACCAACTGGTGGTGCATTCCCAGACCGCTAGCGGTTTAGGACCATTCGTTTTTGTGGAAGGCTTTTGGCTCAGGGAAGAGGTTTCCAGAGACGGGTTGCTTGGCCGCCCGGCAACAGTAGGGTTCACTGACGGGGTAAACGCAAGCAGACCCAATCCTAAGAACACCGACTCGAGCACTACAAAAATTTTTGCTTTCATGATCTCCTAACCTTAGTTGAATCAGTAAATTATACTATCCAGAGCCTGTTCCAGCAACGTCTATACCACCTCGTAACTTACTGATTTCAGGTACTCTATTGTCTTTACACCACCTTTCCAATCCTCTCACTAGCGTTTCTGTAGCTCTGGGATCCACAAAACTTGCTGTGCCCACCTGGACCGCTGAGGCGCCCGCCAGGATATATTCAGCTATGTCGTCCGGGGTCTCAATACCGCCAAGCCCTATAATCGGGATCTTAATCACCTTACTGGCTTCGTAAACCAGTCTGATAGTTATAGGTTTTATCGCCGGGCCCGACAACCCACCCGTCGTACTACCCAGGCGTGACCTCCGGTTGTGTGCATCTATACACAATGCCGGGTAGGTATTTGCGATGACGACGGCGTCGGCTCCGCCAGACTCGGCTGCCTGAGCCGTAAGTCCAATCGTATTAACATTAGGTGATAGCTTCACCCACAGAGGCTTTCGGGCAGCCTTTCGGGCGGCCTGGACAACTTTGGCGGTCAGTACTGGGTCAACTCCGAACTCGGCGCCCCCATGCTCTACATTGGGGCAGGAGATGTTTAGTTCGTAGGCGGCCACCCCCTCGGCATCTTCTAGAACGCGAATGACCTCGACATAGTCCGCCAGGGTATAGCCGAAGACGTTTGCCACAACGGTAGCACTATGGCGTCGAAGTTCGGGCAGTTTTCCGGCGACGAACGCTCGCACGCCGATATTCTGCAAACCGATCGCGTTTATCATACCGCTCGATGTTTCGCAGATACGGGGCGACGGGGCTCCCTCCATGGGTTGGATCGAAAGACCCTTTACAACGATGGCTCCCAGCTGACTGAGATCTAGGATCGGTGCGAATTCGATTCCATAGCCAAAAGTACCGCTAGCTGCAATGACAGGGTTTTTAAGATGGAGAGCACCGACGCTGACGCGAAGGTCAGCTCCCGCGGGCCGTGGGGAACTGCGTGCCGGCTGCGGCGGATTCACGACCGGTAGTCTAGCACCTAGGTCGCCTCTATGCCAGCGAGCGCCGGGATCTTGGGGCTCTGCGGCATTATTCCGCCGCTGCGAACATTCAGCGGTCTGTGCTAGGATGACGTGTCAGAATGCGCGTCGTAGAAAAAAGACAATTGCTCTCTGCGGAAGAAATTGGCCGTACCCTCCAGCGTTTGGCGCATGAAATCGTCGAAAAAAGTGGCGGTACCAAAGACCTGGCGCTGATCGGTGTGCGTCGCCGGGGCGTTCCCCTGTCGCGGCGTCTGGCAAAAACCATTCTCGAATCTTCTGGGGTTAACGTACCTGTGGGCACCCTCGATATTACGTTGTATCGGGACGATCTTTCTACCGTGGGGGCGCAACCGGTATTTCATTCCAACGAGATTGATTTCCCGGTGGATGATCGCGATCTAGTGATTGTTGACGACGTCCTGTACACCGGCCGGACCATTCGCGCGGCCATGAACGGTCTGTTCGACCTGGGCCGACCGAAGCGAATCCGCCTTTGCGTATTGATCGATCGCGGCCATCGCGAAATGCCTATTGAGGCTTCCTTCGTGGGCCGGACCGTGGAAACCAGCGACTCTGAAATAGTAGAAGTTCGGCTGAAGGAAATTGATGGTGAAGAACGCGTCATGCTGGTCGATCGCGTTTCTTGAAGAAACCGGCAATCCTTTTGGAGGCCCGGACCAAACGGCATTAAAGGGAAAACGTGCTGCAGCGTCTGCAACACCTGCTTGGAATCGAAGATCTCACCCGCGAGCAAGTCTCTTTTATCTTGGATCAGGCAAAACCTTTCCAGGAATTCCATCGGCACCCGTTAAAGAAGTTGGCCACCCTGCGCGGAAAGACTGTCGCGTTGGCGTTTTTCGAAAATTCCACGCGTACCCGTATTAGTTTCGCTACTGCGGCAGCCCGGCTTGGCGCCGATACCATGAATTTGCAAGCCGAATCTTCCAGCCTGAAGAAAGGCGAATCGTTGCTTGATACCGTCTGGACGCTCGAAGCCCTGCGCCCCGACGGCATCGTGATACGCCACAGTTCGTCAGGCGCTCCGGAATTCGTGGCCCAACGACTCGGCATCCCGGTGGTGAATGCGGGCGACGGCACGCACGAGCATCCTACGCAGGCCTTGCTCGATGCGCTTACTATTCGCGACCGCCGAGAAAAACTGGAAGGCTTGCGTCTCACTATTCTTGGCGACATCCTGCACAGCCGAGTGGCACGTTCGAATATTCATTTGCTCAGCAAATTCGGCGCGCACATCACACTGTGCGGTCCGGCCATGTGGGTGCCGCGCGAGCTGGAGTCGCTCGCGCCGGACGTTCGCCGCGTATCGCACATCGACGAAGCGCTCGACGGCGCCGATGTAATCATTGTGCTGCGCGTACAAACAGAGCGCATTCACGAACCTGCGCTTTCCGCCGAAGAGTATATTTTGCAATTTCAGCTCACTGTAGAGCGACTGCGACTGGCTCGAAAAGACGCGATCGTTTTGCATCCCGGGCCGATGATTCGGGGTTTGGAAATCGATCCGAGCGTTGCAGACGGGCCGCAGTCCTGCGTCCTCGAGCAAGTGACCAACGGGCTCGCGATTCGCATGGCTCTTCTTTACCATCTGGTGGGCGGCGCGGCGTCGGAACCGGCTAGCGCACCAGGAATGACCGGCAAGGATAAATAATGCTGCTGATTAAGAATGGTCGTGTTCTCGATCCCTCAAGCGGCACGGACGCGAAGCTCGATATCCTTTTCGACGGCCCTCGAATTTCGAAGGTGGGAGCAAACCTTTCCGTCGGCGATGCAGAAATGTTTGATGCGGCAGGAATGATCGTTGCGCCCGGCTTTATCGATTTGCACTGCCACCTGCGGGAACCTGGCCAGGAGCTTTCTGAAACAATTGAAACCGGCACGCGCGCCGCTGCTCGCGGAGGCTTTACTGCGGTGTGCACTATGCCGAACACGCAACCGGTCAATGACAACGCCTCGGTCACGCGCGGAATTGTGGAACGTGCGGCGGCCGCCGGTGCGGTGCGAGTGTGGCCCATCGGCGCTGCTTCCGTTGGCAGCAAAGGCGAAGCGCTCTCTGAAATCGCAGCGATGAAGGAGGCGGGCATCGTTGCCGTGAGCGACGATGGAAAACCTGTGGCCACGGCGCGTCTGATGCGCCAGGTGATGGATTATTGCCGCGCTCTCGATCTGCCAGTCATTGACCACTGCGAGGATCCTTCGCTTTTCGCGGGCGGCGTGATGCGCGAAGGCCCCCGTTCCATTCGGCTGGGCCTGAAGGGAATTCCCGCGCAGTCCGAATCCATTTGCGTTGGCCGTGACGTGGAGGTCGCGCTGCTGACGGGCGCGCGTCTTCACATTGCGCATATGTCCGCTCGCGCTTCGCTCGAGTACGTGCGGGCGGCGAAACAGCAAGGCTTGCAAGTTACTTGCGAAGTCACCCCTCATCATTTCACGCTCATCGATGAAGACGTTCGCTACGACTCGCATTACAAAATGAATCCGCCGCTGGCTTCGCGCGAGGATCGCGCGGCGTTAATCGAAGGCCTGGCCGACGGCGGCGTTGACGCAATCGCCACCGACCACGCGCCGCATCATCCATCCAGCAAGGATGTCGAGTTCGACCGCGCACCGTTCGGAATTATTGGATTCGAAACCGCTCTTGCTCTGGCGTTAAGCGAGCTCGTGCAGCCTGGCAAACTTTCGCTGATGCGTCTGGTTGAATTGTTTACGACAGGTCCCGCGCGCATTCTCGGCATCGAACGAAAAATTGCCGCCGATGAGCCAGCCGACTTAACGATTTTTTCGCCAGACCGCGCTTGGACCTATCGCGCGGCAGAGTCGCCCAGCCGCTCGCGGAACACGCCGTTCGACGGCCGTGAGTTTCGCGGTGCGCCGACGGCCACGATGGTGGCGGGCAAGATCGTTTATCGCCGCTGAGCACTATCCAGGGTCCACTATTACGACTTGCATCCGACCAGACAACTTAGCGTAACGGGTCACTGCGCGAGCAGGGTTTTCCAGCGTTTCCACGAGTCTTCACGGGCTTTCTTGTTGGCATCGCTGGCGTCGGGTGCCTCTCCAGCGCGCATGAAGCCATGACCGGCGCCCTCATAGGTCACCGGCTCGTAGGTTTTTCCCGCTGCTTTCATCGCGGCGATTGTGTCCGGAATCGTGGCGTCGATGCGCGCATCGTTACCTGCATAAAAGCCGTAAACGGGCGCCTTGATTCGCAACATCGCATCGGTAGGTGGCGGCGGGCCGTAAAAAACAAACGCTGCAGCAATATCCGCGCGGTTCGTGGCGAAGCGGAAAGTTTGTCCGCCACCCCAGCAGAAACCGGCAACATAAATTTTTCCGTTGGAGGCGGGCAGCTTCAAGCCGAAGTCCGCAGCGGCCTGGAGGTCCGCAGTTATCTGATCGGGATTCAACTTGCTGATGGCTTCGGTGACTCCGGTGGGAAAGTCCTTGGTTCGGCCACCGTTTGGCGCCATGCCACTCAAAAGGTCCGGCGCCACGGCAAGGTAGCCCGCTGCGGCGAGTTCGTCTGCCAGTTCTTGCGCCCAGTCGCTCAGCCCGAATATTTCGTGAATCACGAGAACCACAGGACGCTTGTCTTTCGATTCGGGGTAGACAACCAGTGTTTCCACGTTTCGGCCATCGTGTTTCACCGTAACCCATTCGCTATGACGCGGCGATTTCTCGATTCGCGCACGGGCCCAAGGCTGCGACCATTCCTGCGCGACCGTCGTTTGCGTCCCAACGGAGATCCCGATCAGCACAATCAGCATTTGCATGCATTTCTTCATGACCCACCTCGTTCAAGATTCAGTTCGGGATGATAATTGGGAGAGAGGTGTTCAGCAAGATTTTTGAGTCTGGAAAAGGCGCGGCGACCGGAAATGATTTAAGCACACTTGAAACTCGCAGTTCGTACTTGAGGTCCTAGTGCGCGGCGGGTTCTGCGGCGGGATGCATGCCGTGTTGAGGAACTTCGTGGACGCCGCGCAAGGGTTGTTCCTGGTGAAAGCGGAAAAACTGATTCAGAGGTCCGGCGCCTTTGCCGATCTGATACGACTTCTCAATAGCCTTCGTAACATAAGCTTTCGCCAAAATTACAGCTTCGCGGAGCTGCTGCCCAGAGGCTAGTTGAGCCAGGATCGCGGATGAAAAAGTGCATCCCGAGCCGTGCGTGTTCGGGCTCTTTATGTGGTCGCCGCCGAAAGTCTCTACTTCTGTTCCGACGCAGTAGACATCGGTCGGCTTGTCCAGATGTCCGCCGGTGACCACCACGGCGCGGGCCCCCATCTCGATTAATTTCTGCCCGGCGACTTTCATCGCCGCAACGTCCTTCACTTCCATCCCCGTCAGGAATTCCGCTTCCGGCAGGTTCGGCGTAATCACGCTAACGCGTTTCAGCAGCTCGTCACGCACGAACTTCAGTCCGGACGTGTCCAGCAGCTCCGCATTCCCAGCGGTCGGGCGAAAAACGGGATCGAGCACGATGTGCTGAAATTTGTATTTGTCGAGAAACTCGGTGACTGCCGATGCATTGCCGCGATTTGTGAGCATGCCGATCTTCACGCCGGCAATCACGACATCATCGACTAACGCGTCTAGTTGCGCGCGCAGAGTGGCCGATGGCGTCGCGTGCACCGAGATCACTCCCTGGGTGGATTGCACCGTGAGCGCGGTCACCGCCGCTACGCCGTAGCAATTATGCGCGGCAAAAGTTTTCAGGTCAGCAGCCACGCCAGCGCCACAGGACGGGTCAAAACCAGCAATGGTCAGAAGAATCGGTGGAGTGTGATTGGTGTGGTTATTCAATTCTTGACGCCCCTTGCTCCCAAGTCACGCAGACAAATATGCCGGCGCTGCCCTTTTTCGCATGAGCGCACCGGCTAAACAAAAATGTACGCGTGTTCTTGCTTGCTACGCAAGGGGAAATTTTCCAATGAGCTTGCCGCTGATGGCGATCTGGAACAGCGTGCGCTGGTGAATGCTTTATGGGAAGAGTCCACGAACCAATGTGGCGTCCGCTACGCGTCCGACAGCAAGAACGTAAGCGCCGGTGCGCATGTGGGTGCGATGTTTGCGCGCCGTCTCGTGCACTTCGTGAAACGCCCGACGCATCACCATCTCGAGCTTGGCATTCACTTCGCTTTCCGACCAGAAGAAGCTTTGCAGGTCTTGCACCCATTCGAAGTAGCTCACGGTCACGCCGCCTGCATTGGCGAGAATATCCGGGATCATGGTGATGCCTTTGCGCGCCAGAACTTCGTCCGCGTGAGGGGTCGTCGGGCCGTTGGCCGCCTCGGCGACTATTTTTGCTTTGATCTGATCGGCATTATTTAGCGTAATCACGTTCTCGAGCGCGGCGGGAATCAGAATGTCGCATTTCATAGTCAGCAGATCGTCATTCGAGATGCGCGACGTTCCCGGCATGCCCACAACGGTTCCGGAGCGTTCCTTATAACGCGCTGCTTTCAGCGGATCGATTCCACGCGAATTGAAAACGCCTCCGCGAGAATCGCTAATCGCGATTACGCGAGCTTTCTTTTCCGCGAATAGGCGAGCAGCGATCGATCCCGCATTCCCGAAGCCCTGAATCGCTACACTGGCGCCGCGCAAGGACATCTTCTTTACCTTACAAGCTTCTTCGACTGCAACTAGACAGCCCCGCGCGGTCGCTTCGTTGCGGCCTTCGGAGCCGCCGATGGAGATCGGTTTGCCGGTTACTATTCCCAGCGAGGTGCGCCCTTTGGTCATGGAATAGGTATCCATGATCCAGGCCATGGTTTGAGAATCGGTGTAAACATCCGGCGCGGGAATATCCTGATCCGGCCCGATGATGGGGAAAATTTCAGACGCGAATCGCCGCGTCATGCGCTCGAGCTCGGACTTGCTCATGCGCTTTGGATCACAAATCACGCCGCCTTTTCCGCCGCCGAAGGGAATATTGACGGTCGCCGTTTTCCAGGTCATCCAGGTGGCCAGCGCTTTCACTTCGTCCAGCGTTACCGCCGGGTGATAACGGATGCCGCCCTTGGCCGGGCCGCGCGCGATGTTGTGTTGTACGCGAAACCCGGTGAAAACTTTGATCTGTCCGTTGTCCATCTTGGTGGGCACGGACACTTCCAGCACCCGCTTGGGCGTCCGCAATATCTGCCGAAGTCCTGGATCAAGCTTCAAATATTCGGCCGCAATATCAAACTGGATTTGCGCGATGCGGTATGGATTCAAATCCTCGCGCGGTGCAATTCGGGGGATCGGCTGCGGTGCGGCTTTGGCGACGGTGGCCATCTAGCGTTCCTTCCTGTCGTGCATCTTGGCGCAGCGAAGCGTCATTTCCTTCGCTCGCCCGAAAGTCGTTCGATTAATTGGTTGCCGTAAGTCCTACGCGAGTCGAAGTTTAGCCAAGCCGCCAAGGATGTCAATGGAAACCACGGACAAAATTGTGAGTTTATTCAGGTCGTGGAGGCGGTTCTTAGCTATCCGGTCAGGCCTTGGCCTCCGTATCTAATTGTGAGCTAATGAGTTAGCTGTCGGCCAGACCTTTGAGTTCCCGGGGTTTCCGGCAAGCACGCTCCGGCCTAAATTAAGCGTTACAACCGGGTTGACGCTCGCACTCGCTACACGCTAGGCTGCGTTTGGCCTTTCGGGCGGCTCGTTGTAAGACTTCGAGGTCGGCCGACGTGATTTCGCGGCCCCTGCGACATCCGAAACGCCTTTCTCGTGCGTACCTTAGATAATGGAGTCGCCAGAACCTGGTGAGCGGTCATACCGGAGTAGACTTGAGGGCCACGGACGCGGCGCTCATTCAGAAAATCGTCCAGCGGGACGAGTCGGCGCTTGCCGCGCTCTACGACCGCTATGCCGCATTGCTCTCTTCTGTTCTGAACCGCATCCTCCGCGACACGCAGGCGTCCGAGGAAATTTTGCAGGATGTTTTTTTTCAGCTTTGGCGGAACGCCGCGCAGTTTGATCCTTCTCGCGGTTCGCTCCCGGGATGGCTCGCGGTGATCGCGCGCAACCGCGCCATTTCGCGGCTTCGGCGGCAGCATCCGAGCGAAGGCGAAGAGCTGCTCGAAGCTACCGTCATCGTGCCGACGAACCTGGAAAACGCGGTCGCGCAGCAGCAAATGCTAGGGCGCGTGAAGAGCGCTTTGGAGACTCTTCCCACCGAGCAGCGTGCCGCGCTGGAGCTGGCGTATTTCGAAGGATTGACGCACAACGAAATTGCCAGCAGGACGGGCGATCCGCTCGGCACGGTGAAAACGCGGATTCGCTCCGCGGTCGAAAGTCTGAAACGGAATTTATTGTCATGAACGGACATCCAACTCGGCCGGAAGACTTCGACCTATACGCTCTCGGCGTCCTGGAAGGCGAGGAGAAAGCTGCGATCGAATCGCACCTGCCTACGTGTGCTGCCTGCGCGTCGAAACTGGCGGAAGCGCGCGGACGAATTGCGTTGCTCGCGTTCTCGGCGCCTCGCGTGTCGCCGTCGCCGGCCGTTAAAGAACGGCTGATGCGCCGGATTCATACCCCGCCCGAAAGTTCCAGCGCACAAATCACGTCGCGCGAACCTGAACGCGATGCGGGGTTCTTCAGACGATGGTGGGGTGCGGTGCTCGTCCCCGGGGGAGTTGCGCTGGCGATTGCCACAATTTTCCTGTGGACCCAGAACGCCCGGCTCAATCGCGAGTTGGCGCAGCAGCGCGAAACGATGCAACAGCAACAAAAACAGCTCGACGAAGCTCGCCACGTCGCTGCACTTATGGAAGCGAAGGACACGGTACATGTCTCGCTCGCTTCGCAGCCGGGCATGCCTAAGGGAGACGTGCGCGTGATGTACAACGCGAAAATGGGGATGGCCATGTGCGACGGGTGGGTGGAACCCGCGCCGGCGAACAAGAGCTACCAGTTGTGGCTGGTCCCCATGGAAGGCAAGCCCATCAGCGCCGGCGTCATAGCGTCTTCCACCGGACCAATCAATCCGTGGACGGTGAAGATTCCGCAGGGCGTGGCTGCCAAAGCGTTCGCCGTGACGCTCGAACCGGAGGGAGGAATGCCGCAGCCCACCGGGCCAATGGTCCTGGTTGGGCCGGTCACCTAAGCAGGTCGTTGACTCGCGCAAGCAGAAGGTAAGCGATGTCAATTGAAAAAGCAGAACTATGGAGAGCATGGCGTAGGCTCGCGACTCTCCGCAAAAGCCTCTCGTGTTCCGCCCAGGGGATTCTGCCAGGCAACCTTTCGAATAGACCCACTTGAGCCGTTCATCTCAGGAGAGAATCTTGTTCACTTCGCGACCAACTTGGCGAAGTCAATACACCCAAGAGGGCCGCTTAAAACAATCCCAGCTCCCGCCAGGAATCCGATCAAATCATGAGAGGAAGCCATTTTAAGTAGTTGCCGCAGCGGGGATGCGTTCCACGCCCATGTAAGGGACCAGAGCTTCGGGGATGAGGATTGAACCGTCGGCCTGCTGAAAGTTTTCTACCAGAGCGATCCACGTACGGCCTACTGCCAGGCCGGAACCGTTCAGGGTATGCACGAATTCACTTTTGCCCGTCTTTCCTTTTAAGCGAATGCCCGAGCGGCGCGCTTGGAATGCTTCCGTGTTGGAGCAGGATGAAATTTCCATGAATTCGCCCGTGGAGGGCAGCCACACTTCGAGGTCGTAGGTTTTTGCGGCTGCGAATCCCATGTCCGCAGCGCAGAGAAGCATTACGCGATAATGCAAGCCGAGGCGTCGCAGCATTGATTCCGCGTCCTGTACCAGCGCTTCGAGCTCGTCGTAACTTTGTTCCGGGCGCGTGAATTTGAACATTTCCACTTTTTGAAATTGGTGATTGCGCTTGAGTCCGCGCGTGTCTTTCCCCGCCGCGCCGGCCTCCGAGCGGAAGCACGCGGTCCAGGCGCACAATTTCTCCGGCAACTTGTCTGCGTCGAGAGTTTCGTCGCGGTGCAAGCTGGTAAGCTCCACTTCGGAAGTTGGAGTGAGCCAAAAATCCGTGTTTTCCACGTGAAACATTTCGGCGGCGAATTTCGGAAGCTGGCCTACGCCGGTAAGCGAAGCTGTATTCACCAGAAATGGTGGAAGAATTTCCGCGTAGCCATGTTCGCGGGTGTGCACGTCGAGGAAAAAATTCGCGAGGGCTCGTTCGAGGCGTGCGCCCAATCCTTTGTAAACCGCGAATCGCGCGCCGGCGATTTTTACCGCTGACTGAAAATCCAAAATTCCCGCTCCTTCGCCAATTTCCCAGTGCGGCCGGGGCTTGAAGTCAAATTTTGGGGGCGCGCCCCAGCGTCTGACTTCCACATTATCGGCGGCGCTTTTTCCCACCGGCACACTGGCGTGCGGAATGTTTGGTATGGTGAGGAGGAATTGTTCCAGGCGTTCGTCCAGCTCGTTGATTCGCTGGTCGTCGCGTTTGAGGCGCTCGGAAACTTCCTTCATCAGCGTCAAAAGCTGAGAGGCGTCTTCGCCGGCCCTCTTCATTCGCGCGATTTCTTCACTCGCGCGGTTGCGCTCCGCCTTCAGGCGCTCGGCGGCAGTGATGAGCTGGCGGCGTTCCGTGTCAATTTCGCGAAAGGACGCGAGGTTCAGAGTGATGCCGCGATCCCGCGCCATCTTTTCAATGGTGTCGAGGTGCTCCCGCACATATCCCAGATCCAGCATAGGCTCAGCAGAATACAGGAAGGGAGTAGGGGCTGTGAAGCGAGGGTTGCGGACGAACCGCCCGCAAATCAGCCCGGGCCACCTCTCCGGCCTATCTTTTTGGCTTCGTCGGGGGTAATAGCGGCAATACCGACGTTACATCAATCAATACGCCCGCCGCTCTACACCGGATTTCAAGCAGAACGCGAAGGGAAGCCGCCCGGTGTCAGAGCTATGGCTGGCAGGCGGGTTTGCGCTGGACCCAGCGGATGCCTTTGCCGGTGATTTCCAGTGCGTCGATGGAGCCGCCTACGTCGGCTTTGTGGGGATGGTATTCCATGGTGAGTTGGACCAGGCGGATTGCCCAGCGAACATCGCGGTCCACGATGGGGACATTTGTTTCTGAGGCGAGCCACTTCCGCTGCTCGGCCTTTG